>Ga0209342_10006284_pt1 | contig 12092 bp, 15 predicted proteins | sample RifCSP16_2_FD_184023 | JGI IMG/M metagenome (GOLD analysis project Ga0209342, IMG submission 184023) | Soil microbial communities from Rifle, Colorado - Rifle CSP2_sed 16_2 (SPAdes) (version 2) | ecosystem: Environmental > Terrestrial > Deep subsurface > Rock core/Sediment | place: Rifle... | reverse complement strand
AATGTCTGCCATCCAATCCTCCAAGAGCCAAACTGGACCCATGCTATCGCAATATCCCTGGCCCGGGAAGCGTGCCGCGGCCGCCTGACGGCATCCCTGGCTTCCCGAAGGACATCGGGACGGCGTGCCGCCCGCCAGGCAGAGATCTGTTGGGCGGCGAACCCCTCAAGGCCGCGACCGCTCTTGACCAGTCCCTTGAGTCGCTGGACGAAGCGCGCGGCCTGGGCACCGTCCGAAGTGTCGCAATCTGTGCGGATGGTATGACAGAATTGCCGCTGCCGCCGGATGGTCCTTGGTTCGACGTGCTGCTGCTACTTGTCCCCTTTCACGAATCTGTAGACGCCGAGCGCCGCGAGCGCAACGACCGACACCCCCACCGAGATGCGCGGATCCCACATTGCACTCAGGAGTACGACCAAGGCGGCCACAATTGCGATAGGGCCCTCAGTTCTAGCATTCGTTCCTTACTCCTTATGGTCGGACTTGACACGCCTGATCGCATTCTTGACCCAGGCTGTCTAGGGCGCCCAACGGCGTGCATAACCCGCTTGCGACGATCGCCGCAAGAGGCGCATCGGGTTGATTCGGTTGTTGGGTGGTGGCTCTTGATGCGAATAGCTCAGCTAGAAGCGGCCGTGTTCTCTATCTCTTCTTTCCTCTGGCTTCTGCTTTCTCTAGGTTTTCCTTCACCCTTAGCTTAACAATCTTGCCTATCAGGCCGAACGGTATTGGCTCGTCCAATGGGAACCTTACCGAGCCTTTAGCCCCTTTGTAGACGGATAGCTCACCCTTGAATTTCTCGATTCCGGTCGGCGTCGGATAGAACCCGATATGGTTCTTGAAAGCAGCAAAATGCACCAGATTACCCTCTAGAATGAAAGTCGGCATTCTGTACTTGATCGCTTCCTCTGCGTCTGGCGCCGCTGCTCTGATCGTGGCTCTTATCTTCTTTAGAATCCCTCGAACCTCTTGTGGGAAGCCCGCGATGTATTCATCAATGTTCTTGCGTGTTTCCTGATCGGTCTTCATGTTGTCTTCTCCTTCTTTGCCACTTCCTGGATCCCACATTGGGCTGCCTGACGGCCTCCCTAGCCCCCAGCCTGACAGGCTAGCTTGCCCCGGGTGGATTCGCTCGGGGGGCAGGCTGCCGCCCGGGCAGGCACCGAGGTGTTAGGCCGGCAGTTGTACTTCGGTCGCGATTCGCAGGATGGCATCGAGGCTCTTGGCCACGTCACGATCCGTGGTCGCCCACGATGAGACACTGATCCTCATGGCCGTCTGGCCTTGCCATACCGTCCCGCCACACCAACACGTCCCATCCTCCTGGACACGGGCAATGACCCGGCGAGTGACTTCAGCGGTGCCGAACGATACAAGCACCTGGTTGAGCACCACCTCATTCAAGACCCGGTGGCCAGCCCCCGCCAACGCATCGGCGAAGCGTCTTGCATGATCGCACGAGCGATCGATCAGATCTGCCAGACCGGCTGTCCCCAGCGAACGAAGTGCCGCCCAGATTTCGACCGCACGAGCTCGGCGCGACATCTCCGGGACGAAGCGGTGGGGATCCCGTGACTCGCCTTCGATGAGATAGGCAGCGCCAGTAGACATCGCGGCGTTCAAGTGGTTCCGATCACGAACAAAGACGAGTCCGCTATCGTACGGGACGTTGAGCCACTTGTGAGCATCCGTTGCCAGCGAGTCGGCTCTTTCGACTCCACGCACCAAATGACGCCTCGAAGGGGAAGCCACGGCCCACAAGCCAAAGGCTCCATCGACATGGATCCATGCGCCAGTGCCTTGGAGCTTTGAGGCGATTTCGTCCGCTGGGTCGAACGCGCCGGTGTTCACGTTTCCAGCCTGTAGGCAGACGACGGTTGGGCCCTCGATCTGAGGGATCTCGGTGGGGATCATTCTCCCCTGTCCGTCAACAGGTACTCTCACCACTCTTTCTCGTCCCAGGCCGAGCATGCTTAGGGCCTTCAGCACACTTACGTGCACTTCATCGCCCACAATAACGGTGAAGGGTGGCGCGCCGAAAAGTCCTCTGGCTTCTACATCCCATCCGTGCGCCTGGAGCACCGCGTGTCGTGCAGCGGCCAGGCCGGTGAAGTTGGCCATGGTCGCACTCGTCACGAATCCGGCCTCAGACTCAGGAGGCAGACCGAACAGGTCCACAAGCCAAGTTCGGCAGACCTTTTCGAGGGCTGAAGCGACCGGCGAAGAAGTCTCCAGGCCCGCGTTCTGATCCCATGCCGCGGCGAGGATACTGGCGGCAAGCGGGGCCGGAAGGGAGCCACCGATCACGAATCCGAAGAATCTTCCGCCGGCGCTAGCGACAGTGGCCGGGGAGCCAAGAGTGTCGAGCTCCTCGAGAACATCGGCGGCATCCAGGGGCGCATCTTGAAGGTGCGTAGAGAACCTACCAAGGCCTTCAAGCGCGGAGGGAGAAGGTGACACTCGCCTCTCAGGCAGCGCCTCCAAGTATCTGATTGCTCGGTTCGCGGCATTTCTCAGTAACGGTTCCACACCAATCTCCTTTCGGACGATACGTGCACGACCACCTGTACGAAGTGTCTTGCCCGTCCAACGCCTTCGAACTGCTAGCCCCCGGGGCGAATGCACCCAGGCGGTTCATTCCAGGCCGGCTTTGGTTCAAGGGTCGGTTTGTCGCTCATGGGTTCTCTTGTGGGGCCAGGCACACTGGATACAGTATGACCCGATGGGTCTACCACATCCACGGCACTGCCCCGCCGCCTCCAGCCGCTTGAGGGTGGCATCGAGGGTGTCGTAAAGTTCTACCGCCACCGCATGGCATTTTGTCGGAACGGCGAACAACTCAGGGTTACCCGCCTTCACCCAAAGCAATCTCACAAGCACTTCCGTCGGGTCCGGCGCGGGTTTCGCGCTCATGGCATCTCCTCCAGGGCATCGGCAATCCGGCGCAGCCATGCTCGCCGCGAGTCACGTGGAGAGGCGGGACTGGCGCGCAGTAGGACCATTTGTACTGTGAACTCCGTGAACGGGGGGCTTCATGTTCGGCCTGATGGGTCAGGGACGATCTTCGCGCCGCGCTGTTCGAGCACGCCGCGCAGGACTGATCGGTGGCACCGTTCCTCGCGTTCACAGTAGCAGCCTATGGACAGATCCGTATGGTGCGACAAGGCTGTAAGGAGGTCGAGGAGGCGAGAAGCCTCCGGCTGCTTCAACTCGCTGCGGTAACGTCTGACAAAGGCTTTCCAGGCCTCGACGGTCGTTGCGTGCTGCGCCTCCTTGACGAGTCGGTCGCTGGGTGCGAGCTCGGGGAGCCACACATCGTAGTAGTTGCGCGAGGCGAACTCGGCTTTCGGCACGCCGCGAGGAGGGCGGCGCACGGTTCCAATGCGCAGCCCCTCTCCCGTTGCGCGAGAGCTTCCTAGTCGGACGATGCGAATCGCCAACCGACCTCCTCCTCGACAGAAGGGCCTCCCAGGCTCCTGACATCCTCGAGCCACGAAGTCATGCGCCCTTTACGGGAAGCTAACCCGGCCTGGGAAGGCAGGGAGTTGTCAGACGGCACGTTTCACGCGATCAGCCCCCGAGAATCCGCGTACGGCCCAGGCACGAGCAGTCAGTTGAATTGGGCCGCCCGCAGACGGCGCGAGCCGCTCTCTAAGGAGGAGCCTCAACTGTTCCCGGGCGGTCGAGTGGAGGGAGGCCACGTAGGATGGAGCCGGGCCCGTACCCCCAAGAAAGGGTGCCCAATAGCTATCGAAATCGGGGAAGGGAGTGGCGATTTGCAGGACTTGTGAATCGACCAGATCAAGGCCTTCGCGTTTCAGCAAGCCGACCAAAGCATCCCGATGGCAGAGGGGGAACCGCTGCCGCTCATCCAGGTCAGCCGCGCGAGAGTCCAATTCCACCGCCGCCTCCCAGAAGACCCGCAGAAATTGCATCCCCTCAGCGTAATCCCAGACGTAGGCGGCTAGCGTCCCCCCTGGGCGCAGTCTGCTACTCATCGATCGAACCGCTTCCCCCGGAGCTGGGATGAAGTTCAAGACGAGCCCTGACACCACAGCGTCAAACCCGTGCTCGGGGCGGGGCAGCTGATCCGCGCCACCCACCAGGAACGTGATGGCCGGATGGGCAAGCGTGCGACTGGCGAACGACACGAACTCCGGGGAAGGATCGCAGGCTACCACAGTGGCGGGATCCGCGCCAAGGCAAATGGCTTGCGTGAGCGCGCCGGTGCCACAGCCAACCTCAAGCCAGTTCCAAGAAGCGGGAGGGGTGAGCCATTTGATGAACTCTTTGGCGACCCGTCGACTCCACCTGCCCATGAAGAGCTCATACGCGTCGCCAGCAATCCACTTGTCGGTCGTTTCATTCACGGGGAGCACCTCTACGTGCCGCCGAACGGCCTCCCCGGCGCGCAACCTGCCTGCCCCCTGACCAAGTGCGTCAGGACAGGCTGAAGCGACAGGCCAGGGGGCGGGGGAGCTACGAAGTCCCGTGTTCTTTGCGGGAAGCTGCCCGGCGGAAGCGGGTAATCCATCCATCACTCTACGCCACGCCCGCGGGCCTGGCAAATCCCACTTACCTGCCCAGCCCGCCGCGCCAGCTTGCCCTGGGTGAATCTTCCCGGGGGGCAGGCTGCCGGCCTGGGCAGGCAGCGAGCTGTTAGGCGGCGGAATGCTCCGTGGAGTGAGGTGGGAGCTGCTCAGTTGCCTCCGGACCATGCAACCCGGCCGCAAGATGCACAGCGACGTGACTGTCGAGAGAGGCAATGGGACGGGCCATGATGGGGTTCGCAAGGCGCATCACTCCAATGCCGAACATAGAGGCACGGACTCGCTTGCCCCGGTGTTCCGGGAGCCGGACCTCACCACCGAGTCGGGTGCGCGCCAGGGATTCGCTTGGAAGTCATCGGAGTAGGACTATAATAGTCCAAATTCCCCTTCTGGAGGGCTCCCGTGATTCACATCTTGCTGTGGACCGTCCCACTCCCACCGTTCCTTGCCTTCCTGCCGGAGCCTTTCGGCTGGGCGTTGGCCACCCTGGTGGTGTGGCTGGCAATTGCCCTTGCCATCCGCTTGGTGGCCTTTCGCATCATTCGCATTCTGGTGCGGCGCACCGAGTCGGACGTGGAAGACGTCATCCTGGATGTCAGCCGCCGGCCGCTGGTGGCGGTCATCATTCTGCTCGGCGTGATCGACTCGCTCAGGGCGTTGAGCCTGGAAGGGGGCCTCGCCTGGGCGGAGACGGCCGCGCGCTGGTCGATGGTGATGGTCATCGCCGTCGTGACATACTGGGCTTGGCGTCTCTTGAAAGAGGTGGTGATCCACTACGGCGAACGACACGCCCAGCTCAGCGAGACGCGCCTCGACGACATCCTGCTCCCAATCGTCAACCAGTTTGCCCCGATCATCTTGTTCATCGTCGGCGGGTCGACCATCCTGCAATACCTGGGCGTTCACCTTGACGCGCTGCTGGTTGCGATGGGCGGGGCAGCCTTCATCCTGGCCTTCGCCCTGCAGGATATCCTCTCCAACGTCTTCAGCGGGTTCTCCCTCCTGGTGGATACCCCCTTCCGATACGGCGACCTTGTCCGACTGGAAGACGGGACAGTGTGCCAGGTGGTGAAGATTGGCGTAAGGGTCACCCAGCTTTTCGACATCGACACCCACGCCGTCATCTACATGCCGAACAGCAAACTGGCCAATGAGCGCCTGGTCAACCTGATGCAGCCCACCCCCGAATTGATTTCCAGCGTGCGCATGGTTGTCTCCCGAGAAAGCGATGTCGAACGCGTCGAAGGCTTCGGTCTGCTGACGCTCGACGGACACCCGGATGTGTTGGGCGTGATCCCGGCCAAGCTGCAGCAGACCGAAGCCTTCCACGTTCTCACAGAAGCAAAGCGAGCGCACGGCATGGCGCGTCTGCAGGCAGAGCAGGATGTAGACCAGAGCATTGTGGAGAACGTTCAGGCGCTGCGGGCGTTGGCCGATCAAATCGGCCGGTCGGAGCAAAACGGCATCAGCAAGACGGAGCAGTTGGCGATCAGGGAGGCCTTTGCCCCGCTAGGACCGCGATTGGGTGAGGTGCGAGGCCTACAGAAGCGCCTGGATGTCCACCGGAGCAGTCTGGACAGTTTTGTGACAACGTGCCTTGGCGAAATCGGCCCCGACTCGCTGGCAGCGCGGACCATGCGTTGGGTCGCAATCCTCTCGCGTGATCCGGATATCGTGGTCGGCGAGGACGACGACCACCTGCGACACGTGTGGTCGGCCAAGATCCTCTCGCTTTGGAGGCGGATCGACGAGACGCGGCGGCGGATCGAGCGCCTCGAAGGGCTCGAGCAGCGTCAGGACGACGCCGTCTTACGATTGGCCAGCTGGATAGGGCGGGACTTCAAGCAGCCAATGCCGGCATGGAAAGGCTCTGGGGCCTCCTTCAAGGGCTTCGACGAGGGCGGCCTGGTCTTCAGCATGTTCTACTTTGTTGACAACATTGAGCTGGAGCACTTTTGGCGGCAGGTGCGAGTGGAAGGTGAGCTGCGGCGCGAGGTGGCGCGCCGGCTGCGTCTGGAGGGGATCGAGTTCGCCAGCCCTCGTTTCGAGGTCTCCTTCCGACAAGGCATGGCGATCGCACCAGAGTTCGGGTCCCTTGCGCTGGAAAGCCGGCCGTCGTAAGGCGCGAGCCGGGCACTCACCCGGGGCCGACTACGTGTTGACCCTGGGAGAGGTCTTCTATTCAAAGCCAAGCTACGCGGCAGCCAGGTCTACCAATATGGAACGGGGGGGCCCGGAACCCCTGCATTCCTTCCCCGCGAACCAAGTCAGTTTTCCGGGCCCCCGGCCGACGGGCCGGCTTGCCTTGGCTGATTGCCCAGGAGGCAGGCTGCCGGCCTGGGAAGGCAAAGAGTTGCTAGGCAGCCGGGTCAGAGAGCCCGTGGGCACGAATGTGCTGAACGATTCGTGCCGCGTCATCGGACACGCCCAACAGGATGCCGCTCTTTCGAGCAGAGAGCCATGGCATGCCAAGGAAGTAGAGCCCCGGATACTCTGTGATCCCGCCGCTATGGCGTGGCCGGCCACCCTGGTCGAATACATCCACCTGCCCCCAACTCCAGTCGGCGTCGAAGCCCGCGCACCAAATGACACACGAGACGCCAGCTCGGCGCAGATCCAGGCTGGCGATTTCGTCAGATCCCTTGAGGTCGGGAAGCGGGGGTTCCCCCGGATCAGGTCGTGGCGCTTCCGTCTCAACTGCACTACGGTCTATGTGAGCGTCCATGGCAGCCTTAAAAGCCCGTGACTTCTCATCCGCAAAGCGGATACAATCGCGAACGCCCCTATCGATCTTGAGGACATGACCATCGGCATCAAGCACCCGCCCGAGAAGGACAGCACCATCCCGTGCGAGCGATTGTAGGCTGACGGTGTGTCCTCCGTGGGTCCCCGAGACCTGGGGCAGCGCCGCGAACTGGAGAGACTGATCCTCCAACTGTTGCAGCTTGACATCCCAGAAGCCCATGTCCTTCCACCATGCGACGATGTCTCGGCCGCGGTATGAGCGAGGCACCCGCGCCACTTTACTAACCGAGAGATAGACCTCCCGTCCCGCTTCAAGCAGGTCTTCCGCTATCTGACATCCCGACTGGCCGCTTCCAACAACAAGCACGGCGCCTTTGGGAAGAGCTTCGGGGTTCCTGTAGCTTCCGGCCGACGACACCACAAGATCGTCGGGCAGTCGCTGCGATACTTCCGGCACGCGGGGACGACTCATTCCACCCGATGCGAGCACCACTGCCTTGGCGTGGACTTCCTCAGACGGGGTGCGGAGAGCATACCGGCCGTTCGAAGTTCTTCGAAGATAAGTCACCTGTGTGTGTGGCCTGATCGGAAGCTGAAAGATGCTGGCGTAGTCCTCGAAGAACGCCACCAGTTCATTCCTGCCGGCGAAGGCATGAGGTTCTTCTGGATGAAACTCTCTCCCAGCCAGCCCGTTGGACCAGTTGGGAGTGTTCAGGTGGAAGGAATCCCATCGTTGGGTACGCCAGGACTGGCCAATATCGCCCCTTTCCAACACGACGTGCTCGACATGGTCAAGGCTAAGGAGATAGCTGGCAACTAGGCCAGCCTGACCTGCCCCGACGACAACTACGTCAACCATCGGGCTCATGGCGCTCTCCATTGGGCATCGTGCCCCTCATGTGGTTTTCAGGCTTGCTCCCGCAGTCAATCCTACTCGGGTCGGGGCTCAGTTGGTCCTCAGCGGGCGGCAATGGCGAGCCGCCGGCTGAGGCGGCCTAGCGGTTTGGCTCGCCAGCAGCAGCGGGACCGGCGAGTCTTCTTCTCAGTGGGCGTACTTGGGGCGGATGTGTATGCACATCAGGTTCGCGGTGGAGCGGACCTTCGCCGGTTGGCGAACACGACCAAGCCAATTCCCAATAGGAGAGCCAGGCCGCCGTAGATGGCCCATTGGGATTGGCCGGTCATGTAACTTCCGGGCAAGACGCCGATACCCTGCAGGAACCATGTCGCTCCTGCAAGGATCAACAAACCGCCAACGGCAGTAAGGAATATTCTCACCGTGAGGCTCCATGTTTGCCCGAAAGTCCAGGCTGAAAAGTAACGCGATGCGTCGCTGCGCTGTCGAGAAACCGGCCGTAGTGCGGCATTGCGCTGAGGATACCATGCAGCCGCGCACGCCTAAGGGATGGGCTCAGCGGCAGCGGCGGGAGCGGGGAGACCTCGCCTGAATCGTCGCGCCGCTTCTGGAAACGCGCTGCGTCGACTCTGCGTCGGAGCCGCTGTCGGCATGGGCCGGTGTTGGGCCGCACTCTCATTATCGGATGGTTCCGAGCCAGCGTGGGACCTTCCGCTTGTAATCGCGATAGGTGTCGCCGAAGCGCCCCTCGAGAGCACGCTCCTCGCGTGGGACTGTGAAATAGTTCGTGACAGCCCACAAGAGAACAGATATGAGCACGATAACGGCGCTGCCGTAAAAGAGCGCCCAGCCGAGCCACACGGTCAGGCCGGAGAGGAACATCGGATTGCGTGAAAACGCAAAGGGGCCATGCGTCACGAGTACGCTTGCGGTCCCTTCCAGTTCCACCATCGCAGGGAGCTTGAAGGTCTGAGCCAACATCACGCTGAAAACCCAGGCCAGGCCTGCGGTACCGACTACGAGCGGGATTAGACCCAGCAGGTTCCAGATTGCTGGGCCGCTTTCCGACCAACCGTAATGGGGCGTGACCGAAGAAATGGCCAGGGGTAGCACGCCGACCATGAACGGATAGACAACCCAGGCGACAACGAGACCCATGAGGAAAGCCATCCAGCGGGGCACACGGATTCGACGAGGCGGTCTCGTGTTGGGAACTTCGGACATGGTCATAGCATTCCTCACCACGGCAGCGGCCCGACGGCCTCTTCGGCCTGCGGCCAGCCTGCCCCCCGGGCAATCACCCAGGGCAAGCTGGAGCGACAGGCGGGGGACAGGCAGCCAGTTGTTAGGCGGGAAGCAAGTCCTCTAACGCCAGACGCGGGGAATTAGGACTCCGGTTCGCCTTCTGTACTGCTCGTATTCCTTGCCGAACACCTTGATCAGGTTCGCTTCCTCCCTCGGGATGACCACCCACCGGAAGGCAATAGCCCCAATACATGGAAACGAGAGCAGGAACCAGTTGCTGGCGAGAAGCGCTAGACAGAGAAGTTCCAGAAGCGCAAAGGAGTAGAGAGGGTGCCGAATCCAACGGTAAGGGCCATGCGTAACCAACTGATGGGTACTCTTGGTGAGGATAGTCTCGGAGATGTTGTCCCCTATGCTAACAAACACCCACCTAATGGCTGGAAGGCAGCCGACGGCGATGACCGCAGCTGCCGATCGGAGCCAGATGGGCAGACTCCAGGCCGACCACGCTAGCCATGTTGGGGCGAAGACATAGGCAAAGAATGACACTGCCACGATAAGTGCCATCGCCATTCGGAGGAGAAGTGCACGTGCCCCTTCCGCGCGCCTTGGAATGGCATCACCAGATCGCCGGGCGCGCTTGCGGTGGTAGCCGGAGATGACGAGTAGAGAGAGGAAGACGACAAGGAAGATCCCGCGGAACGTGGCGTCTGTATTCACATCGTCCTGCCTTGTCCATGAGTAAGGTGGCGCTCTGCCGCCTAACGGCCTCCCCAGCCAGCTGCCAGCCTGCTCCCCGGGCAATCCACCCAGGGCAAGCGGGAGCGGCAGGCCCGGGGGGTGCCCGTGCGGTGTGGCGAGCACCTCTTCTATTCTATGACCAACGAGAGGACTGGCAAGCGCGTGGTCCCCGTGCGGCGGAGGCCGCGGCGGTCGAAGATCCCGGTGCCCTTCCAGGGCACGAGTGAGTGGTTAGGCGCAGCTACGGGAATCGAGTGGGAAGAGGCTCAGACAGCGAAGGGACCGGCGGCCCGACAAGGAGGAGCCTGGCCTCCTCGAACGTCAATCCGATGAGCCGATCGAGAGGGTTTCGGGCGCGTTCGGTCTGGATGGTGATGCGGAGTGCGGGACTTCCACGTTCCTCCAGCGCTCCTAAGAAGCTCTCTACTCGCCGCACCATAGAGTCGGTGATGACCACTGTGCTCCCCTCGCCATCCACAAGCGCACGCAGCGGGGGTTCGAACTGTAAGATGATGGCCGTGCTTTCGTCGATGAGGGCGGGGTCAGCCACGGCGATTTGCCATAACTCAGGACTGTAGGTCCAGAAAAGGTCAATGTAGTGTCTGCCGGAGTTGGTCGGGAAGAGAACTTGGTCATGGACATCCCAGTAAGTATCTAAGAGGGCCATGTAGTCCGCGGCGCGGGCGGAAGAGAAGGCTATGCAGGCAAAGAGAAGGGCCACAACCGTGGCCAGGAACAATACGCGGTTCCTGCGGAGGGGTCTCGCAATGGGCAGTTGGATGCTTTGCCGTTGTGCCATGGTATTCGTGCCGTTACTATTGTGATTCTACTTCATCAGAAGCTTTCCCCGGGACTTCCAGCGCGTGCCCTGCTGGGCGGGCATATACGCTGCGCCTAGCGGCCTCCCTAGCCAGCTGCCAGCCTGCTCCCCGGGCAATCCACCCAGGGCAAGCGGGAGCGGCAGGCCCGGGGGGTGCCAGTGCGGTGTGGCGAGCACCCCTTCTATTCTATGACCAACGAGACGACCTGCAAGAGCGCGTTCCCCCTGCGGCGGAAGCCGCGTCGGTCGTACATCCCGGTGCCCTTCCAGGGCACGAGTGAGTGGTTACGCGGCATGTGGCTTCAAATGGTGCTGGTCCGCCGCCTTCTCAAGACCTTCTCCCTCCACCGGGCCCCCCTGACGGCACCTGGCGGGGGCACGAAGGGCCTGCCCCGGATCCGCAATGTAATGAACTCGACGATCAGCCCAGCCTCCTTAAAGGTGTCGAGGTAGGCGAATTGCACCAATACTGGGCCGTTCTTCAACTGACCACGAACGACGACGGGCATGCCGGCTGCGACGAGGCTTTCAGCCCACCTATCCACGTCCTCAACGAAAAACCCCGCGTGCTGAACTACCGGCCTTCCTTTGGGGTCCAGGCTTTGCTTGTAGAAGTCGGAGCCCTCCATTGGCTGGAGCAGCTCTAACTCGATGCCCTCATGGTATGCCAGCCCCATCGTTCCGCTGACGTTGCGATTCTCTCCCCTTTCAAGCCAGATGAGGGGTGAACCGCCCAATATGGCGAACGGGCCTATCCCCCGAGCTTCCAATGCACGAGCCGCGCTCTCAACATACGGGACCACCAGGCCGAGTTGACCGATTCCTGGAAGGCTGTACGTGCGCCTGAAATCGGCGGCCAGATCGTTCACTGACTGGGAGAAGTTTTCGCCACCCAAGAGGTCCTGTAGTAGCACCATCGCTCATCACCTGAGGGAAGGTTGGCAGTTTACTTCGCCGCTTGTGGGACGGAGGGCGCCTAACGGTCTCCGTGGCCCGCTGCCAGCCTGCCTCCCGGAAAAGCACCAGGACAGGCTAGTCCGGCAGGCGGGGGCGCTCGCGCGGCGTGACGGGCATGGCTTCTATTCTGTGGCCCGATGGATGGCTGGCAAGTGCGCGTTCTCTCCGGCGGAAGCCG
>Ga0209342_10006283_pt1 | contig 12093 bp, 16 predicted proteins | sample RifCSP16_2_FD_184023 | JGI IMG/M metagenome (GOLD analysis project Ga0209342, IMG submission 184023) | Soil microbial communities from Rifle, Colorado - Rifle CSP2_sed 16_2 (SPAdes) (version 2) | ecosystem: Environmental > Terrestrial > Deep subsurface > Rock core/Sediment | place: Rifle... | reverse complement strand
AGCGGGCGTCGGCCGTCATAAGATGAGGCCATGAGCGACCGCCTCATTCCCATCGCCACCGCCCGCGACGAGCTCGAGGCCGGCATCTGGCGCGATGTCCTTGAGCGCGACGGTATCGCTGTTTATGTGAAGAGCGGCGACCCGATGTCATCGTTCGGGATGCCACCTGCGCCGGGCAGTTTGCGCGTCTTCGTCCAGGCGGACGATGAGAAGCGCGCGCGCTGGCTCCTCGGCGAGCGCAGCCGGTCGGCCTGAGCTGAACGATGGAACTCCCCCTCTTCCCGCTGAACACCGTCCTCTTTCCCGGCGCCACACTGCCCCTGCACATCTTCGAGGAGCGCTATAAGCTGATGATCCGAGCGTGCATCGAAGAGCAGCGACCGTTCGGCGTCCTCCTCATCCGAAAGGGATTCGAGGTAGGCCAAACCGCGGAGCCGTTCGAGGTTGGGACGACCGCGCACATCGCCCGCGTCGACCATCTCGACGAGGGGCGCCTCAACCTCCTGTGCCTGGGTGGCCAGCGCTTCCGCACAGTGGGCGTTATCACTGAAGACCCGTACCTGACCGGCGAGGTCGAGATGCTTGACACGACGTCGACCGACGATCCTAAGGCAAAAGAACTCTCGGACGACGCCGGTTCGCTCTTCGCGGAGTACGTGCGACTCTACCTGGCGATGTCGAATCAGTGGGCGCGAAGTATAGAAATGCCGGGCGAACCCGACCTGCTGGCCGACTTCATCGGCTCGCGGCTCGGCGTCAATCCTCAGACGAAGCAGCGTCTGCTTGAGGAACTGTCCGCGCGCACGCGACTCGCGCTCGAGGTCCAGATCCTCGGCGAAGCGATCCGTGAGATGACGCCGCGCGTGGACGAGTCGCGAATCGCGCGCTGGCACGGCTTCGGTGTAATGAACTGAGTTGAGGGTTGTCAGTTGAGAGATGAGGGCCCGAGGCGCCCCACCCTGCTGTCGACTCTGAGTTAACTATCAACTCGTCTGTACCTGCACCTTCAGCGACTTCGTCCCCTTATCCGCCGCCGTCGCGAACGCCTCCGCCGCCTCCTCCAGCGAGAAGCGGTGCGTGATCAGCGCACGCGCACGCTCGGGGTCCGATCGGATGATGCGGAGGGCCACGTCGAAGTCCGAGTGGAGGCCCGGGCAGCAGTAGGTAATGCCGCCTGCCATCGTCACTTCCTTCAGGATGAGCGCGAGCGCGCCCAGCGGGATCGCGCCAGCAAACAATCCGAGCACCGAGATCCGTCCGCCGGGCCGCACGGCGCCCAGCGCCTGCGCGAGCGTCGGCGCGCTACCGCCGACCGTCTCGATCACGACGTCGATTCCTTCTTTTTCGAGTCCGGAGACCTCACTGTCACGGATGATGCGCGAGGCGCCCGCCGCGAGCGCGGCCTCGCCCTGGTGGTCGTGCCGGTAGGTGGCGATGACGTCGACCGCTTCGGCCGCCCTTGCGGCGATGATCGAGAAGAGACCGATCGCGCCGCTCCCCAGCACGAGGACCCGTTCGCCCATCGTAAGATTCACGATGTGAACTCCGTGCACCGCCACTGCCATCGGCTCCACGAGAGCGCCCAGTTCGAAGTCGAGGCTGTCAGGCAGGGGGTAGAGTGTGTAGGCCGGCACGACCACGAAATCGGACAGCCCGCCGGGTACGAACGTCCCGCAGAGGACGTGCTTCGGGCACAGGTGATACCTTCCCGTGCGGCAATACGCGCAATCCCGGCAGCGTCTGATCGGCTCGACAACCACGCGCTGTCCGGCCTCGAATCCACTCACGCCCTCGCCGATTTCAGCGATCTCGCCGGCGAACTCGTGCCCGGGCGAGATGTTGGGGTTGGCCGGGAATGCGCCGTGGTAGAAGTGGAGGTCCGAGCCGCAGATGCCACAGGCGCGCACGCGAAGCAGCACCTCGCCTGCGCTCGGCGCGGGTACATCGGTCTCGCGAACCTCGATCTGTTCTCTACCGGCGATGAAGGCGGCACGCATATCGGGCCGTATTCTAGCACCGCTCGGCCCGGGCCCGCGCATTGCGTTTTCCCTCTCTCTTGCTCCTTGCTCCAGGCTCCTTGTTACTATGTCTTCATGCGCGCGCTGAACCAGCCGGTCAGTTGGTGGGGTTGGCACTGGGAGCCGCCGGTGCCGATGTCGATCATCGAGCTGATCCGCGCGGGGAATATGGATGCGCGGTTGACGGCAATGCTCTGGATCGGCATGGAGCGCGGCGCTTCGCTCATAGTAGCGGCCGACCCGCCCTCGTCCGGCAAAACGACGACGTTGACCGCGCTGCTCTCGTTCACGCCACCGCAGACCGCCGTCTACTTCACGCGCGGCATGGGCGAGACGTTTGCCCTGCCGGCCCGTTCGGACTCGTATTCGACGTACCTCCTGATTAACGAGATGAGCGACCACATCCCGGTCTACACCTGGGACGACAACGCCCGCCGCGCCTTCGAACTGCTCGGCGACGGCTATTCGCTGGCGACAACGATGCACGACCAGACCGTCGAGGGCGTCATCCGGCAACTGCGCGACGACCTATCGATCCCAGAGAAGCATATAGCCGGGCTTACATTCATCATCCCGCTCTACGTCGGCCGGCTCGGTGGTGTGATGCGGCGCGTGCAGGAGGTGGCGTTCATCCAACAGGACGAACAGGGGTTGTCGGTTACCCGCATCGCAACGTGGGACCTGCAAAGTGATGCGTTCCAGGTGCTACCAGGCCCGGAACATCGTGAAGCACTTGCGCTATGGGCCGGACTAACGTTGGAAACGCTGAACGAGGAATTGGAGAAGCGAGAACGGTTCCTGACGACACTCCTGAATACCGGCATTGGCTCGATTCCCGAAGTGAACGCCGCGATCGAGGGGTTCTACGAAGAAGCGATCAGGCCTCGCCCGAAAGCGTAGTCGCAGCCGTCTGCCAGTCCGAGAAGTCGCGAAAAACCATCTGCGCTCCGCTCTCCCGTAGCTGGTGAGCGGTGTAGCTTCCGGTCGCGACGCCCGCAGCAGCGACCCCGTTGTCGAGGGCAGACGAGATGTCGTGTGGTGTGTCGCCGATGATGATTACTTCTTCAGGCGCTACGTCCGGCGCCAAGCGCTCGATTCCCGCGCGGACCATCTGCGAGCGGTGGAGGCCGTCTTCACCGAACGCGCCGTCCCAGAAGTACTGTCTGATCTTGTAGTGTTCCACTTTCATCCACGCCGCCTCGCTGAAGTTGCCCGTCGCAAGACCGATGCGGACACCGCCGCGCTGCGACAGCGCCTCAAGGAGATGCGGGAAGCCGGGCATCAAATGACCGTCGCGGTCCCCTAACGTCTGTCGAAGGTGACCGTAGTAGCGCCTCAGGAAGTCATCTAGGTACGTCTCGTGTCCACCGGCGATTCCGTGCAGTCGCAGACCCTCCGAGAGGATGTGCAGATCTGTCCGGCCGCTGAACTCTACATTCGCGAAGCCGTTGTTGATACCAAACATCTCCTGGAACGCGATCGCCATAGCGTGACTCCCCGCCCCGCCTGTATAAAGGAGAGTGTTATCGATGTCGAAGAGGAGGAGGCGGGTCAAGAATCGTCTCGAGGCTTGGGGCGGGGCAAGCCCTCGCCTCTACTTCTCGGCCGGCATGCCGGACTTGATCCAGGCGTCCGTACCGCCTTCAAGGTTGAAGAGCCGGGTGAAGCCAGTGGCAGCGGCCATTTCGGCCGCTAGCGCGCTTCTCTGGCCAACCGCACAAACGAAGATCAGATCTTTGTCCCTTGGCAGTTCTTCGCGGCGCGCAAACACACTCTTATGCGGCAGGAGCGCTGCGCCGGGTATGTGGCCAGCCTCGTACTCCCAAGGTTCTCGCACATCGATGACGGCGGCGCCGTCTTTCATCATCTCGTCCGCCTCTTTCACATCTATGCGCGTGAACGGCTCCCTTGGGTCCTTAGTTGCCATATCAGATCTCCTTCATCTTCCATTGTAGCGTCGCGGCTTCACGATTGACAGCCGCGCCCCCGTCTGTATCATGCACGCAGGAGGAACCCGATGGCAGGTGAAGCCCAAATAGCCGAACTGACCCAGAAGATGACCAGCGAGCGCGAGAAACTGCTCTCCGCGCTCGAATCCCTGAGTGAGGGAGAGGCATCGCAATCGCCAAAAGAGGGTGAGTGGACAGCCAAGCAGCAGATGTCCCACCTCTGCGAGATGGAGACCGCCTATCGCGCGTGGGTGGAACACGCGCTTGAGGAAGACGGCGCCAACGTAGACGGCGTACGCGGCGAGCGCGCCGGCATCCCGATCGAGGAGGCAGGTGAACATACCGTGTCGGAGCATACGGCCGAGATGCGCCGCCAGCGCGAAGAGACGCTGGCGCTCATCACCTCGCTGCGACCCGACGACTTCGAGCGGCGAGCAACAAACGCGCTCTTCGGATCCCTGACGGTGATGCAGTGGCTGCGGTCTTACTACCGGCATGACCGCATGCACGTCGATCAAGTCAGCGGACAGGAGCCGAGCTACAAGCCCAAGTTTGCGAGCGGCGTAGAACCCGATCAGCGGCGCGGCTCCCGCACCCAATAGTCCGTGCCGAAGCCACGCGTGTTCGTGACCCGCCACCTGCCCGGTGGCGCGCTTGATCTCCTCGCGGAGCACGCCGAGGTCACCTTATGGGAGAGCGAATTGCCGCCCCCTCGCGAAGAGCTCGCGCGCCAGGCTGCCGGCACCGACGGCTTGCTCACGCTACTAACGGACCGCATCGACTCCGGGATTCTTGAACTGGCGCCACGTCTGCTCGCAATCAGCAATATGGCTACCGGCTTCGATAACATCGACGTTCCCGCGGCCAACAGCTGCAAGGTCATCGTTACGCGCACGCCGGGCGTCCTGAGCGAAACGACGGCTGAGTTCACAATCGCGCTCATGTTCGCCGCCGCCCGGCACATCGTCGAGGGCGACCGTAGGACACGGGCGGGCGATTGGAAAACCTGGGGTCCAGAGGTCCTGCTCGGGCAGGACCTCGCGGGTGGCTTGCTCGGCATTGTCGGCATGGGCGGAATCGGCGCGGAGGTGGCGCGCCGCGCCCGGGCGCTGGGCATGCGCGTCCTCTACTGCAGCCGGACTCGAAAGCCACCGCTTGAACGCCGCCATCATATGGAGTTCCTCGCGCTGGATGAACTGCTGAGGCGGTCGGATTTCGTCTCGCTGCACGCGCCGTTAACCGCGGAAACGCGCTACCTCATCAGTTCGCGGTCCCTCCGTCTGATGAAGCGCACAGCCGTACTCGTGAACACGGCGCGAGGCGGCCTGGTGGACCATCAAGCGCTACACGCGGCCCTTGCCGAAGGTGTTATCGCCGCAGCGGCTCTCGACGTGACCGAACCTGAGCCAATGGCCCCTGATGATCCGCTTCTCTCGCTCCCCAATGTCATCGTCACACCGCACATCGCCAGCGCCAGCGTGGCCACGCGCTCTCGCATGGCGATGCTCGCGGCCGAGAACCTTGTAGAGGCATTGAGCGGCCGCGTTCCAAAGCACACAGTAAACCGCGAGATCGTCCCGGACTGGCGGAAGAGGCTCAGGGAGATACCGCAACGCGCATAACCTCGACGACGGGCTACACGGAAACAGTAGGAAGTTGCAGACTGGCATCGGATTTCGTGATTATTGACACGCTAGAACGCGCATGCTATCGTCGCGCTAGCCAACGACCGGCCCGCCGGCCCTCCCACCGGACGGGGGGGCCTGTTCCTTCTCTGGTGACGGTTTATGCCGCAGAACGCAGGTAATCTCTGGCTCGCCAAGGCCCTCTGGGACCTGGGCGCTGTCCAGTTCGGCGACTACACCATCGGGCGCACGACCCAGCACTCGCCGGTGTACGTGAACCTGCGCCTGCTGATCAGCAACCCCCGCGCGCTCGCCCGCGCGGCCCGCGTAATGAACGAGGAGGTGCAGACCCGGCAGGCGATGCTGCACAACCCGTTAAAGGAATTCCACCGCGTTTGCGGCATACCCTTTGGGGGCTTGCACCTGGCGACCGCCTTTGCGCTGCGCAGCCGCGTGCCCATGGTCTACGTCCATCCCGCGAAAGAGCGCAACGGCAATCGCCTATGGGTCGAAGGCCGGTTCGAGCCGGGGGAAACTGTGCTCCTCATCGATGACCTGGTGACCAGCGGCGGCGGCATAATCGAGACCGCAGCATTTCTCAAGGCGAACGCTAACCTCACCGTGCGCGATGTGCTAGTGCTATTGGACCGCCAGGAGGGGGCGAGGGAGCAGCTGAAGGCGCATGGCTATAACCTCATCTCCATCCTGGGCCTGGAACCACTGCTAAACTACCTCATGGCCAGCGGCCTGATCGCGGAAGACAACTACGAGCGCAGCATAGAATACATCAAAAGCCGGCGGGCCCAGCGCGGCGGCTAAGCCGCTCGTGATCCCTGCACCGGCGTTGGGGAGACCCTGCTGGAGTATCACACGGTCAGCCGAACCCGCCCTGCCCGCCGTAGAAACGGAGGGACCGACACCGCAGCGCGACCCCGCCAACCGATGCATTGGACACGCTCAAGTTGTCGTGTTATACCCACAACAGTTCCATGCTTTCAGTCGTCCTTAATCGTGGTGGTAGTGTAGATGACCAAAGCGAAGGTCCATCGGGCCGAGCCCTTACGAGCCGCGTTCGCCGTGTCCTTGCTCATACTGGCAACTGCGGCCCTTACCGCGTGCGGAGGGGGCGGCGGCGCCGGAGGACAGGCGGCGGCATCGTGTGACAGCATCTCTGAGATACAGAGTTACCGTTACACGATCAATCTGAAACTCGATTCACCCGCTTTTCAACCTGGCGCATCAACCGCCACTCCCGCGGCCCCCCTGAGCGCGTTCGCCGATGCTCTGGAAGCCCTCTTCTCAGACCTCAAGCTGGAAGGCGCCTTCCTGGCGCCGGATAAGACTCAGGCCGTGCTCAGGTTCAAAGACGAAGAGTTGGAGCTGCGCGAGGTCGGCGCCAGAAGCTGGATACGTGTCGGGAGCAATTGGGAGGAGCAAGATCCGGCGGCGGACGAGGACACGATTCTCACCCCCGATGTCGTTTGCAGGGATATAGTGCATCAGATCGCGCCCTCATTGGCCGACAGCGAATCGGAGCAGGAGACGATCAACAGCATCGAGACGGACCACTACCGGCTGGACAAGGCGGACATCAAGCGGCTGCCGGAGCTTCTGGGCGCCGGGCCCGAGACGGAGCTGCCGGACAGATTTCAGGTAGACGTCTGGCTGGCGCGGGAAGGGCGCTTTCCCGTCCGGCTGGATATCGGCGCCGAAGACACGGACGAACAGGGCAACCCCATTGGCTTGAGCCTCTACATGGAGTTCCGGGACTTGAACGACCCTGGGATTAGCATCGAGCCGCCAGTTCCTTCGTCCGGCGGCAGCTAAGCGCTCTCTACAACAGCCGGCGGATCGCCTTGCGGCCCGGGCGGGGGTCGTAGCTGGATTTAAACTGATCCAGTTGATAACGCTCGATCAGGTATTTGCCGGCAAAAAGAACGGCCGGCACCTTCTTCTGCTTAATCAGGCGTCGTAGGCTCTGCGGGTGAATGTTCAGCAACCGGGCAGCCTCTACCAGGTCCAGATAATTGTCGAACGGCTCTACTGCCATAATATATCTACGGTAAGTCGCTAAGACGCGTGAGCTATTGTAGCACAGGTGTCAACCCCCTAACCGGTGATGGGAAATGAAAGATTGAGCAGGGTTGACGTTGTGCTATTCTACACACGGCGGACGCTATGCGCGGTGTTGATAAGTCGAGCGAGATGACCGAACGAGACCTGGAAGGGCGAGGCAACGGCGAGAGGCCCGGACCCTTCACGACCACATCCGGCCGCCCTGTCCGGCGGGTGTACGAGCCGGACGACAGCGCAACTCTCGATCATCAGCTCGATATCGGCGCCCCGGGACACTACCCTTTTACACGCGGTGTCCACGCCACCGGCTACAGGGGGAAATTATGGACGATGCGCATGTTCGCCGGCTTCGGCAGCGCCGAAGAGACGAACGCCCGCTTCCGCTACCTCCTCTCGCAGGGCAACTCGGGCCTGTCCATCGCCTTCGACCTCCCAACGCTCTACGGATACGACACAGACGCGCCCGAATCGTACGGAGAGTTCGGAAAGTGCGGCGTTGGCATCTCGTCACTCGCGGACATGGAGATCCTTCTCGAAGGGCTGCCGCTCGGCGACATCTCCACGTCCATGACGATCAACTCGCCGGCGGCCATCATCTGGGCAATGTACATCGCCACAGCCGAGAAGCGCGGCGTCTCGCGCAGGCAACTGGCGGGCACGCTCCAGAACGACATCCTCAAAGAGTTCATCGCACAGAAAGAGTACATCTTTCCTCCTGGGCCATCGATGCGGGTGGTCGTTGACACGATCGAGTTCGGGACGCGTGAGATGCCCAAGTGGAACACTATCAGCATCTCCGGTTACCACATCCGCGAGGCCGGCTCGACCGCGGTTCAGGAGCTGGCGTTTACGCTCGCCGACGGGTTCGAGTACGTGCGCTGGTGCCAGGAACGAGGCTTGGGCGTCGATGAGTTCGCCCCACGCCTTTCGTTCTTCTTCAACTGCCATAACGACTTCTTCGAAGAGGTAGCGAAATTCCGCGCGGCTCGCCGCATCTGGGCACGCGAGATGAAGGAACGCTTCGGTGCGCAGAACGAACGCTCGTGCTGGCTGCGCTTCCACTCGCAGACAGCCGGCGTCTCGCTAACCGCTCAACAACCGGAGGTGAACCTCATCCGCACCGCGATTCAGGCGCTGGCGGCCGTGATGGGCGGCACGCAGTCGCTCCACACGAACTCGATGGACGAGGCGTTGGCGCTGCCAAGCGAGAAGGCCGCACGTCTGGCGCTACGCACCCAGCAGGTGATCGCGCACGAGTCCGGCGTGGCAAACACCGTCGACCCGATGGGCGGCAGCTACTTCCTCGAGGCCCTCACGAAGGAGACCGAGGAAGAAGCCTACAACTACTTCCACAAGATCGAAGACATCGGCGGCGTAATACCGGCGATCGAGAACGGATACCTCCAACGCGAGATCGCCGAGGCGTCGTACCGTTATCAGGTCGAGATCGACAGGCGAGAGCGTGTTATCGTCGGTGTGAACGAATACGTAATGGACGACCCCATCGAGGTCCCGATCCTGGAGATGGACCCCGACGGCGAACGACGCCAGATCGAGCGCCTGAACCGCGTACGCCGTGAGCGCGATGGCCGCGAGGTAGCCCGCTCTCTGAAAGCGCTGGAGCTGGCGTGCCGGGGCAGCGAGAACGTCATGCCGCGCCTCCTGGACGCCGTCAACGCCTACTGCACCCTCGGCGAGATGTGCGATGTCATGCGCGACGTCTTCGGCGTCTACCACGAGGACGCGGTCGTCTAGCGCTCAAGGGTTCTCCACCTCACTCAGGCGCCGCTCCAGATACTCCCGCTCGACGGCATTCGTTGCCAGCGCGATAGCGCGACGGTAGGAGCCTGCCGCATCCGCAACGAATCCAGCCCGGCGGAGGAGGTCCGCCCTTACGGCGTGGTACAGATGATAACCGTCGAGTGCTGACGACAGCGTGAGGTCCTCGAGCAACCGTAGACCATCGTCCGGGGTGCCCGCCATCGCAACTGCGACGGCGCGATTCAGGGCGATCACATGGGTCGGTTGAATACGCAGCAGCTCGCCGTAGAGCGCCGCGATCTGCGGCCAGTCCGTATCCGCGGCCGCACGCGCCTGGCAGTGCAGCGCCGCGATCGCTGCCTGCAATTGGTACGGACCCGCGCAACGCATGCGCAACGCGCGCTGCACAATCATGGCGCCTTCTTCGATCTGTGCGCCATCCCACCGCGATCTGTCTTGCTCCTCGAGTACCACCAGGGCTCCACACAAGACCCGTGTGGGCCTCACGCCGCGCGTCGTGCAAGAGCATGAGGGCAAGGAGGCCCAGCACCTCGGGTTCGTCAGGCATGAGCGCGCCCAAGATACGCGCGAGACCAATCGCTTCGGCAGATAGCTGGCGCCGCAGCAGTTGATCACCGGCCGTGGCGCTGTAACCTTCGTTGAAGACGAGGTAGAGCACTGCCAGGACCGAGTTGAGGCGGTCGGGAAGTTGGTGCGGAGGCGGAATGCGATAGGGGATGCCAGCGTCGCGGATCTTCCGTTTCACGCGAACGAGGCGCTGCGCCATAGCAGGCTCCGGCACAAGGAACGCCCGGGCGCAATCTCCTGCGCGCTTAGTCCACCCAGCGTGCGCAGCGTCAGCGCCACCTGCGCCTCCTGCGCCAGCGCCGGGTGGCAACAGGTGAAAATGAGGCGTAACCGGTCGGCGCGCAGCTCCGTCATTTCGTGTCCTTCATCACTATGTGCCAGGGCGTTGAGCGCCGCGTCCGCCTCCAGCAGCCGCCGCTTCTCGGCGAAGGTCTGATTCCGCCGGAGCTGGTCGATGGCCTTCCGCCGCGCCACCGTCGTTATCCAGGCACCCGGGTTAAAGGGAATCCCATCGCGTGGCCACCGATCGAGCGCCGCAGCCACAGCTTCTTGGAGCGCATCTTCCGCCAGGTCGAAGGAGCCACAGACGCGGATGAGCGTCGCGAGAATGCGACCCGATTCCTCGCGGAAGACGCGCTCGGCGTTTTCTCTCGCCGTCACCTAGACCGGCGGGCCGATCGCGGCAATCTTCTCAAGGTTCGGATGAAAGAGGGAGATGCGGCGCACGTCTACCCAGCTTCGCGATTCCACGGGAATTCGCAATGCGATCTCCCTGGCCTTCCCTTTAGTGCAGTCCACGATGTAGTAGCCGCCCAGCACCTTCTTGGTCTCGGCGAACGGGCCATCAGTCTTCAGCGTCTTGTCGCCGCGGACGCGGACCCAGCCGCCTGCTTCCACCGACATCAGGCCTGCTCCGGAGACGAACCCGCTTCGCTGGCGGAGTTCAGCCTCGAGCTTGGTGTGTTCGGGCTGCAAGAGCGGTCCCTCAAACGGAATGCTGGGATCGTAGTTAATCATCAGTATATAAAGCATCGTCTGACTCCCTCATCGATCGAGTCCGGATCGCTCCAAAAACGCGTTGGCACACCCTCCCCTCCCAGACTAACGATCTATGTACGCGCGCAGAGCTGGAGGCACTTCTGCGATTGGACGAACCTCGACCGACCCGAATCGCGCAGATGGGATCTGAGCGGCGTACTCCAACGCCTCGTCGAAAGTCGCGCAGTCAAGGATATAGTAACCGCCAAGCTGCTCCTTCGTCTGCGCGAAGGGCCCATCTGTTGTACTGCCTTCTCTGCAAACACGAACAGTCATGGCGCAAGACGTGAGCTCCGAAGCATCACTCGCAACGAGAACCCCTATCTTGGCGCACCGCCTCGGTGAACGCGGTGTAAGCAGGTCCAAGGTCGGCCGACTCCCGCGCTGGAGCCGATTCAGATTCGTAGATTAGGAACATTTATCGCATTTTAGACGACCTCCTGCGACCGTGCTTACGCCGGCTCGTTCCCAAGATCCATCGACTGCCGCCGGTAGGCGCCCATGATCCCGTAATCCCAATCCGGCACGTGCATCACCGGGCGAATCTCCACCCCGAAGTGCTTTGCGTCCGGAATTCCGGCGGCGAACTCAAGCGCCTCGTCCAGGTCCTTGCAGTCCAGGATGTAGAACCCGCCCATGACCTCTTTCGCCTCCGCGAACGGCCCGTCAGTGACGACGGTCTTGCCGTCGCGGATACGCAGCGTCGTCGCCGCCGCGGCCCCACCGATCACCTCGGAGCACACGTACGCGCCGCGCGCCCGTGCTTCGCTGGCGAAGGCGAAGTGTTCGGCCATAACCTCCTCTGGTGGGGCCGGGGGGTCTTTTCGTCCCAGTAGAGTAGGAACATATACAGCATTCTGCCTCCTTGCACACTTGTGCGAAGCTTTTGCCCCGCTCAGTATAGCGACGAGTGATAGCGGCGGATATCGACGAAAATTCCGCCGGCGAGGGCGGCATCCGTGAAAACAAAGCGAGCGCTCGCTCGGATGTTCTATTGTTCTGGCATTTCGAGTCAGTTATATTGAGGTTGGTCCCGCC
>Ga0209342_10006282_pt1 | contig 12093 bp, 14 predicted proteins | sample RifCSP16_2_FD_184023 | JGI IMG/M metagenome (GOLD analysis project Ga0209342, IMG submission 184023) | Soil microbial communities from Rifle, Colorado - Rifle CSP2_sed 16_2 (SPAdes) (version 2) | ecosystem: Environmental > Terrestrial > Deep subsurface > Rock core/Sediment | place: Rifle... | reverse complement strand
GCACAGCAAGACCTTTGAAAAGAGGATTGAGCAAGGTTTTATCAAAGATTGTCACGGAGACATGCACTCAGAGGACATCTGCATAGCAAATGGCATTTACATCTTTGACTGCATTGAGTTTAATGAAAGGTTTAGATATTCGGATACAGTCTCAGACATTGCATTCCTTGCAATGGATTTAGATTTCTATAATTGCCATAATCTTTCAAAAAGATTTGTTGATGCCTACATAAAGGCGTCTAAAGATATCGGTGTTCTTGAACTTCTTAATTTCTACAAATGCTACAGGGCGTATGTCCGGGGAAAGGTTGGGGGATTTAAATCTGAGCAAAAGGAAGTTCCAGAAAAAGAAAGAGAACACGCAATCATAAAAGCCAAAAGATATTTCTATCTCGCAGACCTTTATGCGAGCGGAGGTTTCAGGCCAACTCTTTTGGTCATATGCGGGCTTACAGGAACAGGCAAGACAACCCTTGCTCGGGCATTTGCAGAAGAAACAGGATTCAAGGTAATATCATCAGATGTCGTGAGAAAAGAACTGTCTGGTATAAAACCAACCGAACATAGATACGAAGAATTTGAAAAGGGAATCTATACAAGGGATTTTACTGTCCAGACCTACGAAGAAATGATGAGAAGGGGAGAAGGTCTTTTAAAAGATGGGATTTCAGTGATTCTTGATGCCACATTTATTGCCTCCAGGTTCAGGCAGATGGCAATAAAACTGGCAAAAGATACCGATGCGAATCTTTATTTTGTGGAATGCGTTCTGGATGACGCCATTGTCAAAAAAAGGCTTGATGAGCGGATGAAAAAAGAAGGCATACCATCCGATGGGAGGTGGGGGGTGTATCTAAAACAGAAAGAACAGTATGAACCACCCACACTCCCCTCCCTTGAGGGAGGGGGCAAGGGGAAGGGTGAAAGGTATTTTCAGATAGACACCTCCGGTAATGTTGATGAAGTAAAAAACATTGTGTTGGATAAGATGTTTGGGTAAATTAGAGGCAATACTTAACCCGCAAAATGCATTTGGTTTTTATTTTATGGAGCCTTCGTGACCAAAGAAACCTTCAAAGAAAAACTCAGCTCACTTGTCCAAAAGTTTGAAAAGGACAAGCAGCACTATGGAAAAGGGGACAGATTTATTTTAAGAGGAAAAAGACGAGCGGAAAAGGATAGGAAGGCACAAAAAGGTATTCGATTTATTTTTGGCGAAAGGGGAAAGGGATGCAATCCTTAATTTCAAATATTTCAAGGCAGTTGATTTTAAGAAGGGATTAGGGTAAAGTAGGAACATTGGGAGGCAGAAATGAAAGAAAACCTTCAACATACCATCAAGGCATTTATCAGGAAGGGTGAAAAATACTATATCGCTGAATGTCTTGAGATACCCGTTGTGACACAGGGAAAAACTATTGACGAAACTACAAATAATCTTAAAGAGGTGGTTGCGCTTCATTTAGAAGGGGAAGACCTTGAACAACTTGGACTCGCGCCCAATCCAACACTGCTTATAACTATGGAACTGGAGCCTGTTGCTCATGTCGCCTAAGTTGAAAAGGCTTTCCGGCAAGGAAGTCATTTCAATCCTTTCAAAATTTGGGTTTTCTGTTCATTCACAAAGAGGCAGCCATGTAAAATTAAGGAGAACCCCATCTTCTGGCGAAACACAATCCCTGACAATTGTGATGCATGATGAGCTTGATGTGGGAACATTGTGCGCTATTTTAAGATAAGCCAGCCGTTTTATTCCAGAAGACCAACTCAAAAAGGAATTTTATTCTGATTGACAGGATGTGCGGGATAAATATGGGCAGCGTCCATTTTTTATGAATAATGAAAAACAAATAAAAATCAAACCCCTCGGTATAGTCCTTGTCAGCGGTGGAATGGACAGCCTTGTTACTGCTGCTATAGCGCATCTTGAGAATGAGATGGCATTTCTGCACCTGAATTATGGCCAGAGGACAGAGGAGCGGGAGCTTAAGGCATTCAATGATATCGCTGATTTTTATGGCGTAAAAAAGAGGCTGGTTGTTGATGTGAGGTATTTAAAGGAGATTGGCGGTTCTGCATTGACAGATGAGCGGATAGAGGTCCCTACCCAACCCCCCTCAATCCCCCCTTTGAAAAAGGAGGGAGAAGGGGGGATTAAAAAAGAGGGGCACTGGGGGGTGAAAATCCCCATAACCTATGTCCCTTTCAGGAATGCGCATCTCCTTTCCATCGCAGTGTCATGGGCAGAGGTGATAGTCGCTCAAAAGATTTATATCGGCGCAGTTGAGGAAGATAGTTCCGGCTACCCTGATTGCAGGGAAGTTTTTTATAATGCATTTGAAAAGGCAATTGAGGCAGGCACAAAGCCGGAGACGAAGATAGAAATAATTACGCCTTTGATACATATGAAAAAATCAGCAATTGTGAAGAAGGGGATTGAACTTGGTGCGCCGTTTCACCTAACATGGTCTTGCTATAAAAATAATGATATTGCCTGCGGAGAGTGTGATTCTTGCAGGTTGAGGCTCAAGGGGTTTAAAGAGGCAAAGGTGGTTGACCCGATAAAGTATGAAACAGACAATAGGCAATAGGCTATGGGCTATACGTTTCTTCCCATTGTCCCTTGCCTATAGGCTGTATTGTTGGAGGAGAAATGACATTCAAAGACTATCTTAAACTAAAAAAAGGAATTGATACGGATAAGGTTGACCCGATGGATTTGATGGATGAGTATTATGAAGAATACAAGGTGTATCTGGCAAAGACAAAGGATGGCTGTTCTTCAAAGGAGTAGTTGCAGCGTCTTAAATTCTCCTGAGCCACCCTTTGTTAAAGGGTGGATAAATAGGGGGTTAGTGTAAGTAAGGATAGTTATCTTGGTGGATAATATGGATTATAATATTTGTTTGGATAAGGATAATATGGGTTATACGGCGGGTAGTGCCACCACGGCCACAGGGGCGAAGGTTCATAAACCGGCTCTTTATAAGGCTCAAACACGCGCATCTGTATCGGTTCTATCACGGGGTAGATATAATCTCTTTCCCCAATCTTTTGTATAGTAGCGCCTTTGATTACGCCTGCGACTGTTATCTCTTTTCCTGTTTTGTATAAAAAGGTATCCATGTAGACTGAACTTTCTACAAGGAATCTGCCGAGAGATTTTTCTTTGTCAGTTACCCTATCGCTTCTGTCAAGAGGGGTTTGAAGCACCTCAATAACTGTTTTCTCCGCAAGATTTTTTGACGACAAGACTATACCGCCCCAGATGACTTTTTTATTCTTGAAGGCATCAGGATTTGCCTGAACCATGGGAAGTGTTATTGTCCTGTCAACCTCGCTCCTGATACTTTTAGAGATGACAGAACACCCTGTTAAAAAGACGAGGATTATGATACATACTGTATATTTCACAGGAGATATTTTATCGTATGGCTGTTACTCCGTCAATTGCTGATTTAGAGGCAAAAAGGCTTGCACCTTATGCTATGTTGAGCAAGAACTCGCTTGGCAGGAGATATAAGGAGGGCGAGCATCCGTTCAGGGCAGTATTTCAGAGAGATAGGGACAGGATTATACATTGCAATGCCTTCCGCAGGCTGGAGTATAAGACCCAGGTTTTTGTGTATCATGAAGGAGATCATTACAGAACCCGTTTAACCCACACCATAGAAGTCAGTCAGATAGCCCGAACCGTTGCCAGGGCATTAAATTTCAACGAGGAGTTGGCAGAGGCCATAGCCCTTGCCCATGACCTTGGCCATCCGCCTTTTGGCCATACAGGCGAAAAAATTCTGGACCATCTTATGGAAGGGTGCAACGGCTTTGAGCATAATTTGCACAGCCTAAGGATTGTGGAGCATCTTGAAAGACGGTATCCAAATTTCAGGGGTTTAAATCTGACATGGGAAGTGAGGGAGGGGATTGTAAAACACTCCTCTGAGCATGACAGGCCAGAGGTGCTGAAAGAGTATAAGCCCGATAAGGCTGCTTGTCTTGAGGCGCAGATAGTAGATTTAGCTGACGAGATTGCATACAATAATCACGATATAGATGACGGCCTTTCTTCAGAAATGCTTGACAGAGAACAGCTTAAGGATGTGGAGCTGTGGCAGGAAAACTATGAGAAGATAAAAAAGGCATTTCCAAAAGAAGATTTTAAAGTTCATAAATCCCAGACAATAATCCAAATAATAAACCAACAGGTTACAGACCTTATTACACAGATATTAAAAGAGGTAGCAAAAAGGAAAATCAGTTCTGTTGAGGATGTCAGGAATATTGGCAAACCTGTTGCCAGATTCAGCCCTGAGATGGATAAGAAGAACACAGAGCTTAAGAAATTTCTTAAAAAGAATTTATACAGCCATCACAGGGTAATAAGGATGGCAGACAAGGCAGACCGTATTTTAAGGGCGCTTTTTAAGGTTTATTTGAAAGAACCGAAACTGCTTCCGCCGCATGTCTATTCTGAGATAGAAGCCATTGGCACAGAACGTCTCATCTGTGATTATATAGCAGGCATGACAGACAGGTTTGCTTTGGATGAGTATAAAAAACTCTTTGATCCGTATGAAAGGGTGTAGTTTGCTGCTGGTGCAATGTAAAACGGCAGCAAAACAGTTCTGTGGTTGTTTTGCTGCCGTTCTCAATGGCTATACAGAGCGTCATAACTTTGCATACCTGCGTTGCTCCTCGGCTCGTCGTTGCGGCGTATAATAGAAATACGCCTCACTCCTCGCCTTCGTCGCGCCTTGGTCTGCTGTGTTCTGACGCTCTGTATGAGGCTCTATTTATGTCGCTGTGTTTAAATCAAAGCGCATCTTAAATCTTATCTTGTAACAACTATCTCAGAATATTCGTCTCCGCTTGCAAGACATTTTGCCTGCTTGCCTTGAAAACAATTCTGGGTTTTGAATAACTGGTAGTAATAATCTTTATCCAGTGTCGGGTTTTTCGTTATATCACCGTGATAGAGCAGGTTCATCAGGGCAGCGGATACGCCTGTTGCCAGATAATCTATCGGGTGGTCAGATTTTCCAAACCACTTCAGATAGCCGAGTGACTCGTATCCCTCATAAACCCGCATGGTCAGTTTTTCATTGGGGGTAAAATTTTCTATTCTCCAGACTCCCCAACCAATAGCATTGATACAGGCAACTATTCCGTGCATCCAGTCCTCTTTATTTTTAATCATGGGGATAATCAGGCCCTTCCATTCATCGGATTTCATGATGCCGCCCATGGTGTTAAATCCGCAGATATGTCCTGCCTCTGTCAGAAGCTCGGTAGCAAGCTCTGCCTTGCCTATGGTCTTTTTAAGCTCCTGCTCAAATCTGAACGATATCTTGTTATAATAATCGGCATACATTCTGGCCAGATAAACGCCGAATGCAGGGATAAGACCTTGTTCATTGCCCACAATCTCCATTCCTGCCAGTGTTTTGACAATGACGCCTTCATCAACAGTTGTTTTGGATTTTCTATCAGGGATTTTTGTAAAGGCTGGCAAGGGTTTGGGTTTGAATTTTTCAAGCCAGTTAAAGTTTTTGTCAGTAACAATCTGGAATTCGCAGGCTGTATCGCCAAGCGATATGGATTTTGTCTGTTTTATATCAAAACCTTTTGCCAATACTGAACCTCCGGAAGAGTCTTTTATTGCCAGTAAGATTCCTGCAACATATCCCCTGTCAAAGTATTCCCCTGCCTTCTTCCTTGCGCCCATATTCAGCTTTAATGCCAAGCCATAATGCGAAGATTTCCCAATGACCTTTCCGCCGCTTTCAGTCACATTGGAAAAATCAAGAAGCCCAAAGCCGCCAAACTTAAAAACCTGCGATGCGAAATCCAATTTTTCTCTAAAGCTGAGTTTAGGGCTTTGTTTAAAGTAGTTTAAGAATTGAAGGTAAACTGTTTCAGCAGCAGATTGCAGGAATATCTTTTCCGAATCTATGTAGGTTGGGTCTTCTATGGTCTGCTGCAGAAAGCGGTTATAGTGGTTGCAGTGGAAGAGCATCGGCTGGCCGTAAATATTTGCAATACCTTTTTCTGGAGAAAAATCTATTTTGATATTAGACATTTAATCCTCCTTTGCTATATATGGAATTTTTTGCCGAAAAGCTCCTCGGCTGCTCCCAGCGCTTTATTAAACTCTTCTTGAGGGACATCCGTATCTTCTTTGATTAAAGACCAGAGCATTCCTGTCTTGAGCATCATCCTTGAGAAGACCACATGAGGCAATTCTCCTTTGGGGATTTCTTTCAGAATCTGTTCTTTCAGCTTAAATATCTTTGTCGCCATCTTTTACCTCCTTTTTGAGATAGTTTAGTAATGCAGCTTCAAACGTCTCCTTTATATACGAAGAATGAGCGCCATGCTTAATGGTGAGCTTTAACTCACATAGACCGATATTGCCTGTTAGCAGAAAATCTTTAGTTTCTAATTTTATGAATGAAAAGCTGTCGCCGAGCGGATATTTTAATGTGCCGAAGGAGCTGAAAAACCCTTCAAACTCTTTTGTAATCGGCTTGGTCAGGCGGTATGCCCAAACTTGTTCATCAAGGCAATTTTTTAACAAATCAATCTGAAAAGAGAGATGCACTTATTTTCCTTCTGCTAATCTCTTAAGGCTCTTTTCAAATGGGTTTCTGGCAATGCCTCGTTCTGTGATAATAGCTGTTACCAATCTGTTCGGTGTTACATCAAAGGCAGGGTTCTTAATCTTAATGCCGGTTGGAGCTATAGATATACCTTTTATATGTGTTACCTCTCTTCTATTCCGTTCTTCAATCGGAATCTTATCTCCATGTTTTATCTTTAAATCTATTGTGGATATGGGAGCTGCGACATAAAAGGGTATCTCATGCTCCTTTGCCAGGACTGCAACTGAGTATGTTCCTATCTTATTGGCCACATCGCCGTTGGCAGCAATCCTGTCAGCGCCGACAATGACTGCGTCTATCAGCCCCTTTTTCATCATATAGCCTGACATATTATCCGTGATAAGCGTTGTGTCTATGCCGTCTTTCATAAGCTCCCATGCTGTAAGCCTTGAGCCTTGCAGAAACGGCCTTGTCTCATCTGCAAAAACCTTTATTTTTTTCCCCTCTTCAACCGCAGCCCTGATTACTCCGAGGGCCGTGCCGTAGCCGGCTGTTGCCAATGCCCCTGCGTTGCAGTGGGTAAGGATTGTAGACTTATTTTTTATCAGCTTGCTTCCAAATCTGCCCATCTGCCTGTTTATCTCAATATCTTCTTTATGAATTGTTTTTGCTTCTTGAACAAGCCTTTGTTTGAGTTCATTTGCAGAAAGCCTTGGGTTTTCTTTTACAATCCGCTTCATTCTACCAATTGCCCAGAACAGATTTACCGCCGTTGGGCGGGTAGAGGCCATAATTTTACAGATATGCTCAAATGCCTTTACAAACCCTTTACGCTCTTTGGCCTTTATATCAGATGCGCCGAGCGCAATACCCATTGCTGCTGCAACACCGATTGCAGGCGCGCCCCGGACAACCATCTCCTTTATAGCCTCTGCAACTTCAAGGAAATCTGTATATGTTCTATAGACCTCTTCGTTTGGCAAAAGCCTCTGGTCTATCATTACAACGTTATTGTTTTTCCACTCTATAGTCTTAAACATGTCGCTTCGCTCCATTAGAAAATTGCGGTAGGTTAGAGGTTGGAGGAAAAAGGCTTTTTGCCTCAAACCTCAAGCCTCACACTTCAATTTGTATTTTGCATTTTACAATTGTCTTTAATACCCCGGTTTATCTTGGTATAAAAGACTTTGATCTAAGGTATGAACCTTAACCGTGCTGCCCTTTTCCATATCTTTAACGTTTTCCGGCAAAATTATAAGGCAATTGGCCTTGACCATACTGCTGAGTATCCCAGACCCTTGGCCTTCCAACGGGGTTACATAAAACTGCCCTTTCTCTTCTTCAATAACTGCCCTTACAAAGTGCATCCTGTCCGGTTTTTTCTTGATTGGTCTTGTAAGGAGCGCAGGTATAGGTCTCTTGAAAATATCAGCTCTGCCCATCATCTTTAAGATTGCAGGCCTTGCAAACTGTTCAAACGCAACCATGGATGAGATAGGATTTCCAGGCAGGCCGAATGCAGGTTTGTCGCCAATAATGCCGAATGCAAGCGGTTTGCCCGGCTTCATTGCTACTTTCCAGAATCTCATCTCAGAGCCCATTTCCTTTAAAACATCTTTCACAAAATCAAAATCACCTACAGAGACGCCGCCAGAGGATATAATGCAGTCTGCCGTAAGGCCGTAAGTTAATTTTTCTTTGAGGTCTTTTTTATTGTCCCTGGCTATGCCGAGTTGAATGGGAATTGCGCCGCATGCCTGCGCTTGGGCAGAGATTGAATAGCTGTTGCTGTTTATTATCTTGCCATGAGTTAGCGTTTCATCTATCTCAACCAACTCATCACCTGTTGAAAGCACAGCAACCTTTGGCCTTTGATAGACGTATATATTAGATTTGCCTACTGCTGCAAGCATTCCTATTTCAGCAGGCCGTATGAGCCCGCCTTTTCTTAAAACAATATCGCCTTTTTTAAAATCCTCGCCTGCCTTCCGTATATTATCCCCAACCTTTGCCTCTCTAAATATTTTTACTTGCCCCTTGCCCGCGCCTGAGGCAGATGCCTCTTGCCCCTGTAATTCCGTATCCTCTACCATCACAACCGCATCAGCGCCATTTGGTATGGGCGCCCCAGTCATTATTCTTATAGCCTCACCTTTTTTGATATCCTTTTTAGCTGTATAACCTGCCGGAAGGTCTTCTATTATCTTCAGTATCGCCGGCCTATCTTTAGAGGCCTCGCTTGTATCTGCTGTACGAACAGCATAACCATCCATTGCAGAATTATCCCAAGGCGGATTATCTATGTGGGCGGATATATCCTCTCCCAGAACTCTTCCGAGCGCAGAAAGAATGCTTACCCGTTCTTTGCCAAGCGGCTTTATCTCATTTAAGATTATTTCCAGGGCTGTTTCAACAGAAATCATATTTGCAGGACACTGGGGACAGTCCGCCTTTGGCGGATGAAATCTGTCCCCACGGATACGCTAAACGGACACGGAAAACGACTTTTTGATAATCTAACCTCTTGGGGGAAATGAGACGATATCTGGTGCGGCTATTTTTTTTGCCCTTATCGGAACTACTAACTCAGCGCCTACCTTCACATATTTTGCACTCTTCATTTTATTCAGATAAAGGATGGATTCTATAGATGTGCTGTATCGCCTTGCTATGGTTGAAAGGGTTTCACCCCTCTTTATCTTATGCACCAGAAAATTAAGCCGTTCCGCAGGCGGTATTACTGCAAAGTTTATCTTAAATATCTCTGCCTTTTCAGCCGGCAATTTTATCTCATACTCAGATTCATTTGGAGGTGTAAACCATCTTAAAAGCTCTGGGTTTAATTCTTTTATATCATCAACAGAGCATTTACATGCCTGTGCAATGACTCTTAAGTCAGTGGCCCCCGGAATAGCCACTTTTGCATAAGCAGATTGCGGCTCAAATTCTAAGTCGTAAAAGCCATATTTTGCAGGTTCTTTGGCAATAAGCATAGCAGCAATATATTTTGGTATATAATCCCTGGTCTCCCTCTTTAACGTCTTTTTTTGTTTGGCCACAACCCAGAAATCATCTGTCTTGTGTTTCTTGAGCGCCCGCAAAACCCGCCCCTCTCCAGCGTTATAGCTTGCTGCCGCAAGGTGCCATGAATTAAATATGCCATATAAGTTTTTCAAATATCTGGCGGCAGCCCATGTGGCCTTTTCAGGGTCTCTTCTCTCATCTACCCACAGGTCTACTTTCAGGCCGTATTTCTTGCCTGTCCATTTCATAAACTGCCACATTCCAACGGCCCGCGCCCTTGATTTGGCATTGGGGTTAAACCCGCTTTCTATAAGGGCAATATAGGCCAAATCTTCAGGAAGGCCGTTTTGTCTGAATATATCCTTGAGCATAGGCAGATACATTTCAGACCTTTCAAGCCATTTTTCAAAATATTTTCTCCCCCTTGTTTGAAAATATTTTATAAAAAGTTCAACCTTGTCATTTACGACAACAGGCACATCGTAGGTTATCTCCTCTTCTTCAATCGGCGACTCTGCCGTTATTTCGTCAAGCTTCTGAAGGTATTGGTCTTCATCCGCATGCTGTTCAGAGTCTGAAATAAGAGAGGCCTCATTTTGTGAAGAGGCTGCGGCAGCGCCGGCATCAATGGCAACGAGGAAGGAAGATACGCACACGGCGCAGAAAAAAGCAAAATATTTAAGGTTTGAGATTAGAGGTTTAAGATTTTTCATCCGGTTACCACTTTATGTTTGTTTTTAGTGTATTCAGTTTTCTCAGTACGCCGCTCAGTTCCAACTGCCTGAATTTTTCCTTTATATCTTCTGCTGTTTTCTTTGCAGCAAGCTCTATCTGCCTGCCTTTTTCCGTGATTGCCTTAGTATATTCAAGGAAATATTCATTTTTCTTTGCCCATTTTTTTGTAAGGTTTCGGCCGTATATCTTGATTGATACATTAAACAAGTGCATCCTGACAGCCCTTTTAATTATCTGGCCTATGGAGTAAAATCTGCCGGTTGCCTTCAAGGTTTCAGATTGGAGTTCGTGAAACGTCATTTTCTTTGGCTCAAATACCACATGGTGCGCATCATACAGGCTCCAGTCCTTTGATATAAACCTGTTCTGCTTTTCCATGTCTTTGAAAAAATTGGTGCCAGGCAAAGGCGTCAGTATCATAAACTGGACAGACTCAAGGTCAGTCTTTTTTGCAAAGGTAACTGTTTGGTGGATGGTCTCAACCGTGTCTTCATCTGAACCAAATACAAACATCCCGTGGATGCGGATACCGTTGTCGTGGAGCTTTTTTATGCAAATTTCAATATCTTCCACAGATTGTTTTTTATTATATGCCTTTAATGTCTCAGGATTTACAGATTCAAAGCCAATATAAACCGTATGGCAGTTTGACCTCTTCATAAGGTCCAGAAGTTCCGGATCTTTTGCCACATCAACCCTGACCTGGGCTGTCCATGGAGGGGTCAGGCCTTTTTCTATCATAAGTTTTAAGAGTTCTTTTGTTCTCTTCTTATCTGCTGTAAAATTGTCATCATAGAAAAATACCCATCCGCCGCCATTATCCTTGTGCAGCAGAAGTTCTTCCATAACCTTTTCTTTGCTCCTGAATCTGTATTTCTGTCCGAACATGCCTGTTACAGAGCAGAAGCTGCAGTCATAGGGACATCCTCTGGAGGTCATTATTGGGGTTATCTCTAAATGTTTGCGGGCCTCTTTTTCAAGTCCCTTGACTATGGAGAAGTCAGGCGAGGGCAATTTATCCAATTCTTTGCAGTAAGCAACTACTTTATTATGTATTATTGCCCCGTCTTTTTTATAGGAAAGCCCTGGGATTGCCTCAAAACCGCTTCCTGTTTCAAGTGCCTTTATAAAGTCAACGATGTTTTCGTCTGCCTCTCCGCGCAATACATAATCGCATGATTCCAGCGCCTCCTCAGGCAGATAGGTGACATGCGGGCCGCCCATAAATACAGGTACGCCTGCCTTTTTTACAATCCTTGCTATTTCATATGCCCTTGTAGAGGTTGAGGTAATGGTTGATATACCTACAGCATCTGCTGTTAGCACATCCGTCAGATCTAATTCTTCGACTGACTCTACATAACTCTTAACGTCATATCCCTTTTTTTTCAGAATTGTTCCGAGAAGAACAGTGCCAAGCCTTGGCAAAGGCATTCTGCTGAATATGTGAAAATCCGGCGGTTTTGGTTCTATAAATACTATCTTTTTCAATGATCCTCCTTATGATATGCTTAACATTCCTATGGGCAATATACCCCATTATGAGTTTAACACCTGCTGATACTACTTTATTAACCCTGTTTTGTCAAGGCTAAAAACGAAATTTGTCAGCAACACATAAACTGTCCTTTTTATAGCACATGAATTGTCCTATTGTATGGTTTCCTAAATTTCAAGGAGGAGACCATGAAACGGACAGAGATGTTACAGGAGGTCAGGAAGATGAGATTTC
>Ga0209342_10006279_pt1 | contig 12095 bp, 9 predicted proteins | sample RifCSP16_2_FD_184023 | JGI IMG/M metagenome (GOLD analysis project Ga0209342, IMG submission 184023) | Soil microbial communities from Rifle, Colorado - Rifle CSP2_sed 16_2 (SPAdes) (version 2) | ecosystem: Environmental > Terrestrial > Deep subsurface > Rock core/Sediment | place: Rifle... | reverse complement strand
CCGCCAGCAGGCCGCCGGCCCCCGCGGCTGCCCAGGAGGGTGCATCAACCAGGTTGGGTCGCAGCAACGCCAGAAAGGTCAGCGGCAGGGCGAAGTCCAGCGGCAGGTCCTCGGGCAGGCGGGTCCCCAAAGCGATCCCCAGGCTGGTGCTGACCTGCCAGGAGGCCCACAGGGTCATGCCGGTTCCAAGCAGGTACCAGTGTGCCTGGGCGAGGTCACCCCGGCGGTAGCGGGCGGAAGCTATGGCGAAGGCCTCGTCAGTCAACAGCCAACTCAGCGCCAGCTTCCAACGCCGGGAAAGGTGCGCCAGATGGGGAGCCAAGCTGGCGCTGTAGAGGGCATGCCGCAAGTTGACCATCAGTACAGTGAACACGATCACGCCGGGCAGGGAGCCGCTGCCGACCATGGTCGCGGCGATGAACTGGGCGCTGCCGGCGAAGATGATCAGTGAGAACCCCTGCGCCGCCAACGGCGGCACGCCGGCCGAGACCGCCAGGGCTCCGAAGATCAAGCCGAAAGGGACCACACCCAGCAGCAGCGGAAGCTGGTCACGCATTCCAGCCAGGAATTCCCTATGGGGCGGAGATGCCGTCATGATGGCCTCGGCTGATGCCCCTGCGGGGGTCTCGCCGGGAACTTCTCCTCCGGATGGGGCGTCTCCTTCTCAGCAGCGGTACCGGAGGGTAAGCCATGGGCGCTCGAAAGCTGACCCCGTACATAGTCCTCTTGCTCGGACTCTTGCTCTCTGCCTGCGGTGCGGGAAGGCCCGAGCCGCCTCCCGGTCCGGTCCAGGCGGAGACACCCCTGCCCGACCAACCCGTCGGCAGCTCGCCCTCGTCCACTTCGGTGCCGACCCCGGGCGGGGCCATGCGGCAAGGGCCGATCTACGTGGACGAGGTGGAGCTGGTGATGATGGAGAGTTTCCCGGTTCAAGTGCGTCTCATTCTGCGCGGATCGCTGCCCAATCCGTGCTCGAGTTTCGCCTGGGAGGTGGAGGAGCCGGATTCGCAAGGGCGCATCGCCGTTCAGGCCTACTCCCTGCAGCAAACCGATTTGGCCTGCATTCAGGTCTTGGAGCCGATGGAGGAGAGCATCCCCCTGGGAGCGTTCACCCAGGGTAGCTTCAGCGTCTGGCTCAACGGCGAGCGGGTGTCCGAGTTCGAACTCTAAGCAGCCGCCAGGGCCATATCCGGGTTCCCTTCCTCGGTTAACATCAGCGGGGGCGCTCCAGGGAGCGCCCCCGCCTTTCATTCCGAAGATCGGGTCGCTCAATGCACCAGGATCTGCGACAGGAAAAGCTTGGTCCGGTCCTCTCGGGGCTGCTCGAAGATCTCGTTGGGGGTGCCGCTCTCGATCACCAGCCCCTCATCGAAGAAGTACATGCGGTCGGCGACCGCCCGGGCAAACCCCATCTCATGAGTGACCACCAGCATGGTCATCCCCGACTTGGCCAGCCCGATCATCACGTCCAGGACCTCTTTGATCATCTCCGGGTCCAACGCCGAAGTCGGCTCGTCAAACAGCATGATCTTGGGCTGCATGGCTAGCGCTCGGGCGATGGCCACCCGTTGCTGCTGGCCGCCGGAGAGGTGTCCGGGGTACTTGTCCGACTGTTCCGGAATGCCGACCCGCACCAGCAGCTGCTGGGCGATCTCCTCGGCCTTCTCCTTGGGCCACTTGCGTACCCAGATGGGCGCCAGGGTGATGTTCTGGCTCACCGTCAAGTGTGGAAAGAGGTTGAAGGACTGGAACACCATTCCGATTTCGCTGCGGACGGCGGAGATATTGCGCACATCGTGGGTGAGCTCGATCCCGTCCACCACGATGGTCCCGCGCTGGTGTTCCTCCAGCCGATTGATGGTGCGAATGAAGGTGGATTTGCCCGAACCGGAAGGCCCGAAGATGACGATGACCTCCCCCCTGGCCACATCCATGTCGATCCCGCGCAGCGCGTGGAAGTGGCCGTACCACTTGTGCACATTGGTGCAGTGAATGATCGTATCCGCCATGTCAGGTCGCTCGCTCCTCAACCCCCAGCCGCTTCTCCAGCTGCCGGCTGGCGCGGGACATCGTGTAACTGATGACGAAATAAAAGACCGCGCTGACCAAGTATACCTCCCGCACCAGTCCAAGGAATTCGCGCTGCTTGATCACGCTCTGCGCCACTGCCAACAGGTCCAGCAGTCCGGCGAAAGTGACCAGGGTAGTGTCCTTGAAAATGCTCACGAACTGTCCCATCATGGGCGGGATCACCGTGCGCAAAGCCTGCGGCAGGATGATCAGCCCGGTTACCAGGAGCTCATTCAGCCCCAGCGCCCGGGCCGCCTCATACTGCTCGCGATGAATGGCCTGGAACCCCCCCCGCACGATCTCGGCCAGGTAGGCGGCGGTGAACAAGGTCAATCCAGCCATGGCCCGCACCACCCGATCCAGGGTGAGCTCCAGCGGGAGGAAGAATGGAAGCATCACCTGGGCCATAAACAGGATGGTGATAAGTGGGACCCCGCGAACCAACTCGATGAAGGCCACACAGATCCACTTGACCACCGGCAGCTCGCTGCGGCGGCCGAGCGCCAGCAGCACCCCAATGGGAAAAGAGGCCAGGATGCTCACGGTGGCCAGCACCAGGGTCAACAGCACGCCGCCCCACACGGTAGGCTCGACCAGCAGCAGCACTTCGGAGGGTGCCACGCTGTCCACGCCCACATCGAAGCCGGTGAGCAGCAGCACCAGCAGCGGCGGCAAGAGCAGCCAGGCTGGCAGCATCGACCTGCGCAGTCCCTCCGCGCCGGACAGGCTGCGCCCAAGGGAGCGCCCCGCCAGCAGGGCCGCTGCCAGGAACGCCAGCAGCTTCAGCATGCGGGGCGGCGCCAGACCGGGAAGCAGCTCCTCCGGCTGCAGGCCCAGCGGCAGCAGCAAACCGAGCAGCGCCAGCGCCGCCAGCCCGCTGAGAATGCGGCGCCGCCGGTCGGCGTAGATACTCCAGGTCAGCCCCACCAGCGTCCCCAGCATGACCACCGCGAAAGGCGCCCTCCACTCCTGCTCCAGCAGCGGCAGCAGCTCCGGCCGGTACAGGTAGTAGCCCAGGCTGTTGACTACGGTGGCCGCGGTGGGCAGCTTCAGACCGCGCAGCAGCACCCCCACGACCAGCGGCGAGATCAGCCAACCCGTCAGGGACAGGCGGCGCAGCCGGGCACCCGCCGGGAGTCGGCTGGCTCGCCACGAGATCACCGAAAGGACCACGATGACCCCCAGGGCCAGGCCCAGCCGCCAGGCCTGTTCGACCGGATACCGGCCCCAACTGAGCAGCCCCAGGTTGCTGCTCACCACGCGCCAATTCGCCTCTCCGAAGATCCACGGGATGATCCCTCGCCCCAGGCCGTAGAGCACAAGCGCCAGCAAGAGGGTGAGGCTGGCGTTCAGCCAACTGTTGAAGAGGTTTTGGCGAAGCCAGCCCAGAGGCCCCACCGCCGTCAGCGGGGGCCGTTCCATGACGGCCTGAGAGGGATTCGCGCCGGCCACCGTCACCTATCCACGATCCGCAATCGAGCGTTCAGGGCGTTCATCGCAACCGAGATCAGCAAGCTGAGCAGCAGGTAGGTGCCCATCATCAGGGCAATCATCTGCACTGCCTGCCCGGACTGGTTGAAGATCGTCTGCGAGACGGCATACAGGTCCGGATAGCCGACCCCGATGGCCAGGCTGGAGTTCTTGGCCAGGTTGAGATACTGATTGGTCGTAGGCGGGATGATCACTCGCAGTGCCTGCGGCAGGACCACCAGACGCAGCGTCTGACCGCGGCTGAGTCCCGTAGCCAGGGCGGCGTCTCGCTGGCCGTGCGGAACCGCCAGGATGCCCGCCCGCACGATGTCGGCCAGAAAGGCGGCCGTGTAGATCACCAGGCCCAGCAGGATCCCGGCGAACTCCGGGCTGAGGCGCGTACCCCCGGCCATGTTGAGGCCCTCCAGCCGCGGGATTCCCAGACTGAGGGGCCGACCGGGCAGAATCACCCATCCCAACCAGGGCAGGGCGAGCAGTGGCAGGGCAGCCCAGAGGGTCGGGTGGGTCTCCCGGCCCTGGCTGATCCTCAGGCCGAGCAGCCTGCGGTAGGTCACCACCGCCAGTACCACTCCGGCCAGGCCGAAGAGCAGCCAGGCCCCGGCGCCTGCCTGTGGGAGGATGGCCGGGATGAACAGGCCGCGGTTGCTCAGGGCCAGCGGCCCCAGACTGAGGCGGTTTTCCAGGGAGGGGAGCTTCAGGATGATGGCGAAATACAGGAAGAAGAGCTGGACCAGCAGCGGGGTATTACGCATGATTTCAACGTAGGTACGGAAGATTGTCCGCAGGAGCCAGTTGGAGGACAGCAGGGCCACGCCGGCCACGGCCCCCAGCCCGGTGGTCAGGACGAGCCCCAGCACCACCACCTGGAGCGAATTGACCAGCCCGACCAGGAAGGCGAAACGAAAGGTGTCGGTGCGCCCCATGGACAGGGCCTCATCGGCCACTCTGAACCCGGCAGTGCGGTTCAAGAAGCTGAAGCTCAGGTCCAGGCCACGGGCTTCGAGGTTGGTCAACAGATTGCCCACCAGCCAGCGCCCGGCGGCGAACAGCAGCACCAGGAACGCTACCTGCGCCAGCGCCTGCAGGAAGCGCAGGTCGCGCCACAGCGCCAGGAAGGACCTGGGCAGAGAAACCCGGGCAGCGGTGGTCTCAGTCAACGCAAGGGCCTTGTGCGGAGTGCGGCCCGGCCACAGGCCGGGCCGCACAATCGCCAGTCGCTAGGAAAGGATGCGTGCCGCCTACCGCCAGGGCGGGGCGTACAGCAGGCCGCCCGTGATCCACAGCGCGTTCAGGCTGCCCTCGCGCGGGATGTCGGTCCCCTCCGGGCCGAGGTGGCGGGCGTAGATCTCACCATAGTTGCCCACCTCTCGGATCACATTGACCATGAAGTCCGGGGTCAGGCCTAGCAGGTTTCCGAATTCCCCTTCCAGGCCCAGCAGCCGGCTCACCTCGGGATCGGCGGGCGGGCTGGCGACCATCGCCTCCACGTTTTCCGAGGTGATGCCCTTCTCCTCGGCGATGATCATCCCGTTCACCACCCAGCGCACGATATCGCCCCACTGTTGGTCACCCTGCGCCCACACCGGTCCCAACGGCTCCTTGGACATGGTATCGGGCAGGATCATGTGGTCTGCCGGGGTGGTAGTTTGCGTGCGCAGCCCGGCCAGTTGCGATTTGTCCGAAGTCAGGCCATCGCAGCGGCCCTCATTGTAGGCGGCCACGGTCTCATCACCGGTCTCGAACACCAGCGGCTCATAGGCCAGGCCGCGGGAAGTGAAGGCGTCCGCCAGGTTGAGTTCGGTGGTTGTCCCAGCCAGCACGCACACTGTGGCTCCGCCCATGTCGTCCAGGGAACTGAAGCCGCTGTCGCGCCGCACCATCATCCCTTGCCCATCATAGAATGTGGTGGGCCCAAAGTCCGTGCCCAACTCCACGTCCCGGCTGAAGGTCCAGGTAGTGTTGCGGATCAGCACGTCGACTTCGTTGGTCTGTAGTGCGGTGAAGCGCTCGGCCGCAGTTAGCGGGCGGAATTCCGCCGCCGCAGCATCGTTGAAGATCGCCACCGCCAGGGCGCGGCAGAAGTCGATGTCGAAGCCGGTGAACGTGCCCTCGCTGAGGAAGCCGAACCCGGGCACGCTCTGATTCACGCCGCAGCGCACATTCCCGCGGTCCTTGACCGTCTGGAGCCGGGCCGACTCCATGACGAAACTGACCGGCACGTTGACTTGCTGCGTCTGCACGACCTCCACTTGTTGAGTCTCGACGACCCGCACCTCGCGGACCTCCGGCTCGACCGGCTGGCAGGCCCCCAACACCAACACCAGGCCGAGCAGCGCGGCGAACGCCAACGGCAGGACTGTCTTTCGAAGCATCACGATTTCTCCTCCTTGAGTCATTGCCTGGAACAGGGACAGACTGATGAGCCGTTCTTCAGATGATTTTGTGCGGCACCTCCTTGGGGAACAGCACAGGGAGAGAGAGGGGTCATCGGGCCGCCGCCCCCGCTCCTGAGGTGTCTGATCTGGGAAGAGCGCGTCTGAAGTTTGAGCCGATCTCGAGGGACGCTGAGGTAATCCTAGGGCATTCAGCGGGTTTCGTCAAGGCGCTCAGACCTCTTTCCCAGTCCTCATTCGGCTTCGCTATGGTAGGCTTGTGAGGCATGCCGCCGAGACGGATCGGGTCGCCACCCACAGAAAAGCCGGTATGGCCGGACTAGCTGGACAAACGCTGGACCACTACAAGCTGGTCGAGCAAGTCGGCCAGGGCGGCATGGCCACCGTCTTCCGGGCGATCGACACGCGCAGCCAGGCTGAGGTGGCGATCAAGGTGCTGTCCCCCACCATCACCGGGGACAAACGCTTCGTGAAGCGCTTCCGCCGCGAGGCGGAAATCGTTAAACAGCACCTCAAACACCCCCATATCGTGCCGGTGATTGCCTACGGACAGACCCAGGGCATGGTCTACCTGGTCATGCCGTTCATCCGCGGTGAAACCCTCTCCGACCGTCTCATTCGGGCCGGCCTCACCGAGCGCGAAGCCGCACTGTGGATCGGCCAGATCGCGGATGCCTTGCAGTTCGCCCACCGCAAGGGCGTTATCCATCGCGACATCAAGCCCGCCAACATCATCCTGACCGACTCCGGCGAGGCCATGCTCAGTGACTTCGGCCTGGCCCGCGAGGTGGAGGGCTCGGGGACGCTCACCGGCTCCATGCTGATGGGCACGCCCGCCTTCGTCTCACCGGAGCAAGCCAAAGGCGAGAAGTTGGACCGGCGTTCGGATCAATACTCGCTGGGTGTGATCCTGTATTTGATTTCCACCGGCCGCCTGCCTTTCGACTCCGACTCGCCCATGACGCTGGTGCTGATGCACATCCAGAACCGGGTGCCGCCGCCCCGGCAGCACAATCCTCGGTTGCAGCCGGCGGTCGAACGCGTGATCCTGAAGTCCCTGGCCAAGAGCCCCGACGAGCGCTTCGAGGATGTGGCCAGCATGGCCAAAGCCTACCAGGCCGCCATCGCCGGCGATCCACTCAAGTGGGTGGAGGCCCCGTCAGAGATTGTGCCGGGGGATGTGGGCGCCTCGTCGGGCTCCCGGCCAATGCAGTCCGCCGAGGCACCGGCGGCCCGATCGGGCATCCCCGGGTGGGTGCTGCCGGTCACCATCGTGCCTCTGATCGCCATTGTGGCCCTGCTGGCTCTGAGACCGGGAGCAGGGGGATCCAGCACGGAAGGGGACCCCATCCTGCTTCCCCCGACCCAGCCCCAGCCTCTGGTCACTTCGACGCCTGCTCCTCCGACGCCGACCCGCATTCCACCTACGGAGGTGGCCTCCGAGAGCTGCCCAATGTTGGTGCTGATGGCCTTTAACATTCGCGACAACCAGGTCTCCTGGACGATTTCCAACGGAACTGGCCAGGAATACCGGCTTTTCGGCCTGGCCCCTACCTGGAGGGATGGCAACCCGGTCACGGACGTGTTGTTGGGGGGCGAGCCATGGCTCAATGAAGCGGAAGTCGCCGCTCTGCAGAACTCCCAGAACCCGGAGGTCTTCGGAGACGCACGCACGACGCTGGTGGCGGGCGCGACGCTGCCAATCGCCATCCGCTACAAGTTTGCACCCGTCCCGCAGAGCTCGGGATTGTCAACGGAATTCGCCTTCGAATCGCCCACCTCCCAGTGCTTGCTGAAATCTGAGTGGTAAGCCATGGTCCAGCCGTCCGGCTTGACCGCATTCCTCCCCCTGCACTAGACTGAGCCAACCGCGGGCCCGACCGGCCGAGGAACATGAGCTCCGTGCACCTGGCGGTGGATGGCTGGAGTCTGATCGAGCGCCCGTGGTCGGCCGAGGCCCTTCATCTGGCCGAGTGGCTGGGGGCCATGGCCGCGGCCGATCCAGACCTGCACCTCAGCCTGCTCCACCCGGAAGGCCAGTTGCCCCTGCTGCCCGAAGGAATTCACCTCCAACTGGCAGCAGTGAAGCTCTCGGCTTGGGGCGCTCTGCGCTACGAACAGCGCGACCTGCCTCGCCTGGCCCGCGCCGTGGGCGCCGATCTGCTGTTCATTCCCCGGCCATCCGCCCCGCTGGCCTCGCCGGTCCCAGTGGCCGCCCTGATGCACGGCTCTCCCGGGCGCCGGCGGGCTTCCGCGCTGGAGCGGCTGCGCCGGGCGCTGGGAGCAGCCGGCGCAGCCGGAGCCGTTTGCCGGCTCGTCCTGGCCGACCTGCCGGCAGCCGGCCCAGGAGCGCGGGTCGCGGCCAGCGTACCGCCCTTTGTCGGAGCGGGTTTCCGGCCCCCGGGCGGGTCCGGCGCCTCCGCTCCGGAGCGATCCGGATTGGTACCCGGATATGTCCTGTGCTGTGGGTTGCAGGCGGAGCAGCTGCCCCTGCTGCTGGCGGCCTGGACCTGGGTGGAAGGATCGGTCGGAGACGCAGCCCAGCTGGTCCTGGTGGGGCTGGATCCCTCGGCTGAGCAAGGTGCCCGGGCGCAGGCCAAGGAGCTGGGGATCGCGACCTCGCTGAAGGTCCTGCCGCCGGCCGCCCAGGCTGACCTGCCGGACCTGTACCGCGGGGCCACCGCCTACCTGAGCCCGGGCCCGGTCTCAAACGGCCAGCCGCTGCGCTGGGCACTGAGCTGTGGGGTCCCGGTGGCCGGGCTGAATTCCCCCGAGGCCGACTCAGTCCTGGGTGAGGCCGCCTATCTGGTGCCGCCCGGGGAGGCCCGCAGGCTGGGTGCGGCCTGCCTGACCCTGCTGGTGGAGGAGCAGGTCGCAACCGCCTTGGCCGAGAAAGGGCTGGGACGGGCGACAGCCTACCAGGGCCCCGGCCCCTTGGAGGCCTGGATGCGGGTTTTCCGCAGCGCAGCATCGTGAGAAACTTGCGCATTCGCATCGAAGGAGGCCCGCCGTGGAGCAGGGCTCAACCCAGGAGGTAATTGTTGTGGGAGCCGGGGCCTTTGGCGCCTCCGCCGCCCTCGAATTGCGCCGGCGTGGCCACCGGGTGACCCTGATCGATCCGGGACCGCTGCCCCACTCGTTGGCCGCCTCCACCGACATCAGCAAGGTGATTCGCTTGGACTACGGCGCCGACGAGTTTTACATGGAGCTGATGGAACAGGCCCTGCAGGGCTGGGATGAGTGGAACCAAGCCTGGGAGCAGCCGCTCTATCACGAGACTGGTGTCCTCTTCCTGGCGGCCGGAGGGTTGACGGCAGGGCAGTTTGAAGGGGACAGCCACGCGCTGCTGCAGCGTCGCGGCCACGCGCCCGAGCGCATGCTGGCCAAGACCCTGGCCGGCCGATTCCCGGCCTGGAACGCGCAGGCCTACCCGGACGGCTACTTCAACTCGCGCGGAGGTTGGGCCGAAAGCGGTGAGGTCGTGGCCCAGCTGATCTCCGAGGCTAAGCTCCTGGGGGTTACAGTGCGCGCTGGGGAGCCGGTCACCGAGCTGCTCGAGCAGGGCGGGCGAGTGGTCGGAGTGCGGACGGGGGGCGGCCGAGAACACCGGGCCGACTGGGTGGTGGCGGCCGCGGGGGCCTGGTCACCCTATCTGGTCCCCGAACTGGCCGATTTCATGGGGGTGGTGGGCCAGCCCGTCCTTCATTTCCTGGTGGATGATCCAGTGGCTTATCAACCGCCGCACTTCGTGGTGTGGACCGCCGACGTGGCCAATACCGGCTGGTACGGCTTCCCGGCGCTCTCCGACGGCACGCTCAAGATCGCCAACCACGGACAGGGCAGGCCTATCCATCCGGACGCCCCGCGCCAGGTTGCGCCCGAGGAGGAGGGCCGCTTTCGTGCCTTCCTGCGGCATGCCCTGCCTGATGTGGCGGAGGCGCCGGTGATCGCCACTCGCCTGTGCCTGTACTGCGACACGTGGGACGGAGACTTCTGGATCGATCGGCACCCTCAGCGGCCTGGGCTGGTGGTGGCCACCGGGGGCAGCGGCCACGGGTTCAAGTTCACCCCGGTTTTGGGGCCGATCATTGCGGATGTGGTGGAGGGCAAGCCCAATCGCTTCGCGGCCCGATTCGCCTGGAGGGCGCGCGGACAAATCAAAACCGAGGAAGCCCGCCACAGCTGAGGGGTGCAACGAGTTCGACTGCGCGGGCGTGCCGCCGGCTGGCTAGCTGTCGAGCAGCGGAATGGGCTTCAACAGCGTCCGATCCAGGGAGGGCAGGCCCTCCGAACCGGCCGCCTCCAGCGCCTGCCAGAATGCCTGCACCTGAGCCTTCAGCCGGACGAGATCCACCCCGCGGCACATGTCCGGCAGCGGTTCCAGCCACTGCTGCAGGCGCAGCATCATCTTCACCGCCCCGCGGAAGTTGCCCCGCTCGACGTGCAGGTAGGCCACGGCGACCTGCAGCAGCGCCCGATACAGGTAGCCCTCCAACTCGGGAGCCTCCAGGAAGGCATGCTCCAACGCCTCGTGCGCCTCGAAGAACTCGCCGGCGCCGAGCAGCTCCACCCCCTGCCGGGCCAGCGGGCTGAGCGCACCCTGACAGGCCTGGCGGAGTCCCTGCTCGTCGTCCACCCTGGCCCATTCCTGGATTAGCCCCGCCAACGACCCCAGCAGCTGCCCGCGCGGCAGAGCCTGGTCGGCTCCGGCCGATCGGGCTGCCTGCAACGACTGCTCCTCGACATGCGGGCCGAAGGCCAGAATGGGGATGCGGCGGGTGGCTGCCGAGGTCTTGAGCACCTGCACCCAGCGCCTCCACGGGATGGTCTGGGAGTCCAGGTCGACCAACACCAGCGACGGCCGCAGGTCCACCACCTTGCGCAGTAAGGCCGCATCGGGGCCTTCCAGCGGTTCGGTCAGAGGGATGCGGCGCTGGGAGGGGGCACCCTCCGCGCCCAGCGTCAGCGGGCTGTCGGCGATCAGCACGTCGAAGCCGGCCTTTCGGCCGATATCCTGCAGCCGAGGGACGATGAACAGGTCGGAAGTCAGGGCCAGGATCACGCCCCGGGCGGGCGTGTCGCTCACCCGCCTGGCCTCAGGGGAGCAGGCGGTCGACCGCCTGGCTGAGCTGGCGGAGGTTGGAGACCTGGAAGACCGAGTCCATGATCGGCAGGTAGCTGAGCATGTCGCTGTCGTCGGTTCCCCATAGGTAGGGCGGTTCGGGGTTGAACCAGACGCTATGTCCGGCCCTGCGGGCCAGCGACTCCAGCAGTTCAGCCCGGGCGGGATTGTAGTTGTTGCGGCCGTCGCCGCACAGGATCAAGGTGGTGCGGTGGTCCAGTGCCTCCAGATGCCGAGCGCTGAACTGGGACAGGCAGGAGCCCAGGTCAGTGTTGTAATAGCCGGGCGGCAGCTGCCGCAGCACGATGGGAACGGCCACCTCCGGGCGATGCTGGCTGAAGGGATCGCTGATCTCTTCCAGATGATCGATGAAGGCAAAGGAGCGCGTCCGGCCGACCTGGTCCTGGATGTAGTAGAGCAGCAACAGCAAGAACTCCACCATGGGCCGCATCGAGGTGGACACGTCGCAAATCAGGGTGAACTTGGCCTTGCGGCGCCGCCGGCGGGTAATGATCTCGAACGGCACGCCGCCATGTCGTAGGATGGCCCGCAAGGTGGCCTTGGAGTCCAGCCGGGGGCCGTCCCCGCGCTGCTGGCGCAGCGCCGCCCGGGTGCGCAGCCTGGCCGCCAGGCGGGCCACTTCCTGCCGCAGCCCGGCCTGCTCGGCCTGGCTGAGGCCGCGGAAGGGGCGATCCATCAAATCGGGCGGAGGCGCTCCCGCCGGCTTCCGCCGCGGGCGCCGGCGTAGCGCCTCGCCGGCCCGCTGCGCGGCCTGCTGCTGCATGACCTCCAGGTTAAGCTGGAGCAGCTGCTCCAGCTTCTCGAGGCTGGCCGCTCCCATACCCAACCTTGCCAGCTCTTCCAGCAGGACCTCGATCTGCCGGCGCAGCTCGGCGAGATCGAAGCGGCCCGGGAATGGACTTTGGCCCGGGGGCGTGCCATTCGGGGCTGGGCTGTATGCTCCAGTCTCCCCGGACGGATCGCCCTCCTGCAGTCCCTCGCCTACCGGCTCCCCCCCC
>Ga0209342_10006278_pt1 | contig 12096 bp, 9 predicted proteins | sample RifCSP16_2_FD_184023 | JGI IMG/M metagenome (GOLD analysis project Ga0209342, IMG submission 184023) | Soil microbial communities from Rifle, Colorado - Rifle CSP2_sed 16_2 (SPAdes) (version 2) | ecosystem: Environmental > Terrestrial > Deep subsurface > Rock core/Sediment | place: Rifle... | reverse complement strand
GCAGCAGGAGCGCCCAGGGCGCCAGGCGGCGCCTTGGCCAGGGGGCCGCTCGCGCCGGCTCTCGAGGCGAAGCGACCGCCCGTCGCTGCGGCCCGCGACTATGTCCTCGAGGACCAGGCGGGCGTCGGCGATGTCGTGCAACCGGTTCTTCGGCGTCCGCTCGAGACAGCGGCCGAGCAGCCGAAGCACCTCGGGGGGCACGGTCGGCGGAAGGGCGGTCCAGTCCAGCTCCTGGCGCAGGACGCTGGCCAGCACGTCGCTGAGGGTGTCTCCCGTGAAGAGAGGCTTGCCGGTGAGCATCTCGTAGAGGAGCACCCCGAAGGCCCAGATGTCGGCGCGCTTGTCGACCGGCTTGCCGCGCGCCTGCTCGGGCGACATGTAGGCGGCGGTGCCGAGGATTAGTCCGGCCGCGGTGCCCGCGTGCGCGAGGGTCGGCGACTGCGAGAGGTCCGGCGAGGATCCGCCCGCCGCGTCCGCCGCGTACGCCTTCGCCAGGCCGAAGTCGAGCACCTTGACCTTGCCGTCCGGCGTCAGCTTGATGTTGGCCGGCTTGAGATCGCGATGGACGATGCCGTGCTCGTGCGCCTCCTCGAGGCCCTCCGCGATCTGTTTCGCGATGGCGATCGACTCGTCGACGGGAAAAGCACCCCGCGTCAATCGCGCGGTGAGGTCCTCGCCCTCGACCAGCTCCATCGCCAGGAAGTGGGCGGACGAGCCGTCCTCGAGCGTCGCGCGCTCGAAGCCGTAGACGTGGGCGATGCTGGAGTGATTGAGCGAGGCCAGCACCTTGGCCTCGCGCTCGAAGCGGGCGAGCCGCTCGGGGTCCGAGGCGAAGGCGCCCGGCAGCAGCTTGAGCGCGACCTCGCGCCCGAGCGTCGTGTCGGTCGCGCGGTAGACCTCACCCATGCCGCCCGCACCAAGGCTGGCGGTGACCTTGTAGTGCGATAGCGTCTCACCGACCCGCGCGCCCGGCTCCTGGCCGCGCTCAGGCACGCGGAGAGGCGAGCTCCACGTCGTGGGTCATGACCGCGATTCTGGGCGCGCGCGACAGCGCGGTCAATGTTGCAGGCTCGAGCGATTCAGTTTGGCCTTGGCGCCGCAAGCGGGAGCCGGGGTTTAGCTCATCCCCAGAGACCGACTCCGGCACGCCTTGCGGCCGTCCGGAGCGGGCCGTCTTTGCAGCCCAGCACGAGCCGCCGTCGCTGCGCGAGCTCGAGGTACGCCGCGTCATAGACGGAGAGCTGGTGAGCGGCGGCCAGCTCCGACAGCCGCGAGAAGGCGAGCAGGGCCATCTCGTGGTCGATGCGCAGCGGGAGGCCGCGCAGCCAACCAAGGCCCGCCTGCCTCTCGTCCTCGGTCAGCTTCCGGCGGCGCTGGAGGACGGCCAGCGCGTTCGCGACCTCCAACGGCCAAAGCGCGGGCACCTCGAGCGTGGCGCCCTCCGCGATCGCATCCAGCATCGCTCGCGTGTGGGCTGTGGCCTGGGCCGGATGCACCCAGCCGATGGCGACCGACGCGTCGGCGACGAAGGCCCGCGTCACGACCGACCCTGCTCGATGGCCGAGCGCACCTCGCGATCAGACAGCTTCGCCCTGGACCTCCGGCGGATGCGGCTCTGCAGATCGAGCAGCCCTGACACGGCGCGACGAACCTCGTCCAGCCGCTGCGGGCCCTCCGGCACGAGCCGGGCCACCACCTTGTCGTGCCGCGTGATGACGACCTCTTCGCCCCTGGACACGCGCTCCAGCAGCTCCCCGAAGCGGGTCTTGGCCTCGAACGCGGTCACCTTGGACATCGGCCCTCCCAGAACGACCAGTCATTGACTAGTCTATCATGGGCGACGCTCGTCTGTCCGGCCGATTCCACCGAGGCCATGAGCGCATACCAGGAGCCCGGGCCGTTGTTGGCGCCGAGCCGGGGAAGCCGCGTCCCCGAGCGCCTCGGCCATGGCGGTCGCCTCGGAGAGCAGCTCGTCGCCGCGATCGAAATCGCCGCTGAAGAAGTGGACCTGGCCGAGCACCGCGAGCAGGCGGCAGCGGCCCGCGTTGACGTCTTCGCCGGCGCTCTTCAAGCCGCGCGTCGCTATGATCCTGCCAAAGTCGAGGCGGGCATGCCAGGTGGCCTGGTACGCGAGCTCATAACAGATCCGCATCACGAGCTCGGTCTTGCCACCGGACTCGAGCGCCGGCAGGGCCGCGTGCCAGTCCGCCTCCGCCTCGCTCCACCGTCCGAGCGTGCGGCTCGCCTCGCCGCGCTTGAAAAGCAGGTCGGCCCGCTCCGCCGGATCCATCCCGTCCTCGAGCTCGAGCGCCTTCCTGTAGTAGCCGAGCGCCTCCTCGGTCGCGACGGCGGCTCGCGCCTGATCGCCCGCCAGTCGCAGGCAGCGCCGGACTCGCTCAGGCGCCGCGGCGGCGCCGGCTTCGTCGAGCTGATGCGCCAGCTCCGCGGCGTGCTCCTCGACCTTGGCGCCATAGGCGCGCTCCATCGCGTCGGCGAGGCGCAGGTGCAGCCGCTGCAGCCGCGGGACGGAGAGAGCGCTCAACAGGGTTTGCCTGACGAGCGCGTGGCTGAACTCGTAGCGCGCTTCGCGCCCTCCCCCGCTCGGCCGGATGAGCTTCCGGAGCTCCGGCAAGAGACGCGAGAGCTCGGAGGCGTTGTCTCCCAGCATCCGGCGCAAATCGGCGGCCGGCAGCAGGCGCACCATCTCCTGCAGGATCTCGCGACTCGTCATCCAGGGTGCCGTCTCCTCTTCGTACGCGTGACCGGCGAGCGCCAGCATCCCGCGTTCGCGGGCGGCGGCCAGAGCCTCGGCGAGCCCGGTGGCGATCTCGAGGATCCGCTCGACCGGAAGCCCAGCCTCGGGGATCAGCCGGTCGAGCGGTTGGCCCTCCACCAGCTGCATCGTCAGGAACTAAACGCCGTCGGCCTCTTCGACGGAGAACACGGTGACGATGCCGGGGTGGTCGACGGCCGCCAGCGCCTTCGCCTCGCGGCGGAAGCGCTCGAGGCGGTCGAAGCTCGAGGCCATCTCGGCCGGCAGCACCTTGAGCGCCACCGGTAGTGGGCGAGCGTCTGGCCGATCAGGGCTTCACCCTCAATCCTCGAAGTGCAGCTTTCTCATGAGCGCGGCGAAGCGCGGGTCCGAGCGGAGCGGGTCGAAGACCCGGTCGCACTTGAGCCACCCCAGCCACTGCGAGTCGGACGCGTAGGCCTGCTCCAGGTAACTCACCGCGCGCGCGTGGTCGCCCAGGCCGAGCGAGACGAGCGCGAGGTTGAACGACGTAACCGAGCCATGGAGCGACAACTTCTTCACTTCCTCGAGCTCCGCCAGCGCGCGGTCTCGATCGCCGGACGCCCCGTGGGCATAGGCCAGCCAGGCGCCGACGAAGGCCGGCGATCCCATGCTCTTGCATTTCTGGAATCGCGGGATGGCGTCTTTGACGTTCCCGGCCTGGATGTCGATCCAGCCGTAAGCAAAGGGAGGGAAGAAGAAAGTCGGATCGAGCTCCGCGGCACGCCTGGTCTGGTCCCTCGCCGCCTGGTGACTGCCTTGCCAGGCGAACGCGAAGATAGCGTCGATCGGGATCTGCGGGTTCAGCGGGTCCAGCTCCGCCGCGCGCCGGCTCTCGGCAATCGACTCATCGAGCCGTCCCTGGAAGGCCAGCCCCAGGCCGAACTGGTCGTGGGCGAACGCGTAGCTCGGGTTGAGCTCGAACGCCCGGCGGAACTCCGCCTCGGAGCCGATCCAGTCGTATTCGTAGAAGAGCTTGAACACGGCGAGCGAGGTGTGGGCTTCGGCCGACCTGTCGTCGAGCTCGATGGCCTTCTCGGCGGCGGCCCTCGCCTTGGGCCTCGCCTCCGAAGCGGTCAGGAATCCCTCGTTGTACCCGGCCCAGAGGTAGGCGTCCGACAGCCCCGAGAGCGCTGGGACGAAGCTCGCGCTGAGCGCGATCGCCTCTTCGAAGCGTGCGATCGCCTTCTGCAGGTTCTCGTCGCTCGGACGGTTGAAGAAGTACCGCCCCTTCAGGTACGCGTCGTACGCCTCGGGGTTCACGCTGGGCGCGCTCCCGAGCCGCGACTGCTCGGCCGGGGTCAGCCGAACGTGGATCTCGCGTGCGATGGCCGACGCCAGCTCGTCCTGCAGCGCGAGGATGTCGCGCGAGCTGCGCTCGAAGCTCTTGGCCCACAGGTGCCGATCCGCCCGCGCGTCGATCAGCTGCGCCGTGATGCGGACCTTGTCGCCGGCTCGCAGCACCGAGCCCTCCACCACGGCGTCGACGTCGAGCACCCTGGCGATCTCGGGGGTCGGCGGTCGCTGCGCGCCCTTGAACTGCATCGCCGAGCCGCGCGAGATCACGCGCAGCTGGCTGATGCGGGCGAGGTCCGCGGTCAGCTCGTCGGTCATCCCCTCGGCGAAGTAGTCCTGGCTGGGATCGCCCGAGTAGTTGTCGAGCGGAAGCACGGCGATCGACCGGATGTGGGGCGAGGTCGAAGCATCCCGCGCGCCCCACGCCGTAGGCAGGATCCCGGAACGGGCCACCAGATACGCCGCCGCTGCCAGGACGATGAGGGCGCCGCCCGCGAGCATGAGCACGCGCCACCGCGGCCGTGGCCCGTGTCCCGAGACGGTCATTCCACCACTCGCGCCCGCGGACAGGGCCTGTAGCGCGCCGTGGACGTCCCGCATGCTCTGGAAGCGGGCGGCGGGCTCCTTCTCGAGGCAGCGGGCGACGACCTGCATCAGGCCCGGCGGCAGTCCGGCACGCAGGGTCGTCAGGGACGGCGGAGTGTCCCGCAGGATCGCCGAGCCGAGCTCCACCGCGGATCCGCCGGTGAACGGGCGCCGCCCGCTCGCCATCTCGTAGAGCACGACGCCGAGGGAGAAGACGTCCGTGCGCTGGTCGAGCGGCCGCCCCGAGACCTGCTCGGGGGACATGTACGGCACCGTGCCCATCACGGCGCCGTTTCGCGTCTGCGCCTCGGTGGAGAGCGCCGAGTCCGCGGAGTCGCCGCCCGCGCTCATCTTGGCGAGACCGAAGTCGAGCACCTTCACCGCGCCGCTGTCGCCCACCACGACGTTCGCGGGCTTGAGGTCGCGGTGGACGATGCCCTTCTCGTGCGCGACGGCGAGGGCCTCGGTGAGCTCGGTGGCGATCGCCACAAGGCGCCCAACCGGCATCCCGCCCTCGGGGATGAGCCGGTCGAGCGAATGCCCCTCCACCAGCTGCATCGTCAGGAAGTGGATCCCGTCCGCCTCCTCGACGGAGTAGATGCCGACGATTCCCGGGTGATCGAGCGCGGCGAGCGCCTTCGCTTCACGCCGGAAGCGTTCGAGCCGCTCCGGGCTCGCCGCCATCTCCGCCGGCAGCACCTTGAGCGCCACCTCGCGCCCGAGCTTCGTGTCGGTGGCGCGGTAGACCTCGCCCATCCCGCCCGCACCGATCGCGGCGGTGATGCGGTAGTGGGCCAGCTGCGACCGATCAGCGCGCCTCCTCCTTATTGGGCCAGGTAGAGCAGGCCCGATTCTAGTCCTTGTCTCTCGGCAGCCTGCAGGAGGAGACTATTAAGGGACAAGCGGGAGGTGATCACATGAAGTTCAATGTCAAAGCGCTGGCCCTGACCTCGGGGCTGCTCTGGGGAGGTGCCGTCTGCCTCGCCACCCTGTGGCTCCTCGCCCGCGGCTACGACGGAGCGCTGATCCGCCAGCTCGACCACTTCTACATCGGCTATACCTTCTCTTATGCCGGGGCCTTCGTCGGCCTCGTCTGGGGGTTCATCGACGGGGCCGTCGGCGCGGCGATCTTCGCCTGGCTGTACAACAAGCTGGCGGGTTGAGCGGCGCTCTTGCGGCCCAGCGTCGCCGGGCGCCCTATGGGCGCGGGCCGTATGCGATCGCGCGCTCGATCTGCAGCCGCCGGCCCTTCGATCGGCTGTCAGCGTCGGCACGGCGCACGATCCGGACGGAGTGGCTGGCGTTCGCGAGGCCGGTGACGTGCCAGTAGTCGTTGTCGTGGGTCCGTTCCGGGATCCAGGCGTCGATCTCGCCGGCCCTGGCGCCGTCGAGAAACACGTCGGCCCGGCCGCCCTCCTGGGTCATCACGCCGACGATCACGACGCCCGTGCCCTGGAAGCTCAAGGTGACCTCGTCCCAGTCCCCGGAGGAGCCGCGCCGGGACCAGGCTGGCTGGTCGAACTCCACGCGCGCCAAGGGGACGCCAGGGTCCCACTGCTCGAGGGGCAGCGCCTCGGGCGACTGAACCGGAACGAGGATCTCGTCCGGGCCCACACTGCCGCCCGCGGCCACGATCACCTTCTCGGCCCGTCTCAACGTTGACGCGACAATCTCGTTGAACGAATAGCTCGTGAACTCGAACTTCGTGTCCGCGAGGGCGGGGATCCCCGCCTTCCACGTCGCTGGGATGCGCTCGTAGCCGAGCATCACGCCGAGGATGCCCGCAGCACTCGACGGGTTGCAGTCGGAGTCCTGCCCCGCCCGGGTGGAGATCTCCAGCGTCTTCCCGAAGTCACCGTCGCCGTAGAGGAGACCCAGGACCACGTAAGCCCCGTTGATGCGGGCGTCGATGTTGAAGGGCGCGAGCGCTCCGTCGGGGCACAGGTCGTGCCGGTTCCACCTCTCCTCTATTAGGTGCCAGGTCTTGCGCCAGTCCGTCGGGGCCTGCGCGTGCCACGAGAGCACGTCGCGGATGAGTCGCGCGTAGCCGCTCTCGGCGGGAATCGCCAGGAGCCCCTGCTCGACCACGCGGTGAGGGTCGGTCTCGAAGAAGGCCGCGGCGTACATCGCCCCGAAGAACATCCCGCCGTAGAGCCCGTCGCCGTAGTTCATCACTCGCCCGACGCGGTCGGCGTAGTGGTTGGAGGCCTGCGGCAGCCCCGGGCACATGAGGCCGATGAAATCCGACTCGATCTGGAAGTCGATGTCGTTGGCGTGGACGTTGAAGTCGGGGTGGCCCGACATCGGGGCTTTGATGCCGCGGTTGAGATTGCGTCGCGCTCCCGCGTTCGCGTGCCACAGGCTGTATCGCGAGTCCTTGAACATCTCGCCGTACTGCTCAGTCGTGGCGTCGAGGCCGATTCGGTCCATCACCTCGGCGAACGTCATCTCCACGTAGAGGTCGTCCTGGTGAATCGTGTTCGCGATCATCTCGGGCGTCCACGCGAGGTCGCCCTCGAGGATCTTGCCGTTGGACTTGAACTCGGTCGGCGCTCCGAAAGCGACCCCGATCATCTGGCCCGCCCAACCGCCCCTGAGCTTGTCCTCGAGCGCGGCCCGGCTGATCCGGCGCGGGGCGACGGCCGTCGGGAGGGCCGGCACCATCAGGGCGAGAACGACGAGCGCGGTGGCGCTCATCGCAAGGACACATTCGCCCGGAGCTCCTCGAACCAGTTGAGCACGACGTGGATCTGCGTGGGGATCGCGCGCGGGTCGAGAAGCTGGACGAGGAAGCGCCGGCCGTCCGGAGCGACGTCGTACGCGGCGTGGTTCGTGCTCCGCCCCGCGCCGGCCCGCAGATCGAACAGCTTCCGGGCGTCGCCGACGGACAGCGAGCCTGCCGCAGACACCGCCACGGCCAGGAAGCTGTCGCCGCGACGATAGAAGAGCTCCCTGCCGTCGGGCGACCAGCGCGGTGCGCGCCCCCCGTCGGTCGAAACCGCGACCGCGACGTCGGGCTTCGCGACCGAACGGAGGTAGACCTCGTCGCGCCCGGTCTCGTCGGAGACGTACGCGATCGTGCGGCCGTCAGGCGAGTACTGGCCGGCGACCGTGCTGGTCGGCGAGTCGAGGAAAGGCGCGACGGTGCCATCGGGGGAAAGGGTCAAGAGGTCCGCCCCCGTCCCCGTCGCGCGCTCGCAGAAGAGCAGCGTGCCGTCAGGGGCTGCCGACGCGGGTAGCTGGAGACCCTTCCTGGCGAGGAGGCGCTTCGCGGGACCGCCCGTCGCCGGTGCTTCGTAGAGGTCCCAGTCGCCGCCCCGGTTCGACGCGAAGAATATCCGGGAGCCGTCCCGGCTCCAGACCGGATACGCGCTGTTGCGCTCGTCGTCCTGGGTCAGGCGTCTGCGGGTCCCCCGACGCAGTTCCACGACCCACAGCGCGTCCTCGCCTTGCTCGACGACGGCCATCGTGCCGTCGGGCGACAGGGTGGGATCCGCGACCGAGGTCGGCTTTTCGCTGATCGGCGTAACGACGCCTGCGCGATCGACCCAGGCGAAGACGCCCAGGTTGGGATCGCCGGGGACGTAAGCGAGGGTCCCGGAGTCCGAGACCGAAAACCAGGAGTTGTCGTCGACCGGCGTCGTGTACACGTCGTCGAGGACGGGCGTCCGGGCTAGCGTCGCTTGCGGGTGGCCGGCATCGAAGGCGGCCGCGGTGACGCCGCCGCGCCCCGACACCAGGAGGTGTCCGGAGCGCGCGTAGCTGAGGGACCCGAACCCCTGCGTCAATCGCGTCGAGGGCGTCGTGCCGGTGCCGAGAGACAGCAGCGCGCCGCCGTCGATCTCCGCCGAGCGCCCTCCCCAGATCGTGAACAACAGCGTGCGTCCGCCGGGGAGGAAGCGCGGCCAGACGTGCGCGTAGCCCCTCTGTGCCTCGTCGGGCTCCGTCAGCTTCTGAAGCTTGCCTCCCGACGCCGGGATGCTGAGCAGCCCTGACACCAGGGTGGGGACGAACACGATCGTGTCGTCCTCGCCCCAGGTCGCGCCGAAGGTCTGGAAGCCCGCGTCGGTGATCGCCGTCGGCGTCCCGCCGGCGAGCGACGCGGTCAGGAGGTTGGCCCCCGCGAAGAAGCCGATCCGGTTCCCGTCGGGAGAGAAGAAGGGCTGGCGAGCGCCCTCGCTGCCGGGAATGACGCTCGACTCGAAGCGATCGAGTGGCCTCACGTAGAGCCGCGAGACGCCGTCGGCTTCCCTGGCCACGTACACGAGAAGACGACCGTCGCGCGACAGCGCGGGCGCACCGACACCGGCGAGCACCTGACCGGCCGGCAACTGGATCGAGAACCGGGTGACCGGCGATGGCGACGACGGGCGTAGACGCGCCCAGGCCCAGACGCTCCCGACGGCAGAGGCGGCGGCGACGAGGGCCAACGCAGCCCACACGGCCGGGGAGCGCCAGGTCGCAGCGCTGGGTGTCGCCGGCGCGGCGCTTGCCGCGGAAGCAGCGGACGTGTCGCCGAGGGCGATGCGCGCCTCCCCGATGTCGCGCAGCCGCTGCTTCGCGTCGCGCTCGAGACAGCGCCGGAGCAGCTTGCGCACCGCTTCGGGCGTGCCGGCCGGCAGAGCGCTCCAGTCGGGGTCGGTCTTGAGCACTGCCGCGAGCGTGTCGCTCACCGTCTCGCCGTCGAAGAGCCGGCGTCCGGTCAGCATCTCGTAGACAAGCACGCCGAAGGCCCAGATGTCGGCGCGCCGGTCGACGGCGCGGCCCCGCGCCTGCTCGGGCGACATGTAGGCGGCGGTACCCAGGATCAGGCCCGCGGCGGTGCCGGTGTGAGCGAGGGTCGGCGACTGCGACAGGTCGGAGGACGCTGCGCCCGGACCCTCCCAGGCCTTGGCGAGACCGAAGTCGAGAACCTTGACCTTGCCGTCCGGCGTGACCTTGACGTTCGCGGGCTTGAGATCGCGGTGGACGATGCCCTTGTCGTGGGCCTCCTCCAGGGCCTCGGCGACCTGTTTCGCGATGGCGATCGCTTCGTCGATCGGGATCGGCCCGCGCTTCAGCCGTTCGGCGAGGTCTTCTCCCTCGACCAGCTCCATCGCGATGAGATGGAGCTTGGCCCCGTCGTCGAGGGTGGCGGTCTCGAAGCCGTAGAGCTGGGCGATGCCCGAGTGGTTGAGAGAAGCGAGGAGCCGGGCTTCGCGCTCGAAACGGGCGAGCCGCTCAGGATCGGAGGCGAAGGCCTCGGGCAGCCGCTTGAGCGCGACCTCGCGGCCGAGCTTGGTGTCGGTGGCGCGGTACACCTCGCCCATCCCGCCGGCGCCGATTGCAGAGGTGATGCGGTAGTGCGACAGCGTCTGGCCGATCAAGGTCGTTTGTTTCCGCGCAGACAGTATCCCCCTGCATCGGCAGCGTCAACGAGCAGAACGGGGCCTACAATCTCCCCGGCCTCCGTCGACTGGTCGCCATTGAAGGCTGCGATCCCATGGACAGGAAGTGTGTCGTCGTCGTCTCTGCTGTATCCCTCGGCGCCTGCATCGGCGCCGACCGAGCCGTCGCGGGCGCCCTGGACAACAGCTTCGTGGGCACCAAGGCGATCGCGATGGCCGGCGCCTTTACGGGCATCGCGAGCGACGCGTCGGCCGTCTACTTCAATCCCGCGGGCCTGGCCTTTCTCGCGTCAGACGGCACGCACTTCGAAATCTACGGGTACCTGTCGCTCACGAAGTTCAGGTACGAGAACGCCGGGGCCCTCTTCGAGAGCAACGAGAAGTTTCCCGTGCCCGGTCTGTTCGCGGCGCGCCGCTTCGACCGTTTCGCGCTGGGCTTCGGCTATTACATTCCGTACGGCGGCGGCGGGACTGCCTATCAGGACTTCATGGGCACGGGGATCGAGCTGAAGAGCGCCGCGGGCATTCAGGCCTTCACCGCGGCCGCGGCATACGCGATCACTCCGAGTCTCTCGGTCGGCGCGGGCGTCTCCATGTACGTCGGGGTCGTCGACACCCGGGCGCCCCAGACCATCAGCCAACCGGTGCCGGCGCTCGTGGACTACGAGAGCGAGTACAACGGAAGGTCCGGCTACGGATGGAACCTCGGCGTCCTGTACAAGCCGACGGATGCGCTGAGCGTCGGCGTGAGCGTCATCAGTCCGACCAGCGTTCGGATGGAGGGCGAGGAGCGGGTCCGGATCGCAGCCTTCGGCGCGGAAGCGACGAGCGACAGCGAGATCGAGCTCGGAACGCCGTGGTACGTCACGGCCGGACTCGGCTACCGGCTGCATCCCGGACTCACGCTCGGCCTGTCGGCGGCCTGGATGAGCTGGAGCAGAGAGGATGAGGTGATCATCGCCCACGGCGGCACCGCCGAGAGCACTCGCGTCGCCACGCACTACGAGAACAGCTACAGGGTGTCGGTCGGCATGGAGTGGGTCGCCTCGAAGAAGCTCACGCTTCGCGCCGGCCTGAAGTACCAGCCGGGGGCTACCGAGGACGACTACCTGATACCGTCGTCCAACGACGTCGACCTCGTCGTTCCGTCTCTCGGGATCGGCTACCGCGTTGGAAAGTCGCTGGAGCTGGACCTGGCCACCTTCTTTGTGAGCGGACGTCGGACGACGCACGGACAGGAGTCGTTCGACCAGGACCACGTGATGCTGGTCGCGGGACTGCGCTGGGGCCCGTAGGCGCTCATCACGACGGGAGCTTCGCCCGCGATCAAGGTCGGTCTCCTCCGGACGGGAGGGCCTTGCGCAGCTCGCGGTCCCAGCCGGTGACGACGCGCAGCTGGCCTCCGATCGCTCCATCTTCACCATCAGGAAGCGTGGCCCGTCCGGGGTGACGTCGTAGTTGATCGGGCCGTCCATCACCTCGTAGAGTCCCTCGAACAGGGCTCGCGGCCTTGAGATGGAGACGACGGGCTCGGTACGGACCTCCGCGACCATCATCCTCTGCCCTTCCCGGTAGAAGATCTCGCCGCCGCCGCGCGACCAGCGGGGCTCGGTGCCGCCGTTCAGAGACACCCTCCACTCGTCGACGCCCCCGGCGACGGACCTCACGTCGATCTCGGGCCGGCCCGACGCGCGCGAGACGTAGACGAACCACTTCCCGTCCGGCGACAAGTCCGCGGCATACTCCGAGTTGTCGGTGACCAGCAGGGGAACGGGTCGAGCGCCCGCGTCCAGAGGGATCAGGAAGAGGTCCAGCCCGGTCTTCGGGTTCATCTCGGTGATCACGATCGTCTTTCCGTCTTTCGAGAGCGTCTCGGGGTACTGGGTTCGCCCGCCCCGTCCCAGTTGCACCGCCTCGCCCTTCCCCGCTACGGGCTGGCGGTAGAGGGCCTGCACCCCGGACTTGTTGGACGGGTAGATGAATGCCTTCCCATCGGCGGTCCACAGCGGGCCGTCGTATCCCTCCGACGTGAGCCGC
>Ga0209342_10006274_pt1 | contig 12098 bp, 8 predicted proteins | sample RifCSP16_2_FD_184023 | JGI IMG/M metagenome (GOLD analysis project Ga0209342, IMG submission 184023) | Soil microbial communities from Rifle, Colorado - Rifle CSP2_sed 16_2 (SPAdes) (version 2) | ecosystem: Environmental > Terrestrial > Deep subsurface > Rock core/Sediment | place: Rifle... | reverse complement strand
CGGCGAGCGGAGCTCGCCGATCTTCATTTTTCCGTGAATCGCATCTGCTGGCTTCAGGCCCCGTACTTCTCGAGCCTTCCGGCGTGCGCCATGAGCAGCGACATAATTTCCCTCGAAGGAAACGTTCCCAGACCTCCGCCTGAGCAGTTGGATTCTCCAAACCCCCGACGATCATCGGCCCTTACGGTTGCCGGTGCCCAGAGCAGGAACGGCACGGGATGCCATGAGTGGACACGCAGCCTGGCCGGCGTGGAGTGATCGCCGGTGATTGCCAGGACGTCCGGTTTGAGATCGAGCAAGCGCGGCAGGGCTGCATCCACACTCTCAATTACTCTGGCCTTGGCATTGAAGTCACCATCCTCGCCACGGCTATCGGTCTTCTTGATGTGGACGAAGAAGAAATCGAACTTGTCCCAGCCCGCGGCAACGGCCGAAAACTCATCGGCGGGAGTCTCTCCTTCGAACTCCTCGACCTGCATTCCAACGAGCGCGGCGACGCCTTGATACATAGGGTAAACGGCGACACAGCTTGCCCTCAACCCGTAGATCTCAGGGAAAGGGGGGAGGGCGGGATCGGATGAGAAGCCCCGCAGTGTAAGCGCATTGGCCTTGGACTGATCGGAGAGCATTTCACGGGCTCGCTCGATCCACATGTTGAACAACTCCGCCGTCTTCTGAGATCCGGGCTCGATTGCTAGAGCCGGGAGTGGCGCGACTCCGGTCTGTTGTGGATCGGTATCTTCTATCGCCGATTGCAGCTCATCGCCGCGCATGACAACCGCGAAGCGATACTCTCTGACGTGCCGCAACTCGATCGCCACACCAGGGATCTCGATAGAGCGAAGCTTCTCGACGAGTGGCGCGGCCTCGTCCGTGGCGATACGTCCGGCGCGCCTATCCATGATCAGTCCATGTGGGTCTACCGTGCAGAAGTTACCGCGCGCTGCGACATCGCCCTTGTTCACGCGCAAGCCGACACCGGTTGCTTCGAGGACCCCGCGGCCGACGACGTGGGATAGTGGATCGTACCCGAACAACGCCAGGTGGGCCGGGCCGGATCCGGGTGTCACCCCTGGAGCGACGGGAATGATTTGGCCGAGGCTGCCTTCGGCCGCCAGTTTGTCCATATTGGGGGTGCGGGCGGCTTCAAGCTCGGTAGGGCCGCCGGGCTCGATTGGCAGGCCTCCCAGTCCGTCCATGACCAGCAGCACGATCTTTCCCCCTTTGTCTCGGTGGAGCTCTTTCATCAGATCGAGGGTCGACATCCAGGCTCTCTCTCCTGTCAACGGGCACGACAAAGCCCCGCGCTGATCTCAGGCGGGGCTTATCGGACATCTGCCTTGGATCAGCGGATCGCCTTCTGATCGCCGTCCGGTTCAAACAGGTGCATGTTCTCCAGGTTCATCACGAACTGGGCTTTCTCGCCCATCTTGGCGCTCGTACGCGGATCGACCCTGCCGGTGAATGCTGTGCCGCCCACCTCGAGATGAACGAAGATCTCATTCCCCATGAGTTCGGTCACATCCACATTGGCCTCCACGGGCGCGCGGGTTATCCCCGGGGGGACGAAGGCCGGGTCGTGGATGTCCTCCGGTCGGATGCCGAAAATCACCGGTCGATCGACGTATCGATCGAAGATGGGAAACCTATCGGCGGGAACGGGAAGCCTGAAGTAGCCTGTGTCAATGACCATTCCCCCGTTGGCACGCGCGAGCTTGGCGTTGAAGAAGTTCATCGCTGGTGAGCCGATGAAACCGGCCACGAAGACGTTTCCGGGCGAATCGTAGAGGCTCTGGGGCGTGTCGAGCTGTTGCAGCAGGCCTCCCTTGATCACAGCGATCCGATCAGCCATTGTCATGGCCTCGGTCTGATCGTGGGTAACATAGATGAAGGTCGTCTGAAGCCTTTGATGAAGCTTGCTGATCTCGGCCCGAGTCTGCACCCGCAGCTTTGCATCCAAATTGGAGAGGGGTTCATCAAGCAGGAAAACCTTCGGCTCACGAACGATCGCCCTGCCAAGAGCGACTCGCTGGCGCTGGCCGCCCGAGAGCTGGCGCGGCCGACGGTCGAGGAGGCTCTCGATGCCCAGGATCGTCGCCGCTTGCTCGACGCGTCTCTTGATCTCAACCTTCGGCGTCTTGCGGAGCTTGAGGCCGAACGCCATGTTGTCGTAGACAGTCATATGCGGATAAAGCGCATAGGACTGGAACACCATGGCGATATCGCGATCCTTTGGCGCGACGTCATTGACGACACGATCTTCGATGAGAATCCTGCCTTCGGAGATCTCCTCCAGGCCCGCCAACAGACGCAGCGCGGTTGTCTTGCCGCAACCGGATGGGCCGACCAGCACAAGGAATTCCCGGTCTTCCACCTTGATATCCAGATCATTCACAGCGGTGACTTCATTGAATCGCTTGTAGACGTGGTCGAATGTGACGCTGGCCATCTCCCATCCTCCTATCTGACGAGTATCGTGCCCCAATTATACAGGCCCGTCCGTCCCAGACCTAGAGTCTCCCCAAGTTCGATCGTCTCGGATTCCGACCTCCTCACGAGATCCGGCCTCTACCTGGAAGCCCTGGTCGGTCACAACCAGGACCTCGGCTAACCCGGCTGCTGGCGCTTCACTCACACCCAGGCCGGTTGGCGCCGCGGTCAGCCGGGGCTGATGGGCGGGCCAAGCCGGGCGTCGGCTGGACGTCAAGTCTGGACGGCGGTGCGATCTACTTGACTCGGAAACTAGACACGCCTGGACAACCTGAATTACGGGTTGAGAGCCTTTCTCGGTGCGTGAGTCGCGACTGCAATCACCTTCGTTTCGCGCCGCGAAGCGAGCTTCGTTGACGGTTAATTCCAACTCTGGTATAGTCGATCCCGTGAAGTTGGCGAATGAACAACTGCCGGCAAACGGAAAGTCTGAAGACGGATTCCGTCTTTTTTTGCGTTGGATGGAACCCGGCCTCGGCGTCAAGCGTTGGATTGGCTTGATGGTCCTCGGCACTGCGCTGATAGGATTGGGCCTGGCGTATTTCCTGCTCGACATCTACCGCACGTCAGGCTATTCTCCATGGCTCGATGTCGTAACCCTAAGGGCGCTGCCCCGTTGGCTCCGTGCTCTGCTGCTGGGCACGAGTGGCATATCGCTGTTGTTGCTCTCCGTCTTTCGCTTGAACCGGGCGCTTCTGGCGCCTTTTCTTCGCCCAGGAAGGCATGTCGTCGAGGCGGTCGCCGAGCATCGCCGGCTTGAACGAGGGCCGAAGATCGTCGCAATCGGCGGCGGGACGGGGTTGTCTACGCTCCTGCGGGGGCTGAAAGTCCACACGAGCAACCTCACGGCGATTGTCACTGTCGCGGATGATGGGGGGTCCTCCGGCAGGATCCGCCGCACGCTGGGGTTGCCTCCGCCGGGGGATGTGCGCAACTGTCTCGCCGCGTTGTCGGACGACGAAGACCTGCTGACCCAGCTATTCCAGTATCGCTTCACTCAGGAAGGCGACCTGGAAGGACACACCTTCGGTAACCTATTCATCGCCGCCTTGGCTGGGGTCAAGGGGAGCTTCGATCGGGGGATCCTGGAGGCGGGCAGGGTGCTGGCGATACGGGGCCGGGTGCTGCCGGCGACATTGGTGAACGTCGCACTCGCCGCCGACAAGAGCCCGGTAGTCGATGGGCGAGCGGTGCGGATCGAAGGTGAGAGCCTTATCCCGGAGATGCCGGGCAGGATCCGCCAAGTGTATCTAGAGCCAAATGATCCACCTGCTTTCCCCGAGACACTGCATGCAATTCTCAATGCCGACATGATCGTCATCGGGCCCGGGAGCCTTTACACGAGCGTAATCCCGAACCTGCTCGTTCCGGAGATCACCGCGGCGATCCGAGCCAGCCGGGCGTTCAAGGTTTACGTCTGCAACGTCGCCACCCAGCCCGGTGAGACTGACGGCTATGATTGCCTGGAACATCAGGCCGCCCTGGATCTGCACGTCGGCCGTGGGCTGGTCGAAATGATGGTGATCAACAATCGCCTGCAGAATGGATTGCCCCAGGGGTCATTCCCGGTCAGGGAACCAGGCGAAGGGGGAGCCATCGCGGGTCCCCTCTACGCCACGGACCTGATCGACGAGAAACGGGCGTGGCGCCATGACTCGGCTAAGCTCGCCCGGGCTCTGATGGACCTCCTCGAAGAGCGAACGGGTCCTCTGGAAATCGCCGCTCTCGACCACAGAGAGCAGATATCTGGCTTGAACTAAGCCTTAAAGCTCAGGAGCTACTCATGACAACCCGAATAGGAATAAACGGCTTTGGCAGAATCGGCCGCCAGGTCTTGAAAGCCGTGTTGGAGTTCCACCCGCAAGAGCTCGAAGTCGTGGCGATCAACGATCTTTTCGATGCCGCGACAAACGCCCACCTGTTCAAGTATGACTCCAACTACGGCATCTTCCCCGGAACTGTCGAAGTCATGAACGGCGACATCTATGTCGGCGACCACCGGATCAAGGTGTTCGCCGAGAAGAACCCGGGGGCTTTGCCGTGGAAGGACCTGGGTGTGGAAATCGTCGTCGAGTCGACCGGCGTCTTCCGCGATGGCAAGGGGACCCCCGAAAAACCAGGGGCCAATTCGCATATCGATTCCGGCGGAGCCAAGAAGGTGATCATATCGTCGCCGGCCAAGAACGAAGATCTGACTATCGTGCTCGGCGTCAACGATAAGCAATACGACTCAGCCAAGCATCACATCGTCTCCAATGCTTCGTGCACCACGAATTGTCTTGCACCGGCGGCCAAAGTTGTCCACGAGACGGTCGGCATCGAGCGGGCGGTGATGACCACAATACATTCGTACACCAACGACCAGAAGATCCTAGATCTGGCCCACAAGGATCTGCGGCGGGCGCGGGCAGCCGGGTTGAATATCATCCCCACAACGACAGGTGCAGCCCGGGCCGTGGCCAAGGTCATCCCGGAGCTTGAGGGGAAGTTCGATGGGTTTGCGCTGCGGGTCCCGACGGCGACCGTGTCGATCGTCGATCTCGTGGCCGACGTAAGCCGAGAGACGACGGTGGATGAGCTGAACACCGCGTTTCGCACCGCGGCCGCGGGCAGCCTGGAGGGCATCCTGGGCTATACAGAGGAGCCTCTCGTTTCAATGGATTTCAAAGGGGATCCTCGCTCGTCGATCATCGACGGTGCCTCGACCATGGTCATGAATGGGACGATGGTCAAGGTCATAGCCTGGTATGACAACGAGTGGGGGTACTCGGTCCGAACCGCTGACCTGGCGTTGATGATGGCCAAAGCCTTGTAGGCTTCGTCCCAGCGTTCTTCTGAGATCCTCAAATTGTCTGCTCGTATCACTCTGGGCAAGCGGGCGAACCAACGCCGGTTCCGCCTGCGGCGCCCAGTCGCGCGAAGAGTGACCCGTCTGTGGACAGCCTGCCTGAGTGGATACGACTGAGCTCCGGCGTGCTTGCGAAAGATGGGGCGAGCCATCCCCCGCTCTCTTGAGAGAAGGACCAGATTCTAGCCATGTTCACCAAGAAGACGATCCGCGACGTGGATGTAAGAAGCAAGAAAGTCCTCCTGCGCGTAGACTTCAACGTCCCGCTCAAGGATGGGAAGGTATCCGACGATACGCGCATCCGCGCCAGCCTGCCCACCATCCGCTACCTGATCGACCACCAGGCCGCGCTGATCGTGTGTTCTCATCTTGGCCGTCCTAAGGGGAAGGTCGTTCCAGAGATGTCATTGAGACCGGCCGCCGATCGGCTTGGCGAACTCATTGGGCTTCATGTCACATTCGTGCCGGACACGATCGGCCCCGTCGTCCAAGCGGCTGTGGAGGGCTTGCGCCCGGGCGGGATCCTCGTACTCGAGAATACCCGCTTTAGCGTGCAAGAGACAGACAATGACCCGGCATTTGCAGCCGACCTGGCCTCGCTGGCCGACCTGTACGTGAACGACGCGTTCGGCTCGGCCCATCGAGCACACGCCTCGACAGAAGGCGTGGCCCATCTCATCCCCGGTGTCGCCGGTCTGCTGATGGAGTCCGAGATTACTTATTTGGGCAAAGCCCTGCAGGATCCGGAGCATCCATTCGTCGCGATTCTGGGTGGCGCAAAGATATCCGACAAGATCGGCGTCGTCGAGAGTCTGCTCCGAACCACAGACATGCTCCTGATCGGTGGCGGGATGGCAAATACCTTCCTGGCCGCGCGCGGCCTGGATATGGGCGATTCCCTGGTGGAAGCCGACGCGGTCGCGACCGCCGCCGACATTCTGAAGGCCAGCAAGGACAAGATCGTGCTGCCACACGACGCCGTCGTCGCCCAGGCTGTGGAAGCCGGGGCACCGACCAGGATTGTCTCCGTCGAGAGCGTCCATGCAGGATGGAGGATCCTCGATATCGGTCCAGCGACCGTCGAACTCTTCAGCCAGTCCCTGAAGGGCGCCAAGCTGGTGGTGTGGAACGGGCCGATGGGCGTCTTTGAACTCGCGCCGTTCGACGTGGGGACGAGCGCCATCGCCCGCGCCGTGGCCGAGAGCGGCGCCACGACCATCGTTGGCGGGGGGGACTCCATCGCCGCGCTCAAACACGCCGGGGTGGCGGACAAGATCAGCCATATCTCAACCGGTGGCGGGGCGTCGCTTGAGTTCCTTGAGGGGAAGACCCTGCCTGGTGTCGCCGCGCTTCAAGACAACGCGCTTTAGCTCCAAGGGGTCGGATCCCCGGCCCAAGGCTTCGGGCGATCCCCGGTAGGCCGGAGGTTGGGTCGGCTGCCGGGGATCTCTGGCGTTTGTCCTGTCTAGCTGCCCAGGCGGATGGGGATCTGCGTTTTTCAAGTCGTTTACACGGGCTTGTTGTCCACGAGTCGTGGCTCAGCTATAATGGCGCCGATTGAGACCAGAGAAGCGTATGCCATTTGTAGACGGTGAGAACGTAGGCCCCTATCGCATCATTTCCCAGCTCGGCCAGGGTGGGATGGCTACGGTATTCAAGGCCTACCACCCGGCGCTCGACCGCTACGTCGCGATCAAAGTCCTCCACCCGGCCTTCATGGGAGATCCGGGGTTCCTGGCGAGATTCCAGCGTGAAGCGAAAGTCGTCGCCAGCCTCGATCACCCCAACATCGTTCCCGTCTATGACTACGCCGAGCATAGTGGCCGACCCTATTTGGTGATGAAGTTCGTCGAAGGCGAGACATTGAAGGCCAGGATGACGCGTGGTCCTCTTTCGAGGGAAGAGGGCCTGAGGATCATCGAACGGACCGGCGCCGGATTGGCCTACGCGCACAACAAGGGGATTCTCCACCGCGACATTAAGCCCTCGAATGTTCTGCTGACGCCGGACGGCAGCGTGTACCTTGCCGATTTCGGGCTGGCGCGGATCGCCGAGGCCGGCGAGTCGACTCTCTCAAGTGACACGATGCTAGGCACGCCACAGTACATTTCGCCCGAGCAAGCCCGGGGCGAAAAGAACCTGGATGCCGGTACCGACATCTACTCATTCGGCGTTGTGTTGTACGAGCTGGTTGTCGGCCGGGTCCCGTTCAGCGCCGACACTCCTTTTTCGATCATTCACGACCACATTTACAAGCCGTTGCCACTCCCACGCTCGATCAACCCCACGGTGCCCGAAGGCGTGGAGCGAGTGCTGCTCAAGGCCCTGGCAAAGAGTCGCAAGGACCGCTACGCAAAGGTGGAAGAGCTCGTCTCGGCGTTCCGCGAGGCCGTCGGACGGGCCCCCGGCGCGGCAATGCCCGACTTGGGTGCCGCCGCCGCCGCCACTCGCGTGAAGGGCCAGGCCTCCCCGAAGAAGCCGAAGCCAGAAAAACCGCCTGCGCCGCCTGGGGAGGCTCTCCCGACGCTCATGGAACCGAGCCATGCGGAACCTGGTCCTGACAAGCGGCGGCCGTGGCTTTGGGCTGCTGCAGGCTTGGCGATCACCTGCATCTGCCTATCCGCTTTCGTGCTGCTCACCCGCCAGGATCGCCAGGCCCGCAACGCAGCCCTCTCCTCGGCGACCGAGCCAGCGGTGCTGCAGGCGGCGGACCAGCTTGATGGACCCGCTTCCGCAGCAAACGCCCGAGCTACTGTTGATGCGAATCCGGGTATCCCGGAGGCCCACATACGGCTCGCCGATGCACTTTGGGCTGAGGGTCAATTCAAGGCCGCAGCTATGGAGATGATCAAGGCGGCGAGGCTATTCGAGGGTCGCCGAGACTTCCCTATGGTCGCCGAAACCAGCCTGCGGGCCCTGGAAATGCTTGGCGGGCCGTCGAAAGCCGATCCGGCTGTGCTCGATCCTCTTTCCGAGATGCTCTTCATGGGTGCGGAGTCACCGGACATGAGGAGGACGGATGAGGGGATCAGCGCGGCTTACCCGGATTGGAATGTGCCACAGGCAGCAACCGCCCGGACGTACCTGTACGCCGATGATCCTATGCAGGCCCGACTGCGTGTCAATTCGCTGGTCGATAGAAACCCCGAAGACCCCTACGCCAGAGCCGTGCGCGCCGAACTAGACCTCATCCAGGGCGACCGAGAACGCGCCATCGTCGAGGCGAAGGAAATCCTCGACCAGGGTCGTATCCCTGGTTGGCTGGGTGACTATCTCAATGGGATTATCAGCCGTGCGCGCGCTCCGTAAAGCAGGATCGTTTCCCCGCCCTAGCGTAACGGTTCGCCTCCACCTCATCCGCCACGCCTCCACATTACGCGTCACAAGAAAGCCCAGGGTGATGCTCGCTCGCGCATGACCGGCCTCACACCGCTCGTATGGTGTGTTGTCGCTTTCGGATTGCTACTGGGCACTCAGCGGTGGTTCCAGACTCAGTTGCAACGGTTCCTCGTGGCATTGACGCGGGACGCCAGGCTCACGGTGATCCTCTACGCACTCCTCTTTGCGCCGGGTGCGGCGTTGCATGAGGTCAGCCATTGGCTCGCTGCAAAGGTGTTAGGGGTGCGGACTGTCACTTTCTCCCTTGTGCCAAAAGAGGGGCCAGGGGATCAATTGCGTCTGGGCTATGTAGAGACGGAGCGGACCGACCCCATTCGATCGGCATTGATTGGGGTGGCGCCTCTTCTTTCGGGGGTGGCACTGCTCTCCCTGCTCACGCTCAGCCAATTGGCTTTGGAGCCGGTCGTTGGAGCGACTGTCGAGAGCGAGATCGGGAGCGTAATCAGGACCGTGGCGCTTCTGCCGGCTGTACCGGACGTCGGGCTGTGGCTTTATCTGGTGGTGGCGGTCAGTAACACGATGCTGCCATCGGCGGCCGACCGCTCTGCCTGGCTGCCCGCCGGGCTTATCGTCTTAAGCGGCGTGGTCGTCATCGTGTGGTCGGGCCTGGGGCTCCGGGGGATGGGCTGGCTGGGTGCCCAGACACAGGGAGTATTGCCGAAACTGAGCGCAGTGTTCGGCCTGACAGCTAGCCTCAACCTTCTGCTGGGCCTCACCTTATGGGGTGGTGGGCAAATCGTGCTTTGGGCGCGCCGCCTGATCTCCGACTGAGGTCGGCGGGGTCACTTCTCCCTGCCCCGATACAACCGTCAAGATCCGCCCTCAGGCTGTCCCAAACTGCCGATCCCCGGCGTCGCCAAGGCCGGGCACAATGTAGCCGACATCGTTGAGATGATCATCCACGGCGGCCACGTTGATAGGGACATCCGGGTGATGTCCGTGCAGGTGTGCGATCCCCTCCGGGGCAGCGATCAATCCGACGAACTTGATCCTCCGCACCCCCCATCGCTTGAGGATGTCGACAGTCGCAACCGCCGATCCTCCCGTTGCCAGCATTGGGTCGAGGATGAGGCATACCGAAACTGTCGGTTCGATCGGAAGCTTGTTGTAGTACTCAACGGGTTTTAGTGTCTTTTCGTCTCGGTAAAGACCGATGTGCCATACCTCGGCTGTCGGCATCAGTTCCCATACACCCTCCACCATCCCCAATCCAGCGCGCAAGATGGGGACAAGCCCGATCTTCTCCACTAAGTCGACCCCGCCAGTTTCAGCCAGGGGTGTCTGGACGCGCACCGGGCGGGTACGCAAGTCAAGTGTCGCTTCATAGGTAACCAGCGCGGAGATCTCCCGGATCAGCTCCCTGAACTTCTTTGGATCGGTCTCCCGATCGCGCAGTCGACTGAGCTTATGGCCCACGAGGGGATGGGCTGAGGCATGCAGCAATCTCTCTTCCATTCCGCAACCTCCAAATCAAGAGTTACTTAAAAAACTTCGTTAGAGCCGGACTTTAACGTGGCCGGATGATCCAGCCTGTGAGCCCGCTCCTGCTGGAGAGCCTGCTCCCGCCTATGCCTTTCGGCGGATGATGACGGCTGTCATGTCATCCGCCGGATCCGGATCGCCACCGAACTCGACGACCCTTCTTGTGATTTCGCGGGCGATGTTTCCCGCGCTCCAGTCGTCCAAGCCCTGGATCAATTGTATGAGACGCTGGGTGCCGAAGAGCGAGTCATCGCGGGCAGTAGCTTCTGTCAGCCCGTCAGTGTAAAGAAGCAGCGTCGAATCGCGGGGCATCGTCACGGTGTGTGACTGATAGCTCAGCCCTTCGCATACGCCAATGACCATACCGTGTTCGGCGAGCAGCCTGGTCTGTCCGCTGCGTGTGAACAGGATCGGGGGGTTGTGTCCGCCGTTGGCATAGGTCAATCGTGAGGTATTCGGCTCCCACACGGCGTAGAACACGCTTACGAATAGATCGGTCTGGGTGTCGGCGAAAATGATGTCGTTCATCCGCTTGAGCGTCAGCCCTGGATCCACTCGACTGATAGCGACCGAGCGAAGAAGCGTCCGGCACAGTGCCATGAACAGAGCAGCCGGAACACCCTTGTCGGCGACATCGGCGATGACGATCCCCAGGCGTGGGCCATCCGGGCCAGGACTGAGCGGGATGAAATCATAGAAGTCCCCGCCGACGCTACGGGCGACCCGCCAGAGGGTCTCGACCTCCCATCCATCGTATTTGGGCGTGACCTTTGGGAGAAAGCTCTCCTGGAGACTCCGGGCCACCGCCAACTCGTTCTCCAGCGATCGGCGGATGGCGGCCTCTTCCGTCAGAAGCGAATTCTCGATTCTAAGGGAAAGCTGGCGGGCGATGCCTGTAAGAAGCGAAAGGCGAAGTTCGGGGTGTTCATGCCCGTCAACCAGCAGAACCCCCAAAAGCCGGGTCCCGTCTCCGAGCGGGACACAGGTCCCCTCGTTCGTCCCGAGCAGGTCGGCCAAAACCGCCGGAAGTTTAAGCCCACGTGGCGTGCCATCGGTGGAAACCTCGGGCTCCACGAATTCGCCGGAGGCAAGTAGCAGGTCGCCCACTTGATCCTGGACCTGCCGCCGAAGACCAGAGACCGGCCCGACCCGCAATCCGCCGCCGGCCTCGTCAGGCAACAGGACCATCGCCCAGGATGTGCCAACCAGCAGGGTGGTCAGTTGGAGCACCGCTTGGATCGCGCCGACGACATCTCCCGGCTGAGACGCATGCCGTGCGACCTCCAACAGCACCGTGGTGATCCACGTGTATTCCTGCTGCTGGCTATAGGCCTGCATTTCTGACAGCGCCACACCAAGCTGGGATGCGAGCAAGGCGGCCAGCTCGAGGTGGGGGCCGGGCAATGCATCGCCCACGGGAAACTGCAGCTCGAGAACGCCGAGAATGCGGTCCTCGGTCTCCAGCGGGATCGCAAGCGTCGTCTCGGTTTTCGGGAAACCGTTATACACCTGCTCCAACATCGGCAGCGCGACGGTCTCCTGATATATCAGCCTGGGCCGGTACCTCAGCGATGCTATCTCGATCCCTCTCTGGAGAGCCACCAACACGCGTCCGCCGTGGCTCCTCCGCCAGTCATCCATGAGCCCTTCGATAGCGGCTCCGCTCTGATTTTCGAAGACGAACTGGAAGACATTCCGTTGATGGATGGCCCAGAGCGGCAACGATAGGGTCTGCAGGGTGTTCGAGGACCTCGGCTCGAACACAAGGAGGTCCTTGTCGCCGATGAGCTTGGCGACCCGGTCGACCCACGCCACGGCGCCGTCGTACTCCCGCAGGCGAAAGTACGGAGGCGCGGCACGGGCCGTCTCCCAGGCCATG
>Ga0209342_10006273_pt1 | contig 12098 bp, 8 predicted proteins | sample RifCSP16_2_FD_184023 | JGI IMG/M metagenome (GOLD analysis project Ga0209342, IMG submission 184023) | Soil microbial communities from Rifle, Colorado - Rifle CSP2_sed 16_2 (SPAdes) (version 2) | ecosystem: Environmental > Terrestrial > Deep subsurface > Rock core/Sediment | place: Rifle... | reverse complement strand
ACAGGCAAATCCCGCGAACAAGAGGCGCGAATTGGCGGCCCACCTCATGCCAGTCCTCCGCAGCCGTGACGAAACTGACGCACGCGGGGGTGAATCTGTGAACGTTATCCTGAGCGCCAACCTACGCAATGCCTGCAGCCGCTCCCGATCCGCTGGCACGCAGCCGCATGAACATCGTGAAGACTGCCAGCAGGACACCGACGCCCATCACCAGCGCGCCCAGGCGGATGTCAGCGGCGATTTTCAAGGCAAGGAACACCAAGATGCCCCCGTTGATCGTCCACAATGCGGCCAACTCGCCCCATGGGAAGACGTCTCGTGAGTTCTGCGTGCGGGCCGACAGCACTCCCAGGATGAGGTTGGTCATCATTCCGACGAAACCGGCATGGGCGAATACGGCCCCAAACCAACTCGGGAGCACTTCAAAATCGCCTCCGGTTCCCACCGCATAGAGGAATAGGCCAAGGTTGACCAGGAACCAGAGTGTACCGAAAAACGTCCAACCTCGTATTGGGCTGCCCGCCGGCCCCATACGGATCGACCGCCAGGCGATCCTCGCCAGGAAGATCACAAGGCCCAGGAGCAAGAGGATACCGAAGACCGGTAGGAGCTGCTCGAGCATGTTCAAAAAGAAGGCGATCGGCACAAGGGTGGCCGCGATCGCCCAGGCCATCGCCTGGAGGAGCCCGAAGATTGTCCAGCGCTTAGCCATGTCACCGACGGTGAACCACTCGATCACGGCGCTGGCAATCAGGAACAGGTAGGTGTCCATCATGCCGGCATGCGCCCCGACCCGGTCCACCTCCGGAAGGGGCAGGAAGCGACCGATCGCTCGCTCCAGCCCCAACAACATCCCGACCGTCGCCCCGACGGCAGCGACAAGCAAGGCCATTGCCGCCAGGACATGGACCGTGGTCGTGACATCCTGGTTGCGCAGCTGGGCCAGGGCGAAGATCGCCGAAACCCACAGCACGATGACTGCGCTCGCCCCGAAGACCGGAAGAAGACCTACAAGAAATCCGCTTGGCCGCGAGAAGGCCAGCCCGAAGGTGGGAACGTACCCGGCGAAGACGATGACCGCCGCCCAGGTGAGCGAGCGCACTCGCCCCTCATATGCCGGGGAGACCTCCCGCTGGCCCGTCAGAACCCAGATCGCGATCCCGATGGCCGACAGGGTGATCCAGCCGATACTACCCCCGTGAAGGTGGATCAAGACCTGCCACCGCGGGATCTCACCCACCGTCAGCGCGTTGTCGAAACCGAAGTACACGTTGATCAGGAAGATCAGCATGGATCCCAGGAAGAGTATCCTGAGGCTCCTCCAAACGGATGCATTCTTCACCGCTGCTACGTGCATTGATCTGCCTCCTTATCCCTTGGCTTCTGAAAGATCGGCGAATTCCGAGTTAAAGAACCCGGAATAGCGGGAAAGGTTTCACCCATCCACATCGCAGGGGGGGGGAGTTGGAGCCGGTGGCAGGGGGTCGCCGTGCTTTGGTTGATTGTTGTTAGCGTTTGGCTGTCTGCTCGGGCGAGGTCGGTCGCCGGCGGCTAGCCTCAGCGGTTGGCAGGTGGCGGGCAGCCATAAGCAGTAAGCAAACAAGAGTGTCCAATCAGCTATTGGCTGCTGGCTGTTAGCTGTCAGCATTTACTTTGGAGCCCATGGCTTGGCCAGCACGCCCCCGATCCCCGTTAGACCGATACCGCGGTAACCCCTCCTGGCCTTACGCGCGGCTTGCATTTCACCCTGCTCGCCCACGCAAGCCCCTAACATGGTCGATGCAGGTGTTCTCGCCCAGGCGAGGAGGGACTCACGGCCATCCGAGCGCTCCATTCGTTCATCGACCGACTTGACCGCCGATGGTTGGCGCGTGCGGGCCTGCTCGTGGTCCTCATCGTCGGCGGGCTGGCGATCGCCAACCACAAGACAGCGGTCATCGGCGTCGGCGGCGAGATCCTGATCTTCGTGCTGGGTTTCGGTTTCATCCCCGACCTTCTCGATGGACATGGGGAAGACGTGCCGAAGCCGGGGCGGCTATCCAAATTCGAGAATGAGATCCGCGACATCTTGGGGAACCTGAGCGTGGACTTCCACGACTTGCACGACGTCGAATCACCTCATGGCACCATTCGACACATCGTGTTCAGCCGCAACGCCGGCGTATTCCTGATCGAAGCCAAGCTCGGCCGCAACTGCCTCAAGATCGACGACGGACCTCTCGATTCCGGCATGACCGATCCAGAGCCACACGTGTTGGACCAATGCGTCGAGAGGGCCTACTGGGTCCGCGACCAGATCACCGAAATCGTAGGTGAGAAGCCGTGGATCACCCCGCTACTCGTTCTCCCCAACGCATTCGTCCCGCAGGACCTGAAGATCGGCAGCGTCCACATCGTCAACGCGGCATCTCTCCTCCCGACCCTGTCCGAGAACGGCGGCCGGCGCCGCAAGAGCACCCACATCTGGGATGCCCGGACGCTGATCGCCGATTCCCTGCTCGGATAGCGGACAGCAGTCAGCAATTAGCAATTAGCAATTAGCAATTAGCAATTAGCAATTAGCAATTAACGGTATGCGGTAGGCGATAGCCGACAACAAACGGGCTGTGTCCAAGATGCGAGGGAGAGCTTCCGGCGTGCAGCATGAGGCATGCAGCTTGAAGCTCTCTTTGTCCTGTGTCCCGTGTCCCGCGTCTTGTGTCATACTTCATGCGTCTAGAATCATGCCCGGAGGTAGATCGATGTGAAATGGATCACGCGCGAGAACGTAAAGGTCGATCGGGTGGCATGCCCATGGCTCATCCGGCGCTTCGTCGATGACAAGCCCGAGTTCTTCTTCGTCGCCGCAGAAGACGTCACGGCTGAGGCCGACTGGCTCGGAGCTACTCCGTTCGACGTTGAAGCAGTCAGGCTGGGCCAGCATGGGCAGGAGTGTTCATTTGAGGCGATTGTCAGGGAGTACGACCTCGGCGGCGATACGGCGCTGGCCCTCTTGGGTAAGATCGGCAACGGGGCGGACACGGAAAACACGCTTTGGGGCCAGCCAGAAGGGCCGGGCCTGAGGGCCCTGGCTGAAGGGTTCCGACACCTCGGATTCGCAAACGATCACGAAATCAATGCCGCTGAGTGGATCGTGTACGATGCGCTCTACGCATACTGCCAGGAAATGATCCGCCAGGGACGCCCGAACGGTGCGTTCAAGGACTGACACTGCCCTGCTCTTCACCGCGCGATCCGTTCGGCTTCTCGCCTATGGATCGCTTTCGGTCGTGATGGCGCTTTATCTGGAAGAGCTCGGCTTCGGGGCGCAAACGATCGGCCTGATCTTGACAGGTACGCTTGCCGGAGATGCCTGCATCAGTCTGCTGCTGAGCACGCGCGCCGATCGGTTTGGCCGCCGGCGCACGCTCCTCATCGGCGCTATCTTGATGGCCCTCGGGGGAGCCACCTTCGCCGTCACACGACAGACTGCCTTTCTCATCCTGGCGGCGATCCTGGGTGTCATCAGCCCGACGGGGAACGAGATTGGGCCGTTCCTGGCGGTGGAGCAAGCCGCGCTATCCCATCTCGTGCCCAACCAGATCCGGACGGCCACATTCGCCTGGTACAGCCTGACCGGCTCGCTGGCCTCGGCCCTGGGTGCCCTAACGGGAGGCTTGGCCGCGCGCGGATTGCAGAACCAGGGAGTGACTGTTCTCGATTCTTATCGCGTGCTATTCGCCGGATATGCCCTGGCCGGCGGGCTGTTGCTGCTGCTCTTCTCCCGCCTTTCGCCCGCGGTTGAGGCGCCGCCTTCCAGGTACGATCGCGATCGCATCCTGCGACTCGGGTTGCACGGATCGAAGCGGGTTATCGCCGGATTGAGCAGTCTATTCGCCCTAGACGCCTTCGCTGGTGGGCTGATCGTCCAAAGCTTCGTGGCCTATTGGTTTCACCTTCGCTTCGGGGTGGACGAAGGGGTTCTGGGAGGGATCTTCTTCGGTGCAAACCTCTTGGCGGGCGTGTCGGCGCTGTTGGCCGCCCGCATCGCCGCCCGTGTCGGTCTGATCAACACAATGGTCCTAACGCACCTACCCTCGAATATCCTGCTATGCCTGGTACCGCTCATGCCGACTCTTGGGCTGGCCGTCGCGATGATCCTGCTTCGCTTCAGCATCTCGCAGATGGATGTCCCCACTCGCCAATCCTACACAATGGCGGTGGTCGATCCCGACGAAAGATCGGCGGCCTCGGGTGTAACGACGGCCGCGCGAACCATCGGTGCAGCCGTCTCACCCGCCCTCAGCGGGGCCCTCCTGACGATTTCATTGGCCCTGCCTTTCTTCGCCGCCGGGGGGTTGAAAATCCTATACGATTTGCTCCTATATCGAGCCTTCCGCGCCCGCCGGCCGCCGGAAGAACATAATCCGTCAGCGGGCAGCGGCTAGCATTCAGCTGTCAGCTCTCAGCAGTCAGCAATAAGCGGTATGCGGTAGGCGACAGCCGGCAACAAACGGGCTGTGTCCAAGATGCAAGGGAGAGCTTCCGGCGTGCAGCATGAGGCATGCAGCTTGAAGCTCTCTATGTGTCCTGTGTCCACTGTCCTGACCCTCGAACTACTCGTACCGGAGGGCCTCAGCCGGCAGCACGCGCGCGGCCTGTCTCGAAGGGAGATAGGTGGCCACGAGCGCCATGCCGTAAGCCAATCCGACCACCAGCGCAATCGAGCCCCAGGGTACGGCGAAGGTCAGGCCGGGAACGTCGGCTGATATATCGGTGATGAGCTGGTACGCCGGGATGAGCGCCAGTACTGCGCCCAGGCTGATCCCCAGCAGGGCCACGAACGACGCCTCGACCATGAAGCTCCAGGTGACCATCTCCGCCTGGAATCCTATCGCCCGCAGCACGCCGATCTGTTGCCTGCGTTCGACCACGGCGCGCGTGCTGATCACCCCCAGCGCTGCCACGCCGACGATCAATCCCAGCGTCAAGAACCCAAGCAGGAGATCCTGAACGGCGCGCTGGACCGCTTGCTGAGCCTCGATCTCCTGGATCTGGTCGATGGCCTGGAGCCCATGCTGCATGAAGGCGCTCTCCAGCGCCGATCCCGCCGCTTCCCGGTCGACTCCCTCTTCAAGGTGAATGTAGTACGTCGTCGGCGTCGGCGGGGATGCGAGACTCTTGTCCAGCGTGGCTTGTGAGGTGATCATTCCGAAGCTGAGAAACGAGCCCTGCTCGAGCACACCGATGACGGTGACCTCGAAAGGCTCGCCGCCAGGAGTCCGCACCCGGAGCCGAGCGGGCGGCATGCTCTCGTCCTCCAGGTACACTCCGCTGAGCTTGAACTCCGGCCCACCGATGAGCACGTTTGAGTTGCGCGACTCGACCCCCAGGCTGTCGAGCACGGCGAACCCAGGATGGTCGCGCAGGGTCCGCCACACATCCTCCTGGGTCCCATAGCCTTCGGCGACGATGGCCAGGTTGAACCCGACGTTGTCGAGGTAGACCGCGTCGACACCACGCACCTGATACCAATCCCAGCCACCGCCTTCCTGCTGCAGCTCTACCGGAACGACCGACTCGGCTGCCACCACATCGTATCCGTTCGAGCGCAGTTGCGATTTGGCGGTGATAGCCCGGGCCAAATTGGGAATCGGGTTGTTGGCACTCACTTGGGCTCGCAACTGAAATCCGCCCGTCAGGCCTTCAGTGTTGGCGAAGAATGCCTCGTTGGCCTGGAAAGCGGTCGCCATAAAGACCACACTGAACACGACCACGCCAAACATCCCCAACGTAAGGCCAGTTCGGAAGCGGTTGGCCAGCGGATATGCTACCGCCAGGCGCAAGACCGGAGCCAGACGTCGGCCGCCCCCGAGAAGGCGTAGGACCACCTTCAGCAACAGGTCGGTGTTGTACATCACCACCATCACTGCGCCAACGACCATCATGAAACCGGCGATGAACAACATCTCCGGGCCAGATTTGAGATCTTTGACGCCGATGCCCTCGAACGCATCCGAAGGAAGCGACCAGAAGATCGTCAGACCGACTCCTATGGCGGTGAAAGCGATCCGCTCGGCCAGGTCGCGATGTCGACGGAATAAGACGACGAGCAGGCCGCGCGCCATAAGCCCGCTACCGATCAGGGCCAGCGAGACACCCAGTGTGAAGAAGGCCCCGCTTTCGGCGGCCAGTCCGGCCGGGACCAGCAGAACGCCCAGCAAGAAAGTAAGGATCCCGCCGCGGAAACCATCCCACACCAGACGCATGAGACTCGAGGGGAGGCCGAAGAGCCAGGTGCGGACGGCGCGCCAGATCTTCAGCCGCGCCAGTTGACGGAAACCCTCAATAAAAACGCGGAAAGGCGCGAGCAGCCGATCCTTCAGCGGAACCGGTGGGGGCACGGGCTCGGGCAGATCGCGAATGGCGGCGACGATGTTCAGACGACTGACGCGGGTGGCGGAGAACAGTACAGTGATGAATGTCACCAGCATACCCAGCGAGTACGAGACTGCCAATCCCTTCAGGCTGACACTCGGGCGAATGACAAAATCGGAGGAGGAGGCGAAGGCCTGGCCGAGGGTCAACGCGATGATTACCCCGGTCAACACCCCCAGGGCGACGCCGACGCCGGCAGCGGCGAGATCGTATGCTGTCCCCTCGTACACGAACATCTGGACCAGGTGCTTGCGCTGCCCGCCAATGGCGCGCGTCATGCCCATCTCCGATTTGCGCTCGGCTGCCAACATGACAAAGATAAGAAATATCAATAGCAAGCCTGAAGCGATGCCGAATAGACCGGTCACGACGAAGATCGTTGTGAAAGCGTTGGCCGCCAACTCGGCGTTGTCCAAGCCGTCGCGCTTGACGTCTTCCACAGTGAGCTCGGAGATTTCGGAGAACTGGGTCTCGAGCCTCCGACGCACCGCTTCGGTTTTCCAGTCTGCTTGATCAAGAATGGATTGGACTTCGGTCGCCAGTCCTTCGTCGGCCAGCAGGCTGCGCAGCCTTTCATCGAGGGTTCCTCTCTCGAGACCATCTGCCAACGCGACAAGATCGGCTTTGGTGTTCCCCTGATAGGCGGCGGCCGCTTTGCGCACAGCGGCCGCGCCGCTGGGATCCCCTGCCAGTCGGCCGAAGATGCGCCGGGCGGCGTTCTGGTCGGTGAGCAGGCCACGCAGCTTGCCGGTGACCTGCGGGCTAAGCTCAGCGCTGCGTGCCTCACTGCCGGTATTGGAGATCATGATCATATTGATTCGGCCGCGCTCCGCGAAGAGGGTTTGCGCCTGGCGCAGGTCCATCATCGCCCTTGCTGTTCGCCCCGCCCCGGAAACGCCGCGCACGACGAACTCGCGCGGGCTCGATCCGACGAACAACTGGAGCGAGTCTCCTGGTTCGGCATGAAGCGCTTCAGCGGCCTCGGCGTTGAGATAGATCTCTCGGCTTTGCAGCAACTCGAGGGATAGCAGATTGCCTTGGGCGTCCGTCAGTTCTCCGAGCGCAATGACTAGAGATGCGTCCTCCGGACGCACGCCGGTGATCTGCAGGGCGCGCACGCTCTGCCGGCGGGTCAGGTTGACCGCGGGCACGCTCTCGCGGATGGCCGGCACGACCGCGTCGACCAGCGGGGAGTCGTTCAGATCAGCCGCGAGCTCCTCATAGCGAGAGAGACTGAAATAGGAGGACCCCGGGCCGGCGCTGCTGCGGACCCGCACCATCTCATCGACCGGCCCGAGCTCCTCTACAACCAGCGACCGAATTGTGTACGAGAGCGTATCCCCGGTGACGAAAGCCGCTGTGATGATCAGCGTCGCCAGCATCAGCCCGACGATAATCAGTCCGGACTGCGTGCGGCGACGCACAATCGGACGTAGTCCGAGCTTGAGCATGACCTTGTTGCGCCAGCCGACGACCGCCAGGACGAGGAGCACGACGACCAGCGCCGAGCCCAGGCATCCGGCGATCGTAGTCATCTCCAGGCCAAAAAGCTTATCCAAAGAAGGCTCCTAACGGATCAAAAGACACTCTTGGTGGACGAAGGGTACGAGTGGGACGGCACCCAGTTACTCCCTGGAGTCTTCTCCCGTAGATGGGATACGGCTGAGCTCGGCCATCACCACCTCAGGCGATACCTCGCCTTCGATTCGCCCGTCTCGCATCCGGATCACCCGAGTGCAGCGGGCTGCGACACGCCGGGCGTGGGTAACAAGGAGGAACGTCAAATCGCGTTCCTGGTTGAGGCGGAGCAGCAGGTTCATGACCTGATCCGCCGTCTCGGAGTCGAGATCACCCGTCGGCTCGTCGGCCCACACGATAACTGGGTGATTCACGAGGGCGCGGGCGATGGTCACCCGCTGCCGCTCACCACCGGAAAGCGCGGCCGGCCTGTGATTCGCCCGCTCACCCAGGCCCACCTGCGTCAAGGCCTCGAGCGACCGATCGCGCGCCTCCCTCGGACGCACCCCGGAAACCAGCAGCGGCATCTCGACGTTCTCGACGGCGCTGAGCACCGGGAGAAGGTTGTAGAACTGGAAGACGAAACCCATGCGCCGGGCGCGGTAGTCGGTCCGTTCGTAGTCCGACATATCGGTCAGATCGCTGCCTTCGATATTGACCTCACCGCGGTCGGCGGCGTCCAGTCCAGATAGGCAGTTGAGCAGCGTAGTCTTGCCGCACCCGGACGGGCCCATGACGGCGATGATCTGTTTACGCTTGACCTCGAGGCTGACCCCGCGCAGCGCCTGCACGGCCACCGAGCCGGTGTGATAGGTCTTCTGGACATCCGTCGCTTGGATGATGACGTCGTTCTCCATCGAATGCACCCGTCCTTTGGGGTCCTGAACTGAGAAGCCCACCCTACTCCGGCGAGTCTGAATGCTATGGCAGGTACGCTTCCGTGATTCAAGCACAGGCCGGGCTAGGACCCTGACCTGAGTCTGACGCCGCAGGGACAACCCCTGCCGGGGGCATCCGCCTTCACGACACGAACTCCACCATTCTACTTTGTGTCACCCCATCGTTCACGGATTGGCCGGGGACATCCGCAGATCAAGCCCTCGGCTCGCCCCCGGAGAGAACACCCGGGGCCGGCGCCTCTCTGTGCCGCCTTGTGGCTTGACCCGTCGCGGGTGCCGTCCGGCTGCGAGCTCGGACTGGCCGTCGCCGTGACGCTCTTCAAGTGCGGCGGATCCAACGATGTGGTCGGCACGAAGATGCCCCGGTGGAGGGATCCTTGTGACCGGTGATCGTCAGAGCGCTGTGGACCGTCCGGAAGTTGCACGCCGGGGCCGCCGGGGCCCGATCGCCATCCGCAGGGCGGATCCGAACATAGCACGAGCTGGCCCAAGCTGAGCGTGCTCGGGACACGAAGCCCTGCCCTTCGGCCCTAGGTCTTCCCCAGACACCATGCCCCTTCTCTCAAGTACGCTTCGGTCTAGTCGACGGCCGTCTCCCCCGGATCACCGGTGGCGCTGCATCCGGCGGAAGAAGGGCAAGGAAACCGAGTGTCCCCATGTTACAGAACAACAGTGGCGCCAGAAACGGAGCGCCGCGGACAAAGCGTTCGCCAACAATCGTGCCTTGGATCGTCAGATTGTCCTGCACGTGGAGGTACGAACCGAGCAGTCCGACAGCGATCATGGCCGTCATGGCGCCGACGAACGTCCACACATCTGCACGCGACGGCCGGTCGAGCAGGCCGAGACCGACGCTGACGACCGTCCCGAACGTACCGACCAACGTGGGGATCCACAGCCACGGATTGGAGAAGTGGGTTCGTGCGTGATCGAGCACGCTGCTGATGACAGTCGCCAGACACCCCAGGCCCACCAGAAAGAAATAGGCGCGCGTCTTGCTGTATGGCAATCGCAGCCGGAGGCCTCCGAACAGGCGCAGGGTCCCACTTTCGGGAGGCTGCTCGATCCAGACGGCGCTGATTCCCAGCAGGCCGACGAGGCAGAAAGTCAGAGGGCCCAGAATGGGCGGTGCCCACACGATCAGATCGAGACTGACCCTTTGGCCTGCGGGTGCCGTGGGCAGTATGGCCCGCATGATGTGGAAGTAGGCACCGAGCAGGCCGACCCCGACGCTCACCAAAAGGACGAAGTTGGCCATCACGGTCGCCAAGGCCCGACGCCGGACGGCGATGACACCGGCAAGGATAAGCAACCCAGCGGCGATCGGTCCGAACATGATCGGGATCCATTCATTGCGGGTGATCGTGCCGCTTATCCCGTGCGCCAGGTAGATGTCGACGGCCAGGAAGAACTCGTTGACGGCGGTGATCAGGAGCATGAGTTGGTCGCGCGAAAAAGGCGAACGAGACCAGATCGAGCGTGGGATCACGCTTGCCGTGACCCCCACGCTCATTTCTCCTCCGCCGCAAGCTTCAAGTCCACGAGCTCACGCAACTCAGCCAGATCGCTCAGCACTTCATATGCGCCGTGCCACTGTGTGTAGTCAGGTCCCTGCATCCAAACTCCGAACTTGGCCGTCCTTCCCCAGTGATGCCAGAGCTCGAAATAGGTGAAGTCGATCGGTTCGTCGAAGGGCGCCTCGCTCAATAGTCCGCGTTGTTTGAGCGGGGCCATCATTTCATCGCTCTGCCCCACCCAGGCGTTGACCGCTTGCGTTGCTTTGTCCGCATCCGCATAGAAGTCCTCAACGAACACGGAATTGTGACATTCTTTGCAGACATTCTGCATCCTTACCAGGTTGTCCTGCCAGCTTGGGCGCCGTTCGCTGATGGGCGCGAACAGGAACCACGTCAGCCGATCCCCGACGTCATGCGTGGTGCCGGCCGCGCCGAACCCGCTGAAGTGGCAGGTGGCGCACGTCGGCGCCGGGAAATCGGCAACCGTCAGGGTTCCGGCCTCGGCCTCCCAGTGCCAGGAGTCTCCACTCGTGGCGTAGGCGATGCCGTGGGGCGACTCCTCATAGATCTCCCACTGCGGATGGTCGGGACCGATATGGCAGGCGTTGCACGTCTCCGGTTTGCGCGCCTGCTCGAGGCTGAAGGCGTGTCGCAGGTGGCACTGCTGGCATTCGCCAGCGCTGCCGTCCGGCTGTGGCCGACCTATGTTGTGGCAGGCTTCGCATGCGAAGCGTGTGATGTCAGGCCCTTCGAGCGCGAACAGGGCATTCCGCATCTTGTCCGGTGAAAACTGGCCTTCCGGAATCGCCTGATACATTTCAAGGTGTAAAGGATCCAAGCCAGCAGATCCGGTCATGGCGACGTAGGCCGGTAGGGAGTGTCGACTCTGATAGTACTGCGCCACTTCCGCCGAGTGGCACTCTTCACACCGCGCCGGCGTCGGCTGGCTCAAGACATATGTGCCTTCATGCCTCACCGCATCGGGGTAATCCGCCGGCACCTCGTGACAGTCGGTGCAGGCGACTTCGGCGGCCGCCATCGTGCTTCGGCCGTATTGTTCGACAATCCCCGGCGTGGTGCGGCGATGACAGATTACACATTCGTCGCCGCTTGTCGCCAGGGCGTCTGCCGGCTCTGTCTGCGGTGCCGCCGGAGCCCGGGCGATCGTCAAGGCGACAACCGCGATCCCGAGGATGACTACGACGGCGACCAGACCGGCGACCAACAGTCGCGGCCAATTGAAATCGGCCTTGTCCGATCCTGATTCCATTTCACACTCCTCGAGACGGTGGGTTGCAACTTCGCCGGATCAACAGGCGACATCCACCGAGGAATCTATCACGTCCTGCGCTCCGGATACAACCGGTCCAGAAACGGCGTGTCCGGCTCAGACGATCCCGGTTGCAGGGGATGAAGTCGCCTCATTCCGGTCGCGGGTCACATGCGGGTCGGCAGGATCTTTTCACTCAGCTGGGAGCCGGCCAATGAGACTGTTCTCATCGGGATAACCTGCCCCGAACATTCCTTGCCCAGCGAGCCCGGGACACGGCGCGATCGCCGGTGCCGGTCTGACTGAGGCGATCGTGAGCGCTTGATGCTTGCCACGATTAATAAGGGAGAGTTGTTACGGATGCTCGTGCATGAATTCTAGACCGGTGAGGGACGATCGTCGACGAAGAGATGGGTCGCGCGCGATCAGCTCTCGATCGCCGCTTTTCGCGCCAGCTCAAGGGCGCCGACAATCCCG
>Ga0209342_10006272_pt1 | contig 12099 bp, 24 predicted proteins | sample RifCSP16_2_FD_184023 | JGI IMG/M metagenome (GOLD analysis project Ga0209342, IMG submission 184023) | Soil microbial communities from Rifle, Colorado - Rifle CSP2_sed 16_2 (SPAdes) (version 2) | ecosystem: Environmental > Terrestrial > Deep subsurface > Rock core/Sediment | place: Rifle... | reverse complement strand
ATGCCCTAATGCGTGCGTTTGTCGTCTGGCGATTCGACAATCATCGCGCCTGTGGTATTTCCACTAACGCCAATAGCGCCGCACACACCAAGACATTAGCACATACCTAGATACTCACCGTGAATCGTGTAAATCTTCACTATCCGACCACGCTTGATTATCGCTTCGCACTTATCGAGCGTGTTGTGCGATTCCTCTCTGCGCTGCCAGCGCGGAGACTCATCTACCTCGATCTCAACAACAACAGCGTTCTTGTGCTTGATTGATGTCGCGTCAGGGTCAACGTACCAAGTCGCCTGCGCGTTGGCGTATGTCGCCGCGCGCGCAAAGGTGTTGGTGACGTTCAGCCCCGGCCAAATCTTCGAGAAGTCGCCGGTAGCCAAACTATTCACCTTGTACGTCGTTGATCCATGAAACACGCGCATGACAGACTCCAATCGACCTGCCTCACCTGCGCCACAACACGTTGTTGCTCTCGATTGTGGCGCAAGGGAAGTTTTCGATTGTGTCGCTCGCTCGGCCATCGCTCAGGCTATGCCGTCGTCGCGGATGGATTGCTCCGAGGTCGTCGCGAGAGTGCTAACGGTGAAACTCGCTTATTTCTAATCCCGATGTGACCGGATTTATCGCCTAGTTGTTTCAACCGATCCAGATACTCGGTCATCCCCAGGCTACCCTATCATCGGTTAGTATATTCCCGTTCTTCACTCCCGCCTGTACCCGACCATTGTCAGGTGCAAGCGGGAGGGGAGAACAGTCTACCCTACCCTTACCTCAACCTCAACCGTATCGCCGAACCAGCCCGTAACCGACAGCAACGTAATCGACATCCCCCGATCCCCGATGTCCATGGTCGCCAAAACCCAATTGCGGGCGGCGCGACAAGCAATGTCAAAGCGTGTATCGGGGTCAGTGATGGACTTAGGCACTTCTGCAACGTATGTCATGTCAACCTCCACGCTCACAGTCTACCACCAATCCAGCCCTGCGCGCATCGACCTTTATAGTACCTTAGTAATACCCATATATAGCCGGTGCAGGCGCATAACACTAAATGCAACTTGGATATGGCGGTTGACGTAATACCAGCCAGCCATAGACCCCAGTGCTTATGTAGTGTGACACACTCTAGCGTTCTACTCTGCGCTTCAACCTCCGAATGTGCTACATTCATTAGTGATTATCGCCGTTGCGCAATAGAACATGCGTGCGTGACACTACACGGTAGCGTAGTCACCCATTCTATGCCACATATGGCGGTACTAGTGACATAAGCACAGCCCTACCAGCCCATGCCACCACACGTTATGGCAACCAAACACAATATACAGTATGTTAACTTGTTCGCATAGCACGTACACATAACACACACCACACCTGCGCCAGCGCGGTATAGATGAAGCGCCTAGTCGAGCCTACGCTTTGCGCATAGCACACACACATAACAAGAACGCGCTATGACAAGACGAGTTATGCCAGTTGCAATAACGCGCCGAGTTATGATGATTCGCATAGCCAAAGCCCCCCCTTTGCGGGACATAAGATTTTGCGTTATGTCGCGTCCGTCTCGGTACGGCCCTTCCTATAAAATGAGGTTCCGAAAATTGTGGCTAAATCGAGGGGCGATAATCAGCGTAGGTATCGGACTTCGAGGAGTTACAGCCACGACAAAGGGGCTGGATATTGTCTATGTTATCAGTACCACCGGGCCGACCAAATCGCTATGCGTTTTACGTGAAATTATACTGCCTGAAATACCTCGGCAAATCGAGGGGGTCTGCTACAGTATGCCTGTGGCTCGTCCAGCGTGGCCGTGTGGCGTTTTACTGGTGCTGTGTGACGTTTGATACGTGTATTCGTCTTATGCTTTTGTGGTGTGGTGAAAATGATGAGGTACTGCGGTACTACCCCCTGCCGAGAGTGTGACATTTTGTGACAGGTGGTAAGGGCATAACGTTCGCTGGTTAGACTGTAGTCGTCGGCGGGTGTTCTTTAAGTGGATGTGTGGCCTGAGTCTGGCGGCTTTCTGTACCCCCCTTCCCCCCCCCACTTCTGGGCGTGTGCCACTCTAAAATAGGGATATGCGGGTAGGCAGGGCGGGCAGGGGATGGCGTTTCACGGTGGGGGAGTCCTTTATGTCAACTCCCGGTAGGGATTTCTTGTGGGGGTGATTCCCTATAATGTTCGGCTGACGATGTGGCGGTCTCCAGTTGTCTGCCACACCAGGGACAGTAAGACCACTTTGGCCCGTCATACTCTGCGCCGTGAACGAAGGCCATTACCTCTATTCTGCGCTGAGTGATATATCCAAGAGTGCATGTTTCTGAATCACACCGATTATCCATATGTCTCCAGTAGCCCGTGGACGAGTAGACGTGTCGCTTGATGTAGTACCATTTTGTCTTTATTGGCCTCATACCAAGGCATCGGATTTCCCTGTCCAGATATTGCCTGTCCAGCGCCAATCCAATCGGCTACCATTTCACGGATATAGGTTTCTGGAATAGGCATGGCGTCTAGACTCCCGCCATCTCCAATTGAAATCCAGGCTTGCCAATGATGAAGATTGCGCTGATGGGATAACCATGCGTACTTAAAGTCAAGCGACTGGGCATTTGGGTCGTAAGAACCACTGGCATCCCTAACTTTTCGCGGTGTGCCATCTGGATTGAAGAACTGGTGAACATAGGGAGACCATTCGCGCCTAGTGAACTTTGTCCAATCATGAATAAGTGCTCTCCAAATGGGCACGCCCATCTTTAGACATGCCCAAAATACATACCACTTGTGCCTCAAAACATATCTGAGATAATTCCAATGCGATTTCACGTCAACTCCCTAAAGGGATATTGGATTCGACTCCGTTTGGTGCGCCCGCGTCTAATTCCCGCTGACTTGGTATGGCATCCCCGCAGTTTCCACACACACCGCCCAAAGGCCCCCTTCTGCTATCACACTTACACCATCCAACCAGCACAAATTTCCTCATTCGGTTGGGCAACATCAATGGTCGATAGGTTTCCTCAAATGGTTTCATAGTGATATTCTGGTTCGTTTAGTTTCCTTGATAGTGCCATCGGGGTTGGTGTTTTTCATGTCCACCACCCCACCCTGCTGGTACAGTTCCCAGAACCCATCCTCGTCCACGTCGTCATGTTCTTGCCACACCGTCCAGCCTGCTTTGATGAGATCGCGGTAATGGTGTCTCACCCGCCATTCGGGTTCGGTTGGTTCGTCGGGAGAGTCGGGAATGGCTTGCATCATCGTCTCTTGGTGTTGTTGAGAGAGGCATAGGCAAAGCGCCTCTTATAGCTCAGTTCAATTTCACCGGGAGTCATGTTCCACACACACTGGCAATTCCCTATGTCGGAGTCGCCACACTCTGGGCAGGTTGGCGTCACTGGAGCGAACCCACCATGTTCAGGTTCCACTTCTCCTGCCCTGAGAAGACGTTGACGTTCTGCGCGTTTAGCACGACAGGATGGGCATCGCACCGTTGCTTTCCCATGCTCTGTCACAGTCACTTCAAATGGCGCATGGCATTTAATGCAGACCGCAGTCACCTTATGACAACTCCCCGTAGGGATAAGCGCCCTACCCCGCCGATGAGAGATGGGACACTGATAGACTATGGATAAGGGTCTCCCACAGAATAGCCATCGCATTCCTCCTTTGATATGTTGATGGCAACGGGATGTCTGGGCACGGCATCGCCCGCCTCTGGAACAACAATGATGGTACACCCACTGTCCGTAGTGTATTTGTCAGTGATTATCCCAGAGACACATCCTGTCAGAACTAATAATGCCAATAACAAAGCAATGACTTTAATTTTCATTGTCGTCTCCTATGCCATACATTCTAAGTCACAAGCCCCAATAACACAATGGTACTATAGTCATGGGGCCATAAATGGGAATCCCCCACCGTGGCAGGGGATTCCTTTTATGGCATGGATGGTTAAGGCAATGCTTCCAAGAACGCCAACATCACCTTGGCGCTGTTGTTGGCTGCAAGCTGGAAGAATGTCCCAATCTCGTTCTGTCCTGGCCCACCACCAGCTAGATCGGACAGGGAACGGAATATGATAAAGGGTACGTGCTTCACAACCGCAACCTGGGCCACCGCACTACTTTCCATATCAAGAGAATCAGCCTCCCATGTGGAAAAAGCATAGTCACGATAGGCCGCATTGTCCACGAAGGTCGGGCCTGCCACACCATATCCACCAACCTTGACGACAGGTGATTCAGTGAGGCACACACCGCTGGCCGTGCATCTATCAAGCACCACATCGTCAGCAATGGATTCTGCCACCGCTACCATTTCTGGATCGGCATCAAACCACCAATAGCGCGTCTGCCTATCAGGTGTCCCTATAACGGTTGTAATGCCCACTGACTGAGGACACATCATGCCATAGCAGGGTAACACCTGATTGGGTGGCACTTGGAAAGTTCCATCGGGGTTCTGCCGAACAAAACGGTTCTCTTGGTATTCTGCCCATCGTGCGGGAACTACAACATCCCCGATGTTCAGGTCAGGGTTTACCCCACCAGCAATGCCAGAATACACGATTCGAGTAATCCTGAAATGGTCAAGGACAGCCTCAGTAGTCATGGCCGCGTTGACCATCGACACGCCAGACAGGGTAAGAATGACTTTATGGCCCGCCAGCGTGCCAATGTAGACCGTCCTCCCATTCAGCACTACAGCCTTCTCAATCACCGCCTGCGCTTTGAACGCTTCCAGTTCCGCGCCGAATGCCGAGATGATGGCAATGCGCGGAGCTTGGTCAAATCCTTCGGTGGCTGACACCCTGCCCACCAAGGCCGCCAGCACCAATGCCACAACGACGAATAAGCCCCAACGTTTACTGCTATTCATTTGTGTCCTCCTGAGGGATTTGTCACCATTATAGCACAATAGCACACTTACCATCCTTTGTCTTCTGTTACTGTCACAGACTTGTCAGGGACGTGTGTGATGATTCTCATTGACCCATTCACCAAAACAGGCAAATCCACACCAAATGCTCTGCCCACCGCATCGAGACATTCAAACCAGTCTGGACGTGCAATGGCAATGGACATTATAGTTCTCGCCACGTCTTCTCTAAAGTATGGACGCAATTCTCCCAAATCCCGCGTGCCATCTGCTAGGTGTTTCACGAAATCATTTCCTTTACTGCATCCTCCAGCAGTTTCTTGGCGTATGCCAAGTCATACGCGCCGCGTCCATTCTTGACCGTTGCCATCAGGCGCTTCGATGCTTCAATCTCAGCATGGGCTTGGCGGTCTCTCCATTCTTGTGATACCCACTTACTCTCCATTATCGACACTGGCTTAATTTTCCTCTTCATGGATACTCCTAATCTCCATCGGACATATCAACGCTAAACCGATTGATTCGTTCCGGTTTGATGAACTGAGTCTCTTCGCCGTCATAGATGCCCATACCCACCAATAGAAGTCGATCCATAAATTCAGCGAGTCGGTCACCTGGCACGGTCACAAATCCTGTTCTGCGCTCCCCCGTTTCATCCGTGTAATAAACGCGGATGAATATATGCTTTTTGTTGTGCGCCACGTTCCATCCCCCCGCGAACAGAACGCAGGCTTAGGCCAGACTGTAATGTTTGTTTGGGCTTATCCTGCCATATTCCAATAACACCATCACGACATAAAATCTCGTCGCTCATGTTTCAGGTTGCTCCTCTGCGAATGTAAATTGTTCCTTGGGCAGCCCTCCAATCTCGTCCAGAATTTCATCTACTTCATAGTTGGGGTTGAACTGAATCCCCAAGTTGTGATTGGTCTCATCGCGCCATTCCAGCCATCCAGCCTCGATTAGAAAGTTCCGCATGATGATTCCAAAGCCCTTCGTCAGTATACGCCCAGAATCCGCAAGCGATGCGTGCGTATTCCAGTCATCCTCTGTTATGCCTATTGACTTGTCTGACAAGCCTATCACAAATGCAATGATGGCACGCTTATTGATTTCGCGGGCGTCTAATTTTGCCCTGCTTTTAGGCGCAGCGCGCAACATGACTGGCATCATGTTAGAGACGCCTGGCAATTCTTTAAGACGGTGTTGCTCTCTGAGTACAGCAATCTGCCCCTTCCACTTTTCCCGCTCTATCACCACTCCTTCAGGAGAGTGGAACGGGTCACTCAACTCACGCCATGAGCGATATACCAAGAATAGGCCCGATAGTGTGACAGATATGAACAATGACAATGCAAAAGGACGAAATAGAATTCGCACAGATGAGATGAGGTCAGCCCCCTCTGGGAACTCTAATGTCTTTACGATGACTGGAACAACTAGGGCGGGAAGTCCTATCGTTACCACAAGCCCAGCGACAATGGCAAAACATCCTGGTGCAGTAACATAAGTAATATCACCTACCCGTGTAAATACTTTATATGTTACGGCCCCGCCCACAGTCAAGAAGATGCCCCACAAAATCGCATACCAGTCCCATCCCTTTAGAAAAGTGTTAATGACTATGTAGAACAGGACTTGAATCGCCTCAATGGTAAGCGTCGAACCCCAAAAGTATCTCAGGAGAAGCCCAAATTCAGACTTCTCCTCTACTTTGGTTTGGACGGATGGGATACGGCCTATGCCATAAAAACCTTGTCCGCCACCGTTGCCATTCTTGTCAGCCATTACACTTTCCCGCTCAGGGCCAGCCACATAAGCACTGGCAATGCCACCACTGCAATTACAGCCCTTGTCGTCTCATCGGGTATCACATAAGCAAAAACAACAGTGATGATAATGGCAGGTATCCCGATGAATGCCACGATGGTTATAAAGAATCTCAGCGTTGTGAACACATGCCATATAGACCTGATGCCAATGGCAACCCCAATGATGGCGATAATGGGATTGTCCAAAACGGGAACAATCCATTCTCGAAACACCGTGATGTTCGGCTGTGTCACTGGATCATATTCAACCCAGTGCGTCACGGCATAGACTGGCACAAATAGAAACCAGAACAGGAATCCTAAGATGTCCAGCGATGCAGTCGTTTCACCCCAAGTATAGTCCGCTACACGATAGGCAGTTCGCTTGATGGATTTGACAGCGCCAGAAATCATGTTAGACATTGAACTTCACCATCAGAACCTCGCCATGTCCTCGATAATCTGCATCGCTAAGTATTGCAGATGCGCCACGGCTTTCCCGAATTCTATGGCTGCCCCAGTGATGCGCTTGCCCCGCTTGGTGAATTCTAGCACCGTTTTATAAACTGTACTCACAGCTTCAAAGTCTGCCTTGTCTGGAGCTATCTGGTCAAAGCGCCCCTTGGCCGCATAGGAAATCCACCCGAAGGAACGCCGTGGGATGAACTCAGACATTACGCGCAACCCGTGACGTGGCTTAATCTTACCTTCCGCCTCAATGTGTTCAAGGCAGAAGTTCAGCATTTTTTGTATCTGTTTTTGTTGTTGGCGATTGAGCCTATCCGCACTACGCCTGCCCGATTTAGCCATGTAAGAAGTCTGCCTACCTTTCCGACATCCTTTACCGTGTACTGAAAGACACTTGTTAGAAACGTATGATTCCGAAAATGGGAGATTAGAATCTGACTTTTCTTGTTACAAATCTTACAAAGCCGATCAATTCCGACTATTTCCGACTATAAAATACATGCCACACAAAGCGACCGACATGAACAGTGCCGATGTAATTTGCTCCTCCTAGCACAGGATGACGAGTCCCTATGACAAAGAATGAATAGGCCGCATCAGTTTCGTCTTCGTCAACTAGCATCCACACGTTAATGAAATAATCTCCTGAAATGGATGCCTGCTCCTGATAAACATTCAATGGAATCGCATTGCGTTTGACAACAATCTCGGAATAATCGTATATCGGGATAGTGTATTTCCAGATTGTTTTCATGTTCTGTTCTTTCCGAAGTCCAAAACATCCATCGCAAAGAACACGAAGATAAGAACGACAAAGGCAGAGCCGACATCCCTTACAAACTTGTCAGTCGCCTCGGCAGATATAGCGTATGCGACAATGATAGCACTAAAGACAATCGCGGTTCTCATGGTGTCTCCAATTGTGAACTCCAGAATGTCCGATAATTCTCTTTCGTCACACCCCTCGGCAATTCTGGCCCATCCTCGAAGCGGTAATTAACTTTAAGCCATTCATGAACCTTATCAGTAATAGGCAGCCAATCGACATACGGCATTGACCAGTGGTGATTGAACCAGCCTTCCCATTCATCACTATCAATGTCTGGCTCGGTAATGCAGTTTACTCCAATGCCTGTTTCGCCTGCCTCAAGAAGTGGCCGCCCATTATGCGTCATTGATTCATCAACATACCACTCGTCAATCTCATCAATGATAACTTCTGCACCACAGATAGGGCAGGTGGCTACTGCGGGTGGGATTTGCGGAATGAAGTCAGATGCAACGATTTTCATACTGTCTCCGTTACGTCAACTCCCTGTAAGGAGTCAAAACGGCCAGCACTCATCGTGGATGCCCACCCTGCGCCCCAAAATGGCGCGGGGCTTGTGGCACTGGTCACATACATAGTTGCCATTGGCTACCCAATGACGTAATCGGCCAAGATACCACCCGGCATGATTCCACCACCACACATTAAGGCGAAGTCCGATGCGCGGCCCACTCACATCATGCCATCCTTCATCTTTGCCGCATCGAGAACATGATAACAAGTAAATCCCGTCATCTTTCCATCGGTGCTCCCAGAACCAGCACCAGAATGGTATACCCGCTTCACGCCAAGCAAGTTTCATTTGTCCCTAGCCCTTCTATTCGCTTCATTCTGTTCATTTTGCCTCTCTATCATCTAGCCCAATCCAAATCCAAATCGCAAAAGCGACAATGATATTCAATGCCCCTGCAATTATATGCCACCATTCCACAGTATCTAGGGCATCAAGCACAACAACAACGCCATTGAAGAACATCGCAATTTCTAATGTGCTCGACACATACAATGGCAGTTTCATGTCAGCATCCACGAATGGCAATGAGTCCAAAAACAACGATAACTCCCACAATGGTTGCCAACACAATAACGGCCTCAATGTTCCTATCAAGGAATTCCCAGAAGTTCATTTCATCTCCGCCAAGTCAAAAATTGGCCTTGGATGCTTCGGCGCTGGCACGTTGGGCCATTCATAAACTGGAAGCCCTAATGACATCGCATACCCCCGTTCGATGCGCGCCCCACGACTTTTCTCCCATTTGGGGAGTAGCACCAGAAAGTCGCATTCCAGCAGGACTTCCAGATTGCCCTGCATGAAGTCTTCCCAAGTGCATTTGCTATCCTTTTCAAATAAGGCTTCGTTAAGGTGCGCGCAAAACACCGTGTAGCCCTTCTCCCAAAGTAGGATTGACACCGCCCGCGCCACACGAATGTTGCCTTCTATGTTCCCTGAGTAGGGGCCAGCTACGTAAGCTATCATCAATCAAATACCCAAAACTGATATTTTGGAGTCACTTCGGTAGAAACTTCTACTGGTTTATCCTCAGCGACCATTATCCGATAATGCTCATCACACAGCCACACCAATTTATCGTAATATCTTTTGTGTTCTGCATTTTCGCCACATCTGGGTCTCTGATTCCCATGCGGGAATATTGGGTATTCGCAATGGTGAACCTCGGACTGTTCAGATACGCTCTCGGTCTTAGTCATTTTCTCGTGTTGCGCGCTGACTGACTTGGACGGCAATTCCCTGACGGCAGCATAAAATTGCTCAGAGTATACCCAATGCCTCCCAAGAAGTTCGGAATCACGCGCCATCGTTTATCCCCTTGTCACCACTGAACCTCGAAACCAATTCCCATCACCATCACTTGGAAGTTCCTCAGTCGCCCATAGAAGGCTGCACCGATGATAGTTATGCCAAACAGCACAATGCCGAAGCTGAACTCCCTGCCCAATGTCAGACACCCGTCTTTTCTGTGCCAGTCACTAATGAAGTACATAATCACCACCTCTTATCGGTCATCTCACAGCCCATGAACCGTTATTCCAGTGCGGGCTATCATCTGAAGCACCTAGCAAGCCATTCCGTCAGCCCTCCTCAAATAGAGACAGAGACTTGGTTTTGTCTTCGGTATTCCGCATGTTCTTTTCTTGGAAAATGACACATTCGTCTCCAGATAGGGGATAGACTGGATTTGGGAAAACAATAGGGCTTTTTCGGTAGTCCAGATATGCGCTAGGCCAAACCATGGGGTATCCACACTTCCCTGGCTGACTTGTGAGAGTCCTGCCAGTCGTCGGGTTAATGCGTGGCTTATAGAATTTGCAATTTCCACAACATTTGTCGATTGTTGTCATAGGGGCATTATAGGCCAAGTGGCGTCAGGAGACAATGGTACTTAGGTAATGGGGGGCGGTAGTTATGTTGACTCCCTATAGGGATTCGGGCAAAAGTCTGTGGAACCGTCTCAGAAATTCTATCTCAGCCACAACAGGATTCCAGAACTCCAAGATTAGGCCAGATATGCCGACGGTGGGCACATCCCAATCTTGGGGCGGTGTACTCATGGCTTGGTCACGCTCATTGACTAGAATGAGTGTGTCTAGGCGTTTCACTTCATCTGGAATTGGCAATGTCTCATAGCCAGCATACTCTTTCAGGTACGGTTTGATGGGGCGGGGAACATCTGCAAGATAAGCCTCTGCCGCATCATGGAGCAAGCCCCATAGCCTGTTCTCTGGAGAACACGCGTCGGACAGCAAACAGCAATGCTCAGACACAGAAAAAAACCTGAGCGTGTGGCCGTTGAATCGACATTGCATGGATAGGCTGTGGGCAATGTCTATAATGTCAATGTCGTCGGGACACATGTCTAGCGGGTACACAGCCCTGCCCTGAAATGTCTGCATCCAGGAGCCGAAATGTGCCTGTTTTTGGTGGTCACCGGCCCCCATGGTTTTTCTCAACATATTTCCAATTGTCTTGTTTGACCGATATATTTCTTGCCATTAACTTGATTTATAATTGCATAGACAATGCCGTAACTCACTTTTAATCCCCCTTCTGCTTGTCTGCCCATTCCATCAAATCTTCAGAGCGATATTTAGCCTCCGAATCTCTCAGGTTTTTAACGGCCACATTGAAATAACTCTCCTTAAGCTCGATTCCAATAGCCTTGCGCCCAAACCGAATTGCTTGATATGCCTCACTTCCAATCCCCATAAAGGGCGTTAGGACGGTTTCACCCGGATTGCTATACAACTTTATGCAACGTTCTATCGTGCCCAACTGTAAAGGGCAAATATGACGCTCATCGTCTTTGTCCCTTGCCGTTGTAAACTGGAGGGTGTCGCTTTCATTGATGCCTAACCAAATTCCACCTGCCCAGTCGATCCACTTTTCATTGTCAATTTCTCCATTGGCAACTGGAAGAACAGGAATAGCATTTTCGCCGGGCTTCTTGAACATCAAAACCTGATCAAGAATAGCTGGACGCATGTCACTTGAATCCTTACGCAATTGCTGAAAAGCCAAAGCCTTTGCGTGGATTCGTATGCTTTGCGCTTGCGGATTCTTGGCTACGATTGCCCGGCCGATAAATGTCCATCCCCCTGCTTCATAAGCGCGGATGACTTCTCCGGGGAAATCTTTCATGCCTATATAGCCATCGCGGACAGCCATTGCAGGGATGTCGGCGGTGTGGACGCAGGTAATGCGTCCTGGCTTAGTCACACGCAGAATCTCCCGAATAAGAAAAGCATAGTGATTGAAGAACTCGGCCCAATCTTTGCTGTTACCCAAGTCGCGGTCGCTATCACTGTATACAAACAGATCGGCGAAAGGAGGCGAATAGACTGACAAATCAATCGAGTCATCTGTCAGTTCACTTAGGCGTGTGCATGAATCTCCAAGCATGGCAATCCAGCCATTGCCTGTAATGGTTTCCTCTTTGTATTCGACCTTGACATTGACTTTCTTCATTCCAAGTTCCTCCTGTTCATATCCCTTTACATGATTGATGAGTTCTTGTTGCATCATCTTTGCCATTGCCTCTTTCTTGAGGACATTGGAGTAGATTTCTTGTTCGGCGCTGGAAATGA
>Ga0209342_10006270_pt1 | contig 12100 bp, 12 predicted proteins | sample RifCSP16_2_FD_184023 | JGI IMG/M metagenome (GOLD analysis project Ga0209342, IMG submission 184023) | Soil microbial communities from Rifle, Colorado - Rifle CSP2_sed 16_2 (SPAdes) (version 2) | ecosystem: Environmental > Terrestrial > Deep subsurface > Rock core/Sediment | place: Rifle... | reverse complement strand
CTGAAGCCTTGCCAAAACTTTAATTCACTAAAAATTTAAAGTTCTCGGCTGATATTATAATGGATTCTTATGCGAAACAGATCACACGTTTGAAGAAGATTAAAAAGGATGATAAATCGACTTATCATGAGTTACAAGATGAAATTTATCGCAAATTTATATCGGATATTGCCGATGGTAAATTAACCAAATTGAAAGACATCAAAGCAATCGCCAAAAGCCTTAAAGAAAAGTTGGTTGACATAGACATTGAGTTGTGGTATGCATAGTATACGTTCAAATCGATTTTTAAATCAGTCAAACAAAAAATCGCAATTCATAATATAGGTCTTGATATATGTCCAAATTGAATGAAAAATTAGTGATAACATCAGATGGCGAATTGCCTATTATACTTAGTAGTCCCCATGGCGGTAATCGTCTGACATTTAAATCCGGGCAAAAAACTATAAAGCCAGCATTGCGCCCGGCCAAACAACCCAAGGACTATTCAACTTCATATAATATTACACCGGATAGCGGAACCAACTATTTAACCCAACAAATTGCCAATGAAATCAAACATTTAACTGGCTTGAAACCATATCAAATTAAATCACAATTTAATCGGAAAATTGTCGATGCAAATCGGGAGTTAAAAGAAGCCATTCCTTACGACTCCGAAATTGACACAAGTTGGAATAAAAAAATCTATCAGGTGTATCATCAAACCTTATCCGATATGATTAAAGATGTTAAAAAGCAGTTTCCCGGAAAGCCGATTTGGTTATTTGATATTCACGGTCATGATACGGATCATCCCCAAACCCGAGTCAAACAAAGCCCACCCGAAATCACCATTTTAATTGGCACGGCTGGCGGAGAAACCTTAAATGATATCAGTTTAAAGAAACTCAAAAAGCAATTATTTGATCCTTTAAAAAAACGTTTATCAGTTTGGTTGCCGAAATTTGATTTGGGTTTTCCAGAAGTTAAACAGAAATTATCAGGTGGTTATATTGTGCGCCATTATAGTACTGTTCCACACGTCAATGCTATTCAATTAGAATATGGACCGAAACTCAGAGTCAATAAGACTTATCGAAAAATTGCGGGCTTAGCTACGGGAGAAGCCATTATGACATTTTTGGACACTTTAGATGATGATAAAACTGAACACGCGTGGACGACCGGTAAAAAAAGTTCTTTAGAAAAGCTTTTGAAACGGAAAGACAAGAAAAAGCGAACAGTTTAAAGCTTTTTTGCAAAAAAGCTTGACCACGTAGCTTTGCTAGTGTTATAGAAATCGAAGATTTACTATACCAAAAAAGCTGACTCATAGCCAAAAATTCAGCTTTTTGATCGAACTTTTTCGCAAAAAGTTCAAAAGTGATCAGAGTTAAATTTAAAAATTAATTGTGTTATAGTAGTATAATAGGCGATGAGCCTAATCAGCAGGCTTCAAAGGGAAGCAATTGAATTAAGTCAAAATCCTCCGTGTAATTGTAGTGCCGGTCCAATCGAAGACGATTTGACCCATTGGATGGGAACTATTATCGGCCCCGAAGATACACCTTATGCCGGCGGCATGTTTCATTTAGATATCTTTTTCCCTAAAGATTATCCTTTTAAACCACCACGAGTAGCTTTTAAAACCAAAATATATCATCCGAATATTTCTCAAAATGGGGCCATCTGCCTGGATATTCTTAAGAACAGGTGGAGTCCGGTTTTAACTATTAGTAAAGTCTTATTGAGTTTGAGTTCACTATTATCGGAACCGAACCCCGACGATCCTCTAGTTATAGAGGTGGCTAATCTTTTTAAGACAGATTTTGTTAAGTTCCAGGATACGGCTAGAAAATGGACTTTAAAGTATGCTTGCTAAAAGCTTTTTTGCAAAAAAGCTGAATTCTTGCCAAAATTAAAAAGTTCTTCTTAGATGACAATTCAGATCACGAGTTAAAAATCTTGGCTAAATTACAGAGCTCACCTATTGGTAAGGTATTAGACTCATATTCTAAACAATGGAATGTTCGATTCCTCCGCTCTGTATAAATCTCTAGTGGTCAGTGTCTAAGTTGTTAGATATCTCGATAAATCTCAAAAATCTTTCGATAAATCTCTAGTCGCCGATGTTTCGGTATAAATCTCTAGTCATCAATGTCTAAAGTTTTTAAGTTGTTTTTAAGTTGTTTTTAAGTTGTTTTTTTAAGTTGTTTTAAGTTGTTTTAAGTTATTTTTAAGTTATTTTTAGTTTTTGGCTAAAACTCAGCTTTTTGGTCGAACTTTTTCGCAAAAAGTTCAACTCAGCTTTTTGGTCGAACTTTTTCGCAAAAAGTTCAAAATTGATCCAATCTGGGGTCTGCGTTTAAATCCGAAAATTCTATCCTCAACAATCTCAAACAACACACACAATGTCAGCCACTGTTCTTAAGAAAGCCTGGGAAGATGTTCTATCAACCCTTAACGCGAAATATGAAGAGCTCGATGATGCTTTTCTTTCGGAAGTCCGTGTAGCCGTCGAAGCCGCCTATGCTCCTCTTTTCGATGAGAAGGCAATGCCCAAGGGAAAGGCGAAGAAACCCCGTGGTGTTACGGCCTTCAATGTCTACGTTCGCGATTATAACGCCAAGCACAAGGATGACGTCCAGGTTAAGGGCGCAGATGGCAAGGACCTTTCGCTTTTCAAGCGAGCCTCCGATGCCTGGAAGAAGCTTAGCGAAATGGAACGCGCGCCGTTCGTTCAGCAATCGCGCGAGGAAAATACCGCGAAGGGTATTGTTCCGGCGGCTGAGCGTCCCAAGAAGCCCGTTAACGGCTACAATCTATTCGTCAAGGAATACAAGACAAAGCACGCTAACCAAGAAGGTGGTGGCACGGACCTTTTCAAGAACGCCTCAGCGGAGTGGGGTAAGCTTTCGGACAAGCAGAAAGCTGCTTACAAGACCAAGGCCGGCACGGAGAATGAAGCTCTCAAGGCATCGACGGCGGCTGCTGCTCCAGTTGCGGCGACGCCAGTTCAAGCCCCGGCTCCAGTTATGGTGCCGGTTGCTGCTCCGGCTCCAGTTGCGGCTGCTCCGATGGCTGCCGCTCCGGCCGCAGCGGAGAAGGCTAAGCGCGCCCCTCGCAAGCCCAAAACAACGGCGTAAATGAATTAACGGATAAGTAATTAATGATTTAGTTCCCAAGTTGGAACTAAATCTAAAAATTTTTTTAATTTTGACAAGACTCAGCTTTTTGATCGAACTTTTTGCAAAAAGTTCTTAGTAAGGTCTGAACGAGTGATAATCCGGACCGTACATAACCACTTGAAAAGGCCGATCGTAACCCGGTACAATAACAATTTGATTAGTATTTAATGCTCGATCATCCGGGCCTCGAACCGGCACGCGTAATTGTGGATCAATGTGACTAATAGTGTAATACTGATAAGTTTGGGGGGTGACTCGACGACCATAAAGCGGTAATCGCCGTTCCGGGTGATTAACTAATTGTAAATAGCCGACAATTGAAAACCCCCCATAATCACCGCGACCCGGTGGATTTAAAGGTAAATTTAAACTATCATGATATTCGGTAATGTTCGATCGCCGATCTGGTGGCACTAATGAATTAACCAGCATATCTGGTCGTTCTAATGCAGCTTGTTCCTGACCACTATGTTCTTTGGCTAATAGGTAATTAACTTGTCTCTTTAGAATAGTCAATTCGTCACTTTGAGTTGTGCGACTTTGGGGCGGAACAGTCGGCCGATCGGTCCCGGAACTTGGCCTAGAACCGGGACTCGCTGAGTCCTGTGTTCCGGAACTCGGTTGTTTGCAAACTGATTGGCAAGTTCCACGAGTCCGAGGTACCAATAAGTCACCCGACGACATACAGGTTTCATAATCATTGGTAGCTAAGCGATAACCACGCGCTGGGCACATTTTTTGCAGGCATTCACTAATTGATTTGGTGCCTTGACAAGTTCGGCCAAACTCGGAATTGGCCCAAATTTTACGTAATTCGGTTAATAAAGCTCGATAACGCCGAACTCGCTCGGTATAATCTACGGCTAAGTCTTTATAATTATAAGCGGGATCGGACATTAACGCTTGAATTTGTTGCTGAGTAGTTTGATTTAATTCATGAAAACAGGAACTATATTGACCATTGGCAAGTTCTTTAACATATACGGGTTGTTGATTAAAACTTTGTTTCAGATTCTCCGGACAACATTCTCGGAATTGACCACCTAAGGCAGTTTGACATTTATTTTTGAAATCTAAGACCATTTCGTTTTCGACTTGACTTTCTAACTGGCTATTTGAACAATTATCGGTCAGACATTGATACATCGACGGCACCCCCGGCTTTAATGACGCAATGGGATCTATGGGAGCAAAATTACCGAATTCCATACTATTTAATGTTGGTGGGATTTTATTAGAGGAGCTTTTTAGCTTCGTAAAAAGTTCATTTCTCTAAAAATTTGTTCAAAAATTATTGCAAATAATTTTATTTTAGCTTCGCTAAAAATTTGTTTAGCTTTCTCCATCCTTTGTCTGAAAATTTAATAATCATTGGCAGATTTTTTCGAACTTTAAGGATATCCCCATCCTTCCCACTTTGGAATTATATGCAATAATTGTTTTTTGTTTTCACATAAGTTTAGATCGGTTGGTTTTAAATTCACGTTATACACCAACGTCCACCGTAAGTTTTTTTACCATTTTTAACTGAATCAAAAGAGTGATAAACAAATAATGTCTTATCTTTATTTTGTGTTAACGTTAAGTTATTGAGTTGGTTTTTTCTTTTTAAAAAGGTTGAACCCAAAATATCAGGATCCTTTAATGGTAGAATTTTTTTAACTCCCTTTGAAGGACCCGTCAATTCAATTAAAGTCATTTCCCTATAATATTAATCGCACAAATTAATATCACTTTTCAATCGAAAATAATTTTGCTTGTAGTTTGGTAAGGATTCTATTTTTAGCGGAGCTAAAAATAAAATTATCAAAGATAATTTTTGAATTCAGCTTTTTGGTCGAACTTTTCGCAAAAAGTTCAAAGGTATCTCGGATACATCGGTTGATAAGTCACGACTCGATAAGGACCGTAACCCGGCACACGCACCGTATCACCATCGGTTAATTCTGCATCTCGGGGCACTTCTAAGGTAATTTTGATTTCAGGGTCCCAATGATTGGTGACATAATATTCATATTGATAACTGTTGATTTGACGACCATATAATCTTAGCATTTGTTCTGGTTTTCGATCAGGTTCTTCATCTGAAGTTTGATCTAAATGTTGATGGTGTTTACAGCCAGGCTTGTGAAGTTTACTAACGGCCGAATTAATGTCAGTTCTTTCAAATAATGGTTGCAAATAACCAATTATATGAAAATCTCCGTAGTATCCCCGAGTTGGCACATTAATCGGCACTCTGGTGTCTACTATCGGACTACTGTCGGCTTCCGGTACAACTCTGGTTATTACCCGAGTTCGAACATGTTCGTCTTGAACCCGTTCTCCTTGAATCCATACCTGATATACGACTAACCCAAATACTATCAAATAAAGCGCTACAATCCAATTATCTACTTCAGCCATTTAACTTTGCTGATAAACTTTTTGCAAAAAGTTTGATCAAACGCTGAATTCTAGCCAAAAGTCAGCTTTTTTGATCGAACTTTTTTGCAAAAAAGTTCTTCTTTTCTAATCATATAATAATGGCCGCCTTGTTTAATGCTCATTGGACTTGGCTTCACCGACTTTCATTTCAGGCCGAGCTAGCTAAGCCACCTGTTAATAATTTTGATCAATTAGTCTTATCTAGTTTCAATCTTTTAACTTGTTCCGATTGTCGCCAAGATGCTAAAGAAGTTTATACTAAAATTCAAACTCAGCAATTAATGCCAGTAGATCGGATTTTGGAATTACATAATCAAATTAATCGTAAACTCGGCAAAACTACATGGACCCGTGGTCAATTAAACTCGCGCTATCAACCACACACCTTTAAAGATTTCGCTAAAGCTTATTTTGAATGGTTAATTCCGCTTTATCGAGAATTAAATTCAGCTCAAATTTCCGTTTATCAAGGGTTAATTACCGGAATTCATCAAAATTTCTTTCAAAGTTACTTAGCCCTAACTATTAATTTGGAAACCGATCGCAGCCCCAATCAAAATCAGCAATTAAAACTTTACAAATACTATCAACACCTTTGTCTTAAACTCGGTTTGACACCGAGCAATTTTAGTCAATTAGCTATTAGTCGAACTGTACGATCGGCCAGTGGAGGATGCAGTAGTTGCCAAAAGAAACGCCAACGATACTTAGAAAGTCAAAAAACGACTCCGAACGTTGTTCAATCGGCTCCTAAAGTTGCTCCTCCTGTTTCCCAAGTCTTTCAATCTATTCCAAAAGTGGTTCAACCAGTTCATAAAGTAGTTCGACCCACGCCTAAAGTAGCTACTGCCCCTAAAGTCGTTCAACCCGCATCCAAAGTAGCTATTGCTTCTAAAGTCGCTCCGGTGTCTCAATTTACATTACCTAAAATAATTCAACATGATTATTCGCGTGATTCATATAAACCGGTTAATCACCCAGTTCAAGTTTTATCCGATCATAAAAAATTAGACCAAACCCCTTTCGAGCCTTCGATTTCACCATATCCGTTAGTTCCTCTCAGTCAACGTAAAGCTCTGCATCAACCTGGGGTAAAGTCACTTCGAAAGACCACCATGATTCAACATTTGATCAATCAACCCATTAAGGATTCACTAAAGCCAACAGTTAAAAAAGTTCCACAAAGACCTCGAGAGTCTTTCTTCGAAAAGACTTCTGATACCGCTGTTCCAGCTTATCATACAACATTGGCCGCTAACGCTATGGCCAAGCGTTTTATTCAACAAATGGCCTGAAAGCTTATTGGCTCCCATTTACGAAACCGGCTGCGATATTGACATTCAAAATATAATCCGGCACGATCATTGAAACTAACCAAATTTGCTTGATTAGTTTGAAAGAGTTCGCGAATTTTTAAACTATTGGCTAAACTCGTAACAGTTGCTAATTGTTTGCGTGAATCTCCTTCGGGTTGATAAAGATAATAAACATCCGGTTTATTTGGTCGAGCATCGGGAACGACTAGAAATCGGCGATTGTCTGGTTGAGTTGTCGGTGTTTTCAATTCTGTTTTCGCTGACGCTGATTTTGCTGTCACTTCAGGTTTTGCTGTCGTTTTCGTTGACACAGTAGCGGGCATTTCCGATTTTGGTGGGATCATGATTAATTGATTAATGGAACTATCGGTAAAACTGTAACAATGGGGTTGAGTCAAATAAATCGTAAAGTTTCTGAGACTTTTCGCATTGGGTCGGAAAACTAGTCCATTAATTTGTGATTGATAGCTGGTTTCAGTTCCTCTCGAGGAACTGATTTGTCCGAAGGACAAACCCGTAGGGGATCCAGTGCGAGCCGTCCAAAAAGCATTCAGATATTCCATTTCCACTTGCGTTTTTAATTGCCAATCATAAGTATCGATTAGACTATCGGGTTGCCAATGATTTTTAAGAATACTATCTAAGCAACTTAAGCGGTAAGTATAACTATGTTGATTTAACATGGCTTGACCTTTATACACCAAAAGATCAGAAATTAAAAAAATAGGTTTAGTGCCAGAATCGGGCGTAACTAATTGACCTTCGATAATGGTTTCTTGAAATAATTCTGGGCTAAGTCGATGTCGACCGGAAATCAAAACTTCATCGGATTTGGCAGTGGCCGATTGATGAAGATTGGCATTTAGATAATAAGCCTTAGGTTGCCCGGATTTATTGGTGGTTAAATAAAGCCAATAACGCGGGGCTTCGAGATTGTAACTGATTAGATGTTTATAGCGTTTCAAAAAATTTAAATCATTGGGATGTAAGGCTTTATAAAAATGGTATTGATAACGAGCATTAGCTTTATAAATACCAGGTTCGGGGAGTTCGTATTGACGAAAAGCTTGACGAATTTTAACTAATGGATCCCCTACGGGTTTGTCCTTTGGACAAATCAGTTTCTCGAGAGAAACTGAATCAGTTGGTTTCTTAGGGGCAGATGATGATTTCGAAGACGACATGTTTTAATAATAATGATAAATAGAAAATCAATTTTAAGCTTTTTAGCCAAAAGTCAGCTTTTTGATCAAACTTTTTGCAAAAAGTTTTTCTTAGACTTAATATAGATGATAAGCGTAAGTACTATAACATTGGCACTTGGCATAATAGCCACAATAGGCGCTGGTGTAGCTAATTATTTTATCGTCAAAGACGAACCGACTGGTAACTTACGTGATGAATTAAACGTTAATATGGGATTATTGGTATTTTGCTTAATCTTAAGTGTAGTTTTTCCGCCGTTGGGGATTTTAGCTTTACTAACTTCGGCATTAATTAATATTCATGCTAGTACACTAGAAACAGATCAAAGCAAACATAATTGGTTAGTTATTGCCGCGTTTTCGACTATGGCTGGGGCTATCTTAACCGTGTTAAGTGTTCTGTATAAAGTTGTGGTTAATTTAAGGCCGGGCGTTGAAATCCCGACGACCACTATCATAGCCACTATTTTAGGCGCCGTACTAGTGTTTGGTTCAGCTATTAGTAATTTTGTTATCGCTGGGCGTGAACAAGACCCCACTACCCGTTCAGAACTCTATTGGTCGACGGCCTTGTCCTTTGCCAGTTTAGTGTTTTTACCGGCTTCATTTTTATTGCGTAACGCAAGCCCGACTATTGGTAATTTTTTTATTGGCCTTAGTATTTTGGCTTTAGTGGCTTCTATGATCTTGAATGTTATTGTGGCTGGTCATGAAGGTAAAAGTGGTGATGCAGATACCCATTCATGGTTAATTATTAACAGTATCGCTCAATTAGTGGGAATGATTTTATTCACTGCTGCCATTTATTATTTGGGTACGGTTAAAGCCGCACCAGCCATTGCTGGGTTAACTCAGGCTTCGGGAATGGTACGTGGTTTTGCGGAGGTGGCGGAAGAACCATTACCTGGACCAACGATAAGAGAACGTATTGAAGCTCCGCTAAGATCACGGTATGAAGATCCATTAAGAGAGGAACTCGCAGGACTAAGAAAGGAACTCACTGGACTAAGAGCAAGAGTACCACTCCCTGAAATTCCACCACCGCCGCCACCTAAATTGTCACCACGTCAATCGATGTTTGCTCAAGAAGACGAATAAATAAAAACTGACCAAAAGTCAACTTTTGGCGAATTTTGGATATGATTCAGCTTTTTGGTATAGTAAATCTTCGATTTATAGTAAATCTTCGATTTCTATAACACTAGCAGAGCTATGTGGTCTACTAACACTAGCAGAGCTACGTGGTCAAGCTTTTTCGCAAAAAGTTCAAAATTGATGTAAATTTAATTCAATCTAACCGTTTGTTAGTTTGAATGACAGAACCCCTTATGTTGTTAGCCGATCGTTATCGGCCGCGAAAATTTGAACAGTTTACTTTTAATCAACCAGTAATTAAGCGCTTAAGAGGCCTAGTAGATTGTCAAGAAATACCACATTTAATTATTCAGGGCGGCCCCGGATGTGGTAAAAAAACCTTAGCCTGGGCTTTTCTTCGAGAAAAATTTGGCTCAATCGTTGATCAAATTCAAACTGAATCGATCGAAATCGGACAAGCCAGTAAAACCATTACTTTAAATGTAATTCAGAGTCCTTATCATTATCAAATTAATCCCAGTCTGCACGGGGTTTATGATCGGACTATTGTCCAAGACTTCCTTAAAAACTTAGTTAAGTACCGAACTGTTAATCAAACCACGTGTCCTTATCGCACCGTTATTATTGACCAAGCCGATCAATTAACTCAGGAAGCTCAACAATCTTTAAGGCGAACTTTAGAAACTTATGTTGGGTCTTTTCGATGTTTATTTATTTGTCGTAGCTTGGATAGTTTGATTCCGGCCTTACAGAGTCGTTGTTTAATTGTGCGAGTGGCTTCTCCGAATCAAAAAGAAACCCAACAATTAATTTCGGCCATTTGTCAAAAAGAACAGGTAAATTTACCAGTCAGTTATTTGAAAATGCTAATACGACATGATTCCGGCAATTTAACTCAAATTCTCTGCGATTTAGAAATACTGATTGAATTGTATTTAAAATCCGAATCTCCAAAAACCGACACCGACGTAACGTCCTCTAGGACTGAAGCCGAAGTCACCAAACTAAAATACACTCAAATTTCACCATTATATCAAACAGCTGAAGAAATTGTCATGTTGATTTGCCAATCTAGTGATCTAATGGCCGTAATTAAGATTCGGGAAAAGATCTATGAATTATTAATTCATAATAGTAATCCCACTGACATTTTAAAAGCCATTTTTAATGTCAGTTTGCGAGCCACTACCGACCCCAAGACCATAGCTGAAATTATTCAAACTAGTGCGCGCCATCAAGATGAATTAGAAAAAGGTAGTAAACCGATATTTCATTTAGAAAGTTACACCGTTAGTTTAATTGTAATCATCAAGGGTCATTTGATGGCAACCAGTGCTAGTTCGGCCAAAGTTCCGTCTGCGACACCTGACCCCGAACCAGAACCTAATTCGAATGCACCTCCCCCAATCAAAACAGACACCACATCGAAAATTAAAGTCAATCCAATCGTTAAGAAACCGGTTTCGATTAAACCCGAAGCTAAAAAGAAGGTCGTTTAATAACTCAAACAAAAAACCTCAATAATTATAATGCCTGATAATCGTCGAGTTATTATTACAACTCCAGCGCGACGACGCGGCGTTCTGAAAACTCGATCAATTCTGCGTAACCGGTCGCGTTATTATTATAAAATTTATCCTGAGAATACCATTCCCGAAAAGAAATGGCTAACGACTCATAGTCCGATTTTTCGCGATATCTTTGAATCCGATCCTGAATGGCAAGAAACTCGTAATTTACAACAATTAGATTTTACTGATATGAATGAGCAATCGCCGATCAAAAACTTTTTCAAAACCAGAGACGATATTACCACTAAGATTTTTTTAGCTCGTTTGCTACAACGAAAAGAAATTCAATACAGCGATGTTATTGGCTTAACCGGACCCACCGGCTCAGCAGCACCAAATATAATCGAAAGTCGACCGGACTTTTATCCTCCAACCTTAGTTTGTGAAAGCGGTCGTGTTGATCCGATTTTAAGTGAAAATCAAGCCCTTTATCAAGCTGATAAACCTGGTAAATGGTATTTAAAACCAAGTAAAGGTTCCGGTGGTTCTGGTATTACTATTGTTAGTAGTCCCCAAAAAGCCCGAGAGCATTTTTTCAAGAAAGCTCGGGGTATGCCCGAAGACATTGCCGAACGTTATCCACTTAAAGCCAAAAACCAAAAAGCCGATTATGTGCTACAACGTGGTATAGAACGACCTTTATTGCTTCAGGGTTTTAAGTTTGATATGAGAGTAATTTTGCTATTTACTTTTAATCAAAAACGGCATTTTAAGTCTTACGTTTATAAGGATGCCTTTTTAAGAGTTAGTACTAAGCCTTATCAAGAGGATTCTAACAACCCATTGATCAATTTAACCAATCTAACTTTTCACAAAAAACAACAATCGGTTATTGGCAAAACTTATACTTATAAATCACGTGATTTTTATCAAGCCACTTATCCCAAAATACATGAAGCTTGCCGAGAGATAGTAGATCGACTGCGGGACCATTTAATACCAGAGCCTTATAAAGGCTATGAAATTATGGGCTTTGATTTTATGTTTGATGAAGACCTTAAGCCGTATTTATTAGAAATTAATCGATTTGTGGGTTGGCCACGAGATTCTAAAAATAAATCAGTGGTTAATTTGATTTATGGTTTGATGCGAGAAGCAATTAATTTGGCCATTAAACCTTTAATTAATCCGAGTTATAAACCGAGTTTAGGAGGGTGGGATCCGCTTCTGACGTTTAGCATCTAAAGCTTTTTGCAAAAAGCTTGACCACATAGCTCTGCTAGTGTTATAGACCACGTAGCACAGCTAGTGTTATAAAAATCGAAGATTTACTATAAATCGAAGATTTACTATACCAAAAAGCTTAATTCTAG
>Ga0209342_10006269_pt1 | contig 12102 bp, 12 predicted proteins | sample RifCSP16_2_FD_184023 | JGI IMG/M metagenome (GOLD analysis project Ga0209342, IMG submission 184023) | Soil microbial communities from Rifle, Colorado - Rifle CSP2_sed 16_2 (SPAdes) (version 2) | ecosystem: Environmental > Terrestrial > Deep subsurface > Rock core/Sediment | place: Rifle... | reverse complement strand
GGTCATCGGACGACCGGTCGAAGGCTCGGAGAGCGGGCGGCGAGCGCGCGCTCGCTCGCCGCCCGTCTCCGTCGTCCTACGCCAGCCCGACCTTCGCGAGCCGAATGTGCGAGAGCCCCTCGGGGACGTAGTTCTTGACCTTCGAGGAGCTCGCTGTCACATAGCTGATGAAGTAGTCGGTGATGACCGGCGTGTCGCGGAGGAGCAGGCCCGCCATCCGCTTCGTCGCCTTCCGCTGCGCCGCAAGCTCCGCGGACGCGAGGTACGTGTTGGCGAGCGAGTCGAACTCCGGATTCTTGTAGTGCGACGCGTTCCAGTCGCCCGTCGACATGTAGCAGCGCGTGAGGTAGATGTTCGGCACTCCGCGTGCGCCGTACTCCGTCAGCGTGCACGTGCGGTTCAGCCAAGGAGTCGTCGTGAAGTAGTCCGCCCCGGCCGGCTCCGAGTCGTAGTACTTGGAGACATCCATGACCTCGATGCCGACGTCGATGCCCGCCTCGCGCGCGTAGGCCTGGATGGACGCCGCATGGTCGGTGTGGTCGAGGAACTGCCAGGTTGTGAGGTTGAACTTCAGGTCCGCCGCTCCGGCCGCCTGCAGCAGCGCTCTCGCGAGCGCGAGGTTCTGCTGGCGCTGCTTCGTCGACCTGTCGGTCGAGTCAAACCCGCGCCAGAACGGGTTGTCGTTGCCAATCGTTGCCGCGCCGAGCATGATCTTCGCGACCTGCTGGGGCCGGTTGATCACGAGCGCGACCGCTCGACGCACTCTCGGGTCCCTGAGCACGCCCTGGTCGGTGCGCATGCACACCTGCCGATGCGCCGCGGTCGGGAGCTGATAGTGGGTGTACTTCGAGTTGTTCTTGAACGGCTGCGCTTCCTGGGGCGAGAGCTGCATCGCGAGGTCGATCTGGCCCGCCCGGAGCGCGAGCACCATCGCCGCGGTGCCCAGGAAGGTGATCCTGACGCCGTCGAGCGGCGCGGGGCCACCCCAGTAGGCGGCGTGGCGCACGAGCTCGGCGCTCCTCTTGTCGACATAGCGCCTGAGCCTGAAGGGGCCGGTGCCGATCATCCCACTCGCGACCCAGGTTCCGGGCTTCGCCGCGAGCGCCGCGGGCTGGATGATCGCCTGATACGTTGTCTGGCTCACGAGATACGGGAATACGCCGATCGGCGACTTGAGGCGGAACACGACGGTGTACGGCCCGCTGGCAGACACGCCGGAGGCGTCGAAGAACGGCGACAGGCCAGCGTTCGAGCCCTTGGCGACGTAGCTCTTCATGCTCGCGACGACGTCCTGCGCGGTCAGTGTCTTGCCGTTGTGGAACTTCACGCGCTTGCGAATCTGGAACGTCCACACCGTCGCGTCGGCGTTGGGCTTCCAGCTCGTCGCGAGCCAGGGCAGAATCTTTCCCTCGGGGTTGGTGAACGTCAGGTACTCGCCGGGAATGCCTGCGAACGCGAGCGAGCCGCCTTCGTTCAGCAGGTACGGCTCGAGCGACGCACCGAAGGTTGCGATTCCGACACGAAGGGTGCCGCCGGCCTTCACGGCCTCGAGGCGCTGTCCCGGAGTGGGTGCGGCGCCGGACTCACCGATGAATGCGAGCGCGCTGCCGAGGATCCCGGCCCCAAGGCCGAACATAGCGCCCCTGCGCAGGAACTCCTGCCGATCTAGCTCGCCGTTCACGAGCTCGTCGATGAGGTTGTTCTCGAGCGGCCCCGCTTCGGTGCGGCGGAACTCGTCGACGGTCCTCCGGGTGTGTCGGTCCATCCCTTCCCTCCTATGTGGGCTGCAGCGTCGACGGACGGTGCGTCAGCCACTCACCGAGTGCCGAGTTCGTCCGCGCTCGCGTTCTTCTCGTGGATATGCGTTCCACGCTGATGCGGCATTTATGGCACGTTTGCCCATCGCTAGTCAAGTCCTGTTCTGCATGTGGATCTCGGTTCCCGAGTGATGTACGCTCCGTCCGGTGACGGAGGCGGACGAAAGGGACGCTAAGACGGTCGAGCGCACACGTGGTAACGGCAGGCCGGCCACGTCCGCGGGCGTCAAGGCGACACTGGCGGTGCTCGACCTACTCGCCTCGCGTGCGCCGCTCGGTCTGTCCGAGATGGCACGCGAGCTCGGCATCGCAAAGAGCACCCTGCATCGGGTCTGCTCGGTCCTAGTCGAGCGCGGGTGGGTGGTTCGCGACGACGACGGAGGCTTCGACCTCGGCATCCGGTCGCTTCGGCTGAGCTCGCGGGCGGAGGCGCTCCCGATCGTCGTCGGGTTTCGGAGCGTCGCCGCACACTTGGTGACGCTCTACGACGAGTCCGTCGCGCTCGCAGTGCTCGACGGCGACCAGTCGATCTACGTCGCCATCGAGGAAACGTCTCATCCCGTCCGGCTCGTTACCCACGTTGGGAGCACCACTCCTGCGTTCGCGTCGGCGAGCGGACGCGTCGTCCTCGCGTCGTTGCCGACTGAGACGATTCACGTTCTCTTCGGCGGACGGCTGCTGGTGACCCCCACCGGGCGGCGACTCAACGGCGTGCCGGAGCTTCTCGAGATCCTCGACGGTGTGCGCGAGCGCGGGTACGCCGAGAATCGGGAAGAGACCGCAACGGGCCTGTACGCGGCATCGGTGCCGGTCGTGAACGAGCGCGGGGCCACGCTGGCGGCCCTGACCGTGCTCGTCCCCACCACGCGTCTCGGCGAGGAGCGCGAGGCGGCGATCGTCACCGACCTGATCGCGGCCGGTCGCACGTTGTCGGAGCACGTGGGGTGGCTCCCGAGCTACACAGCCCGGCGCCCATAGCCCGGTGCGGATCGCGTCGCTCAAGACGTTTGTCGTCGGCAACCCGCCTCCGTACCACGGTGGACGCTATTTCATACTCCTGAAGCTCGTCACCGACGACGGCATCGAGGGCGTCGGCGAGGTCTACGCGGCCACGTTCGGCCCCCGAACGACCGTGGCGATGATCGAAGACGTCTTCGAACGGCACGTCGTGGGGGCGGATCCGTTCCACATCGAGGCCCTGTGGCGGCGTGTCTACACACGCGGCTACTCGGGCAGGCCCGACCTGTCGCTCGTCGGCGTGTTGAGCGGGCTCGAGCTGGCGTGCTGGGACATCGTCGGCAAGGCAGTGGAGAAGCCAGCCTACGAGCTGCTCGGGGGTCGGGTGCATGAACGGCTGCGCGGCTACACGTACCTCTACCCCGAGCCTGGTGACGCTACGGACGTTTATTTCGACCCTGATCTCGCCGCGACTCGGGCGGCCGAGTACGTCGCGCTCGGGCATAGGGCTGTGAAGTTCGATCCCGTCGGGCCGTACTCGGCGTTCGATCCGCGTCAGCCCTCACTGGACGCGCTCGATCGCTCCGAGGCGTTCATGCGTGCGCTCCGCGCGGCGGTCGGCAGCCGGTGCGATCTGCTCCTCGGCACCCACGGGCAGTTCACCGCGGCGGGCGCGATCCGGCTCGCGCAGCGGATTGCGCCCTATGACCCTCTGTGGCTCGAGGAGCCGACACCGCCGGAGATGCCTGAGGAGATGGCCAAGGTGGCTCGCGCGACCTCGATCCCCATTGCGACGGGCGAGCGCCTCACGACGAAGTACGAGTTCGCGCGTGTGCTCGAGACCGGCGCTGCCTCGATCCTTCAGATGAACCTCGGCCGCGTCGGGGGGTTGCTCGAGGCGAAGAAGATCGCCGGCATGGCGGAGGTGCGCTACGCGCAGATCGCGCCGCACCTCTACTGCGGCCCCATCGTCGGAGCGGCGAACATCCAGCTCGCCGCCTGCTCGCCGAACTTTCTCCTGCTCGAGGGCATCAAGACGTGGGGCGGGTTCTATGCGGAGCTCCTCGAGCGGCCGATCGTGTGGGAGGACGGCTACGTGATCCCGCCCGAGGGGCCAGGGCTCGGCGTCGAGCTCGACGAGGACGTGGTTGCGCGTCATCCCTATGCGGGCGAGGAGCTCCACCTCTCACCGGCCGAGGGAGCCGAGCCGGCATGAAGCTGTCGATCGACTCGTGAGCGAGACGGTGCAGTACGACGTGCGCGGGCCGACAGCGTGGCTCACGCTGGATCGTCCCGAGAAGCTGAACGCGATCGATGCTCCGATGGTCGAGGCCTTACGTGCCCGGCTTCGTGATGCCGCGGCCGACGATCGGGTCAGGGTCGTCGTGCTGGCGGGCGCTGGCCGCGCGTTCTCGGCGGGCTATGACATCAGCGAGGAGATCGACCACGGCTACGACGACGCGGCCTCGTGGCGGCGTGTGCTGGAGGAGGACCTGGCGCTCGCGATGGAGCTCTGGGCTCTGCCGAAGCCGACGATCGCCGCCGTACACGGTTGGTGCCTCGGCGGCGCGTGCGAGCTCGCTATGGCGTGCGACATGATCGTCGCCGCAAACGACGCTCGGTTCGGAGAGCCCGAGATCCGCTACGGCTCGGGGCCGGTCGCCTTGTTGATGCCGTTCGTCCTCGGACAGAAGAAGACGAGCGAGCTGCTCTTCACGGGTGACTCGATCGACGCGGCCGAGGCGCTGGTCGCGGGCCTCGTCAACCGCGTCGTCCCGCCTGAGCGGCTCGTGGCTGCAGTCGAGGAGCTGGTCGCCAAGATTGCGCCGACTCCGCTCGAGACGCTTCGACTGACGAAGACAGCGCTGACTCGCGCATACGAGGCCATGGGGCTGCGCGCCGCCGTGGCCGCGAACCTCGAGCTGTCCGTCATTCTGAACTCGCTCGACAGTCCCGAGCAGCGCGAGTTCGACCGCATCAACTCCGAGCAGGGTCTTCGTGCGGCCCTCGCCTGGCGGGATGCCCGCTACCGCGGCGGCGTGCTCGGAGAGGTCGAGCCGCCCAAGCCGTAGTGGCGGCTCAGGGCTCGAGGCGAGCCGGAAACCCGTCCGCCCGGAGGTCGACGCCCAGCTCGTCCTCGAGCAGCTTCACCACCATCGGCGACGGCGCTCCACCTCCGTAGCGCTCGCGCGCTCGCACGAAGGTCTGCTCGACGAGGGTGGCAAGCTCGAGCGGCGTGCCGAGCTCTCGCCCCAGGTCGTGCGCGAGACCCAGATCCTTGCACGCGAGATCCATCGTGAACCCGATGTCGTAGCTCCCGTTGAGGATCAGCTGGCCCTCGGTCTCGTGGACGAAGCTCGTACCCGAGCTCGCCTCGATCGCGCGGTACGCCTGGGCAAGATCGAGGCCGGCTCTGCGCGCCAGCATCAGGGCCTCGCCCGTCGCCACGACGTGGACGAAGGCGAGCATGTTCGTGATCACCTTGATTACCGAGGCGCCGCCGAGCGGGCCGATGAAGAAGATCCTGCCGCCCATCGACTCGAACAGCGCGCGATGCGCAGCGAACACCTCGGGGCTGCCGCCGACGAGCACCGTGATGTCGCCCGCTGCTGCCATGTGCACACCACCCGTCACCGGCGCCTCGAGACAGCGGACGCCGACGGCCTCCGCCAGCCCGGCGAGCCGCTCGAGCTCATGGCGGTCGTTCGTGCTCATGTCGATCCAGGTCGAGCCGGGCACGAGCCCCTCGAGTAGGCCGTCTTCGCCCGAAACGACTTCGGCAACGGCGGCCGGCGACGGCAGGCACGTGAAGACGCTCTCGCATCGCGCGCCGACCTCCCGGGGGCTCGTGCCCCAGGCCGCACCTCGCTCGAGCAGCGGCTCGGCGGCGGACAGATCCCGGTCGTGCGCGGTCAGTTCGTGCCCGGCCGCAAGGAGGCTCCCCGCCAGGTGGACACCGAGCCTGCCGGTACCGATGAACCCGATGCGCATTACGTGAGAGCGGCGGTCAGGCGACGCCGAGGAGCTCGTCCGCGTACGTCATGCCGACGCGGCGCATCCCGCGCGGGCCGGGTTCGTAGTGCCCCATGCGCCACAGCGCCGGCGAGTAGACATGGATCGACGTGGAGGGAGGCGCCCCTGGCCCCGGGTGCCTTACGCCGTGGATGTCGGAGGCGTCGAAGTCGAATCGGCCGCCCGCGACGTGCTCTGTCGTCCGCTCGCGCACCCACCCGTCCTCCTCGACTCGGAACCAGTCCTCGAAGAGCGTTCCCTCGCACACGCACACCCCGCCCGACGAGCGGTCGTGGTCGTGGTAGCCCGTGCTCTGGCCGTCGACCCAGCAGATGAGCCAGACGTCGACGTTCGGATCGCGGTAGAGCTGCTGGTAGAAGCGCGCCTCCGAGTCGTGGCGGACGAACCGCCGCCAGAGGTGCTCCGCCGCAGCGAGCTCGGCGGCGAGCTTCGACATCGTCGGGCGGTCGAGATCCGTGTCGGCCGGGACTCGCTCGCGGAGCCAGGTTGCGAGATCGCTCACGTCAGCAGGTTGGTCGGTGTATCGATCTGGAGAACGTACGCCACAGATTCACCGAAGCCGCGGACGGCATCAAGTGTCAGACGCGGATCAACGACGGGGGTATCGCTGCCGTAGACGAGCTGGGCGACGCCGAACGTCTCGATGATGAGCTCGATCGCTCGTCGTCCATAAGTTGCGACGTCGAAGAACGTGTGCGGGTCGAGCGACGAGCGTACGTCCACGCCTCGGTGGGTGAGGCGCTCGAGCTGGAACGGAGCACCGCCCGCGAGGATCGCGAAGACAACTCGGAGCGCGGGCCATCGTGCTCGCCCGGAGTCGAGCCACGAGAAATAGGAGGCTTGCATCTGATTCGGGTAGCCAACCGTCCACTCCCACCAGCTCGGTCGATCCGAGGCCTGCGGGCTCCCCGGCTCCGGGTGTACGAAGACAACGCATCTGCCTTCGGCGGCCGCGTCGAGGATCCGAGCCGCGCGATCGAGGTCGAGGAAGAGCGAGGCACCGACGCTGACTCCGGCGAAGCCGACGCGGGGGCGCGACGGAGCGAGCGCGCGGAATCGGCCTCCGCTCGCGGCGACCACCTCGAGTGTCCCCTCGACCCAGATCTCCTGCAGCTCCTCCCGCTCCGCGCCGTCGAGCGCCTCGATGCCGAGGCTCGTCTGCAGCGAGAGCACGGCAACGTCGATGCCGTCCCGGTCGAGGGCGCGAATGCGGTTCTCCGGGTCGTGGGCCCCGAGATCGGCCGGGAAGCGCTCCTCGGCCGTGACGAGCTCGTCACCGGAGAGCATTGGCGGACTCGTTCGCGCGCGCAGTGCTGCGACGAAGCGCTCGGGCCAGAGGTGCTGGTGGAAGTCGTACGTCGCCATCGGGCTAATCGCCGGCTTCGAGCCCGGATCTGACGATCGCCGCGAACTCCTCGAGCGGCAACGGGAGCGAGTCGCCCTGCCGCAGGAATGGAACGTGCTCGCGGACGAGCTCGTAGACAGCCTGAACCCCTGCGCCGAGCTTCGGACGATCGCGCAGGTCGACGGCCTGTGCTGCAACGCACAGCTCGATCGCGATGACCCGTGACGCCAGCTGTCCCATCTCCTCGAGACGCCGGGCCCCGAGCGAGGTGAGCGCGGTGCGATCCTCGACCCCGGACTCCTGCATCGTCGACGCGAGCTCGAAGGAGACGGGCTGGGCGAGAAGCCGCGCCTCCGCGGCGATCGCCTGTGCCGCGACGCCGAGCTCCGAGAGGCCGTCCTCCCAGGTGCCCTCGCGCTCCACGAGACCCTCGGTGAGACCACTGAAGCGGGGGCTGAGCAGCTTCAACGTTCGCTCGACCGCGGTCGTGACTACGGGGGCGAGCGCGATTCGCGCGAAGTCGAGCGCCATGGCCAGAGGCAGCGAGTCGAAGTTGCCGACCGAGACGATCTTCGCGCTGGAGGTGACGACGAGCGGGTTTCCTTGGTGGGCGTTGAGCTCGATCGCGAGCTGCGCTTCGATGAACCTCAAAGCGTCGCGGGCGGCGCCGTGCACCTGCGGAAGGCAGCGGAAGGTGAGGGGATCCTGGAGGAAGCGCGCCGTCCCCGGCTCCCAGAGCGCGCTTCCGTCGAGCAGGCGGTGGAGTCGCTCGAGCGTCTCGCGTACCCCGGGGTAGGGGCGCGCGTCTGCGACGGACGCGTAGAGCGCGCCGACGTTTGCTCGGAAGGCCTCGAAGTCGAGTGCCCCGGCTGCGTCGAATGCGTCGAGCAGCGTTCGGGTGTCCGCCACGGCGAGAGCCGCCTGTCCGGTCGAGAACGCGTTCGTGACGAGGAGAGCCCCGGCTTCTCCTGCAGCCAGCTCGAAGTCCCCGAGGGCGCCGAACGCGAGGTCGGCGTTCTGTGCGAGATCCGCCTGCCCGAGCGTCCCGAGCGAAGGCACGCTCGGCACAGCGCCGCTGTTGAGCGCGTCGACGACGGCCTGCGCAAGCTCCGGGCGCACTCCCTGGAAGCCGGCGACGAGCCCGTTCGCGAGCCGGACGAGCGCGGCGCGCACGACGTCGTCGGCCGTTGGCGCTCCGAGCCCGACGCGATGGCCGGAGATCGCCGCTCGGTTGAACGCTGCGATCTCTTCGCTCTCGACCCGTGCATCTCGACGCATGCCCACGCCCGTCGTCACGCCGTAGACGGGCGCGTCCGCCGCGACGGCCTGCTCGACGATCTCACGCGCGGCGCGCATGTGCTCGAAGGCGCTCGCCGCGATCTCGACCGGCTCCCCGTCTCGTGCGACGCGCGCGAGCTCGCCGAGCATGAGATCACTGCCGGTGAGCACGACCGTCATGTCGGGACTCTACGGCGGTCACGGATGACTATGGGTCCGGATCTCCCATCCCGGGCACTGCGTCCTCGGGAACCCGGGCCGCCGGGCGAACGGGAAGGCCCTGCTCCTTCCACGCGGTGAAGCCCCCGACGAGATCGGTCGCGCGCGCGAAGCCGAGATCCTGGAGCGTGGCTGCAGCGAGGCTTGTCGAGAAGCCGTGCGCGCAGACGAGGACGATCCAGTCGTCGAGCCCGCCCACGTTGGGATTGCGGAACTCCGGGTCCGCGGCGGGATCGAGGCGCCACTCGAGCACGGAGCGGGGGATGTGCAACGAGCCGGGAATGACGCCGTAGCGCGCACGCTCGTCGTGCGATCGGGTGTCGACCAGGAGCGCGCCCGAGCGCTGCGCGGCGAGCGCCTCCTCGGGGTCGAGGCGGTCGAGCCGGGCGCGCGCCTCGGCCAACAGCTCCGCGATCGTCTTCCGGTGTTGCATATCACTCCTTCTCCAGCGATACCGGATGCCGAGCGTACGGCCTCCACGACGTTCCGGCCACCCAGAGGCCGCTTGCGGCGGTGAGCGCCGCGACGACGACGATTGCCTCACCTGCTCCGAGCGCGTCGGCAACGGCGCCGCTGATCAGGGCGCCGGCGACGAACCCGATGTCTCGCCAGAAGCGGTAGACGCCGACGGCAGGCACCCGGTCGATCGGCTGCACGGCGTCCGAGACCGCGGCGATGAGCGTCGGGTAGACGAGCGCGGTTCCGACTCCGAGCAGCGCGGTTGCGACCACAGCCGCCGCGAACGCTCCGCCGCCCGCAGCCAGGAGGACGAGCGCGCCAGCCTGCACGAGCATCCCAGCGGTGATGAGGGGCTTGCGACCCACGCGATCCGACAGCCAACCGGTGAGCAGCTGGCCTGCACCCCAGACTCCCGGGTAGATCGCGGCGACGATGCCGATCTCCGAAAAGGTCGCGCCATTGGCCGCGAGATAGAGCGGGGCGAGCCCCCACGCGAGCGCGTCGTTGAGGTTGTTCACCAAACCTGCCTGGGAGCAGGCGCGGAGGACCGGGTCCCGCGTCGTACCTCTCCGAAACGCTGCTCGGAGGGAGTGGGGAGCAGTGCCGGAATGGCCACGCTGCTCGTGCGACACGTGGGCGCCGGTGTCGCGAACGAGGAACGTTGCCATCGCCAGCCCGAGAGTCGAGACGACGAGCCCTCCGATCCAGATCACCGTGCGCGGCGCGTACGTCGCGGCGAGCGCACCCGAAAGCAGAGCGGCGAGCGCGACTCCGAGGTATCCCGCCGACTCGTTGAACCCGAGAGCGAGCCCTCGCCGCTTCGGGCCGACGGGGTCGATCTTCATGACGACCGTCATCGACCAAGCGAATCCCTGGCTGGCGCCGAGGAACAGGTTCGCGACGACGACGAAGCTCCAGGTCGGCGCGATACCGATGAGCAGTGGAACGGGAAGAGCGAAGAGCCAGCCGAGGATCAGCAGGCGTCGGCGCCCGACTCGGTCGGCGAGGCCTCCGGCAGCGAGGTTGGCGAACGCCTTTGCGAGCCCGAAGGCGACGACGAAGGCCAGGATCGCGCTCGTCGACGCGAGGCCGAAGTCCTGCTCGCCGACGAGCGGGAGGACGCTGCGCTCGAGCCCGACCATCGCGCCGACGAGCGCGTTGAGGCGACGAGCAGGAAGAACTGGGGCGCGTTCTCGCGGAGGCCCAGCCGGACCGTCATGCGGGTGCGACGACCTCGTGTTCGTGAGGCCGGCAGTCCTCGCAGGCGCCACGAAGCACGACGTCATGAGCAGCGACGACATAGCCGCGCCCGTCGGCGACGCGCTCGATCGCGGCCTCGAGCGTCGGATCCTCGAACGGCTCGACCTTGCCGCAGTCGTCGCAGACGAGGTGATGGTGATGATCGCCACTGGGGAGCGCAGGCTCGAAGCGCGCGACGCCGTCGCCGAGATCGACGCGCTGGACGAGGCCGAGCCCGTCGAGGGCGTCCAGCGTCCGATACACGCTCGCGATCCCGACACGCGGTCCGGTCGCGCGGAGGCGGTCGTGGACGTCCTGGGCCGAGAGGCAACACCCTTGCTGTCCGAGGAGCTCGACGACGGCTCGGCGCGCGCTCCCGCTGCGCCCGCTCGACTCGCGGAGGCGGTGGAGCGCGTCCTCGAACCAGACGACGTCGGCCATCAACGATAATGATACCCGTTCTCAAAGAAGTGGTACGGTGCACCCGTGCGGGCGCTCGTACTCCTCACCGCAACGCTGTGCCTCGCCGGCTGCTCTGGCTCCACCGAGTTGGACGACCGACGAGTCGTCGTCGCGGGCTTCTATCCGCTCGCCTGGGCTATCGAACGGATCGGCGGGCCGAGCTTTCGCGTCGTGAATCTCACGCGGGCGGGAGCTGAGCCACACGACCTCGAGCTCTCGCCCAGAGATGTCACCACCATTCGCGACGCTGACCTCGTGGTCTATGTGGGGGGAGGCTTTCAACCTGCACTCGAGGACGCAGTCGTCGTACGTGACGGCCCATCGCTCGATGTCCTCGGAGCCGACTCCGATCCGCACGTGTGGCTCGACCCGGTTCGATTTGCCGAGATCGCTCGGAAGATCGGAGCTGCGCTCGAGAGACCCGCTGCGGCGAGCAAGCTCGTGGACGAGTTGGATGCGCTCGACGAGGAATATCGCTCGGGCCTCGACCAGTGCGCAGGACGTACGCTCGTCACCGCCCACGCAGCATTCGGCCCGCTCGCCGAGCGCTACGGCCTGACGCAATTGCCGCTCGCGGGGCGCTCACCGGAGGCGGACTCGAGCCCGAGGGGGCTCGAACGGCTTATCGCCGACGTTCGCGGCTCCGGCGCAACGACCGTGTTCGCAGAGCCGCTCGTCTCGGACAAGCTTGCCGAGACCGTCGCACGCGAGGCCGGCGCAGAAGTCGCGATGCTCGATCCGATAGAGGGGCTGAGCCAGGAGCGCTTGGAGGCCGGTGAGGACTACCTCTCAGCGATGCGCTCGAACCTCACGGTGCTTCGAGAGGCGCTCGGATGCCGCTAGCAGTCGAGCTCGAGAATGTCTCCTTCGGGTACCGACCAGGGCAGCGCGTTCTGGAGCGAGTCGACCTGAGGCTGGGCGAGGGCGAGTTCGTGGCGGTCGCCGGCCCCAACGGGGGTGGGAAGACGACGCTCGTCCGGATCCTCCTCGGGCTCGAGCGCCCGTCGGAGGGACGGGCTCTTCTCTACGGTGAACCGGCGCATCGATTCTCGCGGCGTCGCACGCTCGGCTATCTCGCGCAGCGCTCTGTGCTCGGCAGCGACGCGCCGGCCACAGTGCGCGAGGTCGTCTCCGCCGGCCGCCTCGCGGCGGGCGGGCTGATCGGCCCGCTGCGGCGCCGCGACCGCGAGCTGGCGGCAGAGGCGATCGCCCGCGTGGGCCTCGAGGAGCACGCCGACTCGCCGGTCCGCACGCTCTCGGGGGGAATGCAGCAGCGCGCGTTCATCGCGAAGG
>Ga0209342_10006265_pt1 | contig 12107 bp, 19 predicted proteins | sample RifCSP16_2_FD_184023 | JGI IMG/M metagenome (GOLD analysis project Ga0209342, IMG submission 184023) | Soil microbial communities from Rifle, Colorado - Rifle CSP2_sed 16_2 (SPAdes) (version 2) | ecosystem: Environmental > Terrestrial > Deep subsurface > Rock core/Sediment | place: Rifle... | reverse complement strand
GATCATCGAGGTGGCGGTGTCGATCACCGACTGGATGACGTTCTCCGACACCCGGCCCTGCGCCGGCCGGCGGCCGCCGCGCTTGCGGGTGGTCCAGCCCATGCCGACCAGGTCGCAGTTGGCGTAGAGGTGCGCGTGGCGCAGCATCTGCTCGTGCACGTCGCGCTGGTCCTCTTCGAGCGCCTGCACGTGCGGGAACACCGCCTTGTGGGCGGCGTCCTTGTCGGCGTGCCACCAGAAGCTCGTCTTCACGCTGTCGGCGACTTCGGGCTTGGTGGTGGTCACGCGGCACCTCGGGGCGCTTCGTCGAAGCGCGGCACTTCGCCGCCGGGATACGCGTCCGGATCGTCGTAGTCGGACTCGTAGATCGGCCGCTTGTCGCCATCGATGGAGAAGGCGGGCAGCTCCTGCCCTTCGTCGGCGCCGGCCGGAGCCTCGGCCGCCAGCTCGAGCTCGAGGTCATCCACGCGCAGCCGGGTGACCCCCTTGGCGCGCAGGGTGTCGACCAGGGCGGACAGCTGGTCCTTGTGCTCGGCCAGGGCCAGGAGCTTGCGCAGCGACGCCGCGGTCTTCTTGCCGCCGGCGGCGGTCACCAGCTACCCCCGTCGAGCTCGACGCCGTAGTCGTCCCGGTCGAAGCCGCCGAGCTGCTCGGCGTCGGCCTCCCACCAGTCGAGCTTCTCGCGGCGCTCGGCGGCCGCCCGGGCGCGGACCAGCTCCTCGTCGGCGGCCATGTCGTCGTACTGCGGCGTGCCCGGCCGGGGCCGGACCGGCGCCGGCGCCGCGAACCGATGCACCGCCCAGCGCCACAGGTACAGGAACGCGTCGTAGGCGTGGTCGGCGCAGGACCGGTCGGGCAGGGTCATCTTCTCGTTCCACTGCAGGACCTCGATCTCGGTCTCCAGGTTGGAGCCGGCGCGGATCCGGATCCGGCCGCCGACCAGGTCGGAGTTCTGCAGCTCGATGTAGTTCCGCTTCTCCTTCTTCTCGGCGGGCAGGACGTCGATCCCGTACTCCTCGCCCAGGGCGTCGATCATCGCCTTGCCGGCGCTGTCGCCGACGATCACGTCGAAGCCCCCGAACTGGGTCTCGAACTCGCGGATCTTGCGCGCGATGTCGGCGACGGTGAGGTGGGGGCTCTTGAAGTCGGTGACGTGGTAGAGCGTCTCGCAGGTGTCGGAGTGGGCGGCGACGACCAGGGCGAAGTCGTCCTCGAAGCCGAAGTCCAGGCCGCACATGTAGCGCCACTCGTGCTCGTCGGGCAGGCCGTGGGCGTTGGTCGAGCGCGGGTCCGGCGTCCAGCTGTTCTTGTCGGGGTCGTACTTGGAGACCCGGCTGTCGAAGTCGCCGACCCACTCGCCCAGGTACTCGCGCCGCCAGATCGGGTGGTCGTCCGCCCAGCCGGCCGCGCGCTTGTCCTTGAGCGCCGACGCCCAGATGTGCGGCATGGCCACGTTGTCGCGGACGTTCCACCGGTGGAACGACCACTCGCGCTTGCACCGGCGCTTCTTGGCGAACCGCTGGCTGTGCCGGGACCCGTCGCGGGTGACCTCGTAGAAGACGCCGGCTAGGATGGAACCGGGGGTGCCCATCAGGACGAGCGAGCCCAGTCGGTCGTGCAGCGCCGGCGCGATCACCTCCCGCACGAGCTCCGTGATCACCGCGCTCGGAAAGCTCTTGCACTCGTCGATCACGACGAGGTCGTAGGCCTGCCCGCGTTGCTTCTCGATCTCGTCCCTGGACTCGGCGCCCATGAGCGCGATCAACGAGCCGTTGGGGAAGTAGGCGATCAGCTCGGTGTTGTGGAACTGGATCCCGAGGTCGTAAACCTTGTTGAGGTGCTTGAGGCCCGTGCCCGGCGGCCGCCACAGCAGGCCTCGGGCCGACCCCTTGGTGAGGGTGAGGAACAGGCAGTTACTGCCCGGCTTGAGCAGGCAGGTCTGGATCAGGTAGGCCGCAGCCGAGAAGGTCTTGCCGGCGCGCCGGCCGCACAGCGCCGCCTTGCGGCGGGCCGGGTCGTCCAGGAACTCGAGCTGCTGGCGGAACAGGTCGTGCCGGATGGCGGCGACCTTGGCCCGGTCAGACGCGGGCGACCGCCGGCGCAGCTCGTCCTGCGCCTCGGCGAAGACCTGGTCGGCGACGAGGCCGATCACCCAGCGGGACGGGCGCGGCCCTTGCGGGCCTGCGCGTCGTCCGGCGGCTCGAGCTCGGCCGTCTCGAAGGAGCTCACGTTCTCGAAGGGAACGTAGGTCCTCCAGGGGGCATCGTCCCGCCCGACCCCGGACAGCCTCACCAGCCGCCTATCCAGGTCGACCTCGACGTCGATCCCCTGGCCGGGCGTGATGAGCTGCTCGTGGCTTCGGGTGGGAAGCCGGACGCGGTGGCGGAACTCGATGGTGTGCACCTGTAGCTTCACGGGTGGGCTTCCTTGCTCGGAGGGGGTGCCGCGTCGGCCGCGGCGGGGGTCGGCGCCTTGCGCGCCAGCTTGGGGGCGAACACAGCCGCCGGGAACGGCCCGCCGGTGCCCGCCAGCCGGCCGGCGATCGGCGTGCGGAACGTGTAGGCCAGCGGTCCCGTGGGCTTGACGCCGGCGGCGGTGAGCAGCGACTTGAAGACGCCGTTCCTGCGGAAGGGCTCCTTCACGTAGGCGTAATGCACCACCGCCTGGAAGGGCTGTCCGGTCGTCGCCGGCTCGATCACCAGGTACCCGAATAGCGCCCGCTCGCCTGGCTCGGCGCCGGCGTCGACCGCGCACAGCACCCGGACGCCCGGGCGCGCCAGCAGCCGCTCGATCGCCGTGTGGTAGGCCTCGTAGTACAGGTCGTCCGGCAGCGGCCCGGCGTAGTGCGTGCCCTGGAACGACCGCAGCCAGCTGTGAAAGACGAAGGGCAGCTCGCCGGCGGTGGCAGCGCGGTAGGTGACGGGGGCGGTCACGCCGGGCCCCCGGCGCCCGGCCGGTACGCCGGCAGGTTCTCGACCCGCCAGCGCAACAGGGCGTAGTCGTTCAGCGACGTGTCGCCGGCGACCGCTCGAACCAGGGCTGCGGCGTAGGAGTCGGTCGCCCCCGGCGGGACATACACACGCCGCTGGAACTCGTCGAAGAGCTCGGCCTGGTCGAGCTTGGCCGCGGTCGCCTCGCACGCCGCGCAGGGCGGCCGCGGGTTGGCGAAGTCGGCCACGCGCATCACTTCCCCGTCGCCTTCCCGCCGATGCGCCGCGCGTTGTAGACCCGGGTGAGCTCCTGCAGGAGCTTGCGCTGGTGCTCCGGCAGCTGCGACTCGAACCATTCCACGAAGACCGCCCGCTTCTGCGGCGGCGTGAGCCTCGATGCGCGCCGGTGCGCGTCCTTCTCCAGCGACCGGGCCTCTTTGACGACCTGGGCGAGCGCCCGGCCGAGCCGAGCGGCGTTCTCGGCGTGCTCTGCGCTGAACTTGAGCCCGGACACCTCGCGCTCGGTCTGCTCGCCCTCGAGCTGGACCAGCTGGCGCTCGATGAGGTTGATCGAGCGCTGCGCGACCGCGTACAGCGGATCCGCGACCTCGGCGACGCCGGCGGCGGAGCCCTTGGCCTTGCGACGGGCCATTACCCCCCTCCCTGCTGTCGGCGGCGGTCTTTCGGCGCGCCCTGGGCCGAATCTGGGCCTCCAGGGATGGAATTACGCTCGTTTGGGTCGTTCAGAGCCGAAATATGCGACCGAGACGCGGGACCTCGGTCGCCCGACTTTTCGATCTTCGATCCGGGGGTACCCCCCCCTCCCCCCTCCCCTTGGCCGCTGGCGCGCGCCAGGCTGCCCGAGGTGCCCGTCCCGGGCTGTCCGCCGGCTGCTGCCAGGGCCTCGCCGGCCTGGGTCATCTGCTCGGGCGTGAGGTCGGCGAGCTCGTCGTGGCAGACGTATCCGCCGACCACGACCATCTGCCGCACCGCTCGCCGTGCCTCGACCTCGACCTCGCGCGCCGCGTCCTCGACCGCCTCCGCGTGGGGCGAGCGCGCCCGGGCGATGCGCCGCTCGAGGCTCAGGCGTTGCCCCCCTCGGCCACGACGTTGGCCGAGCTCGGCAGCAGGATGGGCGCGCCCTCGAGGACCTCGGTGGGCCGGCCGCTGATGGTCGCGCCGATGAAGCCGACCTTCACCAGCATGACGTCGGGCGCGGCCGCGATCAGGATGCCGGGCGCGTCCGGGTCGATGACCACCTCGTCACCGCGTTCGAGCTCGGGGCGGAGCCGCTGCGCGTCGTTGCCGATGGCCTCGATCACGATGCGCAGGCCCTTGTCCAGGCCCATCGCTCCGTCCGGCAGGACGATGCGACTCGCTGGCCGCAGCCGGCGGATGAGCACGAAGTCGCCGTGGGGCGTGACGGTCACGCCGGGCGCGGGCTGGAGGGTGAGCAGCTTGCCGGAGGTGCGGCGGCGCAGCCAGGACCAGATGCGAAGGCTGGTCCAGAGCCGCCACCACCACGAGGGCTTGACGTCGCTCATGCATCCACCAATCAGGCTGGTCTCGGCGCGACGCAAGCCAAGATACCCATCTCACTTCGCGCGCCAGCGCTCCATCGCGATGCGCGCGCGCTTCTTCTGGCCTGCGATCCTGCACGCTTCGGAGTCGTAGTCCTGGCGTCGCGTCCCGTAGAACTTTTTTCCGCAGAGCACGCACGCGCGTTCGACGCGCTCGACCATGCGCGGCCGTCGCGGGGTGAGCTTGCGCATCGGTCGCGCGAGGTGGACTCCCTGGGCCAGCTGCGCCAGCGCGGCCTTGACGCGCAGCAGGCCGCTCACCTCGATCTGCCGGATGCGCTCGCGCGTGAGGTTCATGATCTCGCCGACGTCCTCCAGCGTGGTGCCCTCGCGCTCGGCCACGTCGAGCGCGCAGGTCTCGGCCATCTGGTGGAGCTCCAGGTCGGGGGCGTTGAGCTTGAGCTGGCCGGTCACCGGGTCGGCGTCCAGGTACAGGTGGTGTGCGCAGCCTGCCCACGGGCACGGGCGCTGCTCGTTGCAGCCGCCGGGCAGGCAGTCGCCGCGGGTGCGCGGCCGCTCGAACTGCTCGATGAAGCTGGCGGCCTCCGCCTCCGCCTCGAACACGGCCACGCGCGCGCGCTGGCGTTGCTGTGCCGAGCGCATCTTCCAGGGGTCGAGCCGCTCGCGGATGGCGGCGCTCGCTGCGCGCGCTTCTGAGCTGGGCACCAGCACCTTGGCCCGCGGTCGGGTGCGGCGCCGACGCCGGCGCAGGACGGAGGGCGGCACGCCCGGCGGGGCAGCCGGCGTGCCGTTGTTGCCCCCCTCGGCCAGGGTTACTCCTCGTCCTCGCCGCTGTCCTTGTCGACCAGCACGCGCAGCTTGCGCTGATAGTCGTCGACCACCTTGCGGAGCGTTCCGTCCTCGTCCTCGTAGGCGTAGACGGTGACCTTCTCGCCGGGCCTGGCGGTGGGCAGCTTGCCGGCGGCCTGCAGGCGGTCGACCGCGGCCATGAGCGCGGCGCGCCCCTCGCGCTCGACCCGCTGCAGCGCCATGCGCTCGTCGCAGGTGCGGCGCACCGCCTCGGCCAGGTCGGTCATCTCGGGGATCTCCTTGCGCTCGGTGCCGGGCACCTGCAGCTGCTTGCGCGCGCGCTTGGCGCCCTGGCCGTCGCCGGCGGCGACCTCTTCCTTGGTCGGCAGCGTCTGGACGGGCTTCTTCGGCTTCTTCGCCATCGGGTTCTCCTTATTCCGGTTTCGATTCCAGCTCGGTGATCTCGATGCGCAGGCCGGTGAGCTCGCCCGGCTGCGCGCGACGCTGGTGGACGAAGCCCTCGAAGCAGGCCGGCGCGTCGTCCACTAAGGCTTCCAGGTGAACGAGCGCATCGCAGATCGGCTTCATGCCGCCGACCGCGTTGAAGGCGTCGAAGGCCTTGTTACGCGGCCCCATGAGCCGGGTGAAGACGACGCGCCGACGCCCGGTCGCCTTCCAGCAGGCGGCGGCCAGCAGCTTGTCGGCCAGCAGCTTCCGCCAGGTCTCGACCAGGCGGCCGTAGGAGCCGGCCTGGCCGAGCATGAGCTTGCGCAGCTGGGCGAAGGTGGCGCCCTTGGGCGGGAACAGCCCGGCCTTGAAGGCGTTCTGCGAAGGCGGTTGCTCGGGGACGTGCACGACCCAGCGCGCCGCGCCGGCGGGCGCGGGCGAACCGCCGCACAGCCCACAACGGAGCGTGAAGCCGCAGGTCGGGCAGCGGTCGAGCATCGCCGCCGCCTCCGCCAGGTGCACGCCACCGCCGGCCGGTGCCGGGTCGCGGCCAATACAGCTCTCGCACCAGCCCTCGCCGGCGACGACGATCAGTCCGATCGCCTCCATGCTGCACCGCGCGCAGATGCCGTCAACGCGGGTCTCGATGCCGGTCATGCCAGCCCGTTCCCTTCCACGCCGCGCACGATCCGGGCGACTACTTCACACGCGACGGCGCGGTCGGCGGTCGGCACCTCGACGCCCACCCGCTCCGGGCATCGCTCGCCCGCGGCATCACCCCCGCAGTCGAAGCGCAGGGTCACCACGGTGCAGCGATCGCCGGCGTGGTCGTAGCCGGTGCCCACGCCGGCGATCGACACGGTTCCGCGACAGTGCTTGCAGCGCCCGATCGGGGTCACCGCCGCACCCCGTACAGCATCGCCCCGGCCTCGGGCAGATCACAGGCCCCCTCGATGGTGCGGGGCAGGCGCTCGCGCCCGGGCCAGGCGCCGACCAGGACGGCCAGGGTGTCGCACACCAGGCCCAGCCGCTGCCCGAGCTCGTCGAGCTGCTCGGCCTGGTGCTGGTGACCGTTGCCGACTTCGACCATGGCACCGGCGACGTCGCGCTGGTAGCCGGCCAAGGCGCGGTCGCCGGCGTGCACCTCGCGGTCGACGCCCTCCAGCTCGTAGCGGGTGGCGATGGCGACCAGCAGGGAGGCGGCGGCGATCAGCACCACGACGACACGGCCCAGGCGCGACGGCCGCGCCGGCGTCCAGTCCTCGACGTGAGGCCGGAGCGTCACGCCTCGCTCTCCAGCATCGCCGCCAGCTTCTCCTGCAGCGCCTGCCGCTGCTCGGCGCCGACCTCGCGGGCGTACTCTTCCACCGCCTCGCGGATCACGTCCTTGGCGTCGTCGAGCGCCCCCTGCACGGTGGTGAGCAGGGCGGCGACCGCGCCCGGCAGCGGGTCGGCGGCGCCGGCGCCGTTCGCTCCGTTCTTACGCCGCTTGCCCACGCGCCCCCCCCCCGTTGCCGTTGCGCTTCTCGCAGGTGCGGGCCTGGTGGCCGCTCTCGCCGCACTTCTTGCAGGTCGGAATCCCCCTGGGCATGTCGGTCTTCTCCTCGCTGGTGGTTGGTATCGGTCGGCCGCTGGCGGCCGCCGCGATGGCCGCGCGCCGCGCGGCGTGGAAGTCGCCCTGCTGGATCACGCCGCGTCCTCCTCCGCCGGACGGATCGCCCGGGTGACGGTCACCAGCGGCCGCAGCTCGGCGGCGCGGCCCATGTCCTTTGGCCGCCGCGTGGAAGGCCTGGAGCGCCGCCTGTCGGCTTGCCGTAGTCGCCGGGCGACCTCGCCCTGGTCGTACCCGCCCAGGTCTCCAGCGACCAGGACCAGCTCCCTCGCTGGTGGTGCAGGATCAGGCGGGGGCGGCTCACCGGGCACCGCCCCGGGCCAGCCCGAGCAGCGCGCGGATCTCCTCGAGGTAGACGTCGGCGCGCTCCAGCGCGGCCGTGGGGTGTCGCTCACTGCTGGCGATGTAGCCCAGGACGATCAGCAGCGAGCCGCAGATCTCCACCGCTGCATCGGCCGGTGTGGCCGTTCGCGAGCGCACGCTGGCGATCAGCTCGCGAGCACGCTCCGGCTCGGGTCGGGTATCAGTCGTCGTCGGCATGCAGTCCTCCAGGTCGTTGCTCCGCGCGCTCGCGGAACGTCATGCTCACGCGGTCGAAGTCCACGGCGATGTGCCCGACCTCGCCACCCGAATCCTTCAGCACCAGGATCTCGTCGCCGTCGCGCTTGCTCTCGTGGAGCATCCAGATCTGCTTGGCCACCTGCTCGATGGCGCCCGAGTCGCGCAGGTCGTCGGGACGCGGCGCGCGCCCCTCGCGCACGCACTCGCGGGTGAGCTGCGACAGCAGCAGGCCGCCGACGTTCTCGGAGCCCACCAGCTCGTCCCACTCGTTGACCACCGCCTCGCGGATCTTGTTCGTGTCGGCGCCGCGCAGCGCTCGCGGCGGCCGCATGCGCTGGATGTAGTCGCCGACCAGGAGCACCACGCCCTCGCCGCGGATGTAGCTTCTGGCCAGCCGGCAGAACTCGTCGATCGGCCGGCCGTGCATGTGCTCGATGTAGATCCGCTTCCAGGCATCGGGCGGCACCGCGGCGGCGACGGCGTTCTGCTCCCACATGTCCAGGTCGCCCAGGCGGATGCGCTTGCCGGCGACGCCCGACAGCCGCGACAGGCCTCGCCGGCCCAGCGTCGTGTCGCGATCCTCCCAGGTGCCGACCAGCACCGGCCCGACCTCGAGCGCCACGGTCGCGGCGATCTGGATCGCAGCCAGCGCGCTCTTGCCGCCGCCCGGCCGGCCGCCGACGACCAGCGTGGTGCCACGTGGAACACCGCCGGTCGCGCGATCGAGCCGGGGGATGCCGGTGGGAAGGCCCGGGGTGTCGCGCTGGGGCGAGAGCACGCGCAGCTGCTCGGTGACGACGGCGTCGAACAGGGTCCGGCGGCTGCGCTTCTTGCCGACCTCGATCCGGCCCAGCTCGGCGACGACCTCGTCGAGCAGCTCGGCGCCCTCGGCGATCGCCCGGCCTCCGAGGATCGACGCGGTGGCCTCGCCCATCGCCGTGACCAGGTCCCGCTCGATGCGCCGCCGCCGGAGCAGCTCGGCGTAGTGCACCGTGTTCTCGGCGGTGGGCACCTTGAGCATGAGCTGGCCCAGGAACGCCATCCCGCCGATCGCTTCGAGCTTGCCGTCGTGGCGCAGCTCGGCCTCGACGGTGACCGGGTCGACCGCCAGCCGCTTGTCGGCGACCCGGCGCATGGCCGCGAAGACGACCCGGTAACGGGGGTTGTGAAACTCGTCCTCGTCCACGTCCAGCCAGGCCAGCTGGTCGGGGTTGAGCAGGAGCCCTCCGAGCAGGGCTTCTTCGGCTTCGAAGCTGTGGGGTAACTCGGTGCGGTTCATAGGGCTTTCAGTCCTGCTTCCCGCCCCGACTGGGCGCACCTTTCGTCCACCCGGGTCGAGCGCATCGACTGCTCGATCCGGTCGTACTTGCCGCGCAGGTTGCCGGGTGACTCGACGACGAACCGGGCGCCGGTCCCGCATTGCGGGCCGAAGAGCCAGTCCACCACCGCCGTCACCTGCAACGGCAGTCGCCGATCCTGGACCAGGAGCAGGTCGAAGTCGGATCCCCACTGTGGCCGGCGGCGCGCCCAGGTCTGGTCGTCCGAGAGCAGGTGGTCGGGCTTTTGCGCGACGAGCTGCTGGCGGAGGCGATCGGCGAGGGCTAGCGCTTCGGGGGAGGGGTTCCGCTTCGGGCGTGCCTTTCTGGGTTTCTGCTCGGAACCGGAAGCGAATGCCGGATCTGGCGAAGCCGGAGCCGGGAGATCGGTTCGGATCGGTTCGGATCGGATCGGATCCAGGGGGTACGTGCTACGGAGGGTCTCCGTAGGCTCTACGGATAGCGTCGCAACAGGTTGAGACCCCTCAGCCTCGGGCCCTGGGCAGCGAGGTAGAGAGGGGTTCTTGACCTTCTCGTACAGGACCTGGCCAGGGACTTCCCAGCCGGCCACGTGCACGTGCAGGCGGCCGTGGTGGGAGTAGGGCTGGACCAAGCCTACGGAGACCAGTCGCTCGGCGGTGGCGTCGAAGCCCTGGAGGCTCTCGCGGGCCCAGGGCGCGCCCGACCACCAGATCGCGCCAGCGACTCGACCCGGGAACCATGGCAGGTTGCCGTAGTCGTCGGCCATGGACTTGAGGCCCATGAGCAGGCGGAAGGCGCGGTCGTCGAGCTCGCCGAGCAGCTCGAAGACCTCTGGCTTGAGAGTGCGGATCCGTCCAGGCATTTGCTGCAGTCTCAGAATCGGAGCGCGAACGGGTGCCCGCGCCGGCGTCCCAGCGACCCCAAGCGGGAACCCGCGAGCCGGGTAACGGCGGCTGCGCCGAACCCGGCTCGCGTTTTTTTCACCACGACCCCGACCCCGACCCCGACCACGACCCCGACCACGACCGCGACCTCGACCTCGACGCCAACCAGGACCAGAATCGCAACCCGGGCGTCATGTGATCAATATAGCTTGCGCTTGCACGCTTGTCAAGCCTCTTCTTTCGCTGGGGCCACCGCTGGCATCGGCTTGGCCGCCGGCGCCAATCGACCTGCGACCACCTCCGCGATGCGCCGAACGCAGGCTAGCGAACCCTCGCCTAGCTTGCGCGGGAACTCGGCGTGGTTGCTCTCGACCGCGTGCTCGTACTCGAGGCGCTCCGACGCCGAGGCCCAGAACGGGTCCTCGCGGCGCTCGGCGGGCGTGTGCTGGAGCTTGGACTTGACCACGAACGCCAGCACCCCGTGCGCCGCCTGCACCAGGACATCCCCGAACCGCTCGCGCTCCCAGCGCATCATGCCGTCCGGGTATGCGCGCTCGCCGACCTGGGCCCGGGCCCCGAACCACTGCCAGAATTCCTCCGCCAACTCCTCCTTGCGCGCCGCCACGAACGCCAGGATCGTCGGGTGACCCTGGAGGTCGACGCCCGCGTACCGCTCGCGCAATATCTGCTCCACGTCGCGCCGTACACGACGCGGGCTTTCATCCCGATCTTCGGCTGCCTTGTCCTTCATGAGCCATTCCTTTCCTGGGCGGTGCGCAGATTCGCGCGCAGATCCAGCCGCGTGTTTCGCAGTCGCTCGTCAGTCCAGCTCGCTGGGTTCAGCGAGCCGGTGCGCTTGTCGCGGTCGGTGAGTTTCGCCTGGCTCAGGATCTCGTCCGGATCCTTGCCGGTCGCTTGCGTGAGCTGCCCGACCAGCGCCAGGACCTCTCGCTCGTACGCGATGCGCGTCTCGCGGTCGAGCGTTCGCGGAATCTCCGGCCTGATTGATTGATGGACAGATCCGTTGTTCTCTGGCCTCTGGCCTCTGGCCTCTGGTGTGCACGTCACGGTGACGTCGTGTGACACGCGTGACATGTCACGCTCGCCCGTAGTGGATTCGCCCCCCAAGCGCTCCCTGCGCGCTCTCTGTCGTTGAGCTGCATCGATCTGCCGTCGAGTCCGGAAGTCCCGGTACTTGGCTTTGGCGACGATTCTCCAGCCGCCCGGGATTCGAACGATCCGACGGCCGCCCTCGTCAGGCGTCGTGGAATCCGGGTCTGGGGCCTCGAGCTCGGCGATCGCGTGTTCGGCTTCCTCGAGTGTCACTGCCGCCGCCCGGGTAAGGCCCCGGACGGTCGCGCACCGAAACCGTCCCTCGGAATCAGCCCGGGCCAGCATGTACAGGAAGCACCAGCGCGTGGCGACAGCGCACTCCAGCAGGCTCGAGTCGGCGAGCCGGTCGCCGTAGATTTTGGCGAACCCGCCATCCCCGAGCGCGAAGTCATCGGGCATCGGTCCGCACCTCCTCGGGGATCAGCACGTACATCGCCCCGTGATCCCCACGCGCGGCGGTCGCGATCCGCCATCCCGCTCGCCGCAGCTCGTCTACCCGCGCGCCGAAGCGCCCGATCCCAGCGCGCAGGAAGTCGCCAGTGGTGCAGGGCCCGGCCTGGAGCATCCGGAGCACACGTACGGTCTGCGGCTTCTGCGCATCCCGGATCTGCTCGGGCGTGGGCCCTAGGACCTGGACAGGCTCCGGGGGCGGGGTGAAGCCGAGGCGGCGTTGAATGCTGACCGGAACCGTTGCGAGTGGCACCCGCGGATGTTCCCGGTCCCACGCTGCCGATCGGTGCTGTGATGAGCAGAACCGTCGCGGAGTCCCGGAACGGGTCTCGGCCGGCACTGACGCCCCACAGAATCCACATACAAGCGTTGCAACGCTTATCCTGGGGTCGCACGAGGTTGACCCTACCCCAGGGGCCTCGGGGGGGCCGGCGAGCGCCTTGACGGCCTGTGCTACGATTCTCTCTGTCACGGATCTACCT
>Ga0209342_10006263_pt1 | contig 12109 bp, 7 predicted proteins | sample RifCSP16_2_FD_184023 | JGI IMG/M metagenome (GOLD analysis project Ga0209342, IMG submission 184023) | Soil microbial communities from Rifle, Colorado - Rifle CSP2_sed 16_2 (SPAdes) (version 2) | ecosystem: Environmental > Terrestrial > Deep subsurface > Rock core/Sediment | place: Rifle... | reverse complement strand
AGTTGCTGCTCCTTCCCGGCGGCAGGGGCCCTTCGACTGCGCTCAGGACAAGCCGCCGGGCTCGGCGAGAAGTTTTTCATGCGCTCATGCCGGCGGCGTGGAGGATAGCGCGGCGGACGAGGTTGCGGGCCAGGGGCACCTTGTAAGCGTTGTCCGCAAGCGGGCGGGCAGCGTCGAGCGCGGCCTCGGCGGCCTGCTGGGCGAGCGTCGGGGTGATGCTGGCGCCCGTCAACAGCTTATCGGCGGCGGGCGCGGGCCAGGGTTTGGGGGCCACCGCGCCCAAAACGATGCGGGCGCGGCGGCAGACCGGGCCTTCCATCTCCAGCACCGCGGCGACGCTAACGGTTGCGAAGTCCCAGGTCTGGCGGTCGCGCACTTTCAGGTAGACGCCGCGGGTACCGGCGGCCGGCGCCGGCACAGTGATTTCTTCCACCACCTGGTTGGGCTGGAGGATGTTCTCGCGGGTGATGTCTTCCTCCGGCCCGATGAAGAAGTCTTGGAGCGGAATCGTCTGGCGGCCGTCGGAGCCGGCGTAGGTGATGCGGGCGTCGTAGGCGATGAGGGCGGGGGCGAGGTCGGAGGGGTGAACGATGACGCAGAGGTAGCCGCCGAGGATGGCGTGGTAGGTGTTTTCGCCTTCGAGGGCGTAGCAGACGGGGCCGCCTTTGCGGGTGCAGTGCAGGGCCTGGTCGCGGTAGTACCAGCAGCGGGGCCGCTGGCAGAGGTTGCCGCCGACGGTGGCCATGTTGCGGAGCTGCGGGGAGGCGATGGTAGCGACTGCGGCGGCCACAGCGGGGTAGTTGCGCCGCACGGCGGCGCTGTTCTCCAGCTCGGACAGGGTGGTGAGGGCGCCGACGCGGAGGCCCTCGGCGGCGCTAAAGCGAATGGAGTGCAGGTTGCCGTTGGTCTTGATGTTGACCAGTCGGCGGGGGGCGATGAGGCCCTCCTTCATTTCATCGAGCAGGTCGGTGCCGCCGGCGAGGAGGCGAGGCCGGGCGCTGGGGTCGTGGGTCTCAGCGCTGAGCAGTCCAACAGGCGCAGGATATTATAAATTAGCTTTGAGCTTGGCAAATATGGTGCAATTGCCCGTCAGCCCATTGCCCCAGGCGACCTATCCTGAACTTTCGCGGGAAGTGGCGCGCCAGAATTGGAACAATGTACGCTATGTGTTGCGTCAAGGTTCGTTGATATCATTCACCTATAGCGTCGCGGCCTGCCTGGGTTTGCTTCTCCTAGGCCGGCCGATCATCCAATTTATATATAAACCCGAATTTTTACCGGCATACTCTGCGGTACTAATTCTGATGGCGGGTTTATTAGTTGCCAACACATTTTACTGGAATAGGGTCGCTTTGTTGGCGTTGGGCTTACCGGATTACCCAGCTAAGGTAAACCTGGTTGCGGCAGGTCTTAAGATCGCCGGGATTTTATTGTTCGTTCCGATCTATGGATATCTGGGAAGCGCGGCTCTTCTGGCTGGTTTCTATTTTGTCTCCATAACCTTGAATGTGCGCAAAACATTGTCGGTGCTGCGGGAGCGATGAGGAAACTCAACATGAAGGTTGCGGTAGTTGCCCCAACAAGCATCCCAGCCAGACGTGCTAACACTTTCCAGGTGATGAAAATGACGCAGGCTCTGGTCGCCAGCGGGCATACTGTCCGCCTGGCGGCACCGGGGTGGCCACCTGTTGACGGTGAGCCAGGGATGCTTTGGGACAACATAGCTCATCACTATGGGTTGCAACACGCTTTCCCAGTTGAATGGTTGCCTGCCTATCCGCAGCTACGCCGATACGATTTTGCCTGGCGAGCTGTACACTGGGCACGCGGTTGGGGAGCTGAGTTTTTTTATACTCGCCTGCCCCAGGCAGCTGCGTTTGCCAGTTCATTGGGTATGAAAACGATTCTGGAGATGCATGACTTGCCACATGGTTATATGGGTCCGGTGTTGTTTAGGCAATTCCTGCGGGGGCGCGGTGCGCGCCGGTTGGTGTTGATCTCACGAATCCTGCAATCCGAATTGACTGCCAGGTTTGGTGTGCCTGACTCTCTACCCTTCACGATGGTTGCTCCAGATGGCGTCGACCTAGCGCGGTTCGCAAATTTAGCTAGTCCAGAGGAAGCGCGCCATACGCTGCTCTCTACTTTCATGAGGTACTTCAATCAATCTGAAGCTGCCTTTCTGCCTGAAAGGTTTACTGCTGGCTATACTGGGCATCTCTACCCGGGGCGCGGCACGCAGCTCATTTTGGACATAGCGGAGCGATTGGGGGAGATAAATTTCCTGCTCGTGGGCGGTGAGGCAGGGGATGCCGCTAGCCTGTGGGATCAAGTCAAAACCCGCGGAGTGGAGAACGTTATTCCAATCGGGTTTGTCCCGAACGCCGATTTGCCGTGGTTTCAGGCCGCCTGTGACGTGCTCTTGATGCCGTACCAGCAACGCGTGGAGGCGTCTTCGGGAGGAGACATTGCCCGTTTCCTCAGTCCAATGAAGATGTTTGAGTACATGGCCTGTGGGCGGGCGATCCTGTCCAGCGATTTGCCCGTACTGCGGGAAGTGCTCTCTCCTACAAATGCTGTATTACTCCCCCCAGGGCAAATCGAGGGCTGGGTGGAGGCTTTAGTGGAATTGCGTAATAATCCCGAGCGTCGGTTTGCTTTGGCTACCCAGGCACAATATGATGCAAAGCAGTACAGTTGGCAGGTCAGAGCCACTCGAATTTTGGAAGGACTAGAATAGTCGGTACTGAACAGCTGTGGATGTTTATGAAAATGTTTCATCTGAGCACTTCTCTTTCAGGTTATTTCTCAATTCTTGGCCACTGACATTATTTGCTGTGATGGTAATTCTCGCTTATCCTGGTCTTGAGAATCATCAAGTACGACCATTACGGATTTGAAGGATGATGAATGTCAGTTCTACTTAAACGATTATTGCTGTATCTTACGATTGCGATCTTATTCGGGGGATCGTTCCTGTTGATTTGGGGTCGGGCCATGCAGCGGGGGTACAATCGTGACGAGAACCAGTTTGTCGCCAGCGGTGAATTATTGGCAGAGCAGACATTACTCCCTTATCGAGATTATCCATATTTCCACATGCCGAACCTGATATTCGTATATGCGCTGGTCGATAAGGTTACCGACTATAGTTTGTTAGGGGCGCGAGCTGTTTCTGTGGTTTTTTCTATGGCTAGCATCGTCTTGATTTTCTGGATTTCCTACAATTTTTTCCGAGGGCAAAGATTATCCATTCGAATGACCGCGTCAGCGGGCGGTGTGATCCTTCTACTGGCAAACCCATTATTTGCCTATACAAGCGGGCTGGCCTGGAACCACGACCTGCCGATCTTGCTGGTCTTGCTGGCCTTTAGTGTGCATGTTCATGGCTCCGAGAGAGAAAATCCAGCTATCTGGACGTTGATCAGTGGAGGGCTGATCGGGCTGGCGATCGGAACGCGGCTGACATTTCTCCTCGTAGCTATCCCCTTTTTTGTCACTTTGTTTAATTTCCCAGGCATAATCACTCCTAAAGCGAGGCTAAAAACCCTCCTGGCATTCTGCCTTGGGATGATCCTTGGGCTGACCCCCTCGTTATTCCTGTTCGCGATCGCTCCAAGGGAGTTCATATTCGGCAATGTCACCTACGCTCAATTAAACACCGCATTCCGTGAGGAAACAGGTTTTATCGGCCCGATGGGCCTGGTAGAAAAAATGGAGCACTTACGAACCAAAGTGCTCAACCAACCTGGCAATTTACTCCTATTTCTGGCGATGATTTTTTTCGCTTACACAACCGGCATTGTCGATTACAGGAAGAAAAGGCGGGCCACCGTTGAATCATTATTGATCTTATTAATTATCCCATTCCTCGGGATTGGGTCTTTGTTGCCTACGCCTACATTTAACCAATATTTTTTCTCCCTTGTGCCATTTGCTATTGTAGGCATTCTTTATGGTCTGGCGAGGTTCAATGAATTATCAGGCCAGCGGATCACTTGGCCTCTGGTGTTGTTCCTTCAAGTTGTGGTTTTATCAAGCGTTTACTTTATCGATGATGCCCCTCACATTGCGAGGTTGGGCAACCCCAGGTCCTGGTATCCCTTGCAAGTTCACCGCCTGGGTAAGGAGATCCGGGCTGCCTCAATGGATGCAAAAGTTTTGACGCTTACTCCGATTTATCCGTTAGATGGCGGGGCTGAGATTTACGCCGAGTTTGCTACCGGAGTGTTTGCCTGGAGGACGGGGCATTTATTGACGAGTGATCAGCGGCAGGTATTCCAGGTCATTTCGGAAGATGAATTAGAGGATTTCTTAAGTAAAGACCCACCTGGAGCAATTCTTGTCGGCTTGCACCCGGGGCAGGAGGGACCCCTAATCGACTATGCCCGGCAAGAAGGATATAAAGAGAATTTACTTTCTGAGGATTTGAATTTATGGGTGCGTTAAATCGCATAAAAATCAGGTTATCCTCCACGCCTTGGGGATCCTGGCTCTTGTCTGCTCTGGGTGTGCTCATGCTGTCCCTGGTATTGGCTTGGGTCTCAGCGGGGAAAAGGCTTTTCGAAAGCTGGGGAACCTTTCTCATCTCGCTTCTCTTGGGATTGGGGATAATGCTAGTCGGCTGGTATGCTATAAAAACTGACAAATCGTTATCCTTACAACGCTGGCTAGGATGGCTGGTTATTGGGGCGGCCGTTTTGCGTCTGGCGGCCGGAGTGGTCTGGTTCAAGGTTTTGCCGGTCTGGGGATATGGGTCTCCAGTGGAGCAGGCGGGTTACATTATGGCCGACGCCCATGCCCGCGACATGGCGGCGTGGGAACTCGCCAACCGCGAAGTTCCGCTGTTGACTGCCTTTCGGGGTTACCATAAAGTTGATCAATATGGGGGTCTGTTGTATATTAGCGCACTCGGATACCGTTATCTGGGTGGAGATATCCACTATCCGCTGCAGATGATCTTGATCACGGCTGCAGCGTCTGCACTGACGGTGCTGTTCACCTGGGCATTCGTGCGGCGCGCCTGGGGAGAAGCACCAGCCCGAGTGGCCGCCTGGTTGGTGACTCTATTTCCGGAAGCGATTTTATTGGGTAGTTCACAAATGCGCGAGGCTTTCACAATGCCGTTGGTAGCGGCTGCCCTGTACGGGCTGGTGCGCTACCGGCAAGACCGCTCCTGGCAAGGGCTGGGGTGGGTGCTGGTTGCCTTGATCCTGTGTATACCTTTCTCTCCGGCCTTTGCAGCGGTATTATTGACCATGCTGATCGTCACTGCGTTGGCTATGGATGGATGGCATGCCTTTCGCCAACCTCGCTTGTGGCTGCTTCTAGCTGGGCTGGCTGTTGTGGCCGGTATCGGTATCTGGCTTGCATGGGGGCGGATCGCGCCAGATGGGATCTCTAATCCAATCGCCTTGGTAGGTTGGTGGATTAAGGAATCAACCCGGTGGCAGACTTATTTCGCAAAAAGGGCCTCTGAGCTGGTCAAGAAGGTATTTCGCACTACACCAGAGTGGTCCCATGTGCTGATATTGATGGGAATTGGCGTGCTACAGCCTTTTCTGCCAGCCGCCCTGATAGATAATGCTGCTCCGATATGGCGGGGAATCGCCATCTGGCGAGCTTTGGGATGGACGATAGTTTTGCCGTTCTTGCTGGCCGCGCCGTTCCTTGCCTGGAGGAAGAATGGCAAGCGGGGTCTCGATCAAGGGTTGAGTCTGGTGGTTTGGTTGGGAATCCTTTTGGCCTCGCTGCGCAGTGGAGGGGATACATGGGATAACCCGCGTTATCGGGTCGCTTTCATTGGACTGCAGGCAGCATTAGTGGCCTGGGTGGGTTTAGAGGGACGGCGGCAGGCCAGTCCCTGGTTGAGGCGATCGGTTGTTGCGGTTGGTTTAATGATAGCCTGGTTCCTACCCTGGTATTTGCACCGTTACACGACATTTATCTGGCCGGTAACCGACCTTTTCAAAACGATCCTATTAGGGGTGGCAAGCGTTGGGCTGTATTTATTGTGGTCGGTAATCAGGAATCCGAGAAAAGAGAATAGGCGATCAAAGGATGAGGATTGATGACTACTCCCTAATCTTTATTCTCGATATTTGTAACCTTGACCCAAGGGGGGGACGGGTTATAATTCAGTCATTGAATTTTGCAGGCAGGAGATGATAGATGCCCACCGCAATTATTACCGGGATTACTGGCCAGGATGGTTCGTACCTGGCGGAATTCCTGCTCGCCAAAGGTTACGAAGTCGTCGGGATGGTGCGCCGGTCAAGCACGATTACCTTTGAGCGCATCCAGCATATTCAGGACGAAATCACCATCATTCAGGGGGATTTACACGACCAGAGCTCGTTGGTCGATGTGATTGAACGCTACCGTCCGGATGAGGTATATAACCTGGCAGCGCAATCCTTTGTTCCTACCTCTTGGAACCAGCCGGTGCTCACCGGGGAGGTGACCGGATTGGGCGTTACTCGTTTGTTGGAAGCCATCCGGTTGGTCAATCCACAGACGCGATTCTATCAAGCTTCGTCGAGTGAGATGTTTGGTAAAGTGCGAGAAGTGCCACAAAACGAACGCACACCTTTTTATCCGCGCAGCCCTTACGGAGTTGCGAAAGTCTACGGCCATTGGATTACAGTTAATTACCGGGAGTCGTACGATCTTTATGCTGTTTCAGGGATCTTATTTAACCACGAGAGCCCCCGGCGAGGTCTAGAGTTCGTCACCCGCAAGGTTAGTTATGGTGTTGCGCGGATCAAATTAGGCCAGGCAAAGGAATTGCGCCTGGGAAATCTGGATGCGCGGCGAGACTGGGGCTATGCTGGGGATTATGTAGCGGCGATGTGGTGCATGCTCCAACGAAGCACAGCCGAGGACTTTGTCATCGGAACAGGGCAGACGCATTCGGTGCGAGAATTTTGCGAACTTGCTTTTAACTATGTTGGCTTGGATTACCAGGACTACTTGGTACAAGACCCTAAGTTCTATCGCCCAGCAGAAGTTGACGTGTTAGTTTCCGATCCACGCAAGGCTAACCGAGAATTGGGATGGCAACCACGGGTCGGTTTTGAAGAATTGATCCACATGATGGTAGACGCTGATTTGAAGCGATTAGCCCGGGAAATCGACTGATGCAGAAAGCCTTGCGTTGGGGGAGCCGGGTCTCTCACACGCTCGTTGCAGAGGGATTGGCGCTCCTGGGGGGATTCGTTTACCTTTACCAATCTTGGTTGTATGCTCATACGCAAACCTCAGTCCTTGACGAAGGGTCATACCTGGTCAAGGGCTTTCTGTTTGCGACAGGAAAATACTGGCCTTATCAAGATTATGGTCCCTGGAGCAACCACATGCCGCTGGCTTTCCTGATTCCTGGGTTCGCCCAAGTATTATTTGGCCCAGGATTACGGACGGGGAGGTATTTTGCGATAATTTTAGGCGGGTTGATGTTACTTGGGCTGTATCTCTGCGTTCGGCGGTTAAGCGGTAAATGGTGGGCTGCGGGCGCAGTTCTGGCAATTGCCATGAACCCTGCTGAGATAAAGATATTCAGCATGGCAATTTCGCAGGTCTTGATCGCTTGCATGCTGGTGTGGATGCTGGCGCTGTCCCTCGGAGAAGGACGACCTCTGTGGCAGATCGTTTTCGGGGCTGTCCTGGCTGGGGCGTTGACCTTGACGCGTCTGAACCTCTTTCCGGTGCTGCCCTTGTTCGTGGGATATGTTTTTTGGCAGCAAGGAAGGCGAGCTGGGCTGGCAGCCTCCCTGACCGGGAGTCTGGTTTTCCTGGTCGGGCACGCCGTCTTTTGGCCGGGGATTATGCATTTATGGGCGACCTGGATCCCGACCGGATTAGCGCCTTTTCTGGAGCGCTGGCGACCGCCAGAAGCGATCCCGGTGTGGAATCCAACAGTTGAGCTGCGGGATCGGGTGTTAAGTTTTTTATGGGGGATCCGATTTCATTTTGTCGCCGTTGTCGGCGTGATCACTACCTTGCTGTTGTGGCCGAAGGGAGAATGGAGGAACAAGGCGAACTACAAGGCGAGCGTCTTCCTTGTCATCCTGTTTCTGCTGCTGTTTATCTTGCATGCTTATGCCGCGTTAGGCGTCCATTCCCAAACAGTCGACGTAATGGGGAAGAACTATTGCGTGGCGTGTTTCCCGTTATATGTTGGTTTCTTCTCATCGTCTGGGGTGGTACTGGTTGCAGCATCGGCAAGCTCTTGGCGTTGGCAAGTGGGCGGTTGGCGAAAAATTGTGATCGTCGTACTTATCCTGGGGTTGGCAGGAGGTCTGGGATATGCCGCGTTTTCCGAGATTGGTGAAGACCTGTATCGCGCGCTGGGTGTCCCATTACTTAATCTCCAGGTTCCCCGGATTCGTTCGCTCCAATTATTACCAGGGAGTGTCGCTCTGAGGGTATTGTTGCAAAACAAGTTTGGATTGGGCCATGTGGGTTTAACGCAACTATCCCTGCGGGCGATACCGTTGTTGGTCGGGATAGCGACAGGCTTAGTGATTCTTCTCTTGGTCTGGTTAATCGTCCGGTGGCTTACCCGGCGCCAAATTTCGATCCATGCTTCCTTTAGCGCAATCTGCCTGGTATTGTTTTTGACATTAGGTTTTTTATCTTCCCCAACGTCTCTCCTGGGAGGGGGATATCACATTTATGATTGTGGTGGGGACGTGATCGATAGTTATGAGGCGGCTGGCGCTCACCTGAGCAAGGTGATCCCGAGGGGTTCGCAGGTGTATTGGTTGGGAGGTGATTCTGCTGTCCCGCTGCTTTACTTGAAAGATGCCAGTATTTTCCCACCGCAGATCAACGGCATTTATACATTCCGTATCGGCGGTGATGCGGATGCGCTCGCCCGATATGGCTTTTGGAACGAAGCCCTCGCAAGGGAGTGGGCTCAGCAGGCTGATTTTATTCTCATCGAGGAGGGACTCTTCGGGGGTTGGCTGGGTGAGCTGGTTGAGGCAGGAGATTTTAATGAACTTATGCCATCGCCCTTAACAGTTCCCTGCCGCGAAAAATCTAGCGTCCATGTTTTTATGAAGGTTAAATAACCTGTGTATTGGTTGCGTTCTGATAACCCAATGCTTATCTTTAGTTGGCTGGCAACCGCTGGAGTATGGACTCTCGGGGGTTGGCTGATCGCGACGCACGCTTTTCGCCTGGAGGAGCGCGAACGATTGCTGGCCGGTTTTGGCCTTGGCATGGTGATGTATTTATGGTTTATCAACCTCCTGGGCCATTGGGTTGAGGCGACGACAACCTTTATCGCAGCTGCCTTCCTGGTGGTTGGGGTTGGCATGGCCTTTGCGTGGAAAGGGGATCGTCCCTTATTGCGCCGTTCGGATTTGAGAGTCTGGCCATGGATCGTCGTCGGGTTGATCTTGATGGCGATCTTCACCCGCCTGGCGCGGGGTATGGGTATTTTCGATGAGCCGAAGAATCTTTCCATCGTGTCGACGATGGCAGCCGGAGATATTCCGCCACATCACTATTTAAACTCGACAGTACCCTTTGCATACCACTATGGTTTCCAGTTGTTTGGCGCGAGTCTCGTGCGACTCGGAGGATTGTTGCCCTGGAGCGCCTTTGATTTAAGCAAAGCGATCTCTGGCGCATATCTATTTCTGCTGCTCGCCCTGTTCGCCAGGCGCTACTTAAAACATAACCTGGCAGGACTCCTGGTAGCGGGCATATTGGCGTTTGTCACGGGTACCCGTTTCTTATTATTCTTGATGCCATCCGGTTTAATGGCTCAGATCGATGCACTGATCCGGGTGCGCTCTCCGGATGTCGTGGTAGGTATGCCATTGTCCCAGGCCATCCTGCAAGGCGTGGTTCTCGACGACGGACCTCCGGCGCCTTTCCTCTTCGCTTTCATGGATAGTTTCGGGTGGCCATTGGTGATGGCAATTCATATTGGGCCCAGCGTGTTTTCGTTCATTGTCCTCTTATTGGTTTGGATGGTAGCGCCAAGGATGAAGGGTAAGGCGGCGGCAGTGGTATTGATGATCTTGTTCTCTTTTTGGGCTATTGTTTGGGAGTCAAGCTATGGATTGTTCCTGATCGCAGGTTTGCTTATGGCGATTATTACGATCTGGAAACAAGGTCGAGCGACCGAAGAATGGGTAAAATGGACGATCGTCGCTTTGTTAGTTTCGGTTCCTTTTGCTATTCTCCAGGGCGGGACAATTACCGAAGCACTTCGTAAAATCATATTTGGATTAGGCAACGCAGCTTCCGCAGCGTCCAGCGAGCCAGCATCATTGGGAGGGTTTGCATTGCGTTGGCCTCCAGCGATTTATTCCAAACACCTCGGTTCGCTGGAGATATTTTCACTCCGAGAACTGTTCGTTGCGATCCTCGAATTAGGACCGGTGGTGCTCTTTACCCCTTGGATTACCTGGTGGACGTGGAAGCGATTTCGCCTGGGGGATTGGATGCTAGGAGCTGCGGTAGTTAGCGCCTGGCTTGGATTCGCGCTGCCGATTTTTTTTTCCTACGAATACGATCGCGATATCGTGCGCTTTACCGAGCATGGGTTGTGGATCTGGAGTTTGGTCTTGATCATCATGGCGATCGAACAGGCTTCAGCCCAGGTCAAGGTTTTCACAAGATTGGCATTCGGTGGATTAGCCTTGATGCTTTTAGGTGGATTCGTTGTCACCGGTTCCGAGTTGAGCGCAGCCTCCCAATCTGTGCTCTCTGAGCAAGGAATATCTTATTTAGACTCTTATGTTGCCAGAGAAGTTTGGGACCAGCTCCCTCCTGATAGCGAGGTATTCGACTCCTATCCCTGGCGGGCGACGATGATCACCGGACGATTGACACGCGTCGTTCAGGGGAATATGTCCTATAATTATGGGAGTTCGCCTGAATGGGAAGCTCTGCGCGCGGATCCATCCGTGGAGCGATTCCTTGATAATGGATTTAGGTATGTTTACATCGACGAGAATTGGTGGAAGGGACTATCGGAGGCTGCACGCGCTTCGCTAAGTGCACCGTGCGTTCAAGTCGTAACTGAGCATGTGGACAGTGAACGAGGCAATTTCAGGCGCCTGGTTAATCTCGACCAGTGTGAACCATGAGGAAGGAAGAGTAAAGGAACAGTGGAATTAAATCAGACGACAACTGCTAAAGATGAGGATCGATTGGCCAGCGGGGAGCAAGTCTGGTTAAATGTCTCAATCGTCATTCCGGTCTATAACGAAGCTGAGAGTTTACCGGTGCTACATGAAGCTCTTCACCAGGCCTTGGACAATAAACCGATCGAATGGGAAGTAGTGTATGTTGACGATGGCAGCAACGATGCCAGCTTGCCAATCCTGATAGAGGTTGCATCAAATGATCCGCATCACGTTTGCGTGGTGGAGTTGCGCCGAAATTTTGGCCAAACCACGGCGATCGCTGCCGGGATCGATCATGCCCAGGGTGACATCCTGGTTTTGATGGACGCGGATTTGCAGAACGATCCCGCTGACATCCCCATGATGTTGGAAAAACTTGTGCAAGGCTATGATGTGGTGAGTGGATGGCGGATTAACCGCCAGGACCCATTTCTCACCCGCAAGATGCCTTCGCGCATCGCCAATGGGTTGATCTCCTGGGTCACGGGCGTTAATTTGCATGATTACGGCTGTACATTGAAAGCCTACCGACGCGAAGTGATCACTGGTTTCCGCCTATACGGAGAGATGCACCGCTTTATTCCAGCCTTTGCAGGATGGGTTGGTGCAAGGATTATCGAAGTGCCTGTAAACCACCATCCGCGCCGTTTTGGGAAAACGAAATACGGCCTGGAGCGGACTGTTAAAGTCATCCTCGATCTGTTTACCGTCAAGTTCTTGAGCAGCTATGCTAACAAACCGATCTACCTGTTTGGGGGCACAGGTATCTTTTTATTTGTTGGGAGTTTGATTACACTCTTGTATATCATTGTGCGGAAGATTTCGTTTGGTGAATCGCTGGTGCGTTCGCCGTTATTGCTAATGAGCGCCATGTTATTTATTCTTGGTTTTCAATCGATTCTGATGGGGTTGATCGCAGAGTTGTTGGTACGCACATACCACGAATCGCAATCCAAACTGAC
>Ga0209342_10006262_pt1 | contig 12109 bp, 12 predicted proteins | sample RifCSP16_2_FD_184023 | JGI IMG/M metagenome (GOLD analysis project Ga0209342, IMG submission 184023) | Soil microbial communities from Rifle, Colorado - Rifle CSP2_sed 16_2 (SPAdes) (version 2) | ecosystem: Environmental > Terrestrial > Deep subsurface > Rock core/Sediment | place: Rifle... | reverse complement strand
ACTTGGAGCACGAGGAGACGCCGGAGACGAGGATGTCGCTGTCAGCCCTGCGGCGGGCCCCGGTCCTGGTCGTGCCGTCGCTCGTCGTGCTGTTCGCTTTCCTGGTCGAGGGCTCCATGGACAGCTGGTCGGGCATCTACCTCCGCAGGACCCTCGCCGCGAGCGCGCTCGCCGCGGGGGTGGGATTCGCGGCATTCGCCGGCGCGATGGCGATCGGTCGCTTCTTCGCGGCGCGTGTGCTCTTCCGGCTCGGCTACCGGCAGACGATCATGCTCTCGGGACTCGGCTCCATGGCCGCCGGCATCGTGATCGTCCTAACGGAGAGCATCCCGATCGCGAGCGCCGCGTACCTCTTGCTGGGCTTCTCGCTTGCGTCGGCGGCACCGGCCGCGTTCGGGCTCGTCGAGGCGGCCAACGAGCATCCGACGAACGCGATCGCGGCGATCACGACGGTCGGATACTCGGGCTTCGTGTTCGCCCCGCCGCTCCTCGGCTGGCTCGGCGACACGTTCACCCTTCGCGCCACGATGAGCTTCATGATCCTCATGACGATCGGCGTCGCCGTGAGCGGCCTCTTAGCGCCCCGCGGGCAGGCTGCTACTCGGCCAGGTTCACGTAGATGTTCTTGACCTCGAGGTAGTCCTCGATGCCCCACTCGCCCAGCTCTCGGCCCACGCCCGACTGCTTGTAGCCACCCCAGGGGGCCTCCGAGGGTGCCGGCTGCGCGTCGTTGATCCACACGATGCCGGTCCGAAGAGCGCGCGCGGTGTTGAGTGCCTTCTTGATGTCCCGAGTCCACACCGACGCGGCCAGACCGTACTCGTTGTCGTTCGCGAGCCGGATCACCTCGTCCACGTCCTCGAACGGGATCACCGACATGACCGGCCCGAAGATCTCCTCCCGGCCGATCCGCATGTCGTTCTCGACGTCGTAGAAGATCGTCGGCGCCACGAAGTAGCCGTTCGCCAGACGCCGGTCGGAGGGCAGGTCGCCCTCGAGCGCCACCTTGGCCTCGCCCTTGCCGATCTCGATGTAGCTCTCGACGGTCTTCTTCTGGTCGATCGAGACGAGCGGGCCCATCGTCGTCTCGGGGTCCATCCCGTCCCCGACCTTTATCCCCATCGTGTGATCGACCATCGCCTGCAAGGCGTCGTCGTAGATCGGCCGCTCGACGAACACGCGCGTCCCGGCCGAGCAGATCTCGCCCTGGTTCCAGAAGTTGCTGTTGCACGAGCCCTCGACCGCAGCGTCGAAGTCGGCATCGGCAAAGAAGATGTTCGGCGACTTGCCGCCGAGCTCGAGACAGACGCGCTTCATCGTGTCCGCGCCCTCGCGCATCACCCACCGCCCGACCTCGGCCGACCCGGTGAGGCTCACCTTGTCGACGCGGGGATCGCGCACGAGCGCGGCGCCGACCTTCGAGCCCGGTCCGGTGATCACGCTCAGCGCGCCGGGGGGAAGGCCCGCCTCCTCGAAGATCCGAGCGATCGCGAGCGCCGTCTGCGGCGTGTAAGAAGCCGGCTTGAGGATGGCCGTACAGCCCACGGCGAGCGCCGGCGCCACCTTCTGCGCCGCCATCATCATCGGGTAGTTCCACGGCGGGATGCAGGCCGCGACGCCGACGGGCTCCTTTACGACGATGCTCATCGCATCGGGCCCGAGCGGGATGGTCTCCCCGTGGACCTTCGTGGCCCAGCCGCCGTAGTACTCGAACATGAACGCGACCTCGCCGATATCCTCGCGGGACTCGCCGATCGGCTTGCCGGAGTCCCTGGTCTCCATCTCGGCGAGTTGCTCGAGGTCGCGCTCGACGATCGTGGCCGCGCGCAGCAGGATCCGTCCTCGCTCTCGGGGCGTGGTCCTATGCGACCAACCGCCTTCGTCGAAGGTTCGCCGCGCCGAGGCCACCGCCGCCTCCACGTCCTTCTCGGAGGACTTCGGGACCGTGAGCTCCACCTCGCCGGTGGCGGGGTCGTAGACGTCCATCCGCTCGCCGTCGATCGCGTCGACCCACTGTCCGTCGATGTACTGCTGGAGATCAGGCATCTCCCATCCCTCCCGGGGGTGCTCGCAACGATCCCAATGGTAGCCGAGAGGCGCAGGGCCCCGGAAGGGGGGCCCCCGGTCCCCCTCCGTTCGGGACTTCGCCTCGCGTGCGAGGTCAGGCCCTCAGGCCTTCTCGATCTCCCCGTCGTGCCACTCGGGCTCCACCTCCATGAGGGCCCGGTACTCGAGGTAGCGCTCGTTCTGGGCGGGGTCGCCGGCGTTCTTTTCGTAGGACTCGCGGTCTTCGAAAACCGCAAACATCCAGGCCGCGTCGCCGTCGTTCTGCCACAGGACGTACGAGGTGACGTAGCCCGGCACGTTCACGTAGCTCTGCTGCTCGAAGACCTCGCGCAGCTTCGCTCGGTTCTCCGGCTTGACGCGCGTGCGCGCGACGGTTCCGTACATCTCTTCCTCCTTCGCGTCGGCTGGCGGGCGGCAGCATACGACGTGGTCGTGCGAAAGGGGTAGGCTCCCCGCCGATGGGCGAGCTGGTCGAGATTCGGCGGGAGGGCACAACTTGCGTGCTCACCTTGAACCGCCCCGAGAAGCTGAACGCGCTATCGACGGCCCTCGAGGAGGAGCTCGACGCCGCGCTGGTGTCCGAGGACACGCGAGCCGCGCGGTGCGTGATCGTCGTCGGCGCCGGCCGAGCCTTCTCGGCCGGCGCCGACATAAGCGAGTTCAAAGAGGCCGACCCCGGGCACATCCTGGCCTACTACAACGCCACGGGGGAGGTCTACGAGCGGTTCGCCGCGCTCCCACAGCCCACCATCGCCGCGATCCACGGGTACTGCTTGGGCGGGGGATTCGAGCTGGCGCTCGCCGCCGATCTCCGCGTCGCCGACGAGACGGCCGTGTTCGGGATGCCCGAGGTCGGGATAGGCATCATCCCGAGCTCCGGCGGTACGCACCGGCTCGCACGCACCGTGGGTCCGGCACGCGCGAAGGAGCTGATGCTCGTTCGCCCGCGGGTGACAGCGCGCGAGGCCCTGCCGCTCGGCCTCGTGACCGAGGTCGTAGCCGAGGGAGGAGCTCTGGAGCGCGCGCTCGAGCTCGCGGGGGCGATCTCCGCGCTACCACCGCTCGCCGCCCAGCTCGCGAAGCGGTCGGCGGATGCGATGGCCGACGCCTCGCGGGAGGCGGGGCTGTTGATCGAGCGCCTTGCCTACGGGACGCTTGCCCAGACCCACGACGCCCGGGAGGCGGCGGAGGCGTTCACCGAGAAGCGCGAGCCGCGGTTCGAAGGCCGGTAGCTGCGGGCAGCTAGTCGCCCGCCGGAGGGTTGATCGCCGGGGGCTCGGTCGCCAGTCCCCACGCGTCTGCGCCGCCGTCCACGACCACCGTCGTACCGGTAATGTAGGCGCCGCCCGGTGAAGCAAGGAACGCGATCGTCGCACCCACCTCCTCCGGGAGCCCGGCCCGTTTCATCGGCACCTGCGTCTCCCACTCCCGCAGGAGCGCCTCGCCCCCGTACCCTCGCACGCCCTCAGTGTCGATAAGCCCGCATGAGACGGCGACGGCGCGAACGCCGAATCGGCTCCACTCGTTCGAGAGGCCACCGGCCAGGTTCTCCAGGGCCGCCCGGGCCGCGGAGGAGTGCACGACCCCGGGGATCCCGCGACGGGGGCTGAACCCCATGAATACGACCAACCCGCTCCGGCGCGGGATCATCCAGCGAGTCGCGACCTTCGTCGTGAGGTCCCACGCGGCGTCCACGTTCAGCCGGTGGACGGCGCGGAACCCCTTAAGCGAGGTGTCTTCGGGGCGGGCCATGAACTGCCCCCCCGCGCCGTTCACCAGGACGTCGGCGAACCCGAACCGCTCGCCGACGGCTTCCAGCAGGGCATCGACCTGCTCCGGCTCGCGGACGTCGGTCGGCATAGCGAGACACTCTGTGCCGGCTGCCTCGATCGCGGCGCGAGCTTCCTCGAGCGGTGCCGTGCGCCGGCCGCAGATCGCCACGCGTGCTCCGGTTCGGCCGAGCTCGATCGCCGTCGCGCGCCCGATCCCCGTTCCCCCTCCGGTGACGACCGCCACGCGACCGGCGTTCGCATCGGGGACGAGAGGCGAGCGGAACTCCCGTACCATGGCGGCCGAGCATGCCCGAGAAGAGGCGGATTGTCGAGCGGGACGGGGTTCGCCTGGCCGTCCGGGAGCTACCGGGCGACGGCCGTCCCCTGCTGCTCCTCCATGGACTGGCCTCCACGACGCACATATGGGACCTCGTCGCACCGCGACTCGCCGGCCGGCACCGAGTCGTCGCCTACGACCAGCGGGGTCACGGGGAGAGCACGAAGACCGCCGCCGGATACGGCTTCCCGGAGGTGGTCGCGGACGCCGCCGAGGTGATCCGCCGCCTCCGCCTCCGCCGCACGGTGATCGTCGGACACTCGTGGGGAGGCAGTGTGGCGCTGGAGGCGGCGGTGCGCCACCCGCGGCTGGTGGCCGGCGCGGTCCTCCTCGACGGTGGATTCATGTCGATGCGAGACCGGATCGACTGGCAGGCGGCCCGAGAGCTGCTCCGCCCCCCGGACATCGACGGCATGCATGTCGACGAGTTCCTCCGTCGCTGGAGCGGGGCGACGGGGCTGCCCCTCACCGACGGGCGCGGGACGGTGGCCCGCTCCCTCGTCCGCGTCGGGCCCGACGGCAGGATCCGGCGGCGCCTGTCTGTTCCGAAGCACATGCGGATCCTCCGCGCGATCTGGGAGCACGACGTGGGCCGCGCGCTCCGCTCCGTGCGCGTGCCGACCCTCGTCCTGGCCGCGCGGTCTCATGGCACGGACCCGAAGGAGGCCGCCTTCATGGAGGCCAAGCGCGAGGGGGCCGCGGCCGTCCGGGCCATAGGTGAACCGCTGCGCTTCGCCTGGATCGAGGGTATCCACGACGTACCTCTGGACCGCCCGGCCGCAGTCGCCGCCCGCGTCCGAAGCTTCGCCGCGAACCTCGCTAGGATAGAAGCGTGACGGTGCTCGTCCTCGCTCTCCTCCTGATCGCCGCTCTGCTGGGGATCCTCACGCAGGTGGTCCAGGCGGCGCTCGTCCTCGCGCTGTCGATCGTGCTCGCGGTCGTGATGCTCGTAGCGCTCGGGCTCTCGGTGATCCGCTACCGGGTATGGCGTTTCCGCCGCGACGTCGAACGTCGCTTCGGTGGCGCCCGCCGATCCCTCCGAAGCTAGGACGCGCGCCCGCGGAGGGCCCGGATCCCCGCCCGGTAGCCGATCGGTGCCTCTCCCAGCGCCCGCCGCAGGAGCCCGCGCCGCCGACCCGCTGTCTCCATGCGATCCCCGCTCTCCAGCCCCCAGATCGCGGCGCGCACGAGCGGCCAGCGCAACGGCTCGGGTGGGACTCGCCGCACGGGGGGACCGACGACCGGCAGCGTGCTCCACTCGTCCTCCAAGCCCTGAGCCAGCGACGCCAGCGTCTTACCGCCCAGCTTCGTCGCCGCGAGACCATGCCCCGAGAAACCCAGCCCCGCGTGGAGGTTGCCCGGCGCAAGCGTCTGGAAGAACGGCGTCCACGAAGCCGTCATGTCCATGGGGCCGCCCCATGCGTGGGTGAAGCGCACCCCCTCGAGCTGAGGGAACAGCCACTGCAGGCCCCGAGCGGCAACCTCCGCCGCGCGGCGGTCGTGGGTCGACCACCGGCCGACCTGGCCGCCGAAGCCCGGCGTGCTCGTGCCGCCGCCGATCGCTACGCGGCCGTCGTCGGTCTTGCGCAGGTAGTAGATCAGCTCCCGCCCGTCGACCACCCCCACGTCGCTCGGCCAGATCTCGGCCAGCTGCGCGGGGATCGGCTCGGTCGCGACGACGTAGTCGGCGATGTTGGAGAAGGTCCTCCGGAACCCCGGCCAGCCCGCGGCCCACGCGCCCATAGTGATCACCACCTGGTCGGCGCGGACGGCTCCGCGCTCGCCACGGACCAGCGCCGGTCGCCGTCGGACCAACTTCGTCACGCGCGTGTGCTCGAAGATGCGCACACCGCGGGAGAGGGCCACGCGACGAAGCCCGCGCGCCAGCCGCGCGGGTTGGACGGTTCCCGCGTCGCGCACGTATCCGCCGGCCACGATCCTGGGTGAGTCCACGAGCGCGCGAAGAGCCTCGACGTCGAGCGGCACCATCTCGTTCGCGAGCCCGCGGGAGGCGGCGTACTCGAGCTGACGCCGCCCGCGCCCTCGCTGCCACTCGCCGGCCTCGATCCAGAGGATCCCGTCGCGGTGGAACCAGCAGTCGACGCCGTGGCGCTCGCACCACTCCCCGGTCTCGACGATCTGATCCGCGAGCGCCCTCGCGTAGCGGAGTCCCTCCTCGTCGCCGTAGAGACCGGAAAGCCCCTCGAGGTCGTGCCAGGACGACGAGATGAAGCCGCCGTTCCGCCCGCTCGCGCCGCCGCCACAGATGTCCGCCTCTAGAAGCGCGATCGAAAGCGACGGCTCGCGCTCGGAGAGCTCGATCGCCGTCCAGAGCCCTGCGAAACCGCCACCGACGATGCACACATCGGCCACCACGCGAGCGTCGAGCGGGGGACAGGGCTCCCCGGGCTCGGCGGCGAGGGCCTCCTGGAGCCAGAGGCTCCGGTCGCCGCCTGGGTCGGGGAGACGCGGAAGAGACTCCCCCACGTCCTAACTCCGGAGGCTCCGCGCCAGATCGAGAACGCGCTTTCGGTCCTCCTCCGAGAGCTCCGCGAGGAGAGCGCGGAGCTCCTCCACAGAGGCGAGCAGCTTGCGTGTGGCTGCAACCTCCGGATCGAGCGGTTCCTCGTCCTCGGGCTCGTCCATCGCGCTATCGAAGCACGGCGCGGCGTCCGCGGGCCAGTCCGAGGAGGACGAGACGCCCCGCGACGAGGAAGAGCAACGTGAAGGACAGCGCGACCCCGGTGAAGACGAGGAACCCCGTTCCGAAGTCGCGACCCAGCCAAAGGCCGCGGAGCGCCACACCGGCGGGCACGGCTGCCGCCCAGGTTGCGGCGAGCCGGCCCAGCCCACCCTCGCGGTACGTGCCGAGGACCGCGGCGGCGCCTAGCCACGCCCCGAGGATCGGCACGGCGTTGCGCACGAGCGGGCCGACGCCCAGGGTCCCGCCGTGGTCGAGCACTCCGACGACCACGAAGGCGAGCAGCGCCACGGTGTCTGTAACGACGAGCGCGCCGGCAGCGCGCTTCCGGTGGGAAACGGCGTCCATGAAGCGATGCTCCCACAACGACGGCGTAGTCTTCGGGGCGTGAGGCGCGCGGTTCGAGAGGCGCTCGACGAGCTCCACGCTCTGGCCGACCCCTCGCGGCTCGAGGGCATGGCTCGCTACGCGATACCCGCCGACCTCGGCGTCACGATCTACGAGCTGCGCCCCCTTGCCAAGCGTCTGGGTTCCGATCACGAGCTCGCGCTCGGGCTGTGGGGGAGCGGGATCCACGAGGCTCGCATCCTCGCGGGGTTCGTAGACGATCCCGCGCTCATCACCGAGGAGCAGATGGAGGACTGGGTCGCCGACTTCGACTCCTGGGATCTCTGCGATCAGGTTTGCGGCCTCTTCGAGCAGACCGCCTTCGCCTGGAAGAAGGCTCGCGAGTGGAGCCGCCGCGGCGAGGAGTTCGTGAAGCGGGCCGCCTTCGCGATCGTCGCGGGCCTCGCCGTGCACGACAAGGCGGCCGGCGACGGCGCGTTCGTCCGGTTCCTGCCCACGATCCGTCGCGGTGCCGCCGACGACAGGAACTTCGTCAAGAAGGCCGTCAGCTGGGCGCTCCGCAACATAGGGAAGAGGAACCTCGCCTTGAACGCCGCCGCGCTCGAGACCGCAGACGATCTTCGGGGATCCGCCTCGCGCTCGGCGCGGTGGGTCGGCTCGGACGCTGCGCGGGAGCTCGCGAGCGAAAGGGTGCAGAAGCGCCTGAGGCGCAAGGCTAGAGGTTGAGGAGCGCCGGAGCGAGCTCGCCGAGCTGTTGCAGGCAGACCTCGGCCTCGTCCTCGACCACCACCTGCACGCAGACGTGGTCGGCGCCCGCCTCGAGGTGCGATCCGACGCGCCCCGCGATCGCCTCGACGTCCCCCCACGCGATCGTCGTGTCGATCAGCCGGTCGCTTCCCGAGCCCACGACATCCTCCTCCGAGTACCCGAGCCTCCTTAGGTTGTTCGCGTAGTTCGGCGACTGCAGGTAGTCCTCGGCGAACCACCGCCCGATGGCACGAGCCCGCGTAGGCTCCGTCTCGAGAACGACAGTCTGCTCGACCGCTAGAACCGGATCCGGGCCGAGCACCTTGCGCGCCCGCTCGGTGTGCTCGACGGGGACGAAGTAGGAGTGCGCGCCGGCGGTCCTCTCGGCGGCGAGCCCGAGCATCCTGTCGCCCAGGGCCGCCAGCATCCGTGGCGCTGGCACCTCCGGCTCCGGCGAGCTCGAGCGCGCGCGATCCATCCTGTCCAGGTAGTCGCGCATCCGCGTCCAAGGCCGGGCATAGTCGGTCCCGCGGACCTCGGCCTGGTACTCGTGCCCCACGCCGATCCCGAGAACGAGTCGCCCGGGGAACGCGTCCGCGACGGCACGCCGGCCGAGCTCCATCGAGATCGGGTGACGCGCGCCGATGTTCGCGATCCCAGTCGCAACCGTGAGGCGCCGGCTCGACGATAGGAGCAGGCTGGCGTTCGAGAACACCTCGCGGCTGCGCATCCCCTCGGGGATCCACAGGGCCGGGAACCCGATTGACTCGATCTCCGCGACCGCCCTACGCACGTCCTCCGCGGGCAAGGCGTCGAGCGCGAAGGTCCAGGCGCCCACCCTCCCCAGGGCGGCGCGTACCCGCTCTCGTTCGTTGGCCAGGCTCATCCCGCGCGCACGGTATCAGACAGTGGACGGCCTTCCCCCCGGATCGCTAGTCGGCCTCCACCGGTACCTTCTCCAGGTCGATGGTCACCTGGGTCTTCTTCTCGCGCGCCGCCGCATGGCCTTCGACGTCGAGCTTCGGCAGCCATCGCAGCCACTTCGGCAGGTACCAGTTGGCGTCGCCCAGAAGCCGCATGCTCGCGGGCACCAGGATCGACCGCACTATCGTCGCGTCCATGAAGACCGCGACGGCGAGCCCGAACCCCATCTGCTGCAAGGGAACCAGACGCCCGGCGGCGAAGGCGGTGAACACCGCGACCATGATGATCGCTGCCCCCGTGATGATCCCGGCCGTCGTCCTGAGCCCGTAGGCCACCGCCTCTGTGTTGTCGCCGGTCCTGTCGTACTCCTCACGGATCCGGCTGAGCAGGAACACGTGGTAATCCATCGACAGACCGAACAGGATGGAGAACAAGAGCAGCGGCAACCATGCCTCGATGGCCTCGACCTCCTGGAACTGGAAGCCGACGGCGTTGAACACGTCGAGCGACAAGCCGTGCAGCCATCCCAGGAGCCCGCCCTCGTGGCGCTGGAACACGATGACGATCGCGCCGTAGGCGGCCCCCACCGAAACCAGGTTCATCAGGACGGCCTTCAGCGGAACCACTATCGAACGGAAGACGACCATGAGAAGCAGGAAGGAAAGCGTCAGCACGAACCCCAGCACGATCGGCTGGTAGGTGTCGGTCTGGGCAAGGAAGTCCGTGAAGATCCCCGGGAACCCCCCGACCAGGACCTCAGCGTCCACACCATCGAACACCCGGGGAATGATCTCGTCGCGGAGCCGCTCGACCGCGACGAACGTCTCGTTGGCGAACGCGTCCCCGGAGGGGAACGCGTTCAGGACGAGCGCGTCGCCGTTCGAGCCCGGCAGGATCTGCGACTGAGACGCGAACGCCCCGTCGGCGGCTATCTCCTCCTGGAGCTTACCCACGGCCGCCTGCACACCGGACGACCCTACGTCGCCGCCGACGTAGATCTGGACCGGATCGGTCCGGCCGCCGGCCGCGAAGTCGTCCGCGAGGATCAGGAAGGCCTGCTTGGACTCGACGTCGTCGGGCAAGGTCGACGCGCTCTGGGTCGTCCCCTTGTCTATCGTGAAGTAGGCGCTCCCCAGGGTGCCGAGGACCGCGACGGCGGCGAGGAGGAAGACAACCGGGCGCGCCATGACGGCTCTTGTGATCCGGTCCCAGAATCCCCCCTTCGGGTCGTGATCCCCCTCCACGCGCGCCCGCTTGGAGAACCGCGGCCAGTTGATCCGATCCTTAAGGAGACCCATGAGGGCGGGAAGCAGGGTGAGGGACGCAGCGATCGAGGCGAGCACCACCAGGATGGCTCCCGTGGCCATGCTGCGGAAGATCGTGTTGGGCATGATGAACATGCCGAGCAGCGCGAAGACGACCGTGAGTCCGCTGAAGAACACCGCACGGCTCGCGGTCCCGCCGGCCGCGCCGATCGCGGCGTAGGGATCGAGCCCCTTCCTCCGCTCCTCGCGGTACCGCGCGAGGATGAACAGCGAGTAGTCGATCCCCACCGCGAGCCCGATCGAGGTGGTCACGTTGGTCGTGAACAGGCTGAAGTGAACCCCGGAGAGCTTCGAGACGAGCGCGATGATTCCGAACGCGATCGGGACCGCGAAGATCGCCATGGACAGCGGCAGCAGTGCCGCAACGAAGGCAGCGAACACGACCATCAGGACGACCAAGGCGATCCCGACTCCGATCCGCTCGGACCGCTGCAGGTCTTCCTCGGCGACGTCGAAACTGTCGGCGTTCAGCGTGGCGGGCCCGGCCAGCAGGACCTGGAACCCGTCCTCCGAGCGGAGGCCGTCGCGAACCTCCTTCAGCTTGTCGACGGTCTCGAGCTCCTGGTCCACGATCGGAACGGCGACCAGCATCCCCCGGCCGTCCTTCGAGACCAGACCCCCGGCCTGATCCTCGATCTGCTGGCGCTGCGCGGGGTCGGTGACCTCGTCGCCCGCGGCGACGAGGTCGTAGTACGTGATGACGCTCGAGGGCTGACCCTCCGCCGGGGGAACTACGACTCGGTCGCCGAGAGCGGTGACCTCTTCCTGCACCTTCCGCACGAACGCCTCGAACTCGGGGTCCACCACGGTGAGGTGGGGGCTCTTCACGATGAAGAACTCCGTGTCCGCCTGCTCGCCCGTGACCTTCTGCTCGATCAGCTCCAAGGCCTGCTTGGACTCGGGCCTGTTCGTGAAGTCGATGTCGGTCGTGAGGCCATCCTCCAGAAACGCGCTCGAAGCGGCGCCCATCCCGACGACGACGGCCACCCAGACAACGATGGTGCGCCAGGGGTGACGGCTGCTGGCCCTGGCAAGGCTCTCCGGGTTCAGCTTCATGCTCCCTCCCATCCCACGGGGGTCCGTCGGTGGGACCCCGAGAAACTTACGCCATATGTTTACACCGTACGCATTATAGGCGTACGATGTAAGGTGTCAACCCCGGGAAGGTGACCCGATGACCGAGGAGACGCTACACAAAGCACAGGACGAGGGTGCGCGCACGACAAGGGAGCCGCTCACCCACAACCGCATCCTCGCCGCCGCACTCCGGATCATGGACGAGGAGGGGCTGGAGGCGGTCTCGATGCGTCGGATCGGCCGCGAGCTCGGCGTGGAAGCGATGTCGCTCTACAACCACGTCCGGGACAAGGAGGACGTCCTCGACGGCGTGACCGACCTCGTCATGGGCGGATTCGAGCTGCCCGAGCCCTCGGAGGACTGGGAGAACGCCGTGCGCGAGGGCGCGCGGGCTTGGCGTCGGATGCTGAAGGCCCACCCCGGCGTCATCACGCTGCTCTTCGAGCGCAAACACCCGATGAAGACCGTCGAGGCCCTTCGTCCGATGGAGATCGCCCTCGAGATCCTGCGGAGCCCAGGGCTCTCCACCCCCGAGACCGTGCAGGCGTTCCACGTCTTCGGCGGGTACATCCTCGGGTTCGTCACGATGGAGCTCAGCCAGGCCTTCGAGCTGGGGGAGGAGAATCACCGCCGCGCTCACGAGGAGTTCGCGCGCGGCGTCCCGCCCGAGCAGCTCCCCAGGCTTACGGAGTCCCTCCCCTACTTCGCCGACTGCGACTTCGACGCGGAGTTCGACTTCGGCCTCGAGCTCCTGATCGCCGGCCTGTGGGCGAGGACCGAGGGACGCCGGTAGGCACTACTCCTGAAGCCC
>Ga0209342_10006261_pt1 | contig 12110 bp, 5 predicted proteins | sample RifCSP16_2_FD_184023 | JGI IMG/M metagenome (GOLD analysis project Ga0209342, IMG submission 184023) | Soil microbial communities from Rifle, Colorado - Rifle CSP2_sed 16_2 (SPAdes) (version 2) | ecosystem: Environmental > Terrestrial > Deep subsurface > Rock core/Sediment | place: Rifle... | reverse complement strand
TCTGGTTTATCCCTTGTATCTGGTACTCTATCGGGTCTTCTATCGTTATGATCTTTTTGTCCGGAGAATTTATCCTTTCAAGAGCGGCATAAAGGGATGTCGTTTTACCGCTTCCTGTAGGACCAGTAACAAGAACAATTCCATGAGGACGATGAATAAGCGAATTTGTGGTTTCAAGCTTCTTACCCTCAAGACCCAATTCCTCGAGTTCGAGTAGAACTGATGAGCGGTCGAGAAGCCTCATAACAACACTTTCTCCATGAGAGGTTGGAACAGTAGATATACGAACATCTACGTCGCGTCCAGCTATCTTTACTCGAATTCTTCCATCCTGTGGCTTTCTCTTTTCCGCAATATCAAGCTCAGCCATAATCTTTACCCTTGAGATAACAGATGATTGAAGCCTTTTGGGAACCGCGGTCACATTGTAAAGAAGACCGTCTTTTCTAAATCTCACAACCAAATCCTTTTCGAAGCACTCAATGTGAATGTCGCTTGCTTTCTCCTTTACAGCGTGAAATAGAAGAGAGTTTACAAATCTAATTATTGGCGCCTCATCCTCCGCCTCAAGAAGGTCTTTAGGTTCCTGAAACTCAGATTCAGTAATACCTGAAGTCCCGTTCTCAATCTCATCCCTCATCTCCGTACCACGTTCATAAACCCTGTTTATGCAGTCTATAATCACGGGACCTAAAGCAAGAAAAGGTTCTACATCGCACGCAAAAACTGACCTTACCTCATCTAATACATATAAATCCAGAGGTGGAGCAAGGGCTACAATAACCCTTCCATCCCCTTTCTTTAGAGGAATTAGTCTAAATTTTTTTGCAAAGCTTATAGGAAGTAGTTTTACAAGTTCAGTATCAATATCCTTTTCAGAAATGCTAAGGATATGCGGAATCCCATAGAACTCCGATAGTATCCCCAGAACCTCTTCGTCACTCAATAGCTTTGATTTAAGTAGGGTTTCTTCAAACCTCTCTCCGTTTTTAGATAAAAGCTCACTTAGCTTATCCTGAACTGCAGGATTTTTTTTAATAATGATTTCCTCTAGGCTTTTCATGTCAGTACCCCCTTTGTCATACTACTCACTAGGAAATTCTCTCTTAACCCCCTGTTGTTGAAGGAGCATGTTTCTTCTTTGTCTATCTTCTAGTAATTTCTGCATGTCACTTTCGTTTTCTACAATCCTCGGGGTGAGAAGAATCAATAGATTTATCTTAGTGCTTCTTCTTTGCTTAAACTTAAATAGATAACCAAGAAGCGGTATATCACCAAGAAGCGGAACCTTACTTTCAGCGACAGTTTCTCTATCCTGAACAAGCCCACCTATTACAATAGTCTGGCCGTCTTTAACGACAACAGATGAATCCGCGCTCCTTGTAGTTGTAGCAATACCAAAAACAGCTGTATTCAGATCGGGAGGTGCAGGCGCTACTGCTGAAACCTCAGTATGTATATTCAAATTCAGAAAGTCACCTTCGCTGATCTGAGGAGTAAGCACAAGCCTTATACCGACAGGTTGACGATCTATGGTCTGCACTGTAACACCCGTTTCACCAACCGTGCTTCCTGTTGGAAAAGGAATCACATCAGCCACAACAATCTCAGCCTCCTCGTTATCCGTTGTAACAATGCTGGGTGTGGAGAGAACATTCACATCCGTTAAGGAGGCAAGGGCTTGGAAAAGAAAAGTAAAAGACGGAATAGGAGGGATTGGACCAGAGCCATCAGGATCAACTGAATCACCAACAAGTCCTAAAAAGAGGCCTGATATGCTGCTTATGGCAGTTATAAAAGACTGAGGGTTAGCAGCGACGCCGAGAAGACTAGGTATACCCGGTAGCGCTGTCCCAAAAAAGCCTGCGTTATCTCCATTAAATGAAAAACCTATGCTAAAGTTTGTGCCAAGTGCCCTTAGTCTATCAACAGCGATTTCAAGTATTGCAGATTCAACAAAGACCTGCCTTCTTCTAATATCAAGATCGTCTATAACCCTTTTTATAGTTTCATAATCTCTACGTGAACCAATAATTATGACGGAATTAGTAGCAGGATCTGCAGTAATTCTTACACCCTCTGCCTCCGCAACAACAGCTGAAATTCCACCCCCATCAGTCTCTCTTTGTATAACTTGCCCTGCCTGTTCAAAAGCGCCTACAGTCCCCCCGGTCTGCCTCCCCCCTTGATATGTAGTTCCTAACGTGCCTCCAACCCCCCCTGTTGTTCTTGTAGTTGTCCTTCCGGGCTGTGTTATAGCACCACCCCCACCTCCAATCAAGCTGGAAAGAATACTTACCACCTGTTCAGCATCCGCATTTTGAAGACGTATAACGTATATTCCCAGCTCTGGTGTCTCGGCCTCAACGTCGAGCTTTTCTATCACCGCTTTAATCTTACCCATGTCTTCGTGATGGGCTATTACTATTAATGAGTTGGTTCTTTCATCGGTAATTATCTTAAGACCCGAAGTCTGTTGCCCCCCTCCTCCAGATGAAGTAGCACGCGGTATACGCCTCGGAGCCTCTCGCTGTTGACCAGGCTGAGGTGATTCAGCAGTCGGGGTTACGCTTTCACCACCAAAGATCTGCACAAGTTTTGCTGCAATATCAGCTGCATAGGAATGCTGGATTTTTATAAACTGTATCTCTGTATCTTGGTCAATATTTTCGATTATTTTTAATATCCTATTTAGGTTTGATACTGTCTCTACAATAATTAAAGTATTTAAAGGTGCATAAGTCAGGATATCCCCCTCTTTCGAGATAAGGGGCCTTAGCGTGTTTGCAACCTCTTGAGCATTTATATTTTTCAGTGGAACAAGCCTCGTAACATACATATCCGAGGGACTACCGTATTCGATACCAGAACCCGTTGGTAGGCTTTCAATCTTAATATCCCTTTTTGGAATAATTTTGCTAACTCCATCTTTTTTAACGATAGCAAACCCGTTTAAATCCAAGATGGCCTCAAAGAGTCTTAAGGCGTTTTGTTTTTTAAATCCGCCCTTAGGTGCTACTACAGTCACTTTCTTACCCTTTACAGATTCCTCTAGTAGAAATGTCTCCCCAGTGATCTCACTTACCGTTTGGATTAGGTCTCTTATATCCATTTCTGTCTGAAGGTTAACTACATCTTCCTCAGGTATGCTCTCCTGTTTTGGAGATTCCTCCGGTGCTTTTACCTCCTTCTTTTCAATAACTCCTTCTTCCGCTTGTAACTTCTCCTGAGCTGTAGCTTGCGCCTCAGGTTCTTTAGTTTCTAAATCATTTGTTGGAGCCCCAATTTCCTTGTTTTCTTCTTCTAAAGTAGTTGCCTCAGTCTCTTGTTTTTTAGATGTTGATGTTTCATCACCCCCTGTCGGGAGAGTTTTAGAACGTTTGAAATCATAAGGCACCCTTATAAATTGATCCACCTCCAGGTTGTCATCTTTTAGGCTGTTCAATTTTTTCAATTCATCAACCGAGACTCGGAACTTCTTAGCCACGCTATATAGGGTGTCTCCAACCCTTACCTTATATTTCATGGTTCTCACAGTCGGATTTTGTGGCTTTACCTCTTCTTGCTTCTCTCCTGTAATATCCTCTGACTGAGGTAAAGCCTCTTGAATACTTATAGTCAATGCAATAATAAACAGAGAAACCCAAAAAACCTTGCAGGCTCTTTTCATTCCCAGTGCTCCTCTCACCTTAACCTTATGCTAACAACTTTTTCTACATTCATAATTTCTCTTCGCTATGAAACATAGACGCATTGATTTATGCATCTACTATTTATTACAATTATTTTTGTTGCTTCATCCTCATGTTATAATTTTTAATTATACTATTTAATTGTGTATTCATATGTGAAATTCTGTCCACGTCTCGATAGATCCATACTAAAGTGAGTTTGTCCTCTCAATTCCTCAAAGATGCTGAACGCATTCTCAATGTTATCAAGCTCTACGTCGTTTATGCTGTGAAGAACATCCCCGTTTCTAAGTCCAATTTTAAAGAAAACACTATTTGGCCTTATTGCAAAAAACTTTAGCCCATCATCTTGAGGAATCGCCCGAGCTTGAGTCATTAGTTGATTTGGGTCGCTTAGAGCCTCTTCAAGCATCTTCTGGTCAACCTCATAAACCCCTTCTGACACCTCTCTTACATCCATATTTTCAGCCCCCGTTTGAGTTTTCTCTTTAGAACTCTTATCCCTACGTTCAATACGATTCGGTGCACCAATTTGTCCAGGTTGAGACTGAGAAACAACCGATGATATACCTCCAATATCCTTTTTACATTTGATCGTCTCAGGCCCTTCACCCCTTTCAACTATAGCTATGCAGTTTTCAATCCTGGCTAACTCAACACTTTCAGAGATAACTATATCAATCAATTCCCCTTCAACATAACCCCTAACCTTACCAGTATCTAGATTCTTTATAATCGCTGATTTTCCAGAACCCCCAAGAACAGTTCCAAGCAGTTCAAGTTTGAGTGTAGTTTGAGGTACCTCATTTACACTTAACCCCGATGAGCCTAATGAGGTGCGCTTTAGGTTAAATATATTCTTTGTTAAAATCACATTATATGAACTTCGTGGAGACGAATGCTTTAAATTGCCATCAAGGCGGTTTTCTGGAGATAACATTGAAGATGCAAAAGCCTCTGATACGGGTGGGGTTACCGCATCTTTAATCCTATCAGTTGCTATTTTCGCAATTGTATAGGAAATCCCCGCTAAAAGTATAAGATTTATGACCCAGATGTATCTTTTTATAACCGATGCAATCATTTAAGTAAATTAGTTAATTTAAACTAGCAAAATAAAGCATTTTACTTTATATGTCAATAGGGATTTTCTTTTAATCATATAACCCTTCTGACCTCAATAAGCTTAGTAATATCTTGCCTCATGTAATCTGCTGCCGCCTCTGGAGGGGTCGGGTTTATAAAGAAACCAGCCCCCCATTCAAACCCTGCAATGGTTGTGAGGCGTGGAATGAGCTCTATATGCCAATGAAAATCGGATTCAATTGAGTCCCAATGCTGTGGTTGGCCAGGACGTTTGAATCTTGGTGGCGAGGTATGGAGTACAAAATTGTAAGGCGGGTCATTTAAAAGCCTCTTTATGGAATTTAGTAAAAGTTTTAATATAGGTGCTAGTTCTCTAAGATCATTATCACCTAGCATTGAGTAATCATGTAAATGGTGTTTAGGAAGTATCCATGTTTCAAAAGGAAAGCTTGAAGCAAATGGGCTCCAGATGATATAGTTCCTAGTCTCATAAATGATCCTTACACCAAAATCGATTTCTTGTTTTATTAGATCGCAGATGAGACATCTTTCCTTAGCTCTATAGTTTTCCCTGCACGCAGTAAGCTCCTGCTTAACGACAGGTGGAACCATGGGGGTTGCTATTAGTTGAGAGTGTGTATGAGTAAGAGAAGCGCCAGCTTCAGCCTTGTGGTTTTTAAATATCAAGACATACCGTAGTCTATAGTCACCAAACAGGTCTCTTATCCTTTGTCTATAGGCAAAAAGCACATCCGTTATCCAATCTGCATCTAAGTCACCTAGTCCCTTATTATGATCAGGGGTCTCAATAATAACCTCGTGTGCACCAGCACCGCTAACTACATCGAATATACCCGTACCGTATCTAATAGCATCGTCTTCTATCTGTAGTGCTGGAAATTTATTTGGAACAACCCTTACTCTCCATCCAGGTGAGTCAGGCTTTGTCCCCTGACTTCTTATAGCAAATATTTCCGGAGGTGTTTTCTCTTCCGATCCCTCACAAAATGGACAGGCTGCTAAAGATTCCCCATCTGTATGTGCTCCAACCCCAGCTATTGTATAATCGCTCGGTCTCCTAGCCCTCTCAGTCGAGATAATCACCCATCTGTTTCTAATCGGGTCAAACCTTAGCTCAGGCATTCAATTCTCCATAAGAATCGTTAGACTCTAAAATTATATCAAGATTTGATATATAAACGTTATTATAGAAATTGATTGAAAAGCAAAATAAAATCTCAGGATATTGAGGGAGAACAATGGGTTGTAACAATTCAAAGTCTATTGCTTCTTTGTTGATTGCTACTCCGTTATTCTTTGAGTTAATCAATCTTTTAAATTGACTAAACTTTACTCATTTTTTACTCAAAATCAACCCCCTATTTTACTTATGATTAAATTTTATATGATTCTAAAATCTTCAAGTGACTTTTATAAAGAAGAAACCAATGGTAGTCTTTTCAGTAATTTATTTTGCGCTTGCATTATGAACCTGAGTTTCATTTACTTTTTAAATTGCATAATCAATCTCTTTCGAGTTAAATCCTAGACTAGTCAATGATGGTATAAAGCAATAGCAAATGTCTAAACATTTCAAAGGAAGGAAATCTAAGAGGGTCATGAATGAATTAAGCTTTATCACGGATCACGACATATTTCTATTTAAGCAAGGAAGCCACTTCAAACTTTACAACAAACTCGGCTCTCACCCCATGACCGTTAACAAAACGCAAGGAACTTACTTTGCTGTTTGGGCTCCAAATGCAGAAAGGGTATCAGTTATAGGAGATTTTAATGGTTGGAATCCTGAGTCTCATCCTTTAGGTGTGAGATGGGATGGTTCAGGTGTATGGGAAGAATTTATTCCTTATCTTGAAAAAGGAACGATTTATAAGTATCACATCACCTCTAAACATAATAACTACAATGTAGAAAAAGCGGATCCTTACGCATTCTTCTCTGAAACCCCTCCTAAGACAGCATCAATTATATGGGACTTAAACTATGATTGGAAAGATGATGAATGGATGAAAAATAGGTATAAATTTAATTCGCTTGATTCTCCATTTTCCATATATGAGGTTCATCTAGGCTCGTGGAGACGGGTTCCAGAAGAAGGAAATAGGTTTCTTACTTACAGAGAAATAGCCCACTACCTTGCTGATTATGTGAAGTACATGGGATTTACACATGTTGAATTTCTACCAGTAATGGAGCATCCATTTTATGGTTCTTGGGGTTATCAGACATCAGGATACTTTGCGCCTACAAGTAGGTATGGTACGCCCCAGGATTTCATGTACCTAGTTGATTACATGCATCAGAATGGAATAGGTGTAATTTTAGATTGGGTTCCTTCACATTTCCCAGACGATAAGCACGGACTGGTTTATTTTGATGGTACACACCTTTATGAGCATGCAGACCCAAAGAGGGGTTTTCATCCAGAATGGAATAGTTACATTTTTAACCACGGCCGAAACGAAGTGAGGGCTTTTCTAATCAGTAATGCCCTCTTCTGGCTGGATAAATACCATGTTGATGGTCTTCGGGTGGATGCGGTGGCCTCTATGCTATACCTTGACTACGCTAGGAAGGAGGGAGAGTGGATACCTAATGTGTATGGGGGAAGGGAGAACCTGGAGGCTATAAGCTTCCTAAAAAGGTTTAACGAAGCGGTTTATGGAGAATTCCCCGACGTACAGACCATAGCTGAAGAGTCAACGGCATGGCCCATGGTCTCAAAACCGGTTTATGTAGGTGGTCTTGGCTTCGGGATGAAGTGGAATATGGGATGGATGCATGACACCTTAGCATATTTCTCAAAGGACCCAATCTTTAGAAAGTATCACCATAACCAGTTAACGTTCAGCATATGGTATGCCTTCTCAGAAAATTTTATTCTTCCCCTTTCCCACGATGAGGTTGTTTACGGAAAAGGTTCTCTAACTGGAAAGATGCCTGGAGATGAGTGGCAAAGGAATGCTAATGTGAGGGCTTTGTTTGGGTATATGTATGGGCATCCGGGAAAGAAGCTTTTATTTATGGGAGGAGAGTTTGGTCAATGGCGGGAATGGGTTCATGATGAAAGTCTGGAGTGGCATACCCTTGAGTACCCATTTCATAAAGGTATACAACTATGGGTCAAAGACCTGAACCACCTTTATAGAACTGAACATGCTTTATATGAGTTGGATTTTAGTTTTGAGGCTTTTGAGTGGATTGATTTTCGGGACTCTGAGAATAGCGTTATAAGCTTCATAAGGAAAGGCAAATATACCAACGATATCATTCTAGTAGTTTGTAACCTCACGCCTGCTCCTAGATTTAACTATCAGTTAGGTGTCCCGAGAGGGGGTTCCTGGAAAGAGGTTTTAAACAGCGATTCCGTTTTCTATGGAGGAAGCGGACTGGGAAATTCTGGTGGTCTTGAAGCTAATCATGTTAGTTCACATGGAAGACCATACTCTTTGTTTCTGACCTTACCTCCTCTTAGTGTCTTATTCCTTAAGAGTGAAATATAAGTGAAGAACTTTGCAGCGAGCTGTAAGGTATCAGCATATAAAGGGGAAGGTTCAGTTTCAATCTTCATTTGCAAACCTAACCTGTCCTGAGAAAGTCGAAGGGAGGTCTCCGCTACATTTTGAATTATGCATCAACGATTCAAACTCTATCTAGCTTTAGTCCGCCATCAATGTCATTCCCGCATGTTTCGAGCGGGAATCCAAATTGATTTAGAGTTCATGGATGCCCGATTAAACTTGTCCCCGTATGTATTAAGCGGGGAGCACTCGGGCATGACATGCAGGAACCCTAAAGGTCTCCGTTACATTTTGAATCAGAGATGTATCCTTGAGTAGCGGCGATCTTTAGATCGCCACATAGAAAGAACCTTGGAATAATGGAAGAAAACCTTTTAATCTATTCTACTAATACCTGTAATACTTCTAGAACTTTTCTTCATCTATGCATAAACTAAGGGAATGGCAAATCTATAAGAGCATTAACAATTGCTATCTTTAAATTTGGCTTATGGTTAACAATGGATAAGTATATATGTATTCATGGACACTTTTATCAACCGCCTAGAGAAAACCCTTGGCTTGAGGAGATCGAGTTCCAGGACTCAGCATACCCCTATCATGACTGGAATGAAAAAATAACAGCAGAATGTTATGCTCCAAATGCAACCTCTCGTATCCTAGATCATGAAGGAAGGATCGTAGAGATTGTAAATAATTACTCGAAGATAAGCTTCGACTTTGGTCCCACTCTCCTTGCCTGGCTAGAAAAAAGGTCGCCAGACGTATACCAAGCGATTTTGGAAGCTGATCGGGTAAGTCGAAATAACTTCTCAGGACACGGCTCAGCACTAGCGCAGGTTTACAACCATATAATCATCCCCTTAGCAAATCCCCGTGATAAACACACGCAGGTGCTATTGGGTATCCGGGACTTTGAGCACCGCTTTGGTCGCAAACCAGAGGGGATGTGGCTTCCAGAGACTGCTGTGGATTTGGAAACTTTAGACATCCTTGCAGACCTTGGTATCAGGTTTACGATTCTTGCGCCCCATCAAGCCAGCAGAGTACGTAGAATCGGTGCGCGCACATGGCGCGATGTCAGCGGTGGGCGCATAGATCCTAGTATGCCATACGAAATCGTACTACCGTCTGGTTTAACAATCAATCTCTTCTTCTATGACGCTCCCATCTCACGCGCTGTTGCTTTTGAAGGTTTGCTTTCGAGTGGTGATAATTTCGCGCATAGACTCCTAGGTGCATTCCATGGGGAACGCGATTGGTATGAGATCGTCAACATAGCTACAGACGGCGAGACATACGGCCACCATCATAGGTTCGGAGATATGGCTCTAGCTTATGCTCTCAACTACATCGAATCTAACAAGCTTGCAAGCTTGACTAACTATGGTGAGTATCTGGAAAGACACCCGCCTACCTATCAGGTAGAGATCTTTAAGGATACCTCATGGAGTTGCGCTCACGGGGTTGAAAGGTGGCGAAGCAACTGTGGGTGTAACTCTGGAGCAAACCCTAGATGGAATCAGTCTTGGCGAACCCCGCTAAGAGAATCCTTAGACTGGTTACGAGATACGATTACTCCAGCCTATGAAAAGAAGGGAAAACTTTTATTCAATGACCCGTGGGCAGCCAGGAATGAATATATACAAATCATACTTAACCGTTCTCCCGATTGTGTTAAACAATTCTTAGACAAACATGCCGCTAGTAATCCTAGTGAAGACGAAAAGATTACGATGATAAAGCTCCTAGAGCTTCAGCGCCACGCTATGCTAATGTACACGAGTTGTGGATGGTTTTTTGACGACATATCCGGTATTGAATCAATACAGGTCATCGAATATGCGGGGCGCGCCATTCAGCTTGCTGAAGAGCTTTTTGGTAATTCGTTTGAACATCACTTTGTCGAGCTACTAGACCAGGCAAAGAGCAATATTCCTAACCGAGGTAACGGGCGTAGTATCTATGAAAGGTTTGTAAAAACTGCTATTGCCAACTGGGAAAAATTAGGAGCCCACTACTCTATAAGCTCCTTGTTTGAAGACTATCCTCCACATAATAAGATTTATTGTTACTCTATAGACCGACAGAAATACCAGCATTTTGAATCTGGGAAAGTAAAACTTGCGATAGGACGAGTAAAGATGACCTCAGAGATCACAACTGAGTCAGCGCAGTTAATATTCGGAGCCCTATACCTCGGTGGGCATGATATAAAAGGCGGGGTTCTACGGTTCCAAGGAGAAGAGTCCTACAGGGCAATGGTGAAGGAACTAGGTGATGCTTTTATAAAAGAATGCTTTAACGATGTCCTTCTGCTCTTAGATAAACACTTTGAGAAGTCAATATATTCACTGAGGTCGCTATTTCGTGACGAACAGCGTAAGATCTTGAATATCCTCCTGAAATCTAGTCTAGCTGAATCGGAAGCGGCCTTCAGCCAACTCTATGAGCAAAACGCTCCTATTATGCGTTTTGTTACGAGCCTGGGCATCCCTCCATCTAAAGCCTTTTATTCAATAGCTGAGTTAGTTCTTAACAGCAAACTCCGTAATGCTTTCGAGAATGAGGAACTCGACATTGAAGGGATAAAAGCCCTTTTAGAAGAAGCTAAATTACAAGGAGTTTCGTTTGACTCAGAAACCCTCGAGTACTCTCTAAGAATGAATATCGAAAGGATGGCCGAGCAACTTCTTGCAAGCCCTACTAACATATCTCTACTTCAGAAATTAGAGGAGGCTTTAGATCTTACACGCTCTCTCCCATTTATGGTGAACCTTTGGAGGCCTCAAAATGCCTATTATAAGATTCTTAAAACTGTTTATCCTAAGATTCTGAAACGGGCTGAGAAAGAGGATGAAAGTGCAAAGGTCTGGATGAGCCATTTCACTTCTTTAGGAGAAAAACTCTCTATCCGGGTTAGATAGATGAGTACAGGCAAGGTCTTAAAACACTCTCCCTTTGCCTTATTTCTCAACAGGGAGGAAAACAAGATGCAGGATACAAGATACATGATGCAAGACAAACTATTTGTTCGTGCATCATGAATCCTGCATCATGTATCATTTTTTTATGAAAAGACGAGGAAGCGGAATACTACTTCATGTCACATCTCTTCCATCCAATTATGGCATAGGGGACTTGGGACCATGGGCTTACAGGTTTGCGGATTTCCTCTCCGAATCTAAACAGAGTTTCTGGCAGATACTTCCATTAAACCCGACTAATCTTGCTTATGGAAGCTCCCCGTATAGTAGCCCCTCTGCTTTTGCCGGAAATCCTCTTCTTATAAGCCCTGAATCCCTGGTAGAGGATGGCTTGTTAGCAAGTTCAGATATTCATGATTCTCACTTTTTTTCTAATGAAAGGGTTGATTTTATAACCGTAACAAATTATAAAGAGGCGCTTTTTCAGAAAGCCTTTAATAACTTCAAGAAAAAGGGGAGTAGCAACGAGTTTGAGGAATTTTGTGCTAAGAATTCCTACTGGCTTGAAGATTATGCCCTTTTTGCAGTTCTAAAGTCACACTATAACGGAATAGTCTGGAGCGAGTGGCCCACAGAAGTAACTAATAGAAATAAAAGGAAATTAGAAGATCTTAAGAATAGTCTTAGAGACAAGGTCGAGGCTGAAAAATTTATTCAATACATCTTCTTTAAGCAATGGTTTTCTCTTAAAAGCTATTGTAATAACAAAAAGATAAATATCATTGGTGATATTCCTATATACGTGAATCACGATAGCGCAGATGTATGGTCAAATCCGGAGATTTTCAAATTAGACAAAAAAA
>Ga0209342_10006259_pt1 | contig 12111 bp, 10 predicted proteins | sample RifCSP16_2_FD_184023 | JGI IMG/M metagenome (GOLD analysis project Ga0209342, IMG submission 184023) | Soil microbial communities from Rifle, Colorado - Rifle CSP2_sed 16_2 (SPAdes) (version 2) | ecosystem: Environmental > Terrestrial > Deep subsurface > Rock core/Sediment | place: Rifle... | reverse complement strand
TTCCGGTAAATGGGATCGCCGCCCCAATTGTAGCCCAGGCCGTCGTTGAGCGCCGTGGAGTGGACGCGTGCGCCCGGCCGTCGGACCACCTACGAGTGGTATGCCCCTGCCACCTTCTCGATCGCCCGTACGTAGTCGTCCAGGTCCTCCGTCGTCAGCGTGGGGTGCACCAGCAGCGTGAACAGCTCGCCGGCCAGCCGCTCCGCGACCGGGCAGGGCGCGTTGCCGAGGCCCGCGAACACGGGTTGCTTCGGGAGCGGCGTCGGGTAGCGGCGCTGGGCCGGCACGCCCTCCGCGGCCACCGCCCGCACAAAGGCGTTGATGTCCGTGTCCAGCGCGCCGGTCGGCAGGCGGCAGACGTACTTGTAGTAGCTGTGCACGGCGTAGGGCGCCACCGGCGGCGGCACCACGCTCCCCAGCGTCGATAGGCGCTCCGTCAGGTAGGCGGCGTTGCGACGGCGCGCCTCCAGGTACCCGTCCAGCTTCCGCAGCTGCACCAGGCCGGTCGCCGCCTGCATGGAGGTCAGCCGGTAGTTGTAGCCCAGCTCCAGGTGGTAGTACGCGCGCTGCCCTTCCGTCGGTCCCTCGCCGTGGTGGCGGATGCGGCGCATGCGCTCGGCCAGCGCGTCTTCCGCCGTGACGACGGCGCCGCCCTCGCCGCCCGTGGTCATGACCTTGTCCTCCCAGAAGCTGAAGCAGCCCACGCGGCCGATCGTCCCGACCTTGCGGCCGTTGTAGAGCGCCCCGTGGGCTTGGGCGCAGTCCTCGATCACGGCGATGCCGCGCGGCTCCGCCCGGGCCAGGAGGGCGTCGAGGTCCACCGGGTGGCCGTTCAGGTGCACGGCGATGATCGCCTTCGTCCTCGCCGTGATGCGCTCCGCCACGCTCTCCGGCGACAGGCAGTAGGTCTCCGGGTCGACGTCGGCGAAGACGGGGACGGCCCGCTGGTGGAGCGCCGGCGTAGCGGAGGCGATGAACGTGTGCGCGGGCACGATCACTTCGTCGCCGGGGCCGATATCCAGCGCGGTGAGGGCGGTGTGGATGGCGGTCGTGCCGGAGCTGGTCGCGACGCAGTGCGGGGAGCCGTTCCAGGCCGCGAACGCATCCTCGAAGGCGGCCACGGCGCCGCCGCTGAGCTGGGTGAGGGCGCCGGAGCGGAGGACATCGGCGACCGCGCTCACGTCTTCGTCGCCCAGGGCGGGCCAGGGCGGGAACGGCCTGGTGCGGACCTTCGGCCCGCCGTCGATCGCGAGCGCTTCGGCCATAGGTGGCCGTATTATAGGCCAGCGCCGCCTTGCCCGCACGTTCCGCCGCCGGCGGCGTTCCGCTATACTGCGCGCGGGTCGTGCGCTGAGAACGAAGGAGGAATCAGATGGACCTGGGCATCAAGGACAGGGTGGCGCTGGTCACCGGCGCCGGGCGGGGCATCGGCCGCCAGATTTGCCTTACGCTGGCTGAGGAGGGGGCGCGTGTGGCGGTGAACGACGTGTTCCAGGAGCGGGCCGACGCCGTCGCCGACGAGATCCGCAGCGCGGGCGGCCAGGCGATAGGCGTTGTCGCCGACGTGACGGACGGGGCGGCGGTCGCGGCGATGGTGGAGCGGATCACCGCCGAGTGGGGAGCTGTCGATATCCTGGTGAACAACGCCGGCATTCCCGTGATCGCCAGCGCCGAGGACGCGGCCGTGGCCGGCGGGCAGTTCTTCGCGCAGTCGGACCGGGCACAGTGGGACCGGTCGATGGGCCTGATCACCTACGGCGTACTCGCCTGCTCGCGGGCCGTGATCGAAGGGATGGCGGAGCGGCGCTGGGGGCGGATTGTGAGCGTCGTCTCGGACGCCGGGCGTGTCGGCGAGCCGCGCCTGGTCGCCTACTCGATGGCGAAGGCGGGCGTGGTCGGGTTCAGCAAGGCGCTGGCGAAGGAGATGGGGCGCTTCTGCGTTACGGTGAACTGCGTGTCTCCGGCGACCACGGAGACGGAGGCGACGGCGGCCTGGCTGCAGGCGCAGGGCGAGCAGATCATGCGCCAGTACCCGCTGGCGAAGGGGCTGGGGAGGCTGGGTCAGCCGTCCGACATTGCCTGCGCAGTCGCTTTCCTCGCCTCGCAGCGCGCGGAGTGGATCACGGGCCAGGTGCTGAGCGTAAACGGCGGCTACTCGATGCCGGACTAACCGCGGTGGGAGGTGCGAGCCGGGGCGCGGCCCCCTGGAGGGGAGAGTCGCGCCCCGGCTCGGTAGTGGGCAGCGGGGGACGGCACTGCCGGACCGCTGTGTGCGGGCGTTGAGTTGGGGGGCGACGCACCGTTCACCGGCTCTCACTGATCCCAGGGAGGGGGAGGGCGGTGGGTGAGGGTGGGCGTCGCTTCCCGGGATTCCTCCGCTGCGACTGTATAGGATAACGCTATTCGTACATTTGTCAAGTCTGCAGCGCTTCGCACGCGCGATTCCTGTGGTAACTCTATCGAATTTCTTCCGTCTAACAATTTGAGATGTCAGCGGAAGGCTCCGACGCGGCGCGCCGGCTGGCCGCCATGCGTCGCACGTACAAGAAGGTATGCCCGGTCTGTGGCCTGGAGTTCGAGGGGATAGCCAGGCGCGTGTATGACAGACAGGCCTGTCAGGTGAAGGCTTACCGCCTGCGGCGGCGGCTGGCCCGCGCCGGCTCTCAGAGCGAGTGACCCGCGTTTCCCCCTGGCGCGGGGTGTTCACCTTAACTCCTCCTTTACGCTGTAACACGCTCGCAGATAGGCCCGTCCTACCTTATGTACTGAGCTCCTGGTATCAGTGGTTCGAACCCATAACGAGATAGGGACAGATTGAGCGTATCCGGATGAGTCTGTTTGCCCAGCACAACCGGAAGTCCACGGTTGAGATCATCCTCACCTACGCCGCCACGATAGCGATTGCCGAGCTTGTGGCGGCTGACGGCCGCATCCCCAGCGTCTTCACGACGCTCTTCTTCCTGCCGATCATATTCCTGGCCTACCGCCACCCCCTGGCCTACTCCCTCGTCGCGGCCGTCTTCGCCTCCCTGGCCACCAGCCCCGTCATGGGCGTCCTCAACGTGGAGATGAACCCTACGGTGATGCCGGTGCTGTGGTTGGGATGGCCGGCCGTGTACCTGTTCCTGGCGGTCACGCTCAACCAGTGGGCCAGCATCAGGGTCCAGCGCGATGAGCTGGACGACACCGTAGAGCACCTCCTGGACGTGCAGGCCAACAACGATAAGCGGCAGCAGGAGCTGGAAACCCTGAGCGTCATCCACAGCACGATCATGGCCGGCCGCGAAGAGTCCGTCGTTCTGGACGAGATCACCAGCCGTGTGGCGGAGCTGACCGGCGCCAGGATCTGCGCCCTCGTCGTCTCCAGCCCGGCGAGCGGCGAGCGGCCGTACGCAGTGTTCGGCTTCAACCAGGACGATTTCATGCGACTGTACCCCAACGGCGCACCCCACGGCGAAGGTGTGGCCGGCTGGGCGATCCTCCACAACCGCATCGCCACTTCCAGCAACGTCCTCCAGGACCCGCGCTACGACAGCCTGCGCGGGCTCGCGCTCGAGATGGGGTATCGGGCCTCTGCCGCCTTCCCCGTCGAGTTCGACGAGGGCGTGCCGGCCGCGCTGGTCATCTGCTACGAGAACGAGCGTCAGTTCGCACCCGACGAGCTGACCCGCCTGGAGCGCCTCGCCCGCCAGACCGAGCTCGCCGTTCGCAGCATCAGGCAGCGCGAGAGCCTCTCCCGCTTCGCCTTCGATACCGCGCTCGCCCTCACTGAGGCGATCGAGAGCCGCGACCCCTACACCGGCGGCCACTGCCACCGCCTGGCCGAGCACGCCGGCCGCGCGGCGAGCCAGCTGGCCCTCCCCCAGCGCGAGATCGAGGTCGTGCGCATGGGCGCCGCCCTGCACGATGTCGGCAAGATCGTCGTCCCGGACGCCATCCTCAAGAAGCGCGACAAGCTGACGCCGGACGAGTTCGCAATAGTCAAGCAGCACTGCTACAGCGGCGGCCAGATCTGCAAGCGCGTTCCCTTCCTGATGGACGTCTTCCCAATCGTCTACCACCACCACGAACGCTGGGACGGCCAGGGATACCCGGACGGCCTCCACGGCGAACGTATCCCCCTGGGCGCCCGCATCGTGGCCGTCGTCGATGCCTACGATGCGATGACGACGGACCGGCCCTACCGTGAGTCGATGAGCCACCTCGCCGCCGCTGAGATCCTGCGAGACGGCGCCGGCGGGCAGTGGGACGCTACCGTGGTCCGCGTGGTGCTAGAGATGGTTGAAGCCGATGCCCGGAAGTCTGACCGGGAGCGGCTCCGCGAGCACGCCGTCTGAAGCCCCGCCACCCCCTCGCGCAGACCCTTCCCAACCGTGGTAAAATGCTCCGTTGAGCGAGCGCTGAGCGCTATCGCTGCGTTCGCCGGCCTGTTGAGGAGCGGTTTCAACACAGGGAGGGGACGTGGCGACGAAGAGGCAGGCCCCGCCGGCCGGCCCGGCGCGATTCCTGGAGCTCCTCCACGCTGCGCTCGCCCGCGACGGCTTTCTGGCCCCAGAAGCGGCGCGGGAGATCGCCGAGGCCCTCGAAGCGCCCCTCGCCGATATCTATTCCGCCGCTACCTTCTACCATTACGTCCGCACGGAGCCTGACGCCGCTCTCCCCGCCGGTGTGTGCGAGGGGCCGGTCTGCCGGCTGGTCTGCCCGGACGGCGATGTCCAGTTGCGTCAGCGCCTCAATATCGGCGCCGATGGCCGCTCGGCGGACGGCCGCTACCGCTACCAGGGCGTGCCCTGCCCGGGCCTGTGCGACCGCGCCCCCGCGCTCTTCCTCGACGGTGGCTTCTCCGGCGGCCGCGACGGCGCTCCGGCCTGGCCGCCGGAGGAGGCGCCGGCGGCGCTCCCGGACGCGCCCGGCGAGGGCGCGATCGGCCCGCTGCTCGGCAGCGAGAGGGCGTACGAGGTCCTGTCGGATGCCCTGGCCAGCCTGACGCCGGAGCGCGTCATCGAAATCGTGTCGCAGAGCGGTCTGCTGGGCCGCGGCGGCGCCGGCTTCCCGGCGGGCCGCAAGTGGGAGGCGGTGCGCGCCGCTGAGGGCGGCACGAAGTACGTCGTCTGCAACGCCGACGAAGGCGAACCGGGTACGTTCAAGGACCGGCCGGTACTGGAGCACGGCTCAGAGCTCCTGATCGCCGGGATGGCGCTCGCGGGCTACGCCGTGGGGGCTCGCGCGGGCATCATCTACCTGCGGTACGAGTACCCCCGGGCCTTCGACGCCCTGCGAGCCGGGATCGAGCGAGCGGAGGCGCGCGGCCTGCTGGGCGAGGACGTTGCCGGGAGCGGATTCGCATTCCGCATCTACGTGCGGCGCGGCGCCGGGGCCTACGTCTGCGGCGAGGAGACCTCGCTGCTGAACTCGCTGGAGGGGAAGCGCCCGTGGCCGCGGGACCGCCCGCCTTTCCCCACGACGCACGGCCTGTTCGGCGCGCCGACGCTGGTCAACAACGTGGAGACGCTGGCCGCCGTCCCCGCCATCGTGGAGCGCGGGCCGGACTGGTTCCGCGCGCTGGGACGGGCCGAAGCGGCCGGCACGAAGCTCTACTCGGTCAGCGGCCGCGTCCTCCGTCCGGGCGTGTTCGAGTTGCCCCTGGGCGTGACCGCCCGCGAGTTGATCTTCGAGAACGCCGGCGGCATGGCGGAGGGGCGGCAGCTCAAGGCGTTGACCCTGGGCGGCGTCTCCGGCGGCCTGCTGCCGGCGGCCGCCCTCGATCTGGCGCTGGACTACGCCGCGCCGCCCAGCGAGGGCGTCTACCTGGGCTCCGGAGGCATCGTCGTCCTCCACGACGGCGACTGCACTGTGCGGTTCGCCCGCGACTGCATGCGCTTCTTCGAGAGCGAGAGCTGCGGCAAGTGCTACCCCTGCCGGATCGGAACCGTCCGCCTGCGGGAGATGCTGGACCAGGCGGTGGGCGCCTCGGAGCGTTCGCTGCCCGGTGAGGAGGCGCCCGCCCGCTACTACGAGATCTCGGAGGCGCTGCGCCTGGGCTCCGCCTGCGGCCTCGGGCCCTCCGCCGGGCTGCTGGTGAGCAGCCTCTTCCGCCACTTCCGCGACGAGGTGGAGGAGCACGTGCTGCACGGGCGCTGCTCCGCGGGCGTCTGCGGAGGCAGCGATGGCTGAGACGTTCGTCCTTAACGGAAGGCAGGTCGGGTTCGAGCCCGGCGAGAGCGTCTTCAAAGCGGCCCGCCGGGCCGGCGCCGTCGTCCCGGCGCTCTGCTACGACCCGCGCCTGGACGCGGCCGGCTCCTGCCGACTCTGCCTGGTACTGGCCGACGGCCGTCCGGCGGCGTCCTGCGTCCTGCAAGCGCGGCTGGACATGCAGGTGACGACCGAGGGCGCGGACCTGGACGGATACCGCCGGACGCTGCTGGAGATGGTGCTGTCCGAGAACGCGGACGGCGGCTGCCCGAAGTGCGAACAGCTGGGGCCCTGCGAGCTGCACTCGCTGGCCGAGCAGTACGGCGCTCGGGCCGGCCGCTTCGGTGGCGCGACCAGCGGCGAGCCCAAGGAGGACGGCAACCCGTTCATCATCCGCGACTACAGCCACTGCATCTACTGCTACCGCTGCACCCGCGTTTGCGGGGACGTGGAGATGGCCCACGCCATCGTCCCCATCGGCCGCGGCTTCGAGACGAAGATCGCCACCGCCTTCGACGGTGGACTGAAGGAGAGCCCCTGTACGTTCTGCGGGCAGTGCGTCCAGACCTGCCCCACCGGCGCCCTGTTCGACAGGAAGATGTTCGGCAAAGCGAAGGCGGAGGAGGTCACCCGCGTGCCGACCGTCTGCAACTTCTGCGGTACCGGCTGCGGCATCAAGCTGCACGTCGCCGGCGACGAGGTGATCGGCACGACGCCTGACTTCAGCTCGCCGGCGAACGAGGGCGCGCTCTGCGTGAAGGGGCAGTTCGCCTGGGACTTCATCCACAGCCCGGACCGCTTGACCGCGCCCCTGATCAAGTCCGGCGGCGGCTTCCGCGAGGCCACCTGGGACGAGGCGCTCGATCTTGTAGCCTCGCGCTTCCGCGACATAAAGGAGCGCCACGGGCCGGACGCCTTCTGCCTGTGGGCCTCGGCCCGCACCGTCAGCGAGGCGAACTACCTGTTCCAGAAGTTCGCCCGCGCGGTTATCGGCACCAACAACGTCGATAACTGCGCCCGTACCTGACACGCCCCCACGGTCGCCGGTCTGGCGGTCATGGTAGGACGGGGAGCGATGAGCAACTCGATCGCGGAGCTGGAGCGGTCGCCGCTGATCATGGTCGTCGGCTCCAACATGACGGAGAGCCACCCCGTGATCGCCCTCCGCGTCAAGAAGGCGGTACGAAACGGCTCCCGCCTCATCGTCGCCGACCCGCGGAACATCGAGCTGACGCGGCTTGCGCACCGCCACCTGCGGCTCAACGTGGGGACGGACATCGCCCTGTTCAACGCCATGGCCCACGTCATTATCCGCGAGCGGCTGCACGACGAGGGATACGTCGAGGGGCGCGTGGACGGGCTGGACGAGCTGGCCCGCCACGTGAAGAACTACACGCCGGAGGCGGCGGAGGCGATTACCGGCGTCGCGGCGGCGGAGATCGCGGCGGCGGCGCGGGAGTACGCTCAGGCGGAGCGGGCCGCCATCTGCTACACGCTGGGGATAACGGAGCACTCCTGCGGCGTCCACAACGTGCAGGCGCTGGCCAACCTGGCGCTGCTCTGCGGCAACTTCGGGATCGAGAACGCGGGCGTGAACCCCCTGCGCGGCCAGAACAACGTCCAGGGCGCCGGCGACGTCGGCTGCCTTCCTGCCGACCTGCCCGGCTACCAGAAGGTGCAGAAGGACGAGGCGAGGGCCCCCTATGAGCGCGAGTGGGGGGTCCGCATCCCGGAGCGGCCGGGGATCACCAAGGTCCACGCCATCAACGAGCTGCTGGCGGGGAACGTGCGCTGCGTCTACATCATGGGCGAGAACACGGTGGTCAGCGACGCCAACGCCTCGAAGACGCGGCGGGCGCTGGAGGCGGCGGAGTTCCTCGTCGTCCAGGACATCTTCATGACCGAGACCGCCCGGCTGGCCGACGTCGTCCTGCCCGCGGCGACGTTCGCCGAGATGGACGGCACCTACACGAACACCGAGCGTCGCGTCCAGCGCGTCCGCAAGGCCGTCGAGCCGCCCGGCCGGGCCCGCCCCGATGCCGACATCATCTGCGACCTGGCCACCCGCCTGGGCTACCCGATGTCCTACGCTCACCCCTCGGAGATATGGGACGAGGTCGCGCGCAACACGCCGGTCCTTGCCGGCATCTCCTACGAGCGGCTGGACCGCGAGGGCGGGCTGCAGTGGCCCTGCCCCAGCCACGACCACCCCGGCACGAAGTTCCTCCACCAGGACTTCTTCGTGACCGGCCGCGGCCGGCTGGCGCTGGTGGACCACATCCCGCCGGTGGAGCAGCCGGACGAGGAGTACCCGCTGCTGCTCACCACCGGCCGCCACCGCGAGCTGTACCACACGAACACGCAGACCTCGCGGGCGCCGGGCATCCTGGAGCTCGTATCGCACGAGTACGCGGAGGTGAGCCCGCAGGACGCGGCCGGCCTCGGCCTCAGCGACGGCGAGGCCGTCGAGGTCGTCTCGCGGCGGGGGCGCGTGAGGACGCGGGTGCGGGTCACGGACGTCTCGCCGCCGGGCGTGGTGTTCATGAGCTTCCACTTTCCCTGGGAGACGCCAACGAACGAGCTGACGACCGACGCCTACGACCCGATCACGGAGACGCCGGAGTTCAAGGCCTGCGCCGTGCGCATCGAGCGGCTGAACGGCGGGAAGCCCTGATGGCCGACCCGCCGGCGGCCACCTTCGACGCGCTGTTGCCGCCGCAGATCGCGGAGGCCTGCGAGCGGGTCGGCGCCGCCAAGGCCCGCATGGACCTCCTGTCCACGCTGGTGCTGGCGGGGCTGGCCGGCGCCTTCATCTCCCTGGGCGCGATGCTGTTCACGGTCACCGTGACGGAGGCGGGGCTCGGCTTCGGCCCGACGCGTCTGCTGGGCGGCGTGGCGTTCAGCCTGGGGCTGGTCCTGGTCGTCATCGCCGGGGCGGAGCTGTTCACCGGCAACACGCTGATCATCATGGCCTGGGCCAGCCGCAAGGTCTCCACGCCGCTCCTGTTGCGGAACTGGGGGCTGGTGTACGCGGGCAACTTCGCGGGCGCGCTGCTCACCGTCCTGCTGGTGTACGCGTCGCAGCAGTTCGAGTTCAACGGCGACCAGATCGGGGCCACCGCCCTCAAGGTCGCGAACAACAAGGTCAACCTGGGCTTCGGCCAGGCGGTCGCCCTGGGCATCCTCTGCAACGCCCTGGTCACCCTCGCCGTCTGGCTCGCCCTCAGTGCCCGCGGCAGCATCGACAAGATCGTCTCGATCGTCTTCCCGATCACCGCTTTCGTCGCCGCCGGCTTCGAGCACAGCGTCGCCAACATGTACTTCATTCCCATGGGCGTGCTCCTCAAGGAGGAGCCGTCCGTGCGCGAGGCGGCGGGGCTGTCCGGCGGCGCGCTGTCCGACCTCACCTGGGGCGATTTCCTGCTGGCGAACCTGCTGCCGGTGACCATCGGGAACATCATCGGCGGGGCGCTGCTGGTCGGTGCCGTGTACTGGTTCGTCTACCTGCGGCGGGACCACACCGCCTCCGCCGCGGAGCGCGCCGGCTGACCGCTCAGCGCTCCCACAGTCCCAGCTGCGCCCGGCCCTGCGGCTGGAGGTTCGTGCCGTGGATACCGAGGAGGCGGAAGCGGTCGCCGGGCCGGGCCGTCTTGTCGAGGAGCGCCTCCGCTGCCGCCGCGAGCTCCTCCGCGCTGTCTACCCCCTCGGCCAGGCTGGTCTGGCGCGTGATCGTGCGGAAGTTCGCGTAGCGCAGCTTGAGTACGACCGTCCGCGCCGTCGCGTCGTGGTCTCGTAGCCGGCGCGACACGTCCTCCGCCACTTCGGCCAGGACGCGGCGCAGCTCCGGCCCGTCTTCGAGGTCGCGCGGGAACGTCGTCTCGGCGCCGACGGACTTCCGTTCGTGCTCCGTCTCCACGGGGCGGTCGTCCTTGCCGGAGGCCATGCGCTGGAACCACTCGCCGCGCACGCCGAAAGCGGCCGTCAGCGCCGCCGCGTCGGCCCCCGCCAGGTCGCCGATAGTGCGTATGCCCATGCGGGCGAGCGCCTCCTCGGCCCTGGGGCCGACGCCCCAGAGCGAGCGCACGGGCAGCCTCTCCAGGAATGAGGCCTCCTCCCCCGGCGGGACGACGACGAGCCCGTCCGGCTTTCCCTGCTCCGAGGCGATCTTGGCGACCGTCTTGTTCGTCCCGGCGCCTATCGATACGGTGAGCCCGGTCTCCTTTTTCACCCGCCGCTTGATCTTGCTGGCCAGCGCCTCCGCCCCGCCGTGGGCCGCCGACTGCTTGCTGGCGTCGAGGAACGCCTCGTCCAGGGACAGCGGCTCCACCAGCGGCGTGATGTCGTGGAAGATCGCCATCACCCGGCGCGAGACCTCGCCGTAGCGGTCGAACCGCGGCGAAACGCGGACCGCCTCCGGGCAGAGGCGGAGGGCGCGGCTCATCGGCATGGCGGAGTGGACGCCGAAACGCCGCGCCTCGTAGGAGGCGGCCGCGACGACGCCGCGCGCCTCCGGCGGTCCGCCCACCACCACCGGCTTCCCCCGCAGCGCCGGGTTGTCCAGCTGCTCCACCGAGGCGTAGAAGGCGTCCAGGTCCGCGTGCAGGATCGTCCTCGGCATGTCCACATGATAGCGTCCGTCCCCGCCGCGGGTGATACACTGGTGGCGCAATGGCAACCGAATCGAGACCTGCACGCCGCCCCTACCGCACCGGCGACGGGGCGCTGGACGCCAAGATCGCCGAGCTCGTTGAGGCGAGCGCGATCGGCAACGACCGCGACCTGTTGACCGAGATGCTGAGCTCCTGCTTTCGCGTCGCCCGCGACCGCGCGGACCGCGGCGAGATGAAGATGGTGAACGCCGCGCTGAAGGAGTTCGCCTACGCCTTCAAGGTGTTCAAGGCGTACAGGGGCATACGGAAGGTGAGCATGTTCGGCTCCTCGCGGTCGGGTCCGGAGGACCCGGACTACGCCTGCGCCCGCGCCTTCGCCAAGGCGATGGCGGAGCGAGGCTGGATGGTGATCACGGGCGCCGGGCCGGGCGTGATGGAGGCCGGGCACGAGGGCGCCGGCGCCGAACGCAGCTTCGGGGCGGCGATCCGCCTGCCGATGGAGGTCGAGCCCAACGTCGTAATCGAGGGCAACCCCAAGCTGATCAACTTCAAGTACTTCTTCACGCGCAAGGTGACGTTCCTCAAGGAGTCGGACGCCTTCGCGCTGTTCCCGGGCGGCTTCGGGACGCTGGACGAGACGTTCGAGCTGCTGACGCTGATGCAGACCGGCAAGAGCGACCTGCACCCGGTGGTGCTGCTGGAGGCGGAGGGTGGGCGCTACTGGCTGGAGTGGCGGCGCTTCATGGACGAAAGCCTCGCCGGCCACGGCCTCATTTCGCCGGAGGACCTGGACCTGGTGTATATCACGGACAGCATCGAGTCCGCCGTCGCCGAGATCGAGGGGTTCTACCGCAACTACCACTCGCAGCGCTACGTGGACGGCACGCTGGTGCTACGCCTCCAGCGGCTGCCGGACGAAGGCTCGCTGGCGCGGCTGTCGGCGGAGTTCGCGGACATCCTCCGCTCAGATGGGTTGCGGCCGGCGGTGCCGTCCCAGGCGGAGGTGGCCGAGGGGGACTTCCCGGAGCTGCCGCGGCTGGCGCTGGACTTCAACCAGCGTAGCTTCGGCCGCCTGCGCCGCCTGATCGACGCGCTGAACGGGTTCTGACGGCTCGTGGGTGGAGTGGGTGGTCGTAGGCGGGGGTCTTTAGACCCCCGCGTCGGGGTCTGAAGACCCCCGCCTACGTGCAGGCTTCGGGTCACCTGCCGCGGAGGAGAATGCGGGCCGCAGCCGCAAAGGCGCGCCGCCGCGAGATTCTTCGCTTCGCTCAGAATGACAGCGAAGGCCTGCGCCGGCCGCCCGTTGGGT
>Ga0209342_10006257_pt1 | contig 12114 bp, 11 predicted proteins | sample RifCSP16_2_FD_184023 | JGI IMG/M metagenome (GOLD analysis project Ga0209342, IMG submission 184023) | Soil microbial communities from Rifle, Colorado - Rifle CSP2_sed 16_2 (SPAdes) (version 2) | ecosystem: Environmental > Terrestrial > Deep subsurface > Rock core/Sediment | place: Rifle... | reverse complement strand
TGATGTACCTCGCCATCGACGCCACGCCGGCGGGCCTCTTGGGCGTGGCCGATCCGATCAAGGCGAGCACGCCGGAGGCTATCGCCGCGCTGCACAAGGAAGGGGTTCGCATCGTCATGGTGACGGGCGACGCGCGCGCGACCGCCGAGGCGGTCGCCCGCAAGCTCGACATCGACGAGCTGATGGCCGAGGTGCTGCCGGATCAGAAGGTGGAGATGGTGAAGCGCCTGCAGGCGCAAGGCCGCATCGTGGCGATGGCCGGGGATGGCATCAGCGATGCTCCCGCGCTCGCCCAGGCCCAAGTCGGCATCGCCATGGGCACGGGCACCGACGTGGCCATGGAAAGCGCCGGCGTTACGCTCGTCAAGGGCGACCTGCGCGGGATCGCACGCGCGCGCCGCCTCTCGCACCGGACGATGGCAAACATCAGGCAGAATTTGTTCTTCGCCTTTATCTACAATGCGCTGGGCGTGCCCATTGCCGCCGGCGCTCTCTACCCTGCTTTTGGCGTGCTCCTCTCGCCCATGTTCGCGGCACTCGCCATGAGCCTCTCCTCGGTCTCCGTCGCGGCCAATGCGCTTCGGCTCGGCCGGGGTCGCTGACGAATCGAGCGCTCGCGCCGGCGGAAGTTACCGGCGGTCGGCGCTCTTGCGGCGGGGTATCAAGAGCCGGCAATAGATGCTCGGCGGGGAGGGTCGCGACCGATAGCGGCTCACGCAAAAAAAGACTGCCAGTCGTGCGGACCGACAGCCTCACCCCGCTTTCCGAGCTTGACGCTTTCGGTCCTGACGGCCGAAGCGCGGGCCGGCATTCGCCGGCATGATTTGAGATTTTTCCCCTCGGTTACGTCGCCGCAAGTGACCTCAAGGGACGCTGCGGCTACGGCCCTCACCAAATCACTCTGAACCTTCCACGGGCCGAGTTCAAGAATGCGTCCGGCTTCGCTGGTGCATTTTCAGACCAAAGCTCTGCAACGGACGTGCCCATCCCGCACACAGCGCCGCGCGCCCCTGGCGGTCGCAATCTCGCCGCAACGCGCCAGCCGTAAAAGTGCTCGAGCGCGCGCGCCGTAATTTCAGTGCCATGCGCAACCGAGTGAACCTAGTGTGTACGATCGCCGTCTCGCGCCCGCCATGTTTATCACCGTTCAAGTCCGGCGAGCCGGCGGCGCGCATCGTGACCCGCGCGCCACAAGCAAGCGATTGCCGGAGCGGCTCTTCGAGGTTTGGGCGGCCCGAGCACCGCCTGCGACAGGGCGCCCACTCGCAACTCAATCGATCCCGGCGCCGAGAGACGGGTTGACCAGCATCGGGCGCATGGCGTTCCATGCGCCGCTGCCAACCTCTGACGAAACAAGGCCCGCGTGCGATGGCCGAGACCACTCCGCTTTGTAACTTCGGCTGGAAGGCTCCGGACTTCCGGCTGCCGGGAACGGACGGCAGGACCTATACGCTCGCCGATGTCCGCGGTTCCAAGGGCACGCTCGTCATGTTCATCTGCAACCATTGTCCCTACGTCAAGGCGGTGATCGATCGGATCGTGCGCGATGCCCGCGAGCTCGAGGCCATGGGTGTCAAGTCGGCCGCCATCTGCTCAAACGACGCCGAGAGCTTTCCCGAGGATTCGTTCGAGCGCATGGCGCAAGTGGCCAAAGCGCACGCATTCCCGTTCCCCTACCTTCATGACCAGTGGCAGGATGTGGCACGCGCGTACGGCGCGGTCTGCACGCCCGACGTGTTCGGTTTCAACGCCGCGCTCGAGCTCCAATACCGTGGGAGGGTGGATGCGAGCCGGAATGCCCCCGCTCCCCCGACCGCGCGCCGCGATTTGTTCGAAGCCATGAAGCTCGTTGCCGCAACGGGGAAGGGGCCGCAAGAGCAGCTCCCCTCGATGGGCTGCTCGATCAAGTGGAAGGCCGCGTAAGCCCGCAGGCGGCCCCCCGAAGCGCTCCGAGTAGCCCAATTGCGTTGACCCCTTTCCCGGGGATCGCTATAGACCAGCCAAATTTCGCCGCTCGGGACCACTTGTTCCGGGCGGCGAGTGTGCTTGCGGCGCGCGAGATTGGATGCGCCGTTAGCCCGTGCCGCCCGGCATCCGTCGAAGAGAGGTTCCGACTCATGGCCAATACCACGTCGGCGAAGAAAGCCGCGCGCAAGACGCTGCGCCGCACCGAGATCAACAAGTCGCGCCGCACGCGCTTGAAAACCGAGGTTCGGCGAGTCGAGGAGGCGATCGCGGCCGGCAACAAGGAGCAAGCGCTTGCCGCCTTGAAAGCGGCCGAGCCTGTTCTCGCCCGCACGGCTCAGAACGGCGTGGTGCACAAGAGAACCGCGCGCCGCAAGATTTCTCGGCTTTCTCAACGCGTTAATGCAATGGGCGCATCAGTTGTTCCAACTCGATGACGATTATTTGACAGTGTGACCTGTTCGCAACAAGTAAAGAGCGAAGCGATGGTCGCGGGAGGCTTTTTGAATCTTCCTAAGTCGCGGAATCTACGGGGACCGTCGCTTGCTCGGGCTGAGATTGGCAGGGCGGAGGCTTGTTAGGCGAGTCCTAGCGAGGAGGGAAAAAAGAAGCGCCGGCGGCACGCGACACACGAGCGCTTCATTCTGTTTCGAGCCCGGAGCGGCGACGCGAAATCCACTTCATCCTCAACGAGATTCTCCACAGCTTTAGGGTTTGGACTGAAGTTGTCCACGGGGTTGGCAGGCCCCGGGTGGGCTAGCCAACACATCGGGCGCCGGGCTTGCCTAGAGGTTACCAACCCTTTAATAAGGGACCCGCCGCTCGACGTTTTTCTCGTCCCGTTTTTTGTATGAGTATCGGCGAGCGTTGGCCCCAGGATACTTTTTGTATCTCGTACCTGGTTTCTTCGAAACTTCGTAGCGTTCGAGTAACTCGCTGGCGCAAACCTGGCGGGAAGAGATGTTTATCTTGAACGATGCTTACGAAGGTCTTCGGCACGACGCGGTTCAAGCGTTCTCTTGGTCGTGCCGGCGTGGAGGGTACGAAGTGGGGTTGGGTCAAGACATCCACATCGATGACGTGCCCGTGCAAGACGTATGGGTGCGCCTCGAAGCCGACCGAAGCTCCGTTCTGATCGATGTGCGGACACGAGCAGAATGGTCGTTCGTCGGGCTTCCCGATCTGGCGGAGATCGGCAAGCGGGTCGTGACCGTCGAGTGGCAGACTTTTCCGGACAACCGGATCGATCCGGCGTTCGCGGACCGACTTGCGACGCTGCTCGATGCGGCCGGCGTCGCAAAAGACGCGGAGCTGTTCTTTATCTGCCGCTCGGGAGGCCGCAGCCGGATGGCGGCCGAGGCTACGGCGGCAGCGGGCTATGCGCGCTGTCGCAACGTGGCGGATGGTTTCGAGGGCCCTCTCGATGCCAAGCGCCATCGGGGACGCTTGGCGGGCTGGAAGTCCGCCGGCCTTCCCTGGACTCAGGGTTAACAATACTTCGCAAGACCGGCGCTGCTCGTTTGGGCGAACGACAGCGTGGTCATCATTGGTTCGACAAGTGGGCAAGGTCGAAAAAGTGCGGGGGTTCAAGATGCAGACGATCTCGAAGGCGGAGCTTTCTGTTCCGAAGCCGGACGTGCCGGCGCGTACCAGCGCGGGGCCTGGCGGCGACAATGGGGGCCGAAGATCTTCTGGCGCAAGTCACGGAGATGGCGGCGATGGCGGGTCTCTCGATGCACGTGCAACGAAAGTCCGCGCCCTCTTGAGAGCGCGTCTCGGCGAGGACGTCTTTACGAGCTGGTTCAACGCGCTCGAATTCGACGGCTTCGACGGCAAGACGGTCAAGGTGTCGGTGCCGGTGAAGTTCCTCAGGAACTGGATCCAGCAGCACTATAATGATGAGCTCTTGACGTGCTGCAGGGCCGCGTTCAAGGGCGCCGAACGCGTCGATGTTGTGCTGCGCCAGCCGGTTGCCGCCGCGGGGCGCCCGGGGGCGGCGGCGACCGATTTCGTCAAGACCCGCGAAGCGCTCGGCGATCTGCGGCCCGGCAACGGCGCCGACGCTCAGGGGCGTTCGGTTCAGGTGCGGCCATTTCCGGTTGCCATTGGGCGCACCAGCGTCGGCGGCTTCGAAGGCTCGCCGCTCGACCCGCATCACACGTTCGAAAGCTTTGTCGTCGGCGTGTCCAATCGCATTGCGCATGCGGGCGCGACGCAGGTGGCCGAGACGGTCCTCACCGAAAGTCCGAGCTTCAATCCCCTGTACCTCCACTCGTCGGTGGGATTGGGCAAGACCCACCTCCTGCACGCCATGGCCTGGGACGTGAAGCGGCGCGCCCCGCAGGCCCAGGTTCTCTATCTCACGGCCGAACGTTTCCGCTACCAGTTCGTCGAGGCGCTGAGGAGCCAGGATCCCCTGTCCTTCAAGGAAAAGTTCCGCTGCATCAACCTGCTGTTGATCGACGATCTCGAGTTCATGCAGGGCGAGAAGACCGAGCAGGAGTTCGACCACGTGATCAATGCGCTTCTCGATGGCGGTCGCCAGGTGGTGGTCGCGTCGGCACGCCATCCAGCCCAGATCGAGCGCTTGAACGAGCGCATGCGCTCGCGGCTGCAACGCGGGCTCGTGGCTGAGATCGGAGCCTTCGATTTCGAACTCAGAACGAGAGTGCTCGAGAAGCGGATGGCCGAAAAGCGGGCCGGTGATCCTTCCTTCGAGCTGTCGCGCGAGGTGATCGACCTCTTGGCCAACCGCCTGACGGAGAGCGGGCGCGAGCTCGAAGGTGCGGTCAACCGGCTGTACCTCACGTGGCAGCACATGCGCGCGCCGCTAACCCTCGATATCGCCGAGACCGTGATCCGCGACCTCTTCCAAGGGATCGAGCCGCGCCGGATCAAGATCGAGGATATTCTGCGTATCATCTCGCGTCACTTCGGCGTGACGAAAGGCGATCTCCTGTCGCAGCGCCGGCACCGCTCCGTCGTCTGGCCGCGGCAAATCGGCATGTATCTCGCCAAGCAGCTGACCGCGCGCTCGCTGCCGGAGATCGGTCGGCGCTTCGGAAACCGCGACCACACCACGGTGCTCCACGCGATCCGCAAGATCGAGGGGCAGCTCGACGGCAACTCGCGGCTCAAGGACGAGCTCGAGGAGCTGAAGAAGCTATTGGCTCATTGATCGAGCCCCCCCTGGGGCGGGCTTCGCCCGCCCGGCATCCCGCGCGGCGGACATTTCGCGCTCGCGAAGGGTTGACTAGACGAGCAGGATGCGGCGCGGGGGGCCCCTCATTTGGGGTCCCTCGCGCGCACATTTGAAGGCACGGGCGGCCACCTGGCGATGGGTGCCGACTGCGCCCCTTGAAAAACAGGGCATTATCGGGTCAAGTTGCGCTCCTCACGCGAATCCTTCCATCACAGATAAAGCGATGCTCGAGATCCCCTCGCGTCGAGGCAAGGTCGGCACGCCTCTCGCCAGAGAGGAGTTCGTGGCAAAGAGGAGATCTCAAACGCGCCGAGGTAACCCATGCGGCTTGTGATCGAACGAGGCAACCTTCTCGAGGCGCTCGGCCATGTGACGAGTGTCGTCGAGCGGCGCACGACGATCCCAATCCTTTCCAACGTTCTCATTCGGGCGTCGGGCGAGACGCTCGCGTTCAAGGCGACCGACCTCGAGCGCGAGGTGATCGAGGACGCGCGCGCCGAGGTCACGGCCTCCGGCGCCGTGACCGTGCCGGCCCACATGCTGCACGACATCGTGCGCAAGTTGCCCGAAGGCAGCCAGGTCGAGATGCGGCGCGAAACCGAGAAGGAGCGCTTGACGCTCACGGCCGGCCAGGCGCGTTTCGCACTCCAGACGCTCGGTCCCGAGGATTTTCCCGATCTCAACGCGGGCGAGCTCGGACACACCTTCGAGCTTCAAGCGGGCGACTTGAAGCGACTGCTCGACAAGACGCGCTTCGCGATCTCCACCGAGGAAACACGCTATTACCTCAACGGCATCTTTCTTCATATCGCCGAGAGCGGGAAGAAGCACACGCTGCGCGCGGTCGCGACCGACGGTCACCGCCTCGCGCAAGTGGAAGTCGCCCGGCCCAAGGGCGCCGACGGCATGCCGGGGGTCATCATTCCGCGCAAGACCGTGCACGAGCTGCATCGCCTCCTCGAAGGGAGCTCGGAGACGGTCGCGGTCGGCGTGAGCCCGGCCAAGGTGCGCTTTGAGATCGGCGCCGTGACGCTCACCTCGAAACTGATCGACGGCACGTTCCCCGATTACGGCCGCGTCATTCCGCAGGGCAACGACAAGGAGATGAAGGTCGCGAACGCGGAATTCATGAGCGCCGTCGACCGCGTATCCACGATCGCAAGCGAGCGCGGGCGGGCCGTGAAGCTCAACATCGGCCGCAACAAGCTCGTGCTTTCGGTCAACAATCCGGAAGGGGGCAGCGCCACCGAGGAGTTGAGCGTCCACTACGGAGCGACGCCTTTGGAGATCGGCTTCAACGCGCGCTATCTGCTCGATATCGCCGGCCAGCTCGAGGGCGAGGAGGCGCGCTTTCTCCTCGCCGATCCGGGCTCACCGACCATGATCAAGGACGGCGGCGACGAAACGACGCTCTATGTCCTGATGCCGATGCGGGTTTAGCGGGCCGATGTCGCTTTACTCCACGCCTGCCCCTTCCCGTCAGGGGGAGAGGGATTCGCCTCTGCGCTTGCCGCACCTTTGGGTCGAGCGCCTTTCGCTGACCAACTTCCGCAATTATGCGAGCCTGTTGCTCGAGCCGGGCCCCGGGCCGGCGGTGCTCGTCGGTGCCAACGGGTCCGGAAAGACGAACATCCTCGAGGCGGTGTCGCTGTTGGCGCCCGGCCAGGGTTTGAGGCGTGCCCCCTTTGCCGAGCTCGCGCGCGCAGGCGGCGATGGCGGCTGGTCGGTCGCCGCGCGTGTCAGCACGGGGCTTGGACCGGTCGACGTCGGCACCGGCATCAACCCCTCTTTTCACGACAATGACCGCTCGAGGCGCGCGGTGCGCATCGACGGCGAAGCAAAATCGGGTTCCGGCGCGCTCGCCGATTACGTCGAGATGGTGTGGGTGACGCCGGCCATGGATGGGCTCTTCACAGGGCCCGGCTCAGAGCGGCGCCGTTTTCTCGACCGCCTTATCCTATGCTTCGATCCCGGGCACAGCACGCGTGTCGGCCGTTTCGAGCGCGCCATGGCGAGCCGCAACCGGCTTCTCGCCGACGGCGTGCGCGAGCATGCCCGCCTCGAGGGCCTCGAGATCGTCATGGCCGAGACGGGCGTCGCGATCGCGGCGGCGCGTGCGGAGGCGGCCGCGGCGCTCTCTGCCGTCTCGAGCAAGCGCCGCGAGCAGGACCCCCGATCGCCGTTCCCGTGGAGCGAAATTGCCGTCGAAGGCTCGCTCGAGAGCGGCCTCGTCCGGCGCCCTGCAGTCGACGTGGAGGACGCCTATCTCAAAGGCCTGATCGAAGCGCGCGAGGCCGACCGTGCGGCCGGGCGCACGCTCGACGGTCCGCATCGCTCGGACCTCCTCGTCGGTCACGGGCCCAAGGGCATGCCGGCCAAGCTGTGCTCCAGCGGCGAGCAGAAGGCGCTGCTCTTGAGCTTGGTGCTCGCGCACGCGGAGCTGGTCAGAGAGCGTCAGGACGGGATCGCGCCGATCCTGCTGCTCGACGAGGTGACGGCCCGCCTCGACGGGCTTCGCCGCGCCGCGCTGTTTCGAGAAATCCTGCGGCTCAAGAGCCAGGTCTGGATGACGGGAACGGATCAAGAGCCTTTTTCCGAGCTCGCCGGCGCGGCCCGATTTTGGCACGTCGACGAGGGGGTTCTGATCGAGCCAGACGCGGCCCGCGGCCGAGTTGGCCGGCCCTAGAATAAGCGTTTGATAAAATGGATATTTTCAAGCGTCATTGCGGCCATGCATGCGCGCGTTTTTCGCCCCTCTCGCGGCTCGCCTGTGCTATAAGAAGTGCGACTTCCGGACAGCCTCGGGATTGACCTTGATGAGCGTGCAGCCCGCCAAGAAAAGCACGGGCGCCGATGACTACGGCGCCGAGCAGATCAAGATGCTGAAAGGGCTCGACGCGGTTCGCAAGCGGCCCGGCATGTACATCGGTGATACCGACGACGGGTCGGGCCTGCACCACATGATCTACGAGGTGGTCGACAACGCCATCGACGAGGTTCTGGTCGGACACGCCAAGGAGTGTCATGTCACGTTGAACCCGGACGGCTCGTGCACCGTGCGCGATGACGGGCGCGGCATTCCGACCGGTATCAAGCAGGATGACGATCAGACGCCCAAGCGCTCGGCCGCCGAGATCGTCTTCACGGAGCTGCATGCGGGGGGCAAGTTCGACCAGAACGCCTACAAGGTCTCGGGCGGCTTGCACGGCGTCGGCGTCTCGGTCGTCAACGCGCTGTCCTCGTGGCTCCGCTGCCGGATCTGGCGCGACGGCAAGGAGCATTTCGTCGAGTTCCGCGACGGAGTGACCGTCGCACCCGTGAAGGTCGTCGGTGACGCCAAGGGCCAGCGCGGCACCGAGGTCGCCTTCCTGCCGAGCCCGAAGACCTTTTCGAAGGTCGAGTTCGACTATCAGACGCTCGAGCATCGCCTGCGCGAGCTCGCGTTTCTGAACTCGGGCGCCAAGGTCGTGCTGGAGGACGATCGCCACGCCGACAAAAAGCGCGAGGAGTTCGTCTTCGAAGGCGGCACATCGGCGTTCGTGCGCTATCTCGACCGCTCGAAGCAGCCATTGATTTCCGAGCCCATCATGATCCGCGCCGAGAGGGAGCGCGTCGGCGTCGAGGTCGCGCTGTGGTGGAACGACAGCTACCACGAGAACGTGCTTTGCTTCACGAACAACATCCCGCAGCGCGACGGCGGCACGCACTTGGCGGGCTTCCGCGGCGCGCTGACCCGCGTCATCAACAAGTATGCGGGCGAGAGCGGGCTCGCGAAAAAGGAGAAGGTCGATCTCTCGGGCGAGGACGCGCGCGAGGGACTGACGTGCGTGCTCTCCATCAAGGCGCCGGACCCCAAGTTCTCGAGCCAGACCAAGGACAAGCTCGTCTCCTCCGAGGTGAAGCCGGTGGTCGAGAGCATCGTCGGCGAGCAGCTTTCCGCCTGGTTCGAGGAGCACCCCAAGGAAGCGAAATCGATCGTCGGCAAGATCGTCGAGGCGGCTCTGGCCCGCGAAGCCGCGCGCAAAGCGCGCGAGCTCACACGTCGCAAGGGCGCGCTCGACAGCTTGAGGCTGCCCGGCGGCCTTGCCGAGTGTCAGGACCGCGATCCAGCCAACACCGAGCTGTTCATCGTCGAGGGCGATAGTGCCGGCGGCTCGGCCAAGCAGGGGAGGAAGCGCGAGTTTCAGGCCGTGCTGCCGATCCGCGGCAAAATCCTCAACGTCGAGAGGGCGCGCATCGACAAGATGCTCTCCTCCGAGCAGGTGACCAATATCATCGCCGCGCTCGGCACCGGCATCCGCGACGACTTCGACTTGTCGAAACTGCGCTACCACAAGATCATCATCATGACGGACGCCGACGTGGACGGCGCCCACATCCGCACGCTGCTGCTGACCTTCTTCTACCGGCAGATGCCGGAGCTCATGGAGAAGGGCCACGTCTATATCGCCCAGCCGCCGCTCTACAAGGTGACGCGCGCAAAGTCCGAGACCTATCTCAAGGACCAGCGCGCGCTCGAGGACTACTTGATCGATACCGGCCTCGAGGAGGCCGTGCTCGTCACGGGTTCGGGCGAGGAGCGCGGGGGCCGCGACCTGCGCGACATCGTCGGAGTGGCGCGCGGCACAGTCGCGCTGATCGAAGGCCTCCACTCACGCTATTCGCGCCCCGTCGTCGAGCAGGCGGCGATCGCGGGCGCCTTCGAGGCCCGCCTCGTGCAATCGGCCGAGGAGGCGAGCAGGATCGCCGGCGTGATTGCCCAGAGGCTCGATACCCTCGCCGAGGAAACGGAGAAAGGCTGGCAAGGCCGGTTCGGGAACGACGGCTTCCTGTTGCGGCGGGAGGTGCGGGGTGTGACCGAGGCCCACGCTCTCGATCGCGCTTTGCTCGGCTCTCTCGACGCGCGCCGCCTGAACGAGCGGCACGCAGAGCTGGCCGAGGTCTACGGCGCGCCGGCCAAGCTCCGGCGCAAAACGGAAGCGATCCCGGTCTACGGGCCGAGGAGCCTGCTCGAGGCCGTCTACGAGGCAGGCCGCAAGGGTATCTCGCTGCAGCGCTACAAGGGCCTCGGCGAGATGAATCCCGAGCAGCTTTGGGAGACGACGCTCGATCGCGACGTGCGCACGCTGCTGCAGGTGCGGATCGGCGACCTCGCGGAGGCCGACCAGATCTTTTCCAAGCTGATGGGCGACATCGTCGAGCCTCGGCGCGAGTTCATCCAGGACAACGCGCTCACCGTCGCCAACCTGGACGTGTGACGGTAAGGGATGAGGACGGCCCGCGCTCCGAACCATCTGCACGAGCGGCTCAACTGTGATAATTTCTGATTAGAAAATTCGAGGTCGACCCCACGCTGTCGTCATGCCCGGCGATTTCCTGACGCGGACTCCACAGTTGACCATGGCGCAGTTCCACGCCTTCCGGGACGAACGTCCCAAGGAGGAGAAGTGGGAGCTGATCGATGGTGTGCCCATGATGATGCCGCCGCCGACGCTGGTGCACCAGCGCATCACGCGAAATCTTGCCACCCTGCTCAACACCCGTCTCCAAGCGGTGCGGCCCGAATGGCAGGCAGATCAGGAGGTTGGCGTCTGGCTCGAGGGCGACGAGAAATACAATCCAGAGCCCGACATCACCGTGATCGATACCGCGATTGCTGCCGGCCAGATCTACGTCGAGCGGTTCTATTTCGTTGCCGAGGTGCTGTCGCCGAGCGACAAGCAGGAGGTTCTCGAGGCGAAGCTCGCCTACTATCAGAAGCACGAGCACAACCGCGCCGTGCTCTTCGTCCGCCAGGATCGCCTGGAAGCAGACCTTTATGCGCGGGACCGCACGACCTGGTCGAAGCGCGAATTCAGGGCCGCCGACCAGATGATCGACATTCCCGGGATTGGGCCGATCGGCCGCCTGGGCGAGCTCTACCGCTTCACCCCGTTCGATCCTTACGGGGGGCGATGATCATTCCGAGCCGCGGCGCGCGTTCATCCAGGACAACGCGCTCACTGGCGCCAACCTGGACCTATGATGCTTTTTGAGAGCCGGGCATGATCGTTCGCGCGTCGAAAGCGTTGCTCGTTCTCTGGATCGGCCTCTTTGCGCTGCTGGTCGGCGCCGACAACATAATCGACTACGGTACCAATTTCGAGTTCGTGCGCCACGTCATGCCCTGGACACGACCTTTCCCGGCAACAGGCTGATGTGGCGCGCGATCACGAGCGAGGGGGCCCATCACGCGGCCTATGCGGCGATCATCGCCGCCGAGCTTGTAGTTGGCGTGCTGTGCACGGCGGGCGCCGTGCGGCTATTTCAAAGTCGTCGCGCGCCCGCTCGCGCCTTCAACGGAACCAAAGGGCTCGCCATTGCCGGGCTCGTCTCCGGCTTCGGCCTCTGGTTTTTCGGCTTTCTTACGGTTGGTGGCGAGTGGTTCCAGATGTGGCAGTCTCAGACCTGGAACGGCCAGGAGGCCGCGTTCCGGATCATTGCGTCGATCGGCCTCGTGCTGATCTTTGTCGCCCTAGAGGATGACGAGCTTGGTCAACCCCCCTGACGCGTCGGCGCCGTTGGGCGCCCACGGCGTTGTCGCCGTCGGCCACGCCGGACACGTGCTGCTGCTCGAGGCGGCAACCGGCCGCGTCATTTGGGAACGATCTCTGGCCGGGATGGGGGGCGCCACGGCCTGCACCGGTCAGCCGGTGAGCGTCGCCATGGCCGGAGGACTGGTGCTCGCGGGTTGCATGGGCCATGTTTTTGCGCTCGCGATCGCGGATGGCTTGCTCGAGTGGCAAGTGGATTGCCGCGGCCGCGGTGTCGGCGAAACGAGCCTAAGTGTCCCGAACCCGAAGTTCGCACACACCTTGCGGCAATCGCATTTGCGAACTTCGGGTTCGGGACACTAGCAAGGCGCGGGCGGCCCGTAGCTGAATGGCTGTCATCATGTGTCGGACATC
>Ga0209342_10006256_pt1 | contig 12114 bp, 15 predicted proteins | sample RifCSP16_2_FD_184023 | JGI IMG/M metagenome (GOLD analysis project Ga0209342, IMG submission 184023) | Soil microbial communities from Rifle, Colorado - Rifle CSP2_sed 16_2 (SPAdes) (version 2) | ecosystem: Environmental > Terrestrial > Deep subsurface > Rock core/Sediment | place: Rifle... | reverse complement strand
CGGGCCGGAGGCGGGACCCTGAACCAATAGCGCCGCCCCAAGAAACAGGCTTAGGGCGGTCATGTGCGAACCATCCGGTTGTAGGTCAGGCCAACAACCAAACCGACGAGTCCACCCGCGACCAGACCCTGCGCGACACCCAGAGCGCCGCCGAGGAAACTTGGTCCCACGCCCACGAGCAGCGGCATCACCGAGTCCGGACCTCCCACGATCGCGTACAGCGCGAAGCACACCGCCACCAGCAGCCCGCCGGCGACAGCGCCGGCGACTCCCAAGGCTGCAGTGTTGAGCTGCGAATTCATCACGATCCTCCTCACGCCCGTTCGGCCAGAAGATACCTTACAGGCCGGTGTGAAGAGCACGGGATGGGCCGCCGGACTTGACCACGCCAACTACTTGTTGGGCCGGCGGTTAAGAGGGCTCGGCGACACCAGCCTTGCTAGGGAAACGAGGGAGGCAGCGCGCCAACTGGGGCAAATGCCCCAGCTAGCGCCCGCTCACGAGCCTGGGCGACAGGAAATGGTAGGGCCGGTCCCGGAACGCCAGGACAACCTCTCCGGTACCGCGTAGTCAATCAAGACTCGAAGCAAGGAGCCGTCTTGGTAGGGCGTCACTTCGAACCGCATTCGGTACGAATCAATGACCAAGCGTCCGGGGGGCACCGTGCCCCAGGACGACCCGGTCATGCGCGACGACACGCGGCGACGGTCATCCAGGCAGGCGGAAACGCGTTCCACGGGCGACGAAACAAACACGGTGGTCTCTTGGTGACAAGGCAATGCGTTCATTCAACGTCACCCCCCGGCACGGGGCGCGATCCGGCTGGCAGATCAGGCCCACGCCCACGCCGGCCTCAATGGCCGCGCATTTCATGCAGCGCCCGCATGGGCCCTTCCATCTGCCGCATCACGCTGCTCAGGTGTTCCTGGAACTGGTTCATCGCGCGCAGCACCTCCTGGTCCATCACCACGTCGCCCTCATGCTCCATCCCCTGCATCCCTTCCATCATGTCCCTCATCTGCGCCGCCATCTGTGCCATGACCTGGCCCACCCGCAGCATGATCTCTTGATGCTCGCGCATCCCTCCCTGCGTCCGTTCGACGCGCGAGGCCAGGCCGGCGTTCTTCTCACCCAGGCTCAGGATGATGGCGTTCAGGCGCTTGATCATGTCCTGCGTGTGCTCTTGCTGTGCCGTCTGGTGTTGTTGGCCCATTTGGGGTGGGTGCCCCATGTGCTGGGCGGCCGCCGCGGGTGGCGTGGCCAGGATCAGGCCGCCAGCCAGATAGGCGACGAGGAAACTCGGTCTTTGCATGGCTCAACTCCCTTGCGAAGTGATTGGATTCCGGCACCACATCCCACGGCACCTCTCTTGGCACCTAGCAGCAAGTTGTGGGCGCAACTGCTGAGCCGCTGATAGCAGCCGGGTAACGCGCCAGATGGCGCGGGGTTACGCGTGTCACGCGGGCCCTCGGGTTCTCCCACCGGCGGGGGCGTTGGCCCGACGGTTGGGCGAAATGGCCCGACTGGCCGGGGAAGCTGGAAGGCCCAGAGGTCGGCGCGGCACTTGCTCCGTAACGGGTAGCGAAGGCAACTTCCAAACCGGGCGCCTGGGCAGGGTAAGTGACTCCGTCACCGAGGTTTGACCCAATTCAAGCGCGGTCCGAGCGTGGGCTCTTGCGGGGGCGGTCGCCCAAACGGCGGGGCAGTTGACCCACCCCCAGGCCCCGGCGGCCAACCAGGACCAAGGCCGTATGCGCCTGGGGTTGCGCGGCAAGCTGCTCGGGCTGCTGCTGGCCTTCGGCCTGATCCCTCTCACGCTGGCCATCCTGATCGGTTACGCCGCCGGCCGCGCCACCATCACCGAGCAGGCCGAAGACGCGTTGCGTGAGGTGGTGGAGCGGCAAGCTGCCCAACTGGCCACCGAGATCAGCCGCGAACGACTGCTGCTGCGCACCATCGCCGGGCAACTGCCACGCTCTGGCGCCTTGCTGCGCGCGCCTCAGGACCTGCTGTCACGCCTGCTGATTCAGAGTTTGCCCGAGGACGGCGTGTTCGACGGGTTGCGCATCGTGACCGGGGGGGGCGGCATCCTCACGTCGGTGGCGCTGCGCAACACGGCGCCCCATTGGCCGCCGACTGCCCCGGCCACGGCGTGGACCGAGAATCACGTCGTGGTCCACCGCAGCGGGGCACAGGCGCTCGCGTACCTCCTGGCGGTTCCGGCCACGGAGGCGCCGATCGAGGCGTGGCTCGAGGGCCACGTTCGGGCCGAGGACTTCCGCCGCATCTTTGCGATCCCGGAACATCTGATGGGAGGAGCAGAATCCGGCCTGCTCGACAAGAGCGGCGGCGCGGTCATTATTACGCACGAACACGCAGAACCTGATCTGGCTGCCGCCCTGCGTGAGTTGAACACGATCCAGGCACCGGCGACCGTCGCCCGAGGCCGGATGGGCGGGGCCGATGCGCTCGTGGCCACGGCGCCGGTCACCGGCACCGACTGGGTGCTGGTCATCGCGCTTCCTGTCAAGATCGCGCTGGCGCCGCTCGCTCGCTTTCGGAATGCCGCCCTCGCCGGCGCCGGCTTGTTGGCGGTCCTCATTCTGCTCACCGGCATTCCGGCCGCGGCCACCGTGATCACCCCGCTTCGCGCCCTTGCCACCGCGGCGCGGCAGTTCGGCGAGGGCGGCCGCCCCCAGCCCCTGCCCGGATCGGGCAGCGACGAGGTGGGAGTGCTGGTCCAATCCTTCAACCGCATGGCAGCGGACCTGGGGCGCTCCCGGGGGGAGATCGAGCGGCTCCACACCCAGGACCTCGAGCGCGCGCAACAGCTGGCGACGGTGGGCGAGATGGCGACCGGGATCGCGCACGAGATCCGCAATCCCCTGACAGGGGTGCTCGGCGCCGTCGAGTTGGCGCTGCGGCGCCTGCCGGAGGGGGACTCGGCCCGACCACTGCTGCACGAGGCGCAGACGCAACTCAAACGGATCGAGCGAACCACCACCCAGCTGCTGCGGTACGCCCGCCCTCCCGAGCTACGGGCGGTACGAGTGGATGCCAACCTCCTGGTGGATCGCGCCGTTCGCGTGGTTGAGCCACAGGCAACCAGCCGCCAGGTCCGGCTTCGCGGCCAGCCGGCTCCGGAGCCGGTCCCGGTGGACGTCGACCCCGAGCTCATGGTGCAGGTCCTGGTGAACCTCTTGTTGAACGGGATTGACGCCACCCCAGGGGGTGGCGCACTCGAGGCTTGGACCTCCCGTCAGGCGACTGAGGTGAGGCTTGGTGTGCGGGACACCGGACCCGGAGTCGCACCCGAGCTTCGCGCAGAGGTCTTCCGGCCTTTTTTCACCACCAAACATCAGGGCACGGGCCTCGGGCTGCCGATCTCCCAGCAAATCGTTCGCCGTCACGGAGGTTCCTTGCTCCTCGAGGAGACGCCCGGCGGGGGCGCCACCTTCATTGTGGTGTTGCCACTGGCCGAGTCCGCAGGGGGGGGGGATCGTGAATAAGGAAAGCCGAACGGTTCTCGTGGTGGACGACGAGAACCTCATCCGGGTCTGGCTCGAGGCGCACGTAGGCGATGCCGGATACCAGGTGATCGTCGCCGAAGACTCGGCGAGCGCGCGCAAGGCGTTCGGCGAAGCCGCTCCCGACGCCGTCCTCCTCGATCTCAAGCTCCCGGACGGTAACGGCATGGATCTCCTCCGCGAGTTCCGCGAGAGCGACAAGGACCTAGTGGCAATCATCCTCACCGCACACGGCGACATCAGCACCGCAGTCCAGGCGGTGAAGCTGGGCGCGTACCACTTCCTCGAGAAACCGCCCAAACTCGAGGATCTCTTGATCACGCTACAACAGGGCCTCGAGACGCGACGGCTGCGGCGAACGGTTTCCGCCCTCCGGCGGCAGACAGGGTGGCAATTCGCCGGCGTGCAGGTGGTTGGGCGCTCGGCGGCCATGCGTCACGTGGTCGAGCTGGTGGGGAAGGTCGCGGCCAGTGAAGGCACGACCGTTCTGGTGCGGGGCGAGAGCGGCGTGGGCAAGGAGGTCGTGGCGCAGGCCATCCACGCGCGCAGCGCGAGGGCCGAGGCCGCGTTTCTCGAAGTCAATTGCACCGCGCTGCCGGAAACGCTGTTGGAGTCGGAGTTGTTCGGCCACGAGCGGGGCGCGTTCACCGACGCCAAGGAGCGCAAGCAGGGTCTGCTGGAGCTGGCCGACGGTGGGACCATCCTGCTGGACGAGATCGGGGATCTGGCGCCCGGCGCGCAGGCCAAACTGCTGCGCTTCCTTGAGACGCGGACCTTCAAGCGGGTCGGCGGGGTGCGCGATATCACGGTGGACGTGCGCATCGTCGCCTCAACCAATCGGGATCTCGAAGCCGCAGTGCGGGACGGGGGCTTCCGGCGTGATCTGTTCTACCGTCTTAACGTGGTCCCCATGATGATCCCCACGCTCCGGGAGCGGCCCGAGGACGTGGAACCCCTGGCGAAGTACTTCCTGGAGCAGATGGCCGGGAAGATGCGGCGCCCCGCCCGGGCGCTCAGCGCGGAGGCCCTGGCCATGCTGGAGCGCTACTCCTGGCCCGGGAATGTGCGCGAGCTCAGGAATGTCATCGAGCGGGCCGTGATCCTCGAGGAAGGGGACGAAGTCCTTCCGGAGCATCTGCCGGACGAGCTCAAACCTGGGGCCCGCGTCCTGGACCTGGAGCCGGGGTTCCGGTTGCCGGCCGGCGGGGTGCAGCTCGAGGAGCTGGAAAAGGACCTGCTCCGCCAAGCCATCGCCCAGGCCAGGGGCAACAAGACGCGGGCGGCCCAGCTCTTAGGGCTAACCCGGGACACCCTGCGCTATCGGCTCGAGAAATACGGCCTGGACGCGCCGCAGTCCGCCGAAAGCTAGCAGGTTATCCCGTCAACCAATTAGTCGGTGGTAAACACAAACACCATGCCGTAGGTCCCGTTGGCATGGCGCCACCCGCTGCCCATCATGCTCGACCGCTAGCACGACAGCGCGCGTGCCCGGCACCCGAACGTGTGGCTCGAGCACCCGATCAACCAGGAACGGAGGGAGCGACGCTGCCAGATCTCGGTGCTTCCCGTCCTCGCCGTCGTACACGCCCGCTGGGTGTCGGCTGATCCACTGGCACCATCGGTGGAGCCGCAGGCCCCCAACCGTTGCGTGCCCCGGCAGTTCGGGATCACCGATGAACCACAGGTGGGTCAGATGCCCCGCGTCACGTAGCGCGTCGCCGAGGCCGGTAACACGGCTCGCGATGCCACCAGCGCGTGAGTAGGCGTCGGGTCCCTCGGCACAGCGAGATCCTCCGCTGTGGGCCTCTTCCCCCGATCCGAGGGCCTCTTCACCCGCCCGCAGCGGGCACGCTCGCTCAGTCCGTTAGCCCAACAGCAAGCAGGTCAGCAGGTTCGCTCAATCTGCGCTCCGCGGTACACCCCATGCAGTAATGGCACGCCGGAGGCAGAAAGGAGCCTCTATGTGGAGAATGCTCTGGATCACAGGACTCGTGGCAGGTTGCGGCGGACTACCGACGCTGACCCCAATTGGCTCGACGCTCCTCGTGCGTAACGAAGGCTTGGGGCAATTGGTCCTCCGGGACAACATCGGGCGACTCGCGACGCTGACGCCGGGACAGCAACGGTGTGTGGCGCTTCGACGGGTAGAGGCCGCCCAATCCCTCGTGGTCGTCTCCGAGGGACGGTACTACCAGGCGCCCGTCTTCGTCCCCAGTACGCAGTCTGGATGGAAGCTGGTGATCGGCACGGCGCCACTCAATTCGGTCCTGGGGCTGGTTCCGGTAGACTCGCCGTGCAATCCATGGGCACGACGCGCGACAGCGGAGGTGCGACGATGAAGGCTTCAGCCTGGCTCATAGGGGCTGCCGGGGCATGGCTCGCGGCCAGCCCGTTCCTCGGGTTCGTGCCACCGGAAACTCGGTGGAACGATCTCGCGGTTGGGATCATCGTGAGCGTCCTCGGCGTCAGGACCGCCCGAGCGAAGCGGACGTACGGCTGGGTTGCCGCTGCCATCGGCGTATGGCTCCTGGGGGTCGCGTCGCTCTCCGCCAGGGCCGCCTTGGGTGCGGTGTGGCACGACGTGGCGGTGGGGGCCGTGCTGGTGGTCGCCGGACTGGTCGGAGTCGCGAGCGAAGTTCCCGCGCCTCCGATAGACCTGTTCCCGCGCCTGCCCGGAGTTGGTACGGCGCTCCATCGCCACCAGGCGCGGATTCCCTGACCTGCGGGTGCGTGATGAGAGAGGACGGGACCATGGCATCCGAAGCACGTGTCTTCAGGGCAAGTGCCCAGCGTCGAACCACCGCGGCCCGGCTGGGCGACTTCTCGGTGGACGAGGTCGAAAGCCTGGTGTGCGTCGAGTGGCTCGGAGCCCGATCGTACCAACGGCCTCACAGCCGGCGTCTGGTGCGGGCGCTGATTGCGTACGCCCTGGCCCCGGACAGCCCGATCCGCGACTACATCGTCGAGCGATATGTCCACCTGGAACTCCTGATGCTGGGCACCTACGGCATGGGTCGCCCCGCCGTCTTGAACGAGTTCGCCGCGCTCGCGCGCGCGGTACGTAATGTGGTGGCGGAGATCGGCGCCTGGCCAAGGCTCGCCGACCGGATCGACGCCCGGCTCCAGGAGAGCCTGGCTCCCCTCGGCAAGTGGGAGACCAGCGGGGCGCGCGTCGCCTAGCGTGGTCTCGAGCCAGCTATGCGGCGGCTCATCTCGGTGCTGACCCTGTTATGCCTGGCCACCGGGCAGGTGGCGAGCGCCCAGTACTTCGGCCAGAACAAGGTCCAGTACCGCCGACTCGACTTCTCCGTCATCCAGACCGAGCATTTCGACGTCTACTACTACGCCGCGGAGTGGGAGGCGGCACTCGACGCCGCCCGGATGGCCGAGCGTATCTAAGCCACGTCGAGGCTCCGATAGCAGCCTCCCGCAGCGCCTCGTCAGGCGCGACTGAGTCCGGGCCGACTGCCCCGCCGGCCGGGTGAGATGCCCCACTCGGTGGGCTGCTCGGCAAGCACGCCGCCCTGGGCCGCAACCAAGGCACAGGCCACCCAGGTGGTCGTTCTGCAACACATTACCACCTTACGCCTCAACCCCCCGATCTCCGCGGTCCGGTACGCACGCCACTTGCAATGGAGCCAGGCGGGGGTCGCCCTCTGTCCATGCGTCCCCGTTGCCGAGCACTCTGGTTCGGAGAACGATGACCGCAGACCCGCACGCCGGCGGCCGTTCCACGCCGCACGCGGTGGCCCAGCGCCTCGCGCTCGGGGCCCTGGACTATCCGATCCCCGCCCGGGCCAATCGGCTCGATTTCATGCTGGGGGCGCTCACGCTCACGACGCTGGTGGTCCTGGCGCTTACGGGAATCGTGCTCACCCAGTTCTACAACCCCGCGCCGGTGGCCGCGCACGACTCGGTTCGGTACATGATCACGTCGCTGCCGCTCGTCACCCTGCTGCGCGACCTGCACGTCTGGAGCGCTTCTGCGGCGATGGTGCTGGTCTTCGCCCACCTGGCCACGGTGTTCTGGCGGCGGGGCTTCCGGCCACCTCGTGAAGGCTTGTGGTGGAGCGGAGTGCTGCTGCTGGCGCTGCTGTTTGGGCTCGCCTTCACGGGCACGGTGCTCCGCGCCGACCAGGAAGCGGTGGAGGCCCTGGCTCACGCCACAGCCGGCGCCGAGCTGGCGGGACCCCTGGGCGCTCCGCTCAGAGCAGCCTTCACGCCCTCGAGCCCTTTGCTCACACGAACGTACGGGCTCCACGTCTCGGTCCTGCCGATCGCACTGCTGGCCCTGCTGGCGCTGCATCTCTGGCTGATCCGGCACCTGGGCGTGAGCGCCCAGGGAGAGACGCGGGTGGCGTTCCGTACGCACCTGCGCCCACTCGGCGCCTTTGCCCTGATCTTGGTCGCCGCGGTTGCCGCGCTGGCGCTGGCGTGGCCGGCGGACCTCCTGGCTGCCGGGATCGAGGGCTTCGAGGTCACCAAGCCGCTCTGGGCGTTCCTCTGGATCTACGCGGCGGAGAACCTGTTTGGCATGGCGGGGATGCTGGTCGCGCCGGCCGTCCTGTTCGGCTTTCTCGCCTTGGTGCCGGTGACCGACCGGCGCGACGGACTCGGGGCGACGGCCACCCGGGTCGCCGGGATCGTCCTGTTTCTCGTGATGGTCGCGGCGATCATCTACGCTGCGGTCGCGCCGGGCCAGACGCACCTGAACATGTGACCGGCAAGGAAGAGGAATACGTCAGATTCTGGTTCGGACAAACGGCAACGAAGGAGGGGTTGTGCCCAGGTTCGATCGTGGTATTACTCGATGGCCATTGCTCACCGCCGGGTTGCTGATCGCGCCGGGCGCAGCCGGTCACGCGGCCGTGGCCCATGAGGAAGGGGTGCTCAGGCTGGCCCGTCGAGAATTCGCCGCGGGCGACTCGCTCCCAATCGCCGGCGAGAAGTTCTCGCGGAACAGCCGACTCAGCTTGTCGTTGGTGGGGGTTGAGGGGAGAATAGCTCTCAGCGACGTCCAGGTAGATACCGCCGGGACGTTTCGCGCGGCCCTGCTGGTGCCGGCCACGGTGGCTCCGGGAGCGTACCGTCTGGTGGCCTTAGCCGACGACGGGGACGAGGTGGCATCGCTCGACGTCACGGTCTCCGCGGCCACGGCGGAGCATGCGAGCATGCCCGGCCACGAGACGATGGAGATGGATGAGCCGTCGAACGAACCACTCGCCCTGGAGCGCGCCAGGAGCCCGCTGGTGACCTGGAGCGTCGTGGCCGGGATCGGGCTCGCCGTGGTGGCAGGTGCCGTGTTGCTGCGGCGCCCGGCCTCTGGCGGTCGGTAACCAGCGTACGCCAAGTTATTCGCGATCATGGACGGAGAACCAGCAGCACACCGAAAGGAGCCACCACATGCGACACCCCTCCGCACTCACGGGTCTCATGGCCTTGGCCGTGGTTGGACCCGCTGTCCTGTGGACCAGTGCCAGCCGCCCCGCCGTGGTCCACGAACGTAAGGTCGTCGCGGGCCTCGCCGTCGTGTTCGGCGCCGAACCGGAGCCCGCTCTCACCGACGAGATGCAATTTCTGCGCTGGCGGATCAGCTCGGTGGCCGACTCCGCGGCGTACACCGACCTTCAGGACGCGACGGCGACGGTCACCCGGGACGGGCAGCAATACGGCCCGTTCACGGTGCGGCCGGTGCGCCGAGATCCGGGCTTGTACCAGACGCAGCACATTTTCACAGCGGTCGGCGAGTACCAGTCGGTCCTCAAGTTCCGCAAGGGCCAGGACCCCACGGTCCACTCGGTGGACTTCACATTCCGGATCCAGAACCGCGCCAGCCTGGAGCTTCCGCCCCGCCGGCCCGGGCCGTGACGCAGCCCGGTTCGGGAAGGCCGGCACCCCGTTGCGAAACCACGGGCAGGCAAACAACCACACACCACCGAGGTCCCTCATGCCGCGGACACCAGGAATGCCGGTAATGCTGGCGAGCCTCACCGGGTACGCCCTGTTAACCACGGTCCTCCACGCGCAGACACCGGTGAGTTCTGACACCGCCGCCGTGCGCCGCGTCATCGAGGCCGTGGCAGCCTACTCGCAAACCAGGAACTACAGCGCGATGGATACGCTCTACGCCCGGGGTGGCGGGGTGCACATCATCGAAGGGGCGGGAGTGAACCACGGATGGGAAGACTTCCGGGACAACCACCTCGAGCCCGAGTTCGCGGAGTTCCAGAACATCGCGTACCGGTATTACGCGGTCGAACCCGTGATTCGCGGGGACGTGGCCTGGGCCTCGTTCCGCTACGATTTCGCCGTGGACGCCCCGAGCGGCCACGTCGAGTCCGAGGGCCGCGGCACGGCGGTGCTGGAGAGGCGCGAGGGGCGCTGGGTCATCGTGCATCAGCACACGTCGGGACGGCGCAAGACTCCGCAGCGCTGATGCGCTACTTTCGATCGGGCCCGACCGCGAACTGAAACGTCCAGAGATAGGCCACGACCGCCCAGGTCTGTTGGTCGGTGAGGATGGGTCCCCAGTTGGGCATCCCGGTCCCCATGCCGCCGCGCTGCACCTTTCCGTAGTGCAACGCAGGGCTGGCGGCGGCCGGACTATGCGCCCGATAGTAGTCGAGGGCGATGAACTCCGTCGGCACGGAGCCCAGGGCTAGAGCGCCGCGTTGCGCCGAAGGCGCCCGCTGCGGGACGGTCGCCGCGGCCCGCCCCACATCGCGATAAGCGGCCCCGGCGGGTCATCACGGTCACGCCGTCGTGAAGACGAACACCATACCGTAGGTCCCGTTGGGGTGCTGCCATCCGGTACCCATCATGTTGCCCGTCCCGCCCATCATCGAGCCGCCCATCATGGACCCGCCCATCATCGTCCGGGTGGCCCACTGCCCGCCGTGCTGGTTGGTGCAGTGATCGAGGTTGAGCAGGTTGCCGCTGCTATCCATCATGCCGCCACCCAGATGCAGCGTGTACCGGGTCTGCGCCTTGAGCGGCGCGGCGGGTGTGAAGGTGAGCGTGAGGCCGTCGCTCGACCAGCTCCAGGTCCCTTCTACTACCGGCCCGGTCACGTCTCCTTCGTGTAGCGCCGCGTACTGCTCCAAGCCCATGCGCATGGCATGCGAGAACTCGAGCACGACGGGTGCATTGGGGTCCACGTTGGTGTTCCCGCCCGTGGGCACCACCGACAGAACCGTGGTGTCTCCCACCGGCGCAAAACTCTCGTGACAACCGGCGACCAGCGCCGCCATGGCAGCCACAAGGACCGTCTTATGCATCTTGATCTACCTGACCTTTCCAAGGACTCAGCGGAGCCGATTCGTCGCGCACTCAACTCGCCATGCGAAATTCGCCGTTGAGCCGCCAACGTCGCCCTCCCTCCACTCGGATGCTGACGCTATTCGGTTCACCCTGAAATCCGGCTCAGTCTAGCATGAGCATCTCCTTACGGACCGTCCGGCGGCGACTCTCGCCACACGATTCCGTAGCCGTAGAGCGACCGGCAAGCCGCGCCGTACCGAGCGTTGACAGCCCAGAGAACCCGCGTGCATCTTAGTTTTATGAGACCGCAACCACGGTGGCAACCTGTTGCAGCAGCGGTGCTTGTGTGGGCCGCGACCGCCAGCGTGGCTCCTGTCCGTCTGTGCTCGGACCACGACATCCGCCACGTCGAGGCGGTGGAAAGTTGTCACGACGCGGGCATCACGGAATTGGCCGACCGGCTGAGCCAGCGGATCGCGACCGACGTGCCGGCGTTGCCATCGGTTGTGGTCACGCTGGATCAGCTGCCGGTGCGCTCCCACGCGCCGCTTCTCATTCCCTCCATAGCCCCGCTGGGCCGGGATCCGCCCGCGCGACAATCCCGCGCCCCCCCTATCCCCAGCCTCTAGCCCGCCTGTGCCGCCACGCGGCACGGAACGTGGGCGCGCAGGTTCTCCAACAACTCAGCGACATCAGCCTCTGGACCCTTCCATACGGTCCGGGCAGCCCGCAGCGTAGCCGGAGGTGACAGTTGCAAAGGATCGCGAAAGCATTGGCCGTAACCGTGGCTCTCACGGGCGCCGGAAAGTTGCTCGTGGCTCAACCAACGCCCGAGCATGTCGATCTCCGGACCGCGCTCCAGCGTGCCCTGGCCCAGCATCCGCTGGTGGAAGCGGCACGCGCCCGCGTCCGCGCGGCGCAAGGCGCAGGGCTCACGGCGCAGTTGCCCCTGAACCCCGTCATCACGTATGAAGTGGAGAACGCCCGCTTCCCGGGCGGGGCCCCCGTCCCGGGGCTCGATCGCGAGACCTCCCTCTACGCCACGCTGCCCCTGGAACCGCTGTTTCAGCGCTGGCCCAGCGCGCGGCGCGCCGGCGCCGAGGTCCAGGCCGCGGAGGCGGAGCTGGCGCTGGCGCGGCGCGACGTGGCGCTGGCGGTGGCGCGGGCGTTCTATCGCCTCGCCACGGCCCAGGGCACGGCAGAGGGAGCCGAGGAGGTCCGTGACCGCCTGGCGGACCTGGCGGCCTACAACCACGCGCGGGTCGCGGAGGGCGTGACTGCCGAGGGAGACCTGATTCGCATTCAAGTGGAGCTGGACCGGGCCGAG
>Ga0209342_10006253_pt1 | contig 12115 bp, 13 predicted proteins | sample RifCSP16_2_FD_184023 | JGI IMG/M metagenome (GOLD analysis project Ga0209342, IMG submission 184023) | Soil microbial communities from Rifle, Colorado - Rifle CSP2_sed 16_2 (SPAdes) (version 2) | ecosystem: Environmental > Terrestrial > Deep subsurface > Rock core/Sediment | place: Rifle... | reverse complement strand
TGATGCTCCAGCGGCGCTTGCGGCTTGGCTATCCGCGGGCCGCCCGGCTGATGGACGAGCTCGAAGAACTAGGAGTGATCGGAAGGCCCCAGAGCGGGGGCCGGACGCGCGAAGTGCTTGCCCCACGCGAGGAGGGGGAAGAGCCCGATGCCGAGGATCTCGAAGAGGGCGAGTAGTCCGCTTCGATCGGGGTGGCCCCTCCGTCCGGAACGGCTCGGCGCTCGCACGCCAGCCTCCGCCCATGGCCGATAGGCAGCCCAGGAAGCCAGCCCCGATAGAGATCGAGGAGGGCCATCTGCCATCGGCCGACGCTGGTCGATCCCTTCGCCACAAGAGGGACGTGCGAACCGGGCGAGCAGAGCCGGAGGTCTCCTCCCAACTCAGCGGGGCGAACCTGGAAAGCCTCGGTTCGGCTCACGACGGCGGCCATTGGCCTGCGCGTCGTGGCTTGGCCTGTAGTCTTACCAGCTGCGATGCCCGGTCTTCCGGCTCCCGACACTTGGACGTGAGCCACTGCTCGCCGGCTCGCGCGTGGCCGCCCACCCCGCGCTTGACTTGCCCCTCGCCCCAGGTTAGCATTGAAGCAAGCCCCCTAGAGGAGTAGTGGATGCGAGCGAAGGAAGAGATCCATCCCACACGCACGAGCCTGAGCGACTGGATGCGAGTCTGGTCCAAGGGTCTGCTCGATCCCGTTGCTGCGTTTGTCCTTCGGCTTGGGCTGATGCCCAACACCATCACCCTCGTCGGAGTGGCTGGCAACATTATCGCCGGGCTCGTCCTCTCCCAGGGCCATTTCTTCTGGGGCGGCCTGCTCGTCTTGCTCATGGGGCCGGTCGATGCCCTGGATGGCGCCATGGCGCGGTTGCGAGGCGAAGTGAGCGACTTCGGCGCCTTCGCCGACTCGGTCAGCGACCGCTACTCGGAGCTCTTCGTCTACGGCGGCCTGATCGCCTACTTCCTCATCCACAGTGAAGCGGTCCCGGCTGGCGGCGTCTTCGCCGCAGCCGCCGGATCCGTACTCGTCTCGTACACCAAAGCCCGCGCCGAATCGGTGGGCTACCAGGCGAAAGTGGGGATCCTCACCCGCTTCGAGCGCTATCTCGTCCTGGTCCCTAGTCTCGTGTTCGGTTTCCCTCGCATCGGCGTCTGGATCATCGCCGTACTAGCCAATCTCACGGCCCTTCAGCGGATCTACTACGTTCGGCGGCAAGCCCGCCGCTCCTAGGGAGAGGACCTTCCATGGTCGTGGATGCATACGGGATTCATGTAGGCACGTGGCTCTACTTTCGTTTCTACGGAATGATTCTCATGGCCGGCGCGGTGGCCGCAGCCTACCTTGCTCGCCGCATGCTCCGCCGCATGGGGCGGGACCCTGAGATCGTCTGGGATGGGCTGCTCTGGGCCCTCATCTTCGGCGTGATCGGAGCACGCCTCTACCACGTCTTCACCCCCTCCCAGGGCATGCTCGCGCTCGGATATGACACACGCTACTACCTCACTCACCCGATCGACATCCTCACGACCTGGCGCGGCGGCCTCGGGATGCCCGGCGCGCTGCTCGGTGGTGTCTTCGGCCTCTACCTCTTCGCTCGCCGGCGCAAACTGAATCTGCTCGTGCTTCTCGACGCCGCCGCTCCGGGCGTCGCCTTGGCCCAGGCGATTGGCCGTTGGGGCAACTTCGTCAATCAGGAGCTCTATGGCCCACCCACCGACCTTCCCTGGGGGATCCCGATCCGCCCGGAGAATCGCCTCCCCGGTTATGAGGCCTTCGAACGGTTTCATCCCCTGTTCCTCTATGAGTCCATCTGGAACCTCGCCAGCATGTTCTTCCTCCTCTGGATCTGGCGCCGCTTCCGCAGCCGACTCATGACGGGCGACCTGTTTCTGATCTACCTGATCACGTATCCGGTAGGCCGTTTCTTCCTTGAGTTCATCCGGCTCGACTATGTGCCGCTCTTCGGCCTCAACGCAAACCAGGCGCTGATGGGCATCGTGGGTGTGGCTAGCGCCGGGGCTTTGGTTATCCGACATCGCCGCAGACAGGCCGTTGTCGCCCCTCAAGATTAACCCTCTTCTCCCAGGGACAGCCGGGTGCCCGGGGCGGTGAGCCAGGCTTCGCCGCCAGACGCGGAGCCCGGGCCTTCGCCTCACGGATCTGCCCCGGCCCTCACCCTGGATCCCGCACGTCAGACGAAAGCCCGGGCGTTTGCGAGCCAGCGCCGTGGGCTTTCCTACCTGGAGACCATCCTTCTCGCGCTCTATCTCGTCGTGTGGATCCTCGGGGGTCTGAGTTCCCTCATCGCCGTGCCCCTGCGATCCCTGGGTGTCCCCTGGTGGGCAGGGGTCCTGGTCCAAGGCATCGCGTTCTTCCTTCCCCGCTTTGTGATTTCGCTGCCCTTCCGCTATCTCGGGACCCACGCGCTGCCGCGCCAATTCGGCCTGCTCACCCAATCGCTGCGCAGCTGGGCCGTGGACTTCGCGAAAGAAGTCGGGCTTCTTGCGGCTTTGGGGCTACCCTCAATTCTCGGCCTGTACGCGCTCCTGCGCTACGCCGCGGATTCCTGGTGGCTGTGGGCAGCGGTCGGCTTCACCCTCTCGCTGCTTCTCATCGCCGCGATCCTTCCCGTGATCCTCCTGCCACTCTTCTACCGCGTTCGCCCACTGGCAGCCCAGCACGCCGAGCTGGCCGAACGGCTGTCCGGGCTGGCGCAACGCGCCCGGGCCCGAGTTCGGGGCGTCTTCTCGCTCGAATTCAGCCGCCGGACTCCGGCAGCCAACGCACTTCTGCTCGGTCTGGGGAAGTCCAGGCGGATCCTGCTAGCCGATACCCTGATGGCGAACTTCACGCATGACGAAATCGAGACGGTGGTGGCGCATGAGCTTGCCCACCACATCTATCACGACATCCCGGTGGGGATCGGGGTGCACGCGCTGCTCAGCCTCGCCGCGTTCAAGATTGCTGACATTGCCTACCGGGCCTACGCCGCCACCCCGCGCCTGAAGAGCCTGGATGATCCAGCGGCGCTCCCGATCCTGATGATGACTCTGGCCCTTTCCTTCTTCTTGACGTCACCATTCTCGAGGCTCTACTCGCGGTGGCGTGAATCGCGCGCCGATGCTTTCGCCTTGAGGCTCACCCGCAAGCCGCAGGCGTTCGCCAGCGCGATGAGGCGCTTCGCCAATCTCAACCTGGCGGTCGCCAATCCCTCCCGCCTGGCCTCCGAGATGGCTTCGCACCCTTCGTTGGTGTCCCGCATTCGGAAAGCGGAGGCCTTTGCGGCAGAGCTGGGTGCGGGCGATGACCACGAAGGATCCTCGCCCAACGGCCACTCCGTGGAGCGTCTGTAGCCGCAGCCTCGAGCCACGATCGTCGGGGCCCTGTCCCTACGCCGCGCTCAGGACAATGGAGACGCCCACCGCCAATCCGAATTGGGCCAGATGATAAGTGAGGCGAGTGAGGATCCGGGCTCCCTGGAACGGGTGGACGAAGCGGTTCCAGGCAAGGATAGAATCCGAGCCGTAGAACAATCCCCCGCCGATCGCCAGCGCTCCTCTGGCCAGCGCCGGCCACCCCGGTCGAAGCGTGGCGCATGCCGCCGACCACATCATCAGGCCGATCGCCGCGAGGTAGACCCCCAACGGAATCATCATCCGGAAGTTGCCCGTCCGGCTCAGCGCTTCGCGGAGGATCGCGTATAGGCAAAACGAAAGTGCGGCAATTGCCAGGGCGGCAACCCCCGACCTCGCGCTCAGGATGACCCCTTCCGAGTTGAGCGCGACCACGTAGGCCGCTTGCGCAAGGAGAAAGGCGCCGAGCCCATACACGAACCATCGCTCAGAATAGAGAAGGAAGATGTCGCCGATCAGGGAGAGGGCAAGGCCGGCGGCAAACCACGTACCCAGGGCCGGCCAAGGGCTAGGGATCCCCAGCGTAAACCATGCCAGGAGAACAAGCATCGTCGCGGGCTTCGTGAGGAGCTCCATCCTACGCCGGCCTGCTCCGACGGCGATCCAGTCCAGGACGGCGCATGCTCCCCCGATGACCAATAGGCCATTCATCCGTGTGCCACCCCTCTTATTTTCCCCTCAGCCTTCGGCGCAGCCAAAAAACCCCGCCGACGTAGGCGGTGGTTGCGAAAGCGAACCACTGGACGGCGTACCCGAAGTGGGGCCCTTCCGAGAGATCCAGGGGTGCTCCTGGGATGGGCTGGATCCCATCAGGGGCATCGCTCAGCTGAAGGTAGACGGGAAGAAGTGGATAGGGCACTTGCGCCTGGATCCCTTCCACATTGAGCACTCTCCACTCCCCAAGAGGAGCCTCTCCGGGCGCCGGCGTATCGTCGGCCAGAAACGACCAGCGCGGTTCTTCCTCCCGCGGGAGAATCACCCCTTTCACTTCAACAACGCTTTGCGAGGCGTAGGCCCCCCGGCCCGCGGGCGTGCCGTCCTCGAGCGGGATCCACCCTCGATCCACGAGGATGGCACCGCTTCCGTCCTCGAATTGGAGAGGCGTGATGAGGTGGACGCCGGGTTCACCGTCTCGCGATCGGTTGAGCAAGACCACTTCGTGCGAGGCGTCGAACCGACCGCGAGCCGTGGCTTGCCGGTGGAGAAGGGAGGCAGCGTCCGGCAGATCTCCGCCAAGCTCGAAGGGCGGCTGGGCCAGGCGGGCCTCGATCCGCGCGTTGTTTCCCCGACGTTCCGCAAGCCGGTCGAGCTGCCAGATCCCCAGCCGAACGCAGACAGCTCCCAGAAGGAAGACGACTCCGGCGAAGATAGCTGTGCGGGAGTGGCTCACCGGCGGCTCTTGGAGGGAGCAGCCCGCGTCCGTTCTCGGATCTCGGCCGCCAATGCCCGTGCCCGCGCGGAGGCGAAACCCAAATAGGACTCGGCCTTGAGCAGTTCGCGGATGCGGGCGGGTTGCAGGTAGCGCAGCAGGTTGGTATCCGAGCTCAGGCGGTCGGAGAGGGTGTTGGGTGTGCCGCCGCGCATGGCTTCCAGGACGGCCAGGCAGTGCTCGCGCAATCGCGCGTGTGTCGCCTGGCGGTCGGCGCCGGCCTGGACGAGGGATGAGAGGAGCCGCTCTGTGGCGGCGAAGGGAGCAAACTCGTCCAGCGCCGCACCCGCCTGCTCGTGATCAATCTCGATCCCGCGCAACACCGCTGCCGCGGTGGTGAGCATCTCATCACACGCCAAGAACGCCTCGGGCAGGATCACCCGCCGGTTCGCCGAATCGTCGAGAGTTCGCTCGAGCAGTGTGCTGGCTGCGTTTTCCCAGGCGACGGAGACGGCCGAAGCGACCAGTCTCGCCAGGGAGCAGATCTTCTCCGACCGCACAGGATTGCGCTTGAAGGGCATCGCGCTCGAACCCACCTGCTTCTCGCCGAAGGGTTCCCGCGCCTGTCCGACGGCGGGGGACTGCATGATCCGCACGTCGAAGGCGAATTTGTGCAGCGATCCCGCCAGGCCGGCCAGCCCAGAGAGCAGAGAATAGTCCTGGATACGGGGATAGGTCTGGCCGGTGACGGGGAAGGCCTGGATTCCCAGGGCTTCCATCACAGTAGCCTCGAGCATTTCGGCAGAGACGGCCGTCCCCTGAAGCATCTCCGCGATCGAGGCTCCGGTTCCGACGGCTCCTTTGATCCCCTTACCGCGAATCTCGGCCCGCAGGCGGGCCAGGGCGTGGAAGTGGGCGAGAAGATCTTGCGCATAGCCGGCAAGTCGGTAGCCGAATGTGGTCGGCTCGGCGGGCTGCAAATGGGTGTAGCCCAGGACGGGTAGGTCGGCCGTCGCGTCGATCTGATCGGCGAAGATCAGCAGCAGTTCCCGCAGCCGGGAAGAAATGAGGTCCAGGGCCGCCCTCTGCCGCACGACGTCGGCATTGTCCTCAACGTCGGCTGAGGTGAGCCCCCAATGCAGGACACCGCCCCCAACCTTGCACTGCTCGGCGAAGACCTGGAGCTCGGCCATCAAGTCATGGCCGATCTCCGCCTCGATCTCCGCCGCGCGACCGACATCGATGCGGGTGGAGTTGGCGCGGATGTCGTCCACCTGCTGGGCGGTCACCAATCCCGCGGCCGCTTGAGCTTCGGCAACGGCCACCCAAACACGGCGCCAGGCGCGCCGCTTCGTGTCTTCCGACCACAGAGCCCGCATCGCCGCCGATCCGTATCGATTCGTGAAAGGGGATTGATAGCTCATTGGCCGTCGCTTTCGCGGGCCCGGTCTGAGTCGCCCTCCGCCACTCTCGATGGGGACCACGCTACGATTCTAGCCCCACCTGTCCCGGACGACATTCAGCCGGATCACGTAGGAGGGCGATGGTGTGTGCCCGATCCGCCCTCGGATTCGTAACTGCTCCTCCGCAAGGAGCCGCGGCCCATGGGGGGCCGCTTCGGGCGATCACGGCTTAAAGCCGAATTGCCGGAGCGCGTTTTCGTCATCCCGCCATCCCGCCTGTACTTTCACTCGGAGGTCCAGGTAGACCCTCCGGCCAGACATGGCCTCGATCTCTTTGCGCGCCTCGGTGCCGATGCGGCGAAGCATGGCCCCGCCCTTGCCGATCACGATCGGCTTGTGCGCCTCGCGCTCGACGTACAAGGTGACCCCGATGTAGGCGCCATTTTCGCCTCGTTCGTGGTATTCATCTACCCGGGTCGTGATTCCATACGGGACCTCCTCCCGCAGCACGCGCATCGCGGCCGCGCGGACCAAATCGCCGGCGATATCGCGTTCATGCAGATCGGTCACTTGATCCGCAGGGAAGTAGAGGGGGCCAAGCGGGAGCAAGGCCGTGATCCTCTCGAGGAGCTCTTGCCGGCCGTCGCCTCGCAACGCCGAGACGGCGTGAGCCTCGCCCTCCGGGATCAAGGCGAGGAAGGCGGCGCGCCGCCCGGGCAGGCGGTCGGCCGGCACCTCGTCGAGCTTGTTGAGGGCTAGGAGGACGGGTTTCGCCCCGCTGAGCGCACCAACAGTCTGCGCTGCTTGCTCATCCTCGGCGGTCGGAGGCCGAGTGAGATCGAAGACGACGAGGATCAGATCGGCGTCGCTCAGGGCCTCCGTCGCGTCTCCGATCATAAGCTCGCCAAGCCGGTTGTGCGGCCGGTGGATCCCGGGAGTGTCGACGAAGATCGCCTGCACGTGCGAGAGGGTGAGGATCCCCAGCTGGCGCCGCCGGGTCGTCTGGGCTCGCTGCGACGTGGGCGCGATGCTCTGACCCAGGAAGGCGTTGATCAAGGTCGATTTCCCCACGCTGGGGCGGCCGACGACAGCTACGAAACCCGAGCGATGGCCTTCCGGGAAGTCGGGGTCGGTCATGTCCCTATTGTGGGTGATAGGGGAGGGAGTGTCAAGGACGCGTGCGAACCGCCCTCAGAGAGAGGTCCTGCGCAGACCTGGATCGTCGGGGCCCGGGTGTTATAATCCGATTGGACGGATCGATGATCCGTGCGCTTCGCGCCTCCGGATCGCGTGAGGCCAAATTCGCCAAAGGAGTAGAGGTGATGTCTTTCAGCCGTTTGAGTTCTCTGGTGGGGGCAGCTCTCATTCTAGGAGTGCTGTTGACGGCCTGCGGGGGGGCCAGTACTGCGAACCTTAGTGTAGTGACCACCGACTTCGCCTTCACCCCCACCGACGCGACCGTCGCCGCCGGGCAGGAGGTGAGCCTGACGCTCACCAACAATGGGTCGGTCGAGCATGAGTGGGTCTTGATGGAAGCCGGGTATCAGGTCACGACACCGTTCGACGACGACGATGAACCGCACGTCTACTGGGAAGGAGAGGTCGACGCGGGGGAGAGCATGACCTTCACCTTCACCGCGCCTTCCGAACCAGGTGGCTACCCGATTGTCTGCGGCGTCGCCGGGCACCTTGAAGCCGGGATGGTGGGGACGCTCACGGTAACCGAATAGGCTCTGCCCCCTATCAAGATCGGACGGCCCGCCCCCCAGCGGGCCGTCTTTTTGCCCGGAGGGGCGGTTCCTCTCTCGCGTCAGGTGTGTTCGGGGCGCGGGCGCCTGCAGGTAGGATCGTAGCCTTCGCCCGCCTACCGTGACCGTGCACGCGGTCTTGAATGATCCTGGATTGCCGGCACGCACAGGAAGCTCGGCCGGGGCATTGACGCGGGGTGGTGGAAGTGCGGGCCGGCGCCAAGTCTCCAAATGCTCCTGGCCTGAGTAGGACGCCGGTAGAGGCGGCCGATCTCTGTCGAAGCGGGCCTGTCGGCACTGCGCGGCAGAGTGTGGCGCGGCTTTCGGTGGTATCATCTCACGTCGAGTGTGTGACCTCCGTAGGCGGCGAGGGAGTGTGGCGCCCCAATGGCGGCCGTGGAACCGATGACGGACAATCCAGACGATCAATCCCGCGCAGGCATGCATCAGGGCTTCTGCTCTCGGCGCGGCCGGATGAGCTATCCGATGGGGTTGGACCGATGAGCATCTTCACCCGCAAGAAGCCAAACCGCTTCATTGATCTTCTGATCAAGCAGTCCGAGTTCACCGAGGAAGGGATGCAGGCCCTCCTTCAGTTCGTCCGTTCGAACGACGGCGCATTCGCCCGGCGGGTCTCGGAAATCGAGTCCCAGGCCGACGAGGTGCGAAGGATTCTGATCGATGAGCTCAACCGCACGTTTGTGACGCCGATCGACCGCGAGGACATCTTCGCCTTGTCGATGACGGTGGACGACATCCTCGACTACGCCTACTCAACCGTGGAGGAGATGTCCCTTCTCAGCGTGCGGGCCAATCCGTACATCGAGCGAATGGTTTCGCTGCTCACCGACGCCGCCCGCGAAATCCACATGGGCGTCGAGCGGCTCGAAGATCACCCCAATGTGGCCAACGACCACGCAGTGAGGGCCAAGGCGCTTGAGAATCGGATGGAAAGCGTCTATCGGGAGGCGATTGCGGCGCTCTTCCAGATGCCGCATGACATTGAGCAGGTGGTGGAGATGCTCAAGCTGCGAGAGATCTACCGTCACCTCTCCAACGCTGCCGATCGCGGCGATGCCGCGGCGAATGTCATCGGGGATATTGTCGTGAAGAAGATGTAGCGGCCTCAGGCCAGACGACCGGGGATAGAGGAGAGCGGCGGAAGCCGCTCTTGCGTTTTCGGGGGAGAAGTCGGGATCAGCGAGCTCGGGCGGCGAGACGATCGAGCTTGGCGCCAACCTCGCGCCACTGAATGCGCGAGATGCCCAGCTTCTGACGGATCCTGTCCTTGTCGAGGCCGGCCTGGTAGTCGATGAGCGCGGAGGTCCAGCGGCACATGTCGAACGAGAGGTGCTTCTTGAACCCGGCCATCGCCCCCAGGTCCTCAAGCAGATACTCCAGGCGCCGGGGCGACCAGGGGAACAGTCGCTCACGCGGAGCGTATTGCTCAAGATACTCCCGGTAGGCGGGGATCCAGTCGGGGTCCAGCGTCAGCTTCCGCTCTTTGTAGCGGCGGCTCACTTCGCTGTAGCGGACGAAGACCACAGCGCCTTCCGTGGACTCGAGGTCGATGTGGTTAAGGCGCAGCGCGAGGCACTCGCCCTTCTTTAGGCCGGTGTGGAGCAGCAGTCCCACGAGCGTGTAGGGCCGGGCGTCCGGCTTGGGCCCGCGACGGAGGTCCTGCGCCGCTTGGAGCACAGCGGCAACTTCGGCGCGCGTGAGCACCTCGGGAAGGGGACTGAGAACCGTCTGCTGGGCGACCGGCCCGGCGGGGTCGGCCGAGAGGATTCCACCTTCGACCAGCCAACGGAAGAAGGCCTTGATCGAGGTCACACGGCGGGCGTAGGTCTTGGGGCTGCAGGGGACGCCCCGCTTCTCGGCCATCCACTCCAGGAAGTTCTTTAGGTCGTGCGTCCCAATTGCGCCCAGGGCCTGCCCGGCGCCCACGAAACGAGCCAGAAGGCGGAGGTCCCCGGTGAAGGCCTTGACCGTATGGATGGATCGGCCATCAGCGCTGAGGGCTTCTCCCCAGGCGTTAACCCCGGCACTCAGGCTCGTTTCCGGCCGTAGAGCTCGATGCCGTGACGAAGGGCCAGTGGGCTCGCCAGGGGTCGGCGAGAAGAGGGGAAGCTCTTCCTGGGCTCTGGGCACGGACTTCTCAGTTGCAGCTTTTCGCATAGCCAAATAACCGCAGAGATGCTAGCCGGATTGGCCGGAAAAGTCAAACGCGCGCAGGCAAACGACATGTCGGGGGGAGGCGCCGGTGCGACTCCTGGGGGCTATATCTCGGCTGGCACCGGGTCCCAGGATGAGATGCAAGCGCAAGGGCTCTGTAGGATAGAAGTCGTCACGGTCACCTGGTCATCCTCTTCGTGGCGATGGCCGAGGAAGGCCGCACCTGCGTCTTCGGCGGCGGTCGCAGCCGGCAGCCCACCGATGGGACATGGTTCTCCTTGGCTCGAACCCGCGGCTTGCTTGGAGGTGCGGGGGATCGAACGGAAGCCACCTGGCGACACACAGGGCTTCCTCGGGCGTGACGCCCCGGGCATTTTCGGCCGTCAACGGATGAGAGGATTCAAGCTGCTCGCGGATCAGATCGGGGCGGGACCCCCACGGCTTTGCTTCGTCGAGTCCGCTCACTCCTGGCAACCCGGGCAGTAGTAGCAGACGCCGCCGAGGTATTGGATCTTCTCAACTTTGCTCCGGCATTGGGGGCAGGGTCGGCCGACGGCGTTCTTGTCCATGATCCGGACATGCCCGCCGCGGCGGTTGTGGAGATCGAGTTCGTCCCACATCTGCGTCATGGCCGTCAGCGCCGAACCATCTTCGAAGGCGAGGTGAAGACGGAACTTCTTTGGCACCGCCGCGCCGGGCGGATGGAAGAGCACTCTTGCCCCGCATTCGCCAAGCAGCAGGACGTACCCGGGTTCCCGTGGAATGAAGAGCCACTTCCCCCTGACCCAGGCCTTCCCAATCTTCTTGCCCCTGGTGAGGGCTTCGAATTCGCCTGGGCTGCGGTTGTACCAGACAAACTTGTGCGGGGCATTGCCCAGGCTCCCCTTCCTGACCACCTTGCCGTCCAGCGTTTCGTTGACCTGCACGGCCAGCGTGAGGAGCTCGGGCAACTCAAACATGCTCGTCGCCGTCGGCTCTCGGTCGGATTGCGACCATGGGGCGCTTGCTGGCGAGATCTTCCAGGTCCTTGCGAGTTGGCCGGGTCGGTAGCCCTTCGGTGCGGAGGATCGCGCCGAACATCTTTGGGTTGCGCCTCACCAGGCGATCCAGATAGTCGGCGATCCTCCCGACGTCGGTTACCACCTCGGCCGTGCCCTCGAAGCGGCGCCGGCCGACGCGCACCTGGACGATCGGGTGGGCCTGGATATTCCGGAGCCAGTCGGCGATGCGGCCACGCGCGGAAGCGACGTGGTAGGTTCCGTTCCGTTCCTCATAGACCAGAGGAGTCGTTCGGAGCCGGCCCGATGTCCTTCCGGTTGTAGTTAGAAGCAGCACGAACGACCCCACAAGTGGCCCAAGTCCGAGGGCATAGGCGAGCCGGGGGCCCACCTGGATCAGACGCCAGACGAATCGCGGAGCTTTCATGGGGCCACCTCTGCGCGGCGCGCTGCGGTCACCACCAGTAGTCGGCCACAAGCTGCATGCCGAGCGCCTGGAGGAAGACGACGGCAGCAAGCCTCCGGAAATCCCCACCGCCGGAATCCATGCTGGCGATCCTCCCGGCGACGGGAAGCACGAGGAAGGGAACCATAAACAGCGCCGCACGCGCGGTCTCTCCGGTTCGATAGGCCCCAGTCAGGAAGAACCAGCAGGAACGAGCCACATGCCACGAGGCTCAGGCGGTTCAAAGGGGATCTTGCCCCGGTTTCAAGAACCGCCGACAAGAGGATCAACGAAAGGAATGGTCCGAAGAAGAGGACGACCTCGGCCACGTCTTCGACCCTGGTCATCAAGTAGTTCGCGGGCTCGGCAAGCAATCGGAAGCCGTCCGGGTTTTCCAGGCCTGAAGCGATCGCGAAGGAGCGGAGGTAATTGAAGCCGAAGGCTGTATTGAGCGCAGCGTAGAACAGGAGGAGGCAGGCGGCGAGCAAGAGAGTGCGCCATGGTCGCCGGTGTTGCCAAACCTCAAAGACGGCCACAACCGGGAGCACAAACAGAGCTCCGAAGCTGAG
>Ga0209342_10006251_pt1 | contig 12115 bp, 11 predicted proteins | sample RifCSP16_2_FD_184023 | JGI IMG/M metagenome (GOLD analysis project Ga0209342, IMG submission 184023) | Soil microbial communities from Rifle, Colorado - Rifle CSP2_sed 16_2 (SPAdes) (version 2) | ecosystem: Environmental > Terrestrial > Deep subsurface > Rock core/Sediment | place: Rifle... | reverse complement strand
CGGGTGCATGACCTTGAGGACGAAGCCGGGGCCGTCCGGCGTCTTCAGGTGGAAGTTGCTGTCGTACTCGCCCGGCAGGGCGCGGGCCACGCCGTCGAGGCCATACGCCCGGCGGGCCAGGGCGACCGCCTGCTCTTCGGTGAAGGGGGTGACGACGCGATCCTCTCGCACTCGACCGTCATCTTATCCCCGGTTTCCCCGCAGGTCCCGCCGGCCAGGTGGCCGGGGTGGCCGGGGCCGCCGAGATTGACGACAGCCTGCGACCACCGATAGGCTTGCGACAGCCGGTGGCGGAGGGGCGTCACCGGAGGGAGGACGGAGAGGTGAGGCTGGCCATTCCCATCACAGCAGGGGCCGTCATCGGATTCGCGCTCTGGCTCGGCTCACCGGGACTGGTGGGCAGCCCGCACCCGTGGGAGGCCAAGTCGGCGCTCATCCTCGCCTGCTTGTTCGTGGTAGGGGCTGTGCTCGGCGCCGCTTGGCCAGACCGACCCTGGACCGGGCCGCTGGGCCTCTACGTCGGCCAGGGCCTGGCGCTGGCCGGACAAAAGGCCTGGCTGCCCGCGTCGGGACCCTCGGAGCCGCTGTTCCTAGCCGTCTTGTTCCTGGTGCAGTACAGCCTTCCGGGTCTGGCGGGGGCGGGCTTGGGCGCTCTTCTGGCAGACGTGGCCACCGGCGGCCTGGCGGCCTGGATCTCGGCCGGCGATCGCGATCAGCACCCGCTCTGAAGCGCCGAACGAAAGGAATGCCGGCGTGCCCTTCCTGGTGGTCAAGCCCGAGCCCAGCGGCCATCCCGGCACCGGCACCATCGTGGAGGCCGACGGGGACGCGCCGGTGGTGCGAGATCTCCACTACGTCTTCGATTGGTGGGTCGGCGACGACCTGGTTGGCTCCTATCCCTTCTTCCTTGTCACCGAACGCCTGCGCGCCTCGCTGGCCGCGATCGGGGATGCCTCGGGCTTCGCCTTCGCGGGCGTGCAGGTGACCAGCTCCGAGTTCTTCCGCCGAACCTCTCCGGAGAAGAGCCTGCCCGGGTTCTGCTGGCTCCAGGTGCACGGGAGCCCTGGCATCGACGACATGGGCCTGTCGAGGGACCACGCGCTCGTGGTGTCCGGGCGGGTGCTGGCCGTCCTTCTCGACCACGCCCTGGAGCAGGCGGACATCTCCCAGTTCAGGACCCGATGACCAGACGTCCGCGCGCCTAGCGTGAGGCGGCGGCCCGGCGGCGGGAGGCCAGCGCCCCGGCCCCCAACCCGAAGAGGCCCCCGATCACCACCGTGTAGGCGATCCAGATCGTGAGCTGCGGCATGAGGCCGATCCAGAACCACTTCGCCAGTGGCCCCATCGCCGGGAAGCCGGGAGGCGGTACGTCGTAGTGGGTTCCCCAGTTGCCAAAGATGGCGAAGAGCATGACCAGGGCCACCGGTATTCGAGCCGCCAGCGAATAGACGAGTAGGGTCCGCCCCAGCTCCGGCCAGGCTCGCATCGCGACCGGAACCGCCACCACCGACGCCACCACGAAGACCAGCAGCGTGCTCAGGCTCTGGGGGTTGACGCCCAGCGCACTCGCGGCCAAACCCGCCAGCGGGACCAGGGCCAGCGCCAGGATCACCAGTCCGAAACCGACCCCCACGCGCTGCGGTCCCCCTCCGCTGCGGGCCAGCGAGATGCCAAAGTACACCCCGAACACCGGCACCAGCCATGCAATGCCGATCAGGGCGCCTCCGCCCCCGGCAGCCGGGTTGAAGAGGGTGGGCGACCAGTGGAGCAGCTCTCCGGTCAGCCGCAGCAGGGTCACGGCAAGGGTGATCGCCGCGGGAATCACGATGAGACGACGCGAATCGGTGGGCTCGGGCATCGAAACCTCCGGCGCTATGGCCAAACTGACTTGTGGCTAGGTGGAATAGCCCCGATTCTGCCACGTTTCGAGGCGCTCCGGAATCCGTGAGGGTCCTCCCGTCATCCCGTCACCGGCTCTCATCTGCGGTAAAGTAGCGTCGGTGACAGTGCGCCCTTGTCCTCTCTGCTCGGCCCGGGCGCGGATCGGACTCACGGAGTGACCTGGCATTTCACCCCCTTCGCCGCCCCGCTGTTCGTAGGCGCGGCCCTGATGCTGGGCATCGTCCTGCTGGCGCTGCGGCGCCGGCCGGCCCGTGGGGGGGTGTCGCTCATCCTCCTCAGCCTGGCCGTCACCGTGTATGTGCTCGCCTACTCGGCAGAGCTGGGAAGCACCACCCTGGCCGGCGTCCAGCTATGGCTCAAGGTGGAGTACCTGGGCGTCGCCAACATCCCGGGGCTGGTCCTGGTGGTGGCGCTCGCCTACACCGGCCGGGAGCGCATGCTGACGCCGCTTCGATTGGGCCCGCTGTTCGTGGTGCCGGCCATCACCTGCCTGCTGGCCTGGACCAATCCCGACCACGAGCTCATCTGGCGCGGCATCAGCATCGATCGCACCGGCGGCTTCACCTGGACCCGCTTCCAATCCGGCCCCTGGTACTGGGCGCACAACGCCTACATCTATCTACTGGTGGTCGCTGCCTGGGCGCTGCTGTTCCAGGCCCGGTCCCACGCCTCGGGCCTCATCCGCCGCCAGATGAACGTGTTGCTGGTGGGGACGACGATCCCCGCGGTCGTCCACCTCTTCTACCTGGCCGGGCTGTTCATTCCAGGCGTCGATCCCAACCCCTACGCGCTGGTGCTGGCGGCCGCCATCTTCGCCTGGGGGATGCTCGACTCGCGGTTGTGGGACATCATACCGGTGGCCCAGGCGACGGTGCTGGAGAGCCTGCGGGAGGCGGTGCTGGTGGTGGACGCCCGGGGCCGCTTGGCCGACCTGAACCCGGCGGCGCAGGCCTTGCTCTCGCTGACCCCGGCCCTGGGCATCGGCCGGCCGGTGGCCGAGGTGTTCCCCGCCTGGAATCACATCGTTAGCCACCACGCGCTTGGCGAGACCGTGCGCGAGGAGCTGGTGCTGGCCCTGGATGGCCAACAGCGGCACTTCGAAGCCAGCGTGGCGCCGCTTCGGGAGCGGCCCGGCCGCGTCGAGGGGCGGCTGCTGCTGCTCCGGGAGATCACCGACCGCAAGCAGGCGGACCAGCGGCTTCGGCTGCAAGCGGTGGCTCTGGAAGCCGCCGCCAACGGCATTCTGATCACCGACCGGGAAGGCAAAATCCAGTGGGTGAATCCGGCCTTCACGCGCATGACCGGCTACCCGGCCGACGAGGTCCTGGGCAGCACCACCGGCCTGCTCAAGTCGGGGGCCCACGATGTGGTCTTCTACCGGGATCTTTGGAACACGATCCTGGCCGGGCAGGTTTGGCGCGGGGAAGTCACCAACCGCCGAAAGGACGGTAGCCTCTACACCGAGGAACAGACGATCGCACCGGTCTCCAGCCCCGCCGGTGAGATCACCCACTTCATCGCCGTGAAACAGGACGTGACCGAGCGCAAGCAGGTGGAGAGCCTGCGCGAGACGCTGATCCACACCATGATCCACGACCTGCGCAGCCCGCTGACCGTGGTCAGCGGGGCGCTGGATCTCCTGGCCCCCGAAGACGGCACCGCCGATCCGGAAAGCCCACTCGAGCTGGCTCGCCGGAGCACCCAGCGCGTCCTCGATCTGCTCACCGCGATCCTCGAGGTCCACGGTCTGGAGAGCGGCAAGATGCCGGTCGAACGCGGACCCCTCGACCTGGCCAGCCTGATCGGGGAAGCTCTCGGCCTGGTGCGGCCGCTCGCCGACGCCAAACACCAGAGGCTGACGAGCACCATGGCGGACGCGCTACCGCCCGTCCAAGCCGACCGTGGCCTGCTGCTGCGGGTGATTCAGAATCTCGCCGGCAACGCCATCAAGTTCACTCCGCCGGGGGGGTCGATCCGGGTCAGCGCCGCCGGCGACCGAGCCGTCAAGGGGATGGTCACCGTCTCGATCGAGGACGACGGGCCCGGCATCGCGCCAGACCTGCTGCCGCGCCTGTTCCGGGAGTTCGTGACCGGATCGCTCAAGGGACGCGGCAGCGGCCTGGGCCTGGCCTTCTGCCGCCTAGCGGTCGAAGCGCACGGAGGCCGCATCCGGGCCGAGAGCGTGCCCGGCCAGGGCGCGACCTTCACGTTCACGCTTCCGGTGGAGCCTCCCCCCGCTCAAGGGTGACGACCCGCAGCGACTGCGAGCGCGACCGGCCGGGCCAAGGACCCTGTCCTCGAAGCTCTGGGCAGAAAGGCGTAGGCACTCACTCCATCGAGGACCATCGCGCGGTGGCGACCCGGGCGCGCAGCCACGCCCGGATGGCGAGGGCGGCCATGCTCTCGGCCATGATGAGCCACCAGAACCAGCCGTAGGCCCTTGCCGCCAGGACGAGGCCGGATAGGGCCATGGCCGCCATCATCATGCCGAACATGCTCAGGCCCCGACTGGCCGCCTTGGCTTCCTCGCCCGGCAGGGAGAACGGCACCGCGTTCCCGCCCAGGCAGGGGATGAGCGCCAGGACGGGGAGAGCGATGGCGCCCGGGAGCAGGAAGACCAGGTGGGAAAGGTCGCCTTGCAGAACGCCGAAGAGGCCGCCCAGGCACACGATCAGCGGCAAGCCGAGGAAGAGCAGCGAGGCGAGGCGGGCTCCATGGCAGAGGGGGGCCGGCCCTGCCAGGGGTGCAGCTCGGAACAGGTCCGAGGCCTGCCACTGCTGGGAGTAGCGGAGGAGGCTCAGCCCGAAGGCGGGCACCAGCGCCAGGAAGCTGCCGGCAAAGGCCAGGCCTAACCCAGGATTGGAGGTGGAGCTACGGTGGGTCGCATCCTGAAGCACGAAGACGAGCGGCATGCACAGCAGCGGCGCAATGGCGGGGTAGACGCGCAGCTTCACATCGCGGTCTCGCGCGAGGTAGGCGGCGCTGAGCAGGAACGAGGCCCTGGTCACCGGGTCGCGCAGCCACCACCGGAGCGGCGGCGCCTGAACCAGTCCGTGAAGGAGGCGCCGACGGCCTGGCCGCTCCGCTGGAAGCGAGCCGGATTCGCCCAGGGTCTGCAACCCGGCTCCGTAGTCGCGCGCCAGGACTCCGAAGGCGAGCCACAGCGCCGACCCGGTGGCCGCCAGCCCGGCCGCCGCCAGCAGCCACGACGCGGCCACGCCGCTTCCCGCCAGGGCGTCGTCGAAGCCGGCGAACCAGGCCGGTGGCAGCAGGCCCATCCACCAGGCGTCTGCTCGGAGAGCCGGCCTCCCCTGCAAGGGTCGGGTCATTCGAGGCACGAGCTGCCCACTCAGAACCACGGCCACCGCGATCGTCACCTGGGCCGTGGTCATCACTCCGTCCAGACGCTCGCGACCGAACCAGCGAAGGCAGAGTTGATACACGACGACGACCAGCGCCGTGCAGAACAGCGCTTCGAGCGCGGTCGAGACGGCGTGGACGAGCGGATACCAAACGGCCGCTCCGGCTGAGAAAGCACCGACGACCAGGCCGACGGCGTTGAAGGCACCCGCCAGCCAGAGCGACACCCGCACCAGGACCCCGACCTTCGCCCGCAGGAGCGCGCGGGGCGTCACCGGCCGGTGCAGCAGGATGTCGGCCTCCTCCTTGTTGAAGAGCACCTCACCCGAAGACGCCGCGACGAACATGCCGATGAAGACGAAGGTCATGCCGTGCAGGTAGACCGACAGCGCGAAGACCGTCTGCCCCACGAACATGAGCGCGAGCCCGCCCATTAGGCCGTAGATCGCCAAGGTGCCGAGGAGCTTGGAGCCGACCGAGGAAGGGGCAGAGTCCTTCCGGGTCCCTCGCGAGGTGCGCCCGCGGAGAAACAGGGTGAGGAACAGCCGGCGCAGCGTCCGTTCGGTGGGAGCAGCCGGCGGCCGACTCACGGACGAAACGTCCTGGCGAAGTCCGCCGCGCGCCTTGCGATTTCGCCGCCGCCGGTGAGTTGCGTGAACAGCCCTTCGAGCGTGGCCGCGCCCCCGGCCGCGACCAGCTCGTCGGGCCTGCCATCCACCAGCAACTTGCCCTTGTCGATGATGATGACGCGATCGCACACGCGCTCGACCACGTCCAAGATATGGGAGCTGTAGACAATCGTCTTGCCTTCGCGGGCCAGCGTCTGGATGAGAGCCTTGAAGCCCACCGCGGCGTTGGCGTCGAGGCCGTCCAGCGGTTCGTCGAAGAAGACGACTGGCGGGTTGTGGAGCAACGCTGCCGTGATCACCACCTTGCGGCGCATTCCCTTGGAGTAGGCCCCCAGCAGCTTGTCGGTCAGCGTCCCGAAACCCAGATCGAAGAACGAGATGAACTGCTTGATCCGATCGAGAGCGGCGTCGCCCGGGATGCCGTAGAGCGACGCCACCATCTCCAAGTACTCGAGGCCGGTCAGGGATTCGAACACGGCTCCCGACTCGGGCACCAGACCGACCCGGCGCTTGATCTCGATCGGCTCCCGGCGCAGGTCGAACCCACAGACGGTGGCGGTGCCGGAGGACGGCTCCAGCATGCCGGTCAACATCTTCAGGGTCGTCGTCTTGCCGGCCCCGTTGGGACCGAGAAACCCGACGATCTGACCGGCGGCAACCTCGAAGCTCAGTCCATCGACCGCGGTCTGCGCACCGAACGATTTAGTGAGCTGTCGAAGCGAGATCAAGGCGCCGTCACCACACGCGGCAGGCGTTCGCCCGCACCATCGGTTGGCCGGCCTTGCAGCCGAACGCCTGCCAGAACTCCGGCATGTTGGACACGCTGCCGTTGGTCCGGAACTCGCCCGGCGAGTGGGAGTCGGTCTGGGCGAGCTGCCGCGCCGCCTGCTCGGTCACGTTCTGGCACCAAACGTTGGCGAAGCCCAGGAAGAACCGCTGCTCGGGCGTGTAGCCGTCGATCTGGGCTCGCGTCTTGCCGGCCAGGGCCTTCTGCAGCGCCATGTAGGCGACGCGCAGGCCGCCGTTGTCGGCCGTGTTTTCGCCCAGGGTCAGCTTCCCGTTCAAGTGCACGTCTCCGCTCGTCGCGTCCTTCACGCTCACGAACCCGTCGTACTCCTTGGCGACGCACTCGGTGCGCTCCCCGAAGGCCTTGAGGTCGTCCGCTGACCACCAGTTCTCAAGGTTGCCCTGGGCGTCGAACTTGCTCCCCTGGTCGTCGAAGCCGTGCGTGTACTCGTGACCGATCACGACACCGATGCCGCCGAAGTTCACCGCATCGTCGATGGCTCGGTCGAAGAAGGGGGGCTGCAAGATGCCGGCGGGGAACACGATCTCGTTGTTGGCGGCGTTGTAGTAGGCGTTCACGGTCGGCGGCGTCATGCCCCACAGGGTGCGGTCCGTGGGCTTGTCGATGCGGGCATGGTCGCGCTTGATCTCGAACACCCGGGCCCGCCGCGAGTTGCCGAAGTAGTCGTCGCGCCGCACCGCGACCGATGCGTAGTCCTTCCACTTTTCCGGGTAGCCGACCTTGTGAGCGTTGAACGCGGCCAGCTTGGTGAGCGCCTTGGCCTTGGTTTCCGGCGTCATCCAGGGCAGCCCCTCGATGTCCTCCCGCAGGGCGGCCGTGATGGCCTCGATCATGGAACGCATGCGCAGCTTGCCCTCGGAGCCGAACGTCTTCTCCACGTAGAGCTGGCCGAGCGCATCGCCGAGCGCACGGTCGGTCGCCTGCACACAACGCTTCCAGCGCGGTTCCATCTCCTTCGCCCCTTGAAGATAGGCGCGGTTGAAGCGGAAGTCCTCCTGGACGAAGGCGGCGCCCAGGTAGGGAGCGGTGGCGTTGACGAGGTGCCACTTCAGATAGGTCTTCCAGTCCGCGATGGGGGTCTTCTCGACCAGGGGGTTGAACTCCGCGAAGTACTTCTTGCTGCTCACGTTCAGGTTCGAAAACGAGGGAGCGCCACTGGCGGCGAAGTACTCTCTCCACTCGAAGGCCGGCGCCAGCTTCTGGAGATCCCCCACCGTCATGGGGTTGTCGCGGTTCTTGGGGTCGCGCATGTCCACGCGACTCAGGTGCGCGCTAGCGAGCTCGGTCTCGATGCGCAGGACGGTCTGGGCGGACGCCTTGGCCTGGTCAGCGCCCTCGCCGATCAACGTCAACATGCGGGTCACGTGCTCGAGGTACTTCTCGCGCTTCTCCTTCGACTTCGGATCGTCCTTGAGGTAGTCCTCGCGGTCGGGCAGGCCAAGGCCGCCCTGGCCGACGTTCGCAATGGTCTCCCGAGAGTCGTGCAGGTTGGGGGCGGCACCGAAGCGGAAGAGCGCCGGCAGGGCCTGCGCCTCGTGCTCGCCAAGGAGCCGGAACAGGGCGGCCTTGGAGTCGACAGCAGCGACGCGAGCGAGGAAGGACTCGATCGGCTTGGTGCCCTGCTTCTCGATGCCGGACTCATCCATGCAGGCTGCGTAGTAGTCGCCGACCTTGGACTCGATAGGTGAGCGCCGGTCGGCCGGGTCCTTCACCTGCTCCAGGATCTCGTGCAGCGCCTCGCGGTTGCGCTCCGCCAGCTCGTTGAAGCGGCCCCAGCGAGTCTGGTCGGCAGGGATCGGGTTGGCCTTGCGCCAGCCGCCGCAGGCGAACTGGTAGAAGTCGACGCAAGGATCCACCGTCTTGTCCAGAGCGCCGATGTCGAACGTCCCCGGAGGCTTGGGGGCGGTCGATGCCTTCTGCTCAGCCTCGACCGAACAGGAACCCGCAACGTCCTGCCCCGTCGCCGTCACCGCGCACGCCAAGAGAATCAGACACCCAAGCTGCTTTCTCATCGCTCGCCTCTGTCATCAATGATGACGATTGCCCCCGTGGGCGCAGTTCTATCGCGAAAGCGGCCGCCGCGCCAGTTGCCTCCGCGGTTCGGGTGTCGGGGCGTCGAGCACGCTTCCCCGGCTCTACCGCAGGCGCGCGATGGCCTCCGCGCGGAGCCGCGCCTGGTCGTGGTGTGAGGCTGGTCCCAGGGGCAGCATCGAGCGGTACAACACGCCGGTCTCGGTCGCCAGGCGGTCGAGCTCTTCCACGTCGAGGGTGTCCCACTCCATCTCGTCCAGGCGCGGGTCCAGGCCCGTTTCCTCGGCGAGCCAGCACCAGTCGAGAAGCGCCTTCTCCGGCGTCGCCACCGGCACCCGCTCCCCCTCGAACATTCCGATGCCGTATCCGAACCAGAGGTCCCGGGGAAGCAGGTGGTACTCGACGGGCACCCCACCCGCGTCCACCCGACCGGCGCGGTCGAGGCTCGCCACCTGAACCGAGGTGACGCCCTCCACGATCACGCCGTGGTGGACGAGAGCCGCCAGAAAGGACACGTATCCGACGGGTTGACCTCGATTCCACAGCTCATCGGCGAGCCGCGTCATGGCAGCAACGCGTCGTAGAGCGCCTTCACCTCACGAATGGCACGCATGGAGTCGAAGCCGTCGAGATGCGGCCGGGGCAGAACGTCACGCAGCTCGCCCCGGGCCTTGCCGGCTTCGGCCGCCGCGGCCGAGAGGGCCGCCCCAAGTCGCTCCTCATCGAGGTCCGGCTGCTGGGCGAAGTCCAGGTCGGCCGAGTATCGCGGTGATCCGAACACATGACGCACTGCGCCACCACCCTGAAGCACCAGCCCGGGAACAGCCGACGTGTTCCTCAACACCTCACGCCCCAGCTCCGACTTGAGCACCAGCGAGAGCGGTGCGCGCAACTCGGAGGCGGTCTCCGCGAGGGTCTTGAGCGGCTTCATTCCCCGCGATTGTAGCGCGCCCTCTGGATCCGGTAACCGCCGGTGTGGTCGCGCTCCCGAATCAGGTCCGGCCTGGCTGGTTCCCCCACTTCCGAACCAAGGACTCTTGCGGATGGACCAGCGCAGCCTCCTGAGAGCGATGCGGTGGATGGCCTGCGCGTTAGGCGTAGAAAGCGCAGGGAGTGTTCACGACCGTGCTATCCTCCACGGGCGATGGGGGCAACGGACGCCCGTCAGGGCGCGCCCGCCCCGTGGAGTGGGCGATGAACGGCAAGAAGACGTCCCCCTGGGTCTACGTCGGGATCGGGTGCCTGGGCGCCGTCGTGTTGGCGGTGGCCGCCGTGGCCGGCCTCGGCTTCTTCGGTTATCGCTGGGCGAAGCAAATCGAGTCGGACATGAAAGACCCGAGGACCCGCGAGGCCAAGACAATGGCCATCCTGGGCTGCAAGCGACTGCCCGAGGGCTACCATCCGATGGTCAGCCTGTCCGTCCCCCTGATGATGGACATGGCCATGCTCTCCGACGCCGAGCCTGACACCGAGGGGCGCGTCCGCGGCTTCAACCGCCGGGGCTTCCTCTACTTCCAGTTGCTGAACCCCCGCTCCGACCACAAGGACCTGCGCGACTACTTCGAGGGCAAGACGAACGACGACTCGATCCTCCGAAGGAGCGGCATCGGCGTGCACGTCCAGTCCAAGGAGCTGATCCGCCGCGGCGTTCTCCCCATGCAGGGCTACACCCTCATGTACTTGGCCCAGCGCGGCGGCCTCCACATGAACGAGGGTCGCGCCGACGGCATCAACACCCTGATGCTGATCGACTGCGCCGTTCCGGAGTCGCGACGGCGCATGGCCATCTGGTTCGGACCCGACCCCGACCCCGAAGCCCCGGTGGCGTCGGTCGACTTCACCGGCAGCCCCGCCGACGAAGAGGCCCTCCGCGCCTTCATGGGCCACTTCACCTTCTGCCAGAAGCCGTAGGCGCACGGGCGCTGCCAACGAACGGAAACCGCGCCGCGGCTTTCGAGACGATGGCGAGGGCTTCGACGCGGCTCTCCGAAACGTCATAGAACACCCTGATCTCGTCCACTCGCAACCGATACTGCGGTCGCGCCATGCCCGCAGCCGCTTGATACGACTGCGACTAACCCTCTTCCGCTGGTGCCGGCTACTCTCACGGAGCCCAGCAAGGTCGGTCCGACGCTGGAACGCTGGAATGGACGGCGGCAAGCCCCCGTGGAGTCAGCGAGCTTCGACGGCAGCCCCAGCCTCCCCCGTCACCGGCGGCTGGGTCTCGTCCGCTTTCTGGTGTCAGCCAGTCCTGACCGAGAGCGTGTTATCCGTGGTGGCACGGGCAGCGCCTGGGGGGCGACTGGGATCCGCGATAACGATGGTCTCGGCGATGCGGTCGTGGACCGTCCGCCGATTCGGGTGGATGAAGTACTGCACGAAACCGAAGCCGAACTCGAGCGCGGAGGCGCCGTAGCCCAGGGCGCGCTCGAAGGCGTGCCAGAGGCTCAGCCGCTCGCGGACCAACGACACAACCCGGATCCGAAGAAGCCGCTTCCCGGGCGTCCTCCCGTTCCCGAAGTACGTCCCCAGACCGAAGTACACCACCCACCAGACCACGCTGTACCAGTTGTTGAAGAACTTCAACTGGACGTTAGTGACATCGCTGCGAGACTGCGCAGCCCTGGCGGCGGGCGCCGTGAACCTCACTTCTCCGCCGGCCCCGCTGGTCGCGTAGACCAAGGTCGCGGCAATGACCATGAAGAGAACCGCCCCGATCCCGAGGTCGATCAGGAACGCTATCGCTCGGCGCCGGAAGGACGCAAGCTGGCATCCGTGCAGCGCCCGCATTCGCTCGGTCTCGTGCGCGTCGTAGGTCACGGACCACCCCTGGCTCGAGGTTCCCAATCGCTGCCCCCTCTATGTGTGGGCCGAAGACTCGCTGCACCGAGGATAACCAATGTGCGCCGCGACCAAGGGAGTGTAGCATCGAGCGCCCCGGGGCCACGAGTTCGGCACCCTGATCGACGCCATCCTGATCGACTCCACCGGCGACAGCGAACTGCCGGAGGAGACGAAGGCGGCGCTCGAGCTCTCCCGCGACCCGTCCACATCCAGGTCTTCCCGACGCTCACCTGACATCATTGCCCCCGGGTGGTCCGCCTGGCCTACCAGTTCCCGAGGGCGAGCGACAAGATCACAGCCGACGGAGTCGAGGTCACCGGCTTCCCGGACCTGGTGCGCAACTACCCCGAGTCGTGGCCGGCGCGCCGACCGTCAGGTGCAATGATGCAATGGACTCCTCCTTGCGGCGCGCCAGACACCGATGTGCCAGGATCGCCTTGGGAAGGACGAGGAGGACCATATGGGAGAGCATACCGTCGTTCGCGTGGGCATCGCAAAGCCGGTCTTCGAAGTCGCCGTGTCGAAACGGAACGGACACCAC
>Ga0209342_10006249_pt1 | contig 12117 bp, 11 predicted proteins | sample RifCSP16_2_FD_184023 | JGI IMG/M metagenome (GOLD analysis project Ga0209342, IMG submission 184023) | Soil microbial communities from Rifle, Colorado - Rifle CSP2_sed 16_2 (SPAdes) (version 2) | ecosystem: Environmental > Terrestrial > Deep subsurface > Rock core/Sediment | place: Rifle... | reverse complement strand
CCCCTCACCGGTTCGGATCACCCGGAAACCTCGGGCCTGCTGAGCCAGCAGGCGCTGCACCTCCGCCTCGCTCTTGCCCTCGGCCCGGAAGATCGCTTCTCCTTGAGCGCGCAGAAGTGTCTCCCCGTTCACGGCGGGGCCGGAGACCAGGACGATGAACCCCACGTCCTTCGACCGCCCAGCGGCCATGACCGCCAGGAGACCGCCTTCGCTGTGGCCCAAGAGGCCGATGCGAGCCGAGTCCACTTCGGGGCGCGACTTCAGGAAACCCAGTGCGGCCAAAGCGTCGCCGGCCAAGTCCTCCGAAGTGACGCTTTCCAGGCTCCCGGAAGAGCTACCCACCCCGCGGTCGTCGCAGCGCAGGACTACCACGCCAGCACGGGTTAGGTGATCGGCGATCAAGCGAAAGGGCTTGAAGCCGGCGATCTCCTCGTCCCGATTCTGGGCGCCACTGCCGGTGAGCAGGACCACGGCGGGGTGCTTTCCGGGCTTGGGGGGGAGGGTGAGGGTTCCCGCCAGCTTGACCTCACCGCTCGTCACCACCACCTCCTCCACCTTGTAGGGTGGCGGCGGCTCCGGGGTCGCCTCCGGCTTGGGCGTGCCCGGCGTGAGCTCGAAGCTACCCTCCACGCCCGCTTGCCTGAAGCTGCCGCGGATGACGCCGTCGGCCAACTCGCCATCGAAGACGGCCAGGCCCGGTCCCGCCGGCAGCTCGAAATGGACCTTGGGCGGCTCGACCCGCACGGCGGTGAGGGCCAGGCCCTGCGCGCCTTGCTGGGGGATGTCGATGGTGGCCTGCCATCCGTCCGCGGCGGTCTTGAAGTCGACCGCGATGCCGAGGGTGCCGCCCAGGACCTCGATGGCGCCCTCCCAGCGCCCGGCGATCCGTTCGGTGCCGGGAGCCGCGACCGCAACCAGCAAAGCCAGAGCTACCAGCATGGAGCCTCCTTCGAGCCGCTCAGACGCCAAGCGTTGGGTCGGCGGGGCAGCCCTATGGGCGCGACCGCGCCCAACGTGGGAAGCCTACCACGTCCACCAAGCCGCAATGCGCTTGACGCAGTCCCCAATCCCGCCGTAGCCTTCCCGCGATGGCGAACTTCAAGTGGACCGTCGACCCAATCCAGATGCCGGTCTTCCGGCGATCGAGAGGTGCCAGCGCCCCTCGCTCCGAGACGGCGCAGTCGGTTGCCACGTCCCAGGAGGCAAGGGCGGCAGGGATCAAGGAGATCGAGCGGCTGATCGCCATGGGAGCGAAGGACGCGGCCCTCCACAAGACCGTCGAGGTCTACGGCATCGATTGCAGTGCGGCCAAGAGCTTTCGGTATGATCCCAACGAGCGGGCCCACGGAAACACCGACAAGAGCCGCTTGGTCACGATTGGCGACGGTGCGTTCCGAAGCGTGCCCTGGCTTGCAGCGGTGCTTGCGCATGAGCTGGAGGGGCACGCCCCGCAGTACAAGGAAGGCAGAGCGTACGAGAGTCGGATTGGATACCGCATTTGCGAACTGGAGGCGCAGGACCACGTCCTCGCCGGAGCGGCGCGGTTTGGGTTGAGTGAAGCGGACGTAGAGGAGATGCAGGTCGTCCGACAGGACCTGTGGGACTTGCTTCCACCTACGTACCAAAGCCGGGTCGCGCAAGGTGACTACCGCTTGGAGCCCGGCGAGGACAAGAGGTTGCCCGGGTGGGAAGACAGACCGGAGGAGCAACAGTGATCTTCGCGCTCGTCTTGGCAGCCCTCAGCATGGGGGGCCAATCCACAACCGACGAACCTGGCGCTGTGTTGGAGATCGAAGTTGCCGGTGGCGAGGTCAAAGCGGAAGGCCCCGTGCTCCTCCATGTGACTCTCACCAACCGTGGGTCCCAGCCGTTGTGGCTGAACGGACGATTGGGGCTCAACAGCCCTTTCGCTGCACCCTCGCAGCGAGAACTGACGCTCTGGATTGCCGGCCCGGATGGTCGACAGTTGCGCTTCGCAGCGTTTCTGGATCAGTACTTCGCCCAAGCGAAGGACTTTTGCGTTCTCCGTCCCAGTGAATCCGTCACGGCGACCCTCGACCTAGCCAAGTACTACCCATTTGACCAGGAGGGGGTCTACACGGTGCGGGCGCGCTACGCCGACGGTTCTCCGAAGTTCCCACCGGCCCCGGACGGGGTGATCCCTTTCAAGGGTCCCCTGAGGTCGAACGAGGTCCAGATCCACGTTGTGCGCTAGCGGGCAGCCGATGGGACGCATGGTCATCGGCGGCCCTGACCCGCCACCAGAGCGGCTCCAAACGAATGCCCCTCGGGGTACCCGGCCATCAGAGCCGAATCCCCCAGGGCCACTACGGTCTGAAGCCGGGCGAGGACAAGAGGTTGCCCGGGTGGGAAGACGACCCGCCGAAGGAGGAGCCATGATGCTCGCGTTCATTCTGGCGCTTCTTGCCCTGGGACCGCACTCCTGGGCCGACGAGCCGCCCGCGGCGCTTGAGATCCAAGGTCCGGTGAAGGCCAAGAAGGCTGGCCCCATACCCATTGAGATCTCCCTGACCAACCGCGGTTCTCAGCCACTTTGGGTCAACAAGCGACTCAGCTTCATAAGCGATTTCGAACTGCCGCCATATCAGGAGCTGACCCTGAGAGTCAGGGATCCGGACGGACGCAGGATGCGCATCCAGGGCAAGCGGTGTGGGTTCGACCGCGGCTCGCCGAGCGACTTCGCCGTTCTCGCGCCCGGGGATTCCCGCCGAACGTCGCTTGACATCGCCCGTTACTACCGATTCAAGAAGAGAGGCGTCTACTCGGTGCAGATTCGCTACGAGAATGGCTCCGAGATGCCCCCCACGCCCGAGGGAGCTACTCCGTTCTCCGGTCCGCTGACCTCGAACGAGTTGAAGATCCGCCTCGTGCGCTAGCGGGCAGCCGATGGGACGCGTGGTCACCGGCGGCCCTGACCCGCCACCAGAGCGGCTCCAAACGAATGCCCCTCGGGGTACCCGGCCATCAGAGCCGAATCCCCCAGGGCGACTACAGCCTGAAGCCCGGCGAGGACAAGAGGTTGCCCGGGTGGGAAGACAGACCGGAGGAGGAACAATGATCCTTGCGCTCGTCTTGGCAGCCCTCACCATGGGGGGCCAATCCATAACCGACGAACCTGGCGCTGTGTTGGAGATCGAAGTTGCCGGTGGCGAGGTCAAGGCGGAAGGCCCTGTGCTCCTCCATGTCACCCTTGCCAATCGTGGATCCCAGCCACTCTGGCTCAACGAACGCCTGGGGCTCAACAACCCCTTCGCGCCACCTTCACACCGGGAACTAACGCTGTCGGTTGTCGGCCCGGACGGTCGCAACCTGCGCTTCGCGGCCTTTGTGAATCGGGACTCAGCCCGAGCGAAGGACTTCTGTGTTCTTCCTCCGACCGAAGCCGTCAGCCGGACGCTGGACCTGGCCAACTACTACACGTTCGACCAGGAGGGGGTCTACACGGTGCGGGCGCGGCACGCCGACGGTTCCTCCGAGTTCCCACCGGCCCCGGAGGGGGTGATCCCGTTCAGGGGTCCCCTCAGGTCGAACGAAACCCAGATCCGCGTCGTGCGCTAGCCATGCCTGTCGTTGTGGGTGATTCCGGCGCGGCGCTTCCCATCTACGCAGTTGCTCCGAGGGACGCCAACCGATCGAGCGTGTCGGGATAGCGGCGGACCAGGAGGATCAGCGCTGCCGCCTGCTCGTTTGGCAAGCTGCGACCCTGCTCCCACCGCTCCATCGTTCGCAGGTTGATGCCGAGGCGATAGGCGAACACGGATCGAGACATGCCAAGGCGCTGCCGCGTCTCGCGGACCGTCTCGCCGTTTACGCGAGGCAAGTGGAGGGGTTCACCGCACCTGAAGCCGCCGGTGCCCGGGATGAGCGCGCCCGCCTGTGGGTCCTCAGCCAGGTAGTCGTGCACGAGCTTCGTGAAGGCGGGCGCCTCGATGAACTCCACCAGTCGACTGTACGCTACTTGCGTATGCAAGTAAGGGCCAGCCGTCGGGACGCGCCTCACGGCCGACTAGCGAATCGTCCCAGCTCCAACAGGCACAACGTGTTGAGGATCTCGCGGGATTCGATCGGCTTGATCGGGGGTTTTGCGACGGCAGAGGAGCTGGTGAGCGTCTTGAATGCGCCCACGCTGGTCGATGGTCAGCCCTCTCGCCCCCTTTCGAGCATCAACCGCCGTTCGCTGGGCGACCCTCCCGTGCCTCTGCGCCTCTGTGGTGTTCCGTTCCGTTGGTCCGTCGCTGAATGCCGATCGCTGATAGCCGACAGCTACCGTTCCTCAGAACGCCTCCTTGTTCACCACGAACGGCATTCTCTTGGGGTCGCCGTCGTAGCGGCGCTCCAGCACGTCGATCACCGCCTGCACCGTGCGCCCGGCCATGCCCACCTCGGGGTCGGGGGAGAGCCGGGTGGCGCGGCCCGCCGAGGCGAAGTGGGGGAGCAGCCGTAGGCGATCCGACAGGCGCGGGTCCCGGAGCGGGCTGTCGGCCGGCAGCGGTTCGGTTTCGTACACGTCCAACGCAGCGCCGGCGATCCAGCCCTCCAAGAGCGCCTTGGCGAGCGCCGGCTCGTCCACGATGGGCCCGCGGGCGGTGTTGATCAGGTAGGCGGTGTTCCTCATCATGCGCAATCGCCGCTCGTCCATCAGGTGAAACGTGGGCTCGCCGGCCGCGCCAGGCAGCGTCAGCGGCACGTGCAGGGTGACGTAGTCGGCCCGGCGCAGGGCGTCCTCCAGCGACAGGTACTCGATCTTCTGCATCCGAGGGCAGAGCTTCTCTCGGAAGCGCACCTCCATCAGCCAGCGGATGGCGGCCACGAAGCCCTGGTCCTGGTAGGTGGGATCGTGGCAGACGATGTCCATGTCGAAGCCCACCGCCTTCTTGATGAAGCTCTTGCCGATGCGGCCGGTGCCGATGACCGCCACCGTCTTGCCGGTGATCTCGTCGCCCAGGAAGGGCAGGAACGGGTGCCAGGTGGTCCAGCGGTTCTCGCGCACCAGCTCCTCGGCGGGCCACAGCCGCCGGCCCAGCGTGCCCATCAAGAAGAAGGCGAACTCGGCGGTGGTGTCGGTGAGGACGTCGGGGGTGTGGCTGAAGGGGATGCCGTACTTGTTGGCGGAGGCGCGGTCGATGTTGTCGAAGCCCACCGCGATCTGAGCCACGATCTTGAGGCCGGCCTTGGCCCCCGCGGCGAAGACGCTCTCGTCGATCGGGTCGCGCAGGGTGGTGATGAGGGCATCCGCGCCCCCGCGCACCTTCTCCAGGATCAGCTTCTGGGGTGGAGCGGCGACCTCGGGATAGACCTCGACCTGCCACCCCTTGTCGCGAAGCCGGGTGAGCGCCGGCTCGCCGATGTCACAGGTGGCGAAGATGCGAAAGGACATGGGGCCTCCAAGAACGGCAAGCCGTCAAGATGAGAAAGCGAAGGCCGCCCGCGAGGACGGCCTTCGAGTGCGACAGGCCTTCGTGGATGTCCCTATCCTACCGCGAGGCCCGCGCGCGGGCGACTGTGAACCTGGCCCCGCACGCTGGGGTTCCGTCTACGCACGTCGTCTCGCCCATGCTGCTCTTGTCGCCCCCGAGCCTCAGCCGTCTGGTCTTCTCGAAAAAGTTGTCGAAAGAGGACCCCTCCGGACACGCCTCTGACTCATACTCTGCTCGGGAACGAGTAATGCCCGCTCGCTCAAAGGCGGCGTCGGACACGGGTGGTACCCGAGCAGACCAGGATCCGCGACCGTGATTGCAGCGCACTCAGCGAACCGCCATGGCGTCTGGGAGCCGCTGACGCAACACCTGGGCGAGGTCTCGCGGCTCGCTGCCACGTTCGCGGAGCCCCTGGGCTTCGGCCAAGAGGCGTCGGCCGCCGGGGCTCTGCACGACGTGGGCAAGCTTGGGGGGACGTTCCAGGAGCGCCTGCGGGGCATGGGTAGCGGGCTCGACCACTGGTCGCCAGGCGCCTGGGCAGCGTTGACGCGGTTCGAGCGTGCCGGCGTGCCGATGGCGCTGGCTGTCCAGGGCCACCACGTCGGGCTGCAGCAATGGGACGCCGACGCTCTTAGGGCGATGCACCCGAGGCGCCTGGCGGAGAATCATCCCCTTGGGCTCCGTCTCAGTCTGGACGATCACGAGACGGCGCTTCAGTATCTCGCCGTGAACTCGCTCCTCTCCCCCGCCATGCTCGCTCCTCGGCAGGAGGGCGATCCGCACGCGGCTGCCATGCTAGATGTGCGGCTGCTCTACTCCTGCCTCGTGGATGCCGACTTCCTCGCCACCGAATCACACTTCGAGGCCCCTGCGGTCGGCGAGCGGTACGCACGCCCCACTGGACCGCTGCTGGACGCCGAGCGCGCCCTGGCGCTTGTCCTGGCGGAAGCGCTCCGGCTCCAGAGGAGCGGTGCAGCTTCAGCCCCCGTGCAGTGGGCGAGGGACGAGCTGTTGGCCTCATGCCTTCAATGTGCCGAGGCCAGGCCCGGGACCTTCACGCTCACTGCCCCTACGGGTTGCGGGAAGACACTCGCGATGGTCGCCTTCGCCTTGCGGCATGCTGCCGTGCATGCCCTGCGGCGCGTGGTCGTGGTCGTCCCCTACCTCAGCATCATCGAGCAGACGGCCCAGACCCTGCGGCGCATCCTGGAACCAGTGTTCGGTGAGCACTACGTGCTCGAGCATCACAGCCTCGCCAACGGCCGCGACCTCGCCCGCGACACCGTGGGGCTCCCACGAGACTGGGCCGCCGGGCCGACGCTCTCGGAACGGATGCTCGCCGAGAACTGGGACGCGCCACTCATCATCACGACGAGCGTCCAGCTACTGGAGTCCCTCTTCTCCAATCGCCCCGCCGCGTGCCGCAAGCTGCACCGTCTGGCCAGGGCCGTCGTGCTCTTCGACGAGGTTCAGACTCTGCCAACAGCCATCGCCGTGCCGACGCTCGGAGCGCTGGCGCGGCTCAGTCAGCGCTTCGGAACCTCGGTCGTCTTTGCCACCGCCACTCAGCCGGCGTTTGGGCACCTCCATGAGGACGTGCAAGGGCATTGCTCGGCCGGCTGGATGCCCCAGGAGATCGTTCGAGACGCTCCGCGCCTCTTCGACGGGACCCGACGCGTCGAGATCGAGTGGCCCGACCTATCGGTGCCGACATCCTGGCCGACCTTGGCGGCCCGGCTGCGGGACACCGGGTCCGCGCTCTGCGTTGTGAATCTGAAGCGGCATGCACAAGAGCTGGTCGCGGCCCTGCAAGCCTGCGGTGTCCAGCACGTAACGCATCTCTCGACCAGCATGTGCCCGGCGCATCGATCCGAGGTCCTGGAGTCGGTGCGAGGCAAGTTGCGCAACGACGAGCCGTGCATCCTCGTGTCGACCCAATGCGTCGAGGCCGGCGTCGATATCGACTTCCCGCACGCGTTCAGGGCGTTCGGTCCCCTGGACGCCATCGCGCAGGTCGCAGGACGCTGCAACCGTCACGGGACGCGGGAACGCGGCGGCAAGTTGGTTGTTTTCCTTCCGGAGGAGGAGCAATACCCGCCGGGGGGCGGATACGGTCAGGCGGCGGCTACCGCGAAGGCCCTCCTGCGGGAAATGGGTGGTGAGCGGCTAGACCTGGCCAGGCCGGAGACGTTCGATGCGTACTACCGTCGCCTGTACGATCTCATCGATCCAGCGAACGCCAATGCGGACTTGGCGGACGCCATCAAGCGGCGCGACTTCGTCGGCGTTGCTCGGAGCTTTCGAGTCATCGACCAGAACGCGGTCAACCTCCTCGTCGCCTACGACGGAGCAGCGTTTGCGGCGCTACGCGAGGAGCTCGCTCGGAAGGGCCGCCTCTCTGCACACTGGGTTCGACGTGCGCGACCCCACGCCATTAACCTCTTCCGCGGCGCTCTCGATCGAACGCTGAATCTTGAACCCGTCCCGGCCGGTGACGGCGAATCGACCGACTGGTACGTGTACATCGACCCTAGCCACTACTCGCCGCTTCTTGGCCTCGTGATACCCGAGGCGCCCGACACGTTCGTGCTGTGAAGGCATTCGCCATTGTGGAGGCCGCATGACCGTATCGACACAGATCCTCGACGTGTGGGGCGAGTTCGCCTGCTTCACACGCCCCGAGCTGAAGGTTGAGCGCTTCAGCTACCCCGTGATCACACCCTCGGCCGCCCGCGGGATCTTCGACGCGATCCTGTCGAAGCCCAAGGAGTTCCGCTGGCAGGTGCTCAGGGTGGAGGTTCTCGCTCAACCCAGCTACATCGCCTTGCGACGAAACGAGGTCAAGGACAAGGCGAGCGTTCAGGCCATTCGGGGTTGGATGGCAGGGAAGAGCGAGCCGGAGCCGCTGTGGGCTGACGGCGACAGGGACTCGCTCGGCACCGACATGAAGGGGCGGACGCAACGACAGACCATGGCCCTGCGCGATGTCAGGTATCGGCTGCATGCGCAGATTCGACCGTGGCCGGGTCTCCTTCAGCTCCAGAAGTCCCTGGAGGAGCAGTTCGGTCGCCGTGTCAGCCACGGCAAGTGCTTCTACCAGCCGTACCTCGGCTGCCGCGAGTTCCCGGCCTACTTCGCCCATCCGTGTCCCGAGGACCCGCCGCCGGTCGCCTGGGACCAAGACGTCGGCCTCATGCTCTACGACGTGTTCGACCTCTCGCGACCCGGGACGAGCGGCGACTCGCCGTGCGTCACGCTCTTCCACGCTGAGGTCAAAGCGGGGGTTCTCGACGTGCCTGAGTACGTCTCGGACCGAGTGCTTCGTGTGACGAGTGGGAGGTGATCAGTGCTCCATCTCTTGGCGAAGTACGCTCGTTCAAACGGCCTGGAGGTCGAGCCCGGCTTCGCGCCGAAAGACGTTCGTTGGGTGATCGATCTCGCGGGAGACGGTCGATACCTCGGCGTGGCGGAGCTGGGCGACGCGGCGGCCAAGAAGAACCCTGGTCGACGCTTTGGCCGCTGCCCAGACCTGTCGCAGCCGGAGCTTCTGGCGTCACGCGGGCGCCACTTTCTCGTCGACTCTCTCGCGGTCGTCGCCCTTCACGAGCAGGACGACTCCAGGGCGTGGGTGATCGAGGGTTGGGATCCGCCAGCGGCAGGCCAGGAAGCGCCAGGCGAGGCTCTCAGCAAGCTCGCGGCTCAGCACACGTCGTTCGTTGGGCTACTCCGCGGGGCGGCTGGTTCGTGCCCTGATCTCGGCGTCGCTGCGAAGGCACTCGACAGCATCGAGGTACTCCGGGACATTGGGCGAGACTTGCGGCAACAGAAGGCCAAGAGCACGGACAAGGCGACTCTGCGTGTACACGGTTCGTTTCCAGTCGAGAGCGAGGCGTGGCACGACTGGTGGCGACGGTACCGTGCCAGCCTCGGCGGCAAGCCTCGAGCCGGAGGAGAGGTCCCGCAGGCAGGCGACCAGATGCTCTGCTTCCTCAGTGGCCGCGAGTGCGCGCCTGCCGCGACACATCCCAAGATCAAGGGGCTCGCCGATGTCGACGGCATGCCGATGGGTGACGCGGCCGTGTCCTTCGACAAGGACGCCTTCCGCTCCTACGGCTTGGACCAGGGGGCGAACGCCGCTGTCAGCGAGACCGAAGCGCACGCCTACTGCGCGGCCTTGAACTCTCTTCTTCGGGAGCATGCTACCCGCCTGGCTCGAGCTAAGGTCGTGCATTGGTACAGGGGGCCCGTTCCGCCTGAGGAGGATCCCCTGCCATGGCTCGCCGATGCGGGCGAGGGCGGGGACGTTGAGGCGGTTGCCGTCGAGAGGGCCAGGCAGCTCCTGACTGCGATCCGGTCTGGGGCGCGGCCCGAGCTCCAGACAAACGAGTTCTACGCACTGACTGTCTCGGGCTGCGCTGGTCGCGTCATGGTTCGAGGACTTGGCCATCGCGCGGCGTGACGGGCGAGGCCTCGCGCCAACGCCAAAATTCCTGGCCGTTGTCGGGGCCCTTGTGCGTGACCTCAAGGACGCCCCGCCAGCGCTCGTCGCCCAGCTTTGGCGAGCTGCGCTCACCAAAAGTCCGGTGCCAGCCCAAGCTCTGGCGCGCGCCATGGAGAGGTTCCGCGTTGATGTGATCGAGGACTCGTCCTTCAACCACGCCCGCATGGCGATTCTGCGCGCGTATCACGTTCGGAAAGGAGACAGTATGGTTCACGCCGCCCTCAACGAGGAACACCCCGCGTCCGCCTATCAGTGCGGACGGCTGATGGCCGCGCTGGCGGCCGTGCAACGCGCGGCCCTCGGGGATGTGGGCGCGGGGGTTGTGCAGAGGTACTACGCCGCCGCGAGTACGACGCCGGCTCTCGTCCTCGGCCGCCTCACCCGCACCGCTCAGTTCCACTTGGGCAAGCTGGAACCCGGCTTGGCCCGCTGGTTTGATGTCCGGCTCGCGAGTATCTGGAGCCGACTGAAGGAGGGTCCGCCGGTCACGCTCGGGCTGGAGGACCAGAGCCTCTTCGCGCTGGGCTACTACCACCAGATCGCCGCAGACGAGGCCGCCCGCCTGGAGCGGAAGGCCAATGCCAAGGAGGGCAGCAGCAATGAGTGAGCCGATCAAGAACCGCTACGAGTTTCTGTTCCTGTTCGACTGCGAAAACGGCAACCCAAACGGAGACCCCGATGCCGGCAACGCTCCGCGGATCGACCCGCAGACGATGTTGGGTCTCGTGTCGGACGTGGCCCTGAAGCGCCGTGTCCGCAACTACGTTCAGATGGCCAGGGGCAACCAGATGCCCAACGCGATCTTCATCGAGCACGCCACGAACCTCAACCGACCGATTGCTCGCGCCTACGAGGAAACGGGCGGCCTGCCCGAGAAGGCGGCATCGAAGGCCGACGTTGAACGAGCGCGAGCGTGGATGTGTCGTAACTTCTATGACGTGCGCACCTTCGGTGCGGTCATGAGCACCGGCGCGAATGCTGGCCAGGTTCGCGGGCCCGTACAGTTCTCCTTCGCGCGCTCGGTCGACCCCGTCTTGCCTCTCGACCTCTCCATCACAAGGATGGCCGTGGCTGAGAACGTGAAAGGAACAACCAGCAGCGCCGAGTTGGCGGCCTGGGAGGCGGCCCAGCCCGAGGACAAGCTCCGCACCATGGGCCGGAAGGCCCTCATCCCCTACGGCCTGTATGTGGGCAAGGGCTTCGTCAGCGCGAACCTCGCCGATGCCAAGCTGGGCACCGGCTTCTCAGAGGACGACCTGCAGCTTCTCTGGGAGGCCATCCTCAACATGTTCGAGCACGACCGGTCAGCCAGCAAGGGCATCATGACCGTGCACAGGCCGCTCTACGTGTTTCGCCACGACGGCACCGATACCGACGTGTCCCAGCGCGAGCGTCAGGCCAAGCTGGGCTGTGCGCCGGCCCACACGCTCTTCGGCCTCGTCGACGTCCGCAAGCGTGGCGGCGTCGAGGCGCCGCGCGCGTTCTCGGACTACGAGGTCGTCGTTCACCGGGACCGGGTCCCGGCCGGTGTCGCCCTGCTGGAGAAGTCATAGCGCTTGTTCGAAGAGGAGGACCTGCTACCCCTTTCGGCCCTTCAGCACTTGGTGTTCTGCGAGCGCCGTTGCGCCCTGATTCACGTCGAGTGCCAGTGGGCCAACAACCCGGCGACGGTCGTGGGCACCTTGGCGCACTCGAATGTTGACGAGGGGGCTCCCCGCGTCGAATCGCGGGGCAGCCTGCGCATCGCACGTGGACTGCCCCTTCGTTCACTTCGGCTCGGCCTCTCCGGCAAGGCCGACGCGGTCGAGTTTCGGCGCGGGCGCGGCACTGACGCGGGCAACGAATGGGACGCGTATCCCATCGAGTACAAGTCGGGGCGTCTCCGCCACGAGCGCTGCTACGAGGTGCAAGTGTGCGCCCAGGCGGTTTGCCTCGAAGAGATGCTCGGCCGTCCTGTGCCGCGCGGCGCCCTGTTCTACGGCAAGAGCCAGAAGCGCATTGAGGTCGAGTTCGAGCAAGAGTTGAGGAGCGAAACCGAGCGCGCTGCGGCCCGTCTCCATGAGCTCGTCCGGCGCAGGGTCACACCCCATGCGGAGCCCGGGCCCAAGTGTTCCTACTGCTCCCTGCTTCCCGTCTGTCTCCCCCGCGCGCGTGAGCGCGGCCGTGCGACCGCGTACA
>Ga0209342_10006246_pt1 | contig 12119 bp, 9 predicted proteins | sample RifCSP16_2_FD_184023 | JGI IMG/M metagenome (GOLD analysis project Ga0209342, IMG submission 184023) | Soil microbial communities from Rifle, Colorado - Rifle CSP2_sed 16_2 (SPAdes) (version 2) | ecosystem: Environmental > Terrestrial > Deep subsurface > Rock core/Sediment | place: Rifle... | reverse complement strand
GGTCTGCAACTGATCAGCGGCTGCCCGTTCAGCCCGCGCTGTCGTCACGTCTTCGACCGTTGTCAAGTCGAGCGACCGATATTGAAAGAAGCCGCTCCGGGCCACACCGTCGCCTGTCATCTATACGACGCGCCGAACAATGCCTGACTCGCCGCCCCTGCTCGCCGTTCGCTCGCTCGTCAAACACTATCCCGTTCGCACCGGGCTCCTCGCCCGCCAATGGGCGCGGGCGGTGGATGGAGTCGATTTGACCGTGAAAGCGGGAGAGACGGTCGGGCTGGTGGGCGAGTCGGGCTGCGGCAAGACGACGCTTGCGCGATGTGTGCTACGGATCGTGGAGCCGACTTCGGGTGAAGTAATCTTCGACGGAGACGATCTTCTCAGGCTTGATCGCCCTGCCCTGCGCGCCAAGCGGCGGGAACTGGCCATCGTTTATCAGAACCCGTACACATCGCTCAGCCCACGCTTGCGAGTGCGCGATCTGGCCGGCGAGCCGCTCACCACGCACACTGCGCTGCGGGGCAAGGCGCTGACCGATAGAGTCGTGGAAAGTCTTGAAGCAGTCGGGTTATCGGCGGCGCACCTGGGGCGGCACGCGCACCAACTCTCCGGCGGGCAAGCGCAGCGCGTTGCTATCGCCCGCGCGCTGGCGCTGAACCCGAAACTGGTCGTGCTCGACGAACCGACCTCGGCTCTCGACGTATCGGTGCAGGCACAGATTCTCAACTTGCTCGTCGGCCTGCAAGCCTCGCTCGGCCTCGCCTTTCTCTTCATCTCACACAATCTCGACGTGGTGCAGTACGTGGCCCACCGGATCGCGGTCATGTACTTGGGGCAGGTCGTGGAGTCAGGTTCGTCGGAGAAGCTCTTTGCTGCGCCCCGGCATCCATACACCATGGCGCTGCTCGCCTCCACACCCGTGCCCGATCCCGACTTCGTCAAGCCGCCCATCGCGCTCGAAGGCAACGTGCCCAGCGCCGTGTCGCCGCCCTCAGGGTGTCGGTTTCATCCCCGCTGCCCGTGGGCACAGCGTCGATGTCGCGAAGAGGCGCCCTCCCTGCGCCCGATGGGCGAGGGATATAACGGATTGGCGCACGTGGCCGCCTGTCATTTCGCGCAAGAGATCGCAAAACAGGAAACGATGTCTCAATCCTGATTCAGATGACTGTCTAGCGGGACATCAAGCGCGGGTTGCCCACTGCCCTCGCCCGGACGCGGCACGAATCCGTTCCGTTGGAGATCTCTGCAACCGTCGTATGCGGCGATACAGCGCCGGAGCGCAGCGCTTCGGCTTCGGCCTGGCGCGCGGCTTCTGCACGAGCGAACTGCATGGCCTCGGCAAGGCGCGCAAACTTCTCGCGCGTCTCGCCCACCTGGGCAATGTAGCCCACTGGCTGCAACTCGTGGAGGCGCGGGTACACGATGGCTTCGCAGGTGGCCACTACACTTCCGGCGACTGCGCCCACGGCATTGGCAACCGCATAATGCCCCGGCAGCACAAGTTCAGTCCCCAGGGCGTCGGCGATGCGCGGCAGGAAGATTCCGGCGGGCGCGCCGATGCCGATGAGCGGCATTTGAAGTTTGATGTTCGCCCCCAGATACTTGTCGGCGGGATGGAAACTGTTGTCGAAAAACCATCGCCCGAGATCGCGGCGCAGTGAGAACAGATCGCGTCCCGCGAGTGGGCGCCCGGTGAGGAACTGGACGATCTCGGCCAGAATAGAATCCGTCATTGCCTCGAACGTCCGCGTCACCAATTGATCCGGCGTCCAACCCCGCATCCGCGCAAACACTTCCGCCGCCACGCGCGCTGCATCTACATCCCACGGCGTGAAGTCGCCCCGCATATGCAGCAGATCGGTCGGGGTCAGCGCAGCGCGGCCAATGATCTCGCGCTCGATCAATTGATACCCGGCGAACTGCATCGGGTGCGTGAGTTTCAACTCCGTCAATATCACCGACAGCGGGCGCGGCCCCTCGCGAAGAAGATCGAAGAGTTGCGCGACCTGGGGATCGTTGATTCCGTCCTGACGCTGCAGAAACCAATACTCCAGCAAATCCAGCAGCGACTCCGTCGGGCGTTTATGGATCAGGCCGAGGAGTTCATCGTGCACTCGCGGATATTCCGCAGCCAAATGTGCCAGCGGCACAACGCGCGCCGGGCCAACTCTTAGCTGCTCCTCTTTATCAAGCCACAACTGGCTGTCGCCCCCCATCGCAAACGAACGGATGTTGGCGGCCTTCACCGCCGTGCGATATGCCCCAACCGTCGTGCCTTCTTCATTAATAGTCACCTGCCCCCCATCCACAACTGCGATGTCGGTCGTCGTGCCGCCGATGTCCACCACCAGAGCCGGGTCGCGGCCAGAGAGGAATCGGCCACCGATGGCGCTGGCCGCCGGGCCGGAGTGAATCGTCTCCACCGCGTGGCGGTCGGCGATGTCTGCGCTCATCAGGGTCCCATCCCCTCGCACCACCATTAGCGGCGCATCAATCCCTCGCGCGTGCATCGCGGCCCGCACCGCGGCGATGAAATCGCGCAGCACCGCCACGAGCGAGGCATTCAATGTGGCAGTGGTTGCGCGCTCGATGGAATTGAGTTTTGTCGAAAGGGTGTGCGCCAAAACAATTGGCAGATCGGTGACGGCGGCAATGGCCTCGAATGCCTGCTGCTCGTGTTCCGGGTTGAGAGGAGAGAAATAGGCGGAGATCGCCAGCGCGTCGGCGCTTCCGTTGGTTGCGATCTCGCGCGCCTGCGAAGTGATAGCATCGAGATCGAGCGGCTCCTGGGCCTGCCCGGTGAAGTCGTGGCCGCCGCGAAAATAGTAGTAGCGCGGTGTGGCGAAACGCTCGCCGAAGTTAAACTCACGGATGAGTTCAGCGTCGTAGCCGATCAAAAACAGGGCTACCCGCTTGCCTTTGCCTTCGGCAATCGCGTTCGTTGCCAACGTTGTTGAAATCGAAACAAGTTTGATCGCGCCGGGATCGGAGATCGGCAGCGTGTCGATAGCGTTCAGGATTCCGACCGAGAGATCGTAACGAGTCGTCAGCGCTTTCGTCGTAGCGGCGACTTCCCTGGTGAGGTAATCCAACAACACGCCGTCGGTGAACGTCCCGCCGGTGTCGATGCCGAGAACCAAATCCATGTCACTCCAACCCCATCGATTCGACGAACCGCACACTGAACTCCGGTTCAAGGTCGAGTTCCACGTGCGCCGTGCGCGCCGCCAACTCTTCGCCGATCTGGAAGCCTTTGTCTTGCAGGAACATCGCCGCGCCGAAGCCCGCGCCGTTGGTGATTAGTTCGATCCGCGACCGATCCACGTCGGGGATCAGCCCCACCCCGAGCACGGCGTCGATGTTCAACTGGCTGCCGAACGCGCCCGTCAGATACACGCGGCGCAGCTCTTCCGGTCTTACGCCCAATCGTTCCAGCGCAATGTCCGCCGCCACCCGGATTGCCCCTTTCGCTTTCTGCAATTCACGGATGTCCATTTGCGTCAGCGCGACGCGGTGGCTGAGTCTCACTCGTGCGATCTCATCCTCCCCTGCCTCGATCGGGATCAGATGATGATCGTCCACCAGCCGCCCACTCGCATCCACCACCCCCGCGCATTTCAACGCATACACAACGCTGAGCAACCCCGACCCGGTAAGGCCGACCGGCGGGCGGTTCCCGATCGTCGTCAGTCGAAAATGCCCATCGTCCACATGCGCGTCCACGATAGCGCCGTCCACCGCCCGCGTGCCACAGGAAATGTTGACTCCTTCAAAGGCAGGCCCGGCGGCGGTAGAGGCCACCAGAATCTCGCGGCCATTCGTCGCCATCACTTCACCGTTCGTGCCGAGGTCAATCGCCAGCATCGGCTCGCGCGCGCGATCGAAGCCGAAGTAGGCGAGGCAGGCGGTCGTGTCGGAACCGACGAAGCCGCCAATGAGAGGCGCGAGCGACACCTTTGCCTGCGGGGGGAAGAGGGTGCTGAAGACGCTTCCGGCATCGTAGATGGCGGAAAGATCGTGCGGTTGAAACGGCGCCATCACCAGCGTATGCACGGGATATTGCATCAGCAGATGATGCATGGCGGTATTGCCGACGATGTGAACGCGCTCGATCCGGGCCAGCACACGCTTCGAAAGTTTCAGCGCCGCAACCGCTTGATAAATCGAAGCCTGCGCCAGCGCCGAGAGTTTGACTGGTTCGGTTTCCGCCGTGGCAAGCCGGGCGATCACGTCCGCGCCGAAGATGGTTTGCTGGTTCAGCGCCGCCGCCCCGGCGTACACATCGCCGGTCTTGAGCGAGACGAGGAAGGCGGCCACGGTAGTGGATCCGAGGTCAATTGCCAGCCCAAGCGGATGATCGTTCGTCTTGTATTCGTTGGATCGCGTGAAGGCCTTGTTCGAGTAAACAACCACCGGCGTCAGCGTTACCTGTGCGTCTCCCGCGACACGCGCGCGGCAGGCCAGCCTCACATTCGCCTCGCGTTCGGCGGCGAGCAGGAATTTCCTTTCGATCTCGTCCAGGTCGGCTAGCGCGCCTTCGGCCAGCACTTTGCATTTGCCGCACGTGCCGCGCCCCGCGCACGGCTGCTCCAACGGAAAGCCACTGGCCGGAATGACTTCGCCGATCACTTGCCCGGCGGCGCACTCCAGCGTGCGCGTTTCATCTGAATAGTTGACAGTGAGAGCAGGCATCGCAGTCAGGGCGTTGACACAAGGTTCGTCGGCGCGTCTTTCTTGACAGCCAGGATGATGACAGAAATGATGACGAGAATGCCGCCGGCCATCTGCACCGGCTCGATCACTTCGCCTAGCAGGGCGAAGGCAAAGCCCGTTGCGATCACTGGCTCGAGTGTGGCGGCGATGCTGGCCGAACTTGCCGAAAGATACTTCAAGCCGCTCGTGTATAAGCCGAACCCCGCAACCGTGGAGAGGACCACGAGCGCGATCACCCACAGCCACGCACTCAGCGGTTTGGCAAACATCTCCAGCATGGCACGCGGCTGCATCACGAGAAGCGTCGCGGTAGCAAAGCCGAAGGCATAGGTCAGCACCGTCCACGAGTCGTAACGGCGCAGGGCGTTCTTGCCGAAAATGGTGAACATGCCATACGTCAAGCCGGTGGATAGGCCAACGAGCAAGCCGAGCCAATTCAAGTTCATGTCGGCGATGTTGTATGCGCCTGTCACGAGAACGCATCCAACGAATGCCACTATCACTGCCACCGTCTGCCGCCGGTCGGGCTCTTCGTGCCACAGCGCCCAGGCGAACAACACAACGAAAACGGGCGCGGTGTAGTTGAGCACGGTGGCGACTGCCACGGGAAGCATCGCCACCGCCATTGCCCACAGCACATGAAAGATGCCGATGCTGATCGCGCCCATCGCCGCGAGGGGAATCAGATCGCGCCGCGCTACACGCAGTCTGTCAACACCCAGAACGACGGCAATGGTGAGGAAGATGACGAATGTGAAAAGGTCGCGGTAGAACGCCAGCGTCCAGGCCGAGAGGCCGTAGTCGTGCCGGATGATCTTGATGAACGTGCCGGAGGTTGCCCAACAGAGGGTCGCGGCCAGCACGAGCAAGTACCCGCGCCGCGCTCGATCATCGGCAGCAGTAAAGAGCGCTTTCAAGTGGACGACCGCTTCAACCGCCGCTGAATCGAACGGAGCAGTTCCGCGATCCCGCCGGGATAATACATCATGACCAGAATCAACAACAGGCCGTAAATCACGAGATGGAGACCGGGGAGATCAACCAGGCTGGTGCGAAGCCACTCGACGAAGAAGATCAGCGGGAATGCCGCCAGCGCGCCTCCCCACAAACTGCCTCGGCCGCCGATGTAGGCGGCGGCCAGCACCTCAATGGTGTGAGAAGTATTCATCACATCCGGCGTGAGGATGCCGTAGTAGTGCGCGTAGAAGCCGCCCAGCCAGCCCGCGAAAGCGCACGAGACCGTGAAGTTGAGCACGCGGTAGCGGGTCGGGTCCACGCCGGAGGCGCGGGCCGCTTCAATGTTCTGGCCGATAGCGCGGAAGGCGAGCCCGACGTGGGAGTTGATGATGTATCGCAGCGAGACGAAGGTGACGAGCATCATCACCACGATAATGTAGTAATAGGGCCGGTTGTCGGCAGTCACAAGCAGCGTGGGCGCATTCAGACCCAGCGCGCCGCGAGTCAGATCGGTGAGATTGCGCGTGAGGCCCAGTAGTGCCAGGCCGACGAACCAGGCCATAACGGCGGCGAAGATGCCGCGCAGCCTCAGCGTGAGCGCACCAGTGAAGAAGCCGACGAGCGCGGCGACCGCCGCCCCGACGAACATTCCGATCCACGGCGACACACCCAACCGGACGGCAAGCAGAGTTGACGTATAACCGCCTAGCCCGACGAACGCGGCGAAGCCGAAGTTGACGACGTTGATGTAACCGGCGGTGAAATCGAAGGCGATGGCCTGCGCGGCGATCAGCGCTGCACCGATCAGCCAGCGCAGCAAATCCTCACGGTCGAAGGGCGGGATGAACGGCAGGGCAAACAATAGCGCCACCACACCCGCCTTCAACGGCCAACCGCTCAATCGATCCATTGTCCGCCTTGCGTTGGAAGCCGATGACGTTGATTCGGCGGCAGCTTTTTCAGTCGTATCCATATGTTTCCCCGTGCTACTGCTCCCAGACACCTTTCACTTCGCTGCCGAAAAGGCCTGACGGTTTGAAGAGAAGGATCAGAATGATCAGCGCCGTCGGCACAACGTCTTCCCATCCGACGCCGATGAAGTAACTGGTGAGCGTCTGCAGCAGAGCCACGATGAAGCCGCCGGCGATGGCCCCTTGTACGTTGCCGAGGCCGGCTAGAATCACGACGTACCACGCCACATACAGCGGTTTGAGTCCCACAGTGGGGTACGAGGGGAACATGAAAAGCAGACTCGCTCCTGCCAGCGCCGCCAGCGCGCTGCTCAACGAGAGAGTGAGCATGTGAACAAGATCAAGGTCAATGCCCAGCATCTGCGCCCCCACTTCGTCCTGAGCGACAGCCCGCATGGCGCGGCCAATGCCGGTGCGCTGCATGAAGAACCAGAAGGCGACAATGGTGATGAGGGCGATAACAAACACCACGATCCGGTCAATCGAGAGATTCACGCCGAAGAATTCGAGCGGATCGACGTCCCAGTAATGCGTGACTCCTTTGAACTCCGTTCCCCAGATCAACCGGGTGCCGTTGATCATGACAACGGACACCCCGGCTGTGAGCAGGAAGGTGTTCATCACCCACTGCTCTTTGCTGCGGCGGCGCAATTGGCTGAAGATAATCTTCTCGATCACGAAGCCCAGCAGCGCCCCGACGACCACCGCCAGGATAATGCCCGCAAACGGCGCAATCGCGGCGAAGGCCGGTGACGGATTTTGGCGCAGGTACTTTGAGATCGGGTTGAAAACGAAATAGGCTACGAGCGTGCCAATCATGAAGAATTCGCCGTGCGCGAAGTTGGGGATGTTCATCACCCCGAACACCAGCGCCAGCCCGGCGGCCATCAGCGCCCACATGCCGCCGGTCACCAGGCTGTTTACCAACGCAAAGGGGCCTTTCGCCACGCTGACGATGATGGCCACGATCACCGTAAGCCAGATCGTGATCCAGGTCGGAGACAACATGCGCCGGATGAATGGGATGGATTGGGTGACGTTGCCAGTGGCGCTCATGGTTGTGCCTCAGATGCCGAGATAAGCCTTCTGCACATGGACGTTGTTCAGCAGGTCCGTGCCTTGCCCCTCCAACACAATTCGCCCCTGCTCAATGACGTAGGCGCGGTCAGCCATGTGCAGTGTGGTGTTCACATTTTGTTCGACGAGCAGTATGGTCACGCCCCGCTGGCGCAGCGCTTGCAGCGCGGCGAAGACAGCCAGCGTCAACTTTGGCGCGAGGCCCAGCGACGGTTCATCCACCAGCATGAGAGCAGGAGAAGACATCATCCCACGGGCAATAGCCAGCATCTTGCGCTCGCCGCCGCTCAACGTCCCGGCCAGTTGGTTGCGCCGCTCGTGGAGGCGTGGAAAAAGGTCGAAAACAAAACTGAGATTCGTTTGGATGGCGGCCTTATTGTGGACGGTGTATGCGCCGAGCAGGAGGTTCTCGTATACCGACATTGCCGGGAACAGGTTCAACGTTTCGGAGACGAAACTGATCCCCATCCGGCTGATCCGGTGCGCAGGCAGGCCGTTGATAGGCCGGTCCTGGAAGCGGACCTGGCCCCGCGGCGGCGTGAGTAGGCCGGCGATGGTTCGCAGCGTGGTCGTCTTTCCAGCGCCGTTCGGTCCGATCAAAGCGACGAACTCACCATCGGCCACATGCAACGTGACATCCCATATCACTTGCAGGAAATCGTAGCCGGCATCTACGTTCTTGACTTCTAACACCAGCCTTCTCCTACAAAAGGTATTTCTCGCCCAGATACGCTTCCAGCACTTTCGGGTCGTGCGCGACATCAGAGGTTGTGCCCTCGGCAATCTTCTCGCCGTAGTGAATCACAGCCAGCCGCTCGCACAAATCCATAATCAGCCGCATGACGTGCTCCACCATCACGATTGTGATCTTGTCGTCCCGAATCCGGCGCAGGATTTTCATGAGGTCGCCCAGTTCGCCCGGCGTCAACCCGGCGGCAAACTCGTCGAGCAATAACAGTCTCGGTTTGCTGGCCAGCGCGCGGGCCAGATCGAGCCGTTTGAGTTGCGCGGTATTGAGATTGTCAGCGCGAGTGTCCTTCGGGCGGGGGAATTCGACGTAGTCCAGAACTTCCGCGGCCCATGCTTCGGCGTTCCGTACAGATCCGTGCCGGCTGCCAAACACAGCCGCCACCATCACATTCTCCAGCGCCGTCATCTTCGGGAACGGGCGCGGGATTTGGAAGGTGCGGCCGAGTCCCCGTTTGCACATGTGATCGGCGCGGAGTCCGGTCGTGTCGGCGCCCATGAAGTGGACCGTTCCACCGTTGGGCGCATAGGCGCCAGCAATGCAATTTAGGAACGTGGTCTTGCCGGCGCCGTTGGGGCCGATCAGGCCGTAGATTTCGCCCTCTTGCACGGTCAACGATACAGTGTTGACGGCCACAAGTCCGCCAAATCTCTTCGTCAGTTCTTTTGTCTCGAGTATGGGCATGACGGTCGGCAGCAACGAGAGGGAGGGGAAACCGTCAGCGGCATCCGGCTTCCCCTCTCGACACCACTATGGCTTCGCTTCGATACTGCCGGTCTTCCACTCGTCGGGCCAGATGACCGTGGATTCGCCCCCATGATACTGAAGCACCGGGAAGATGTAGAAGCCCTTGGCGATCACCGGATCTGGAATGGCCTCGTCCGTGTACTTGTACTCCGACATCACGATCCCGTCCGTGTAAGTGAGCTGGCCGGTCCACACCTTCTCTCTGCCCGTCTTGTAGATCGTCTCGCTGGTCAACTCGCCGTAGTCCGCCGACGCAGTTTGCATGATCTTGATGCAGAAGTTGGCGAAGTCGTACGAGAGACCGGCGGCCGACGGGCTGGGCGTTATGCCCCACTTGGCTTCGAAGTCAGCGGCGAACTTCTTGGCCTCGTCGGTCGTCCAGCCCGGAATCTGATCGAGGACGTAATCCGAGGAGGAACCGGTCAGGTCGTACCACTCGCCCACCCAACCCAGGCCGTCGGCGATGATCAGCGACTTCAGCCCGACCTCGTCGGCCTGCTTGATGAAGGCTGCCATGGCCGGTGGGATGGTGCTCGTTCCAGCCAGAACCGGCACGCCCTCGTCCTTGTACCGCGTCAGCAGCGGCGTGAATTCGGTCTGTTCCTTGGCGAAGTAGTCTTCGCTGACTACCGTCCAGCCGGCATCTTCAAACTGCGTCTTGATCGCTCCGCCGAAAGAGCGGCCCCAGTCGGTGTCTTCACCCCAAACGGCGACCTTCTTCTCGCTCGGCGTCCAGGTGCCAGCCTTGATCGCGTCGTCCAGCGTGTTCACGTAGGCAATGCTCAGCTTGGCTGGATCGGGCCAGCCCTTGGTCATCCAGTAACCATATTTCTCTCTGTCCGAGTTGAACTTCTCGTTAACCACGCCTGTGGCGCCCATGCCGAAGAAATGCGGGATCTTGTGCTTGGCCGTCACTTCCATCACCGCCACGGCAACTGAACTGTGCCAGTTGATGCACCCGGCCTGGATGCCCTGTCCGACGACGGCCTCTTCGTAGGCCCGTGTCGCCTTCTCGGGATCGGACTGGGAGTCGATCCAAACCAATTCGACCTTGTAGTCGCCCACTTTGTAGCCAACGGCCTCGAAAGCCATCTGCACCGAGCCTTTGAACTCCTCGCCAGTCCGGGCAGCGGGGCCGGTGAAGGGGCCAAGGATGCCGAGCTTGAACACCTTCTGGACGGGGGCGGATGTGGCCTCAGGGGCCGCCGTGCCTCCCCCGCCACAGGCCGCCACTACGAGAGCGACGATAGTGAGTAGGCCGATAGTAGATATCAGCCTGCGATTGTTGAAACGCATCTCCTACCTCCTCATGTTAGCTTAGAGTCGTTGAACAACATACTGTCGTGTGGATGTATGCCAATGCAGAAGACTACACTCAATAGCATCACCTCCCAGCGCCCACTGTCATTGCGAGGGGCGATGCCCCGAAGCAATCTCTCATCAGAACCAGCGTGGAGATTGCTTCGCCGCACCTGCCCCCGAATCGGGCTGTGGCGGCTCGCAGTGACAGTTTCAGAGTATTGCCTTTGGCGTAAAGACTCACACCAGAGTAATCTGCTCCTCGCCCTCGTGCATTTCATCGGCTCGGGCAATGATGATCTTCAACTTGCGCTCGATGTCGGCAGGGATCGGCTCTGGCTCGAAGTTCTCAATCAATTCTAGCACACGCTCGTGCGCGCGCTGGCGCAAGGTCTTCGATCCGTTAGCCTCCCACGTATCCCAGTTCGACCGGTCGAGCAGTTCGGGCATCCAAAACTCGGTGCGGAAATACTTCAGAGTGTGTTCCTCACTCAGGTAATGGCCGCCCGGGCCGACCCGGTCAATCACATCGAGTGCGAGATGATCGGCGTCCACCGTGACTCCTCGCAAGATCCGCTTGACCATGCCGATGATTTCGTTGGACATCACCAGGAGGTCGTACGAACCGCTCAGGCCCGATTCGAGGTAACCCACATCGTGGATCAGGTTTGCCCCCGACAATCCGGACACGGCAATTGAAATGGCCGCTTCGATGGCCGCTTGCTGGTCGGGTATCTTCGCGTCGGAGCAACCGGCGGTCGAGAACATCGGCACGTTCAGATACTGCGCCACGTTCGTCATGCCCGCGCTGAGCAGCGAGAGTTCCGGCGCGCCGTAGGACAGAATCGTGGTCGACATGTCGAGAATCGACATCACGCCACCCATGATCACCGCCGCGCCTTTCTTCTTCAACTGCGCGATGACGAGGCCGGTCAAGTACTCCGCCAATGCCTGGACGAGGGTACCGGCCATGGTCACGGGCGCTGTCGCGCCGCAGATCGGGCACGGCGTGTAGATGGCGGGGATGTCATTCGCCGCCGAATACAACAGCTTTTCCACCGCCTCCTTCGAGTTGTTGAGCGGCGAACTCGGCTCGATGTAAATCACAAACATCGGCAGCCGCTTCCATTCGTCCACGCCGCCGATGGCGGTGCAGGCCATTTCGTACTGATCGGCCAGTCCCTCGCGATCGTTGGCTGTGATCACGAACGGCTTGGTCGTACCCTTCAACATCGCAAAGAACTGGTGCCGGTCGTACGTGCCGATGGGCACGTCGGATGTCAGGCCGAGCGACATGTGGAAGTCGATGTGCGGCAGCGCCTCTGCGATCTTCGCCGCCCGGTAGACATCCTCGAATGTATACCGGCGTCGCTCACCAGTATACGGATCGAGAATGAAGGGGCAGTCGGAGCCGGTGCCGTAGTAGATGCTGTTCTTCTCCAGCATCACCCGCTTCTCGCGGTTGCGGCCGGCGATGACGACGCGGGAGGGGGCAGACCTCAGGCTGTTCTCGACCAGCGCCGACGGGATGTGCACCCGGTTGCCCTCCTTGATCACACATCCCGCGTTGCGCAGAAGCTCCAACGCCTCGTCTTGGTACACGCACG
>Ga0209342_10006244_pt1 | contig 12120 bp, 8 predicted proteins | sample RifCSP16_2_FD_184023 | JGI IMG/M metagenome (GOLD analysis project Ga0209342, IMG submission 184023) | Soil microbial communities from Rifle, Colorado - Rifle CSP2_sed 16_2 (SPAdes) (version 2) | ecosystem: Environmental > Terrestrial > Deep subsurface > Rock core/Sediment | place: Rifle... | reverse complement strand
CTCCCAGAGTTACAAAAGTTATAGTTATGTCTTCAAAAATCCGATTAAAGTGAACGGGCTATTTCGGAGTGGTCATAAATTCAAACTATTTGAATCTAATATTACGCCACTACTTCGATTATTACATCAAAAAGATATTAAACCATCGGGTTGGATCAAATTACCCGGCAACCAATATCTAATTGAAGAAACTTCAATTCTACCTGACATTCGCCGTCAATGTCGAAGGATTAATGCTCCACAACTCAATAATAGTCATTGTCAACTTCACTTGGAAATCAATTGGCAACACTTAATTAGCCTTCCCGATAAACTCGACATTCCTAAGTTGATTTATGCTGCCTATGATATTGAAGCTGATAGTAGTCATGGTGATTTCCCATTAACTCGGAAAACTTATCAGAAATTAGCTCGAGAACTAATTCGGGCTACCGATAAAGCCATCCAAGCTCAAATTACAGTTCCTCGAGGGGAACGGGACCTTCGCAGTCAAATTCGCCGCTGGTTGGAATTGGCATTTGATCCTTATTATTGTAATAATGGAATCCGTCATCTAGCCCTGGCCGAACCAGTTGAACATTTAACTACATTTCGCGAAAATACCATCAAACCGTTGATTCAATCTATTATTTATCCTCTGGTTAAAGACTATCACACAATGTGTTTAAATGCCACCTCTGATACTGATGACATCACTCAATTAGCCCAAGAAGATCAAATCAACGAAATCCATTTGGTTATGGAATCTAATTTACCACAATTGAATCTCGAGCAACCTGGAATCGATTATCGTAGTTTGGCTATGCAACTGGCGAGGGAATATCATAATGCATTGACCCGTAATCTCAAAATAGTTCAAACCACTCCAATCGAGTGTTTGATTACTTGGCTAACTCTAGCTTTCGATCCCGATTATGACGGTGAAGAAATTAATCACGTTTATACCCAGAATGACGCTAAAACTTTTAGCGAAGCCAAACCCGATCAGACTACATTCGATGGTTTAACACCCAAAATAGTCGAATATTGTATTGAAGCGCGCTCTGAAAAATCCAAGCACGCTGAAGAAGAAACCACTGAAAACACTGCGAACGAAATCAAATTACCCATGACCGCTGAAGAAAAGCTCGATAGCCTTTTGACTAAACACTTACCACCAGTCCAAGGTGATCGTGTGATTCAAATCGGAACTACATTTAAACGCTATGGTGAATCGGATTGTTTCTTGAAACACATTATTACGTTAGACACATGTTCGGCGATTCATAATCCCGATTTAATTGCTGATGAACACAAAAGTATCAAATTACCAGCTAAAATCATCCTTCAAGAAATTCGGAAATGGGCTAGTTCCGGTCTCGAAAGTTACAACGCTTCTGCTCAAACGCGCAATCGCAAGACAATTCCACCGAATCTGATCAATACTATTGTGAATTATATTTCACTAGACGGACTTGATCAAGCCAAACTCAATCAAACTATTCTCGATCTACGATATCAAAAACAATTCGCCACTGATCAAGCCGAAGTCATTATCGAATCTTATCAAACTGAAAAGGAAGTCTTGTTAGCTTGGACTCGATTAATTCAACAAGCCGATCCCGATATCATTCTGGGTTATAATGTCTTCGGATTCGATTTTAAATTTATGTATCAACGAGCGGAAGTCCTCGGCTGTCTCGATTTATTCAGTCAACTCGGACGCTTTAAGGATTTTCGCCAAGAACTCAAGGAGCAAAAACTCAGTAGTAGCGGCTTGGGTGATAATTTACTTTATTATATTCCGATGTATGGCCGAGTTTTAATCGATTTAATTAAAGTGGTTCAAGTCAATTACAAGCTCAGTAGTTATAAATTGGATTCAGTATGTAAGGAGTTTATGTATATGAGCAAAAACGACCTGCCACCTAAGGAATTATTTATTCTTCAAAAAGGCTCGGCTGACGATCGCGCTAAAATTGCCAGGTACTGTTTAATTGATTGTGTACTATGTAATCGTCTAGTCGATAAATTGGAAATTATTACAAACAATATCGGTATGAGTAATGTCTGTACAGTCCCATTGTCTTATCTTTTTTTGCGTGGCCAGGGAGTCAAAATCTTGTCCTTGGTGGCTAAGGAATGCGAGCTAGAAGGCTATCTATTACCGGTTCTAAAAAAAGCCAAACAATCCGATAACAAAAGCACAAAGCCTCAGAATGACCCCGAAGACCCTGAAGACGAGGGCGGTTTCGAAGGTGCTATCGTGCTCCCAGCTAAGAAAGGCGTTAAATTCACCCCGACGGTTGTTAACGATTTCAATTCACTTTATCCCTCTTGTATGATTTCGGAAAATCTCAGTCATGATTCGTATGTAATTCCAAATTCAAAATGGGATAATCTGCCGGATTTCGATTACGTGACTATCGAATATGATCTATATGAAGAAATTCCGCTTCCTGGGCGCAAAAAGACTCAAAAAGTTAAAGTCGGAGTTAAAACTTGCAAGTTTGCACAACTTCCCGATAATCAAAAGAGCTTGTTGCCACGAATTCTGCAAAAATTATTAAAGGCTCGCAAGGAAACTCGAAAAGAACAAAAGAAATATCCCACTGGGTCCTTCAAATGGAATGTGTTGGAAGGCCTGCAATTAGCCTATAAAATAACGGCGAATTCTCTTTATGGTCAAACCGGTGCAGTTACATCCGATATCTATTTAAAAGACATTGCAGCCTGTACCACGGCTACTGGTCGCAAATTAATGTACTTTACCAGGGATTTTTTCGAAGCTAATTATCCGGGCTGTACTACTGTTTACGGTGATAGTGTGACTGGCCCGACCCCGATCCTGTGTCAACGATCCCCTACGGGTTTGTCCAAAGGACAAATCAGTTTGTCTTCAGACAAACCGGTTGGTCTACGACCAACTAAACTTTCAGATGAAAGTTCCTCGAGAGGAACTGGAAGCGATGGTTATCTCGAATATTTAACTGCAGAAACTCTCGGTAATGGCCAATGGACCAGATATCACGGTGACAAGGAAGCCTGTCCTCCGAAGCCAGGCTATCGAGTGTGGAGTGATCAAGGCTTTACTGAAATTAAACGCGTAATTCGTCACCGGACATCGAAATCGATCATTCAAGTCAGAACCAGATCCGGTCTAGTTGAAGTCACCGAAGATCACAGTTTACTCACCGCTCAAGGCCAAAAAATCAAACCATCTGAATTGCGCAGTAAATATAACGAACAAACTGACGCCAATGTATATCTTGACCAGGAATTTGACACTGATAATGATACTATTGAATTACTTCATAGCGATTTACCGGCTGGGGCTAATCAATTAATTTTGCCACGCTTTTCACCCTATATAAACGAACATGTGGCGTATTGGATGGGTCATTTAGCACACGAAGACCCCACGAATCAATCGATCAAGTCCTGTAATTTAATTTTAAATGCCACTAAACAGATTAAATGGCGTTTTTTTGAGGGCTTATTCTCACACGAACGCAGCATGATGTTTACATATGATTTTAATGTCAGGGAATTAACCTCAATGGCGTGTTTATATCACCTATACGACAGTCTCGGATATCTGAGCCAAGTTTATGGTAATCAAGTAGCATTAATGAATTATGATGAACAAGGCGATCAGACATTTCCATATGAAATTGTTTTTGACATTCTACTATCCAAACCAAATTTACATGCTCCATTTATTAAATTGCCTTACTTGGACCGCTATTCAAATATGGTCACTAGTGTCATTGACCTCGGACAAACTAGCGATTATGTATACGATCTCGAAACATCTAATCATCATTTCTCTGCCGGTGTTGGTCGATTAATTGTCCACAATACTGATAGTTGCTTTAATGCTTTCGAATGTAAAGATATGTACGGACAACCACTAACTGGTTTAGATGCTATTTATCGTTCAATTGAATACTCCGTTGAAGGTGCCTTAGCTATTTCACGACAACTAAAACCACCCCACAATTTAGAATTTGAAAAAGTCATTAATCCCTTCATATTGTTGACCAAAAAACGCTATACCGGCCTTTACTACACTACTCCTTTTAGTCCGGAGACTTTCATTAAAAGTATGGGGATTGTCCTTAAACGTCGTGATAATGCCCCGATTGTTAAAAAGGTTTTCGGTCGAATCCTTGACATCATTATTTATGAACAAAACTTGGATAAAGCTCTAACCGAAGGTCGAAAATTAATCGAAAAGGTTCTTAAGGCGGAATATCCATTAGAAGATTTTGTCATTTCGAAAAATCTTAGTGGATGGTATAAAAATCCGAATCAAATCGCGCACGCGGTTTTAGCTAGACGAATTGCCCAACGTGATCCCGGTAATCGACCACAACCAAATGATAGAATTCCTTATTGTTTTGTGACAATTCCTAAGAACCTTGATAAAAACGCTAAAGTTTTACAAGGCGATCGCATTGAACCACCGGATTTTGTGCGTGAACATGGACTAAAATTAGATTATAGATATTACATTGAACGCCAAATCATGAAGCCGGTAGTTCAAATATTCGATTTGACCGAATATGATGGTCAAAAATTCATCTTCGATGAACCGTTAGAAGATTACGATTGCCGAATAAGAGGTATCCATAAAATTAGTGAGTTCTTTAAACCGAAGTCTATTACCGACGGCTCCCGATTAGCACAATATAAGAAACTTAGTCAATTCGCACCCAGTAAGAAAATTAATCAGATTGAATCAGATGAATCTACTGAAACAGACACAGAATCAGACACCGAAACAGATGACGAATAAAGCTTTTTTGCAAAAAAGCTTAAGGAGTTCCTTATAAACTTTAATTTTTAGCCTTCGCTAAAAATTTAAATGCAATATTAAATGACACAAGTAAATTGGAAGGATTTGGCACTAACTGCCATTGTGCTTATTTTATTAGATGGTGTTTATGTAACATCTATGTCACGATTTTTTAATCGAATGGTTACAAACATTCAGGGTAGTCCAATCGAAATTGATATATTTGCCACATTTTTGACCTACTTTGTTCTTATTGGCGGATTATATTATTTTATCATTCAGCGGAATGAAACTTGGCAAGAGGCCATGTTATTAGGTTGGTTTGTCTATTTCTCCTACGAACTAACCAATAAAGCTATTTTGAAAAATTGGAATTATACTGCTGTTTTGATAGATGGTCTATGGGGTGGTTTACTATTTGCTATCACCACTTATCTTGTATATCAAATCAAGCTTTTTGCAAAAAAGCTTTACCAAAAAGATTAAAATTGATTAAAACTAATCCATTTTAAGTGCATGTCTCTCAATTACGAACAACAACAAGCTTTTCAACGTTATCGTGACGGTCATAATTTATTTCTAACTGGCTCGGCAGGAACCGGTAAAAGCCACGTGCTGCGTTCAATTATCGCAGACGCTCGAACTCGCTGGGATCAACAGGAACCAGACGGCGGTAAACGATATGTCGGAGTCACTGCCATGACAGGAGCAGCCGCATGCCTAATCGGTGGAATGACACTTCATAGCTTCGCTGGGATTGGTTTAGGAGTGAAATCAACCAATGACCTTGTCAAAAAGATTCAAAAGAAAGCTCAATTAGCTACTCGTTGGCGGGATTGTAAATTATTAGTCATTGATGAAGTTAGTATGCTCAGCTCTGATTTATTCGATAAGATTCACGAAATAGCTTGCGCTGTTCGTCAACAGCCCGTCACTGGCGCGCTTTTCGGAGGCGTCCAACTAATTGCATGCGGTGATTTTGCTCAATTACCACCGATTGAAAAAGCTAATCAAGCGATTAAATTTGCATTTGAATCAAAGTATTGGCAGAAGTGTCTCGATACCAATACATTCTATTTGACTCAAATCATTCGGCAAACTGATCCGGCGTTCCAAGCCATTCTATTACAAGCTAGAATGGGTCAATTAACGGCTGAAAGTAAAAAAATACTTAAAGACAGAATTATTACGACAGATGATTTTAAAGACTTAGTTCGTTCAAAAGAAATTCACCCCACTATTCTTTATCCTTATCGGGCCGAAGTCGATTCTATTAATCAAAATAAATTAGACTATTTGATCAAAAAGGGCGCTGAGAACCAGAGTTACTATCCCCAATACAGTTTCTTGATTCACGGATATTTAAATAATTATCAAAAATACCACACTCGCGCTGAATTAATTAAAATCTTCGGTAAAGGCACACAAATTCGAACCGATTTACTTGAATATCCGCCATTATCCGGTAATCGCGGTAATTTGCGCCTAGACCTCTGTCTGGGCGCTCAAGTAATTCTAACTCACAATTTAGACCTGGATAGAGGCCTAGCTAATGGCTCGCGAGGCATTATTACTGGTTTTCAAGACACTACTCCGATCGTCCAATTTGATAATGGAGTCACCATTACATTAGAAAGAGCAATCAATGTCACTGAGGTTTTGGGCGCCGATTTATTAGTCGGTCAATATCCTTTACAATTAGCTTGGGCTCAAACTATTCATAAAGCCCAAGGCCAAACTATTAGTTTGGTGGCCACCAATCTGAGTAATTGTTTCAGTCCTGGACAGGCTTTTGTGGCGCTTAGTCGTGGCCGAACTTTAGAAGGTTCTTATTTGTTTGGTATTAATTTTTCTAACATTAAATGTCATCCTAAGGTGAAAGCTTATTATCAGCGCTTCGCGTATCAATGTCAATGGAAACAGTGTCAGAATTCTTGGCAAGAATACAGTTATCAAAGTCAATTTGCCGAATTTAAAAGCTGTCCGAAGTGTTTTCCAGTATTTTTAGAACAACGCTTCGGTCAGCTAATCTCCGACATTATTCTGAAGTATTTGATCGAAAAATGAAGAGGGTTTAAATAAACAAGTCTAAATGGAAGGCATATTAGATTATACCATCAAACAGAAACAAAAACAGGAGCTGGAGCAAATACCGAAGCAAGAATCAATTACAATTCCAATCGAACACTATAATTTGCTTAAGGATATCGACAATTATGGTCATCGACTGGGCGCCCGATTCTTGAATACCAATATTACATTTGTGCGTCAACAAACATATTGGCTAGCTGAATTTGGAATCAAAACCGATTTTGATAAATTGACAAAATTAGATCAAATTATTGAATTCGGGCTTTTTGAATTTACTAACGTATCTCGTGATATAGGAGTGTATAATGTCACATATCCAGAAATCTATAAATTCACGTTCAGTGCTAACGGTCCGACTGATTACGCTCCTATCAACTTGACAGATTTTGATTCGATTAACTTGGCGTCTCCGGTGTATAATGAGCAATGTCACTATCGAACATATTTATCGGTATTAAATCAAGTATTCGACATTATTAAATTTTTATCAGATGATGTTTCTAATGAAGATATCAAAACCGAAAATCTTTTAGATTTTGTCAATTACTGTTAATTAAAATCACCAGATTCGTAATACTTATTTTTGAATCGTTCATATTCATCCTGAGATTCTATCAAATACTGTGCGCCAAAATCGAGATTTAAACGCGCATTCGAATCAAATTCTGTGATTTGTTCTAAGTCAGCTAATTGTCCGTGTACGAGAGTAGCCATGACCATAAAATCATATCTTTCTCCAAATTCGTCAATTTCATCTTCATAGTCAACTTCGTCTTCGCCCCTAATTTCAATTAAACCCTGCTCGTCTCGTTCGTAGATGGCGTCTAGAACTGTTTTTCGCTCTTCATATTCTCTTATTTGACGATCGTGTTCTAACCGTAATTGATTTATTACATCCGGATCAGTTGGACCGTGATCCACATAATTATCAATGTTGTCTACATCAAATTCTTCGTCATCAATTAATTCTTCGTCATTTTCTAATTCGACGAATGGTCGTGTAGCATGCACGCCGCGATGACCCCTACCACCGATTTGCCGAAGTTTCAACAAACTCATCATTAGATCAGGACGTCGATTAGACTTAGGTTTACTTTCAAATTCACGCGTCAATTGTTTCAATTATTTATCGCTTAATTGATTCAAAGTTTTGATTACCGTCCACATATATTTAGCATTGATATTTTGATTCGATTGTTTGCTAAAATTCAGTTTTTTTGTATAGTAAATCTTTGATTTCTATAATTTTAGCTTCGGCTACGGATTCAAGCTTTTTGTAAAAAGATCAAAATTGATTTTTACTTTTCATAAAGAATTTTGGTCAAGCTTTTTAAAATGTTCGGCATGGGATCGTTTTATATGCCACCGTATGGTTTGATTAGTTTCTATGGCAATGAAGAAGAACGTCAGAAACAGATTCAGGCGCAAATCGAGGCTTATCGTAAAAGAGAGCGCGACCAATTCGATCTAACTAATCCTTTCAATCAACCACTAATCATGGAAGCAACGGAAATAGTTAACGGTTATGCTTTATATCCTACATCCCTTCCGGTTTTTACAGAAAGTTGTTATAATGAAACGATTGATATGTGGCTGAATGAAACCAATATCCATGATCTAATTCGTCAAAAATTTACACCGTTTCTTGGTCAAAGAATTATAAATTATTTAGATTCGTTTAATGAGTTTAACGAACAATGTAACTCTGAAATGTGCTCTGACTGGAATAAACAAGATGAACATGGCAAATGTTTTGGGGGCTTTTGGAACTTTCCCGAAGATTCGTTTGAACGAACAAACGCCTATAGTTTGAGCGGTCGTAAGAGTATTTTATGCTTATTTAAATTACCATACCCGATTCCAGTTTTACTAAAAACTATTGGGATCGGTTGTAGAAATCGCCAAGAATCAGTGCGTTATAGTAATTTTTTATGCGAATGGCTAGCTCGAAAATATCAAATGTTAAATCAAAAGCCGCTACCTGCTAGAATACCCTATCTGGTGCCAGAGTTTGACGAAAAACAATACATTTATGAAGGACTAACTCCGATTTATAAATCTTATATCGTGCGCGGCGAAAGTGATCCATCACCGCATGTGAAGAGCTGTACAATGGGAACCGATAATGAATGGCTTGTCACCGCGACATATACTCAAATCACTGAACTCAAGAAAAACTACGCAGTTTTCGAGGTGGCTCGTCAATACCAAATCGAAGACTAAGAGTATTTTTGCTAAAAGTCAGCTTTTTGGTCAAGCTTTTTGCAAAAAGCTTAAAAAGTTCAAAATTGATTTTTAATTTTTCTGATTTTACCAGCCAAATGTTTGCCACACCAGATATTCCCGACGCCACCGAAACAACACCAACTATTAATTTATTACCACCCGACCAAATTCCAATCGACAGTCTTTCATTTCTATTAAATCGAAATGAAAAACCGGACTCCGTTACTTATTCGATTTTAGAGCCAGCCTACGGACTGCAATTTCCTCAGAATTTACCGACTAAACTTAGTCGTGAAACCGACGAAGAAGAAGAAACCAATCACCTCGACGAACCTGAAGGGCCAGTCGATTATTGGCTCGATCCAGAACAAATTACCCTAAGCTTAGCCCACTTGGATTTAATGACAATTTACCATACATTAGTCGAAAATCGACCATTTGTCACTATTGAAAGCTTTCAAAATGAGATCGACAAAGCATATCAAAAACATTATCACAACACCATAGGTCAATCATTAATAGAGCCAGAATTAGTCTCCGAATATTTAAATCGGTTGTTCGCTGAAATTTTACCCGGGAGTATTTTAGATCTAACGCCTTCAGATTTGATCGATTTTCCTATTGACACAATCACCGATCTTGATCAATTAACGCTAAATTCTCAGGTATTTCAACTCAAAGTAGTTAAAAATCGTTTTAATCAACTAATTGTAACGCAACTTTAATTGAACTTTTTAGAAAAAGTTCACTTTGGCAGTGTCACCAAATAATCAATCATCCGCTCAATTACCGATTCAACATAAAGAAAATGTCGATATTCACCATGTGGATTGAATAGCCAAAAATAGCCAGGTTGGAAATCTCCAGCATGAGCGCAATCAAATCCAACCATGTCTCTGTAATCACCATTAATACCACCACGAGCAGTAATATCACCATGAGCAGTAATACCACCATGAGTTAATGCACCCAATTCATCAAATTCGGCGTCTGTCAATGCTCGTGGCTTTTGCACATAACCGTTCCAATGCAGCATTCCATGGCCCGGACGACGGGCAAACCATTTTAGGCCCTTGTAAACACCTTCTTGTAGATCACCATAAGCTGCTTGATCACCCAAATATACCAAATACTGTCTGGGTACTTTTTTGACTTTGGTTGCATATTTAATACGAAATTCAGTTTTATAGACTGATAATCTATTCTGAATAAAATACATAAAAATTATGTTGCTAAGTCGTGGACCGAAAACTCTATTCAAAACCAGTTGAACATCCATCAATTATGTTCGGTAAATACCAAAAATATTTTTGGAATCATTTTTAAGCTTTTTTGCAAAAAAGCTTGACCAAAAAAGCTGGGGCCTAGCCACAATTAGCCAAAAAGGTTCGCAACACTTTTAGTTTTTTTAAACTATTTAGGCTTTGCTAAATAATCTCGGCAAATATATATGCCAGAACGAAAAAGTCCTTCGGAAAGTGCTACCAAATTCAAAATTGGTCATCGTAAGAAGGGATTAGATGGTAATATGTGGGAGATCATTAAGACTAAAAATGGCGTCAAACGTTGGAAGAAAGTGACGCACGCAAAAGCCCCTAAGGTTCCTAAAGCCCCTAAGGTTCCTAAGGCTTCTAAAGCTTCTAAGGACCTTACGTTACCAACTATGAAACATAAAGGAAAAACATATTTAATTCACGATAATGGTGGTCGGCCTTTTCTTGTGGCACTACCTAGCAAACAACAAGTCGAAATTTACAAATTACCCAAGCTTGAAATCGGTGATTATGTTAAAATTAATAATGACAAAAAGTATTATACAGTACCAGTTAAGCAATATAAGGTTAAGAGTCCTTTAAATACAATGACCGGATTTAGCGGTGGCCACGGACCAAAATTTGATGGCAATTCAATTTTGTTACAACTGTCCAAAGATCGTTATGTGTACATTGGTAGTGTGATCTATGAATTCGATTTCCCTGAAAACATTATCAAATACACTTCTCCGGTCGGAAACAGCAACGTGCCTTATCCAGTCGCATTCAGCGCTGATTCTGCCTTATTTATGTTGGATAAGGCATATTTACCTAAGGCCGATTTCCCATCTGGTACGAATTGGAATGATGCCTATGATGCTTTTTATGAAGCAACCGATAGCTCATTTCAGAAACCAAATAATAAACGTAAACTTCTCAAACCGAAGAAATTACCAAAGATGAAACAAATTCACAAAAGAATTTGAACTTTTTGTGAAAAGTTCAAAAGCTAAAACTAAACAATTTTTATTTCCATAGTTTTCCGCGCGCGATTTGATCGGCTTTCGCCAGGTTTTTTAAGGCGACTATCCTTAACATCGTCGTGTTCTATTGATCTATCTCGGCCACTGAAAGTCGGGCGATCTACTGATGGCTTAATATCAGCAACCGGACAATTAGTATTATTAATATAAGACCCAGTTCCTCGAGAGGAACTGATTTGTTCTTTGGACAAACCCGTAGGGGATCCGCCGTCTTCGCGTTCATAAATCGGCAAACAATTATTCTCTAATATGTCGACCAATTCTGGAATATGACTGACAATTAAAATCATTTCATACCGTTCCGCTAAAGTTTCTAGAAACAAATCTAAATTATGTCTGTGATTATGATCAGCCGATCCCCACCCCTCATCAATACAAACAAAATTGGGTTTCGAAACATTCGAAACATTAGAAAGTGCAATTTTTAAAGCCAAATTAACCAGAAACTTTTCGAAGCCACCTAGAATTTTATAATGATGCCGGTGGCCAGATTTAATCATCATTAACTGAAACCCGTTTTCATCATAGTCGATTTCAATGGCCGCCCGCGGATTCATACTCTGCACAATGTCATTGATCATATTCGTCATCAGACCTAATTTTTCTTCCACTACGGTTTTCAATATTCCTCGTTCTCCGATGGCTTCCTGATACTGTTTCAATAACACCAGTCGATTTTCGAGTCGCTGATGTTCTGTTTGCCAAACCCGATTTCGCTCAACTTCGG
>Ga0209342_10006241_pt1 | contig 12122 bp, 9 predicted proteins | sample RifCSP16_2_FD_184023 | JGI IMG/M metagenome (GOLD analysis project Ga0209342, IMG submission 184023) | Soil microbial communities from Rifle, Colorado - Rifle CSP2_sed 16_2 (SPAdes) (version 2) | ecosystem: Environmental > Terrestrial > Deep subsurface > Rock core/Sediment | place: Rifle... | reverse complement strand
CGCCGGCATGGCGCTGGTCACTTGCGTGATGGGATTTGCCGGGGGGATGACGATGTCGGCCATCAAGCGCGACCGCGGCGTGAAGGACTACGGCACGCTGGTCGTCGGCCACGGCGGCGTGCTGGATCGCATCGACTCGATCTGCTTCGCCGCGCCGGTGTTTTATCATCTGACCCGCTGGCTGCTGCCGTATCTGTAGATCAGCCAGTATCTGTAGGGTGGGCACCGCCCACCAACCTATTGCCGCGTTTTTTGGTGGGCGATGCCCACCCTACGCATGTTTTCTATTTTTCGTTCACGCGGTTGGCGTGGTTTCTGGTGGAGTGTCCTTTCGGGCTTTCCCATGTCTCGTGTATTGATGCATTTTAACAAAATTCAATGCCAACAAACCTCAAAACGCGTGGAGTGGTAATTTGTGCGGAGTATTCCGATTAAGTGGACGATAACGGATATCAGGACTTTATCGGTTTCTTGCGCGGAGAGTGTCAAGCGGTCGGAGTGTTTCCTCGGCCTCGGGCGGCGCGACCACCTGATTATCGATGGCGGACCTCCGTCTGCAAAACCAATAGAGAGGCGAGTTTCTTCCGGAATCCGCAAAAATGAATGCTTTTTTGACTTCGAAAAACGGGGTGGTTCGCTGGGCGTTGGCCGTCTGCTTGCTGGCGGCGGCCGGTCTGTCGGAACCAGGGACCGTCACGGCGGACGACGCACGCGGTCCGGGACTTACGTTGACGGACGCTCCCTCGTTATTGCCGGTCGAGGCCGACGCGACGGGCCGCTGTTCGACGCTGCGTCTGCTGACCGCCGAGCCGGCCGGACCGCCTCCGGCGGCCGAAAATCAGTTGCGGTTGATGAATGGGCGACGGGACAAACCAGTCAACGCGTCAAAGAACCTGCCGAACAGCCTGTTGAACGACCCTTGGCTTGCCCTGGACCGTGTCGCAACCACGGCGCTGCGTCCCGCGCCGGCCAGTGCATCGAGCGAGGCCCCGAGCGACACGCCGCCCGACGGGCCGTGGTGCGAGGTCGAGGACGCTTCGCCGGTCGAGCCGTCCAACCAGGTTGTCGCGACCCGATATGAAGAGAATCAGGCCCGGCCGCGCGACGTTCAACCGCTCTTGGCGTTGCTCAACTCGCCGCCGGCCGCGCCGGCCCAGGCTCCAGCCCCGATTCCGCGCGTGTTGCCGTCGCCCACGGCGATGCTTCCGCCGGATCCGGATTACGACGAAATGCGCGCGCCGGCGAGTTACAGTCCGTTCCGCAAGGAGTCGCGCGGCGTGCCGCCTCAACTGCCTCCGCGGCGGTTGCCGCGGGAGCCGTCGCCCGACGAGTTCGCGCCGGGCGAGCCCGTGCCGCAAAACGCTCCGGTCGTCCAGCGGACGCCGCCGTCGAACGGTCCGTATGATTCGGACGCATCGCTTGACGACCGGGAATACGCGCCGCGAGGTCAAGCGTACCAAGACGACGAGAATTATCTGGACTATTACACTGAATCGTCGCCGCGACGGGTCCCCTGCCCTGCCCCGGCTCGTTGCTCGGGCGCCGCGGGGCCCGGCGGATGGTTTGCCGATCGTCCGGAGGCCCGCCAACTTCTCGCGCCACGGGCACTCGAGGCGCGCGACGTCGCGTTGGGCGGCTGGCTCGATCAGGGCATCACCGCCGCCGGCAACAACCCAATCGACCGCTACAACGGCGTGGTGACGTTCAACGACCGGTCGGGCGAGTATCAGATGAACCAGCTCAACCTGTTCCTCGAACGCGAAATCGACACGCGCGGCGGCGGACTCGACTTCGGCGGGCGGATCGACGTGCTCTACGGCACCGACGCGCGATTCGTCCAGGCGGCCGACGGGCTCGAATCGAATTGGAGCCAAGACGAGCGGTTTTATCAGGCCGCCCTGCCCCAATTCTACTTGGACGCCGGATGGAACGACCTGAAGGTTCGCATGGGCCACTTCTACACGATCCTGGGCTACGAAAGCGTGATGGCGCCGGCCAATTTCTTCTACTCGCACAGCTACGCGCATCAGTACGGCGAGCCGTTCACCCACACGGGCATGTTGACCTATTACGACGTCGAGGAAGGACTCACCGCGATCGGCGGTTTCAGCCGCGGCGTCGATCAGTTCGACGACACGGACGGACGCAACCAACTTGCGTTTCTCGGCGGAATCAACTGGACCGGTTGCGACAAACGCCGCTCCGTGCAGTTCGCCATCAACAGCGGCGAACAGGGGCCCGAGAACATGACCACCATCTACAGCCTGGTGGGCCAGTTGCACCCGGCCGATTGGCTAAGCTGGATCCTCGAGCACAACTACGGCCAGAGCACGGGTGGCAATCCGTCGGGCGTGCCGAAGACCGAGTGGTACGGCCTGAGCCAGTACGTGTTGTGTCAATGGAGCGAGACGCTCGGCGTCGGCACGCGAATCGAATGGTTTTGCGATGAGGATGGCACGCGGGTCCACGGCCTGGGCGACGGCAACCGGGCCACCGGGCCCTACGTGGGCAGCTTCTACGAAGTGACGCTGGGCCTGAACTGGCAGCCGCGGCCCAATCTGATCCTGCGGCCCGAGGCACGCTGGGACTGGTATCACGGCACGAGTCCCGAGGGGCAAAAGCCGTTCGACGCGGGCCAGCGCGACCGGCAGTTTCTTTATGGGTTCGATTTGATTACGCAGTTCTGACCGGACTTCTCGCCATGGAAGAGACGCCCGACTTTTTTGCGCATACCGGGAGCGCGGACATTCTTGTCTGTTGCCGAGAAGCGGAAAAAAGTATTGACAGACAAGAATGTCCGTCCTCCGGGTCTACCGCCGGTTTCCGCTGCTGAAAATCATGACGTAGTAGAGCAGCGTCAGGATGGCTTGCAGCGTGGCGGCCACATAGGTCAGCGCGGCAGCGTTGAGAACCTTGTTGACGTAGACCATCTCCTCGGGCGAAACGATGCCCAGGGTGGCCAACTGCGCCTTGGCGCGGTGGCTGGCGTTGTACTCGACGGGCAGGTTGATGATCTGGAAGAAGACGAAGCCGCTGAACACGACGATGCCCAATCCCAACAGCGGCAGCCAGTGGAAGACCAGCCCGAGAATCAGCATGAGCATGCCCGCTCCGCTTCCGAAGCCGGCGACCGGCACCGCGATGTTGCGGATCACCAACGGGGCGTAGGCCTTGGCGTCCTGCAAGGCGTGGCCCGCCTCGTGCGCGGCGATGCCCACCGCGGCCAGCGAACGGCTCTGATAAATCTCGGGACTCAGACGCAGCACCTTATGCCGCGGGTCGTAGTGGTCGCTCAGGTGGCCTGGAATCTGCTCGATATCGACGTTCTGCAGCCCGGCCGAGTCGAGAATATGCCGGGCGGCGGCCGCGCCGCTCAGGGGGGCGGGCATCCGCTGCGCGGCGGCATAGGTCGTCTTGATCCGAAGCTGGGCCCAAAGCCCCAGAATCAACGCCGGAGCAATGAACAGAAGCAAATTCAAATCATAATACATGGGCTTTTGTACTCCACGGAATCGAAAGAACGCCCCCAGCGGTAATTCGCCGGAGCGTGCGGTTGTTTGGTGAAAGCCTCTACAGGATTCTATCCATTCTACGCCGGACGCATAGACGGTGCTTTGGCGGCCCTTGCGAGGGGGCAAATACCAACCCGAAGCGCGAGCGAGGACAAATACACTCCGTTCCGTCCGCCATGTGAACATTCGGGAACAATCCGAGCCGCGACCGTAAGGGAGCGGTGGTGTTTTGAAAGGTGTTCAACCGCTCCCTCACGGTCGCGGCTCGGTTTTTGTGTTGATCGCGTGTGTTTTTGATTGCCGGTTTCGCCCTAGTGCGGCCCGTGGTGAGCTTCCGAGCGGATGTGCGGACGCCGTCGGGGCGGCGTCGCGGCGGCGGGCACCGGCGCGTGTTTGTCGGCGCGATGGGTGATCCAAGGCGACTGGGCCGGCACCGCGAATCCGCCCGGCACCAGGATCTCGATCGTCGTGCCCGGGCCCTGGCCGTAGTCGATGCGGACCGTGCCGCCGTAGTGCTCGGCGATTTTCTTGACGATAGCCAGCCCCATGCCCGAGCCCTCCTCGGCGGCCGTATTGAGCCGCGTGCCGGGTAGAAAAATATCCTCGGCAAAACGCGGGTCAATGCCCGGGCCGTTGTCATGCACGCGGAGCCGGACGGCCGGATACACGTCGTCGTTTTTGGCCGCGTCGTCGCCACGAAGGGCTTGGATTTCGATCCGCGGAGACCTCGGGTCGCACCCGTGGCGGATCGCGTTGCGGACTAGGTTCGTGACGATCTGCTTGAGACGCTGTCGGTTGTACCACACGGCGGGAAGCGGGCGGCGCACCTCGACGCGGATCCCGCGACCCCGCAGCAACTCGTCCTGCTCGAAAAGCACCTCGTCGACCACGGCGGCCAATTCGGTCCGTCCCGGCTCCATCTCGACCGTGCCGGTCCGGGCCAGGTGGATCAGGTCGTTGAGAAACCGCTTCGACTGGTCGAGGCAGGCATCGACGTGCGAGACAATTTCGGCGACTTCCGGAACCGAGGCGCCGGACAACTCTTTCTTCAGGCGTCCGAACGAGCTTTCCAGCAACATGAAATTGGCGTTCATGTCGTGGGAGAGCGCGCGGACGAAGTGGTCCATGTCTTCATGCACCCGGCGAAGCTGGCGAGCGAGCCGCGCATGGTCCTGCTCCAGCCGGTCCGCGGCGGCGACTTGTGCAATGCTCATGGTTCTGCCTCAGGAATGGGTGGTTTCAGAACGACGGAAAATCGTAGGTCAGGCTGTGCCTGACAGACAAATGAACTGAGAGGCTGTGAATTTTTCGATCCAACACGGTCGGAACCACAAAATGTAGGGTGGGCACCGCCCACCGAAACACAAGCTCTTGCGGTGGGCGATGCCCACCCTACAAAAATTCACAGCCTCTGAGTTGTCAGGCACAGCCTGACCTACGGAACTTTATCCCATCATTCCTCCATCGGCCGGGCCGCAGTCCAAAGGTTGATTTTGCTTCGCTCGGCTACCCAACCGGCAGAGGTCGCGTGATCGCTACGCGGAATAAAGGGGTCGGGAGTCTTTGTTTCGGGTAATCTAGCCACTAGCAAATGCTTTCATGGAACAAAGACTCCCGACCCCTTTATTCCTCACGATCGTCACGAGCGCAAAAAAGAGGCCGTCGCACGCTGGTGGTGGAGCGAGGCGACGGCCAAGGCATCGGACACATGGAAGAGTGTCACGATGGGATTTGAGCGGTGGACGTTTGGTTTTACTAATCAGTTCCCCAGAGACACGGAAATCTTGTTTGAAAAACAAAAAATTATCGGGAATGTGAATCTGGGAAAACAGACCCCCCATAATTGAGAGAAAACCTTGCCCCTGGCGTGATGCTCGCGGGGGGTTATTCACTCTCGGGCTGTTGGGCCCGGAGTTCACCCATCATGAAGCTCATCGCGTGGCAATAGAGACGCACGGCGGTGGAATACTGGGCGGCGAAGGTGGCCGCGTCGGCGTCGGCCTGGGTCTTGTTGAAATGCTGCCAGTCGATTTTCCAGTCTTCGCTGGTCGCGGCGTCGCGTAGTTGGCCGACGATCCGCGAGAGTCGATCGACGAACTCGGCGTCGGGCTTGCAGTTGTACGTCCGATGGGGCCCCTTGCCCAAGGGGCGAGCGGCCCAATCCTCCGCCGGCCCGGTGTCGCGATGGCGTTCCCGAAAAATCAGCACGGCGAGAATCAACGTGGTGAATAGGCCGAGCAGAGCCAAAGGATAGTGGCCCAGCGCCGCCGCGCCGAGCGTGCCCAGTCCCAAAGCGCCCAGCAGCGCCCAGAGCAACGGATTGACGGGCTGCGCCGCCGCGGCGTGGTTCGACTCAGTCTGGCCGTCGTTTTTCGCCACTTGCGGTCCGAGCACCCGGATGACGATCACGGTGATGTTGTCCGGACCGCCGCGGAGATTGGCCAGATCCACCAGTGCCCGCGCGACGTCGCCGGGCGACAGACACCCAAGAATCGTTCCCATCTCCTCGTCGCGGACCGGTCCCGAAAGCCCGTCGCTGCACAGCAGAAACGTGTCGCCCGTTTCGAGCGGGAACGGCCCTTCCAGATCGACTTCGGCGTGCTGGTCGGGTCCGAGGGACCGGGTAATGATGTTCTTGGGCACGTAGTCGGCCACCTCGCCCTCGGGAATCCGGCCGGCGGCGCTCATTTCCCAGACGAGACTGTGGTCGAAAGTGAGTTGCTCGTACTTCTGGCCGCGAAGCCGATACACGCGGCTATCGCCGCAATGGGCCACCAGCGCGCCTTGCGGCAGCAGGACCAGCGCGCTGGCCGTCGTGCCCATGCCGCGGAAATCGTCGCTGGTCTCGCCCCGCTCGAAGATTTGCCGGCTGGCGCCGACCAACGCCTGACGCAGCGCGTCGGCCGGGTGCAACTCGGTCAGTTTCTGATAGATCAACGGAATCGCGTCGACGGCGATTCGGCTGGCCAACTCGCCGGCGGCATGGGCGCCCATCCCGTCGGCCACGACGAACAGGTGGCCCCGTTTCCGCCAAGCCGCCTGGCTGCCCGCCAGAACGACGGTCATCGAGTCCTGGTTGTTGGACCGCCGAAGTCCGACGTCGCTCAAGGCGGCATAGTCAAGGCAATGCCGCCAGCGTCGGGCGTTCGGATCCGTCTGGCGTGAATCGCTCAAACCTGTTGTCCTATATGAGTTTAGCGATGCTAGGGAACGTGCCGCGGAGGCCCGGTTTCTGCTGTCTGATCGGTAAAATGGGCACTCCTGATCATGTAATTCTAGCACGGGGGGCCATTTTACGTTAGCGCCGAACCGCCAAGATGAAAAAGGGGGACTGGCTCCGAACTGACCGGACGAACACCGCGAAAAACGATTGCCGTGAGGTGCCTGTCCCCCTTTTTCAACCAAGATAAGCCTCGATTTGTCCCGGGATTCGCTCTGGCCCGGGGCGGCCGGGACGGCTATACTCCCGCCCCCTTGATTCGATTGTTTGGGTCCCGTTTCCGTATGTCCCCTGGCCGTTGGGTAAACGCCGGTGTTTCACAGCCCTTCCAAAGCGACGTGGAGCAAACCGCCTCGGTGGTGGCGTGGCTTTGCCGTGCTTGTGGTGGTGGTTTTGTGCCTGTCCGGCTGCGTGCGGCGGCGGATGACGATTCGCAGCAATCCGCCGGGAGCGATGGCCTGGGTCGACGACTATCCGGTGGGAACCACGCCCGTGTCGGTCAATTACACGTACTACGGGACGCGAAAGATTCGGCTGGTCAAGGAGGGTTACGAGACGTTCACGGTGATGCAGCCGCTTCCGACGCCGTGGTACGAATTTCCGCCGTTGGATTTCTTCTCCGAGAACCTGGTGCCGGGCGAAATCCACGACCGCCGCGACCTTTGCTACCAGTTGCGTCCGCAGTTGGTGGCGCCCAACGCTCAACTGCTGGGCCGGGCCGAGCAACTGCGTGCCCAGGGGCGCGTGCCCTTGGGCGCCGTGCCGGCCGGCTTCGCGTCTCCCGCCGCACCCAATGCGTTTCCGAATGCGTTTCCCACCACCGCGCCCCCGGCCGAGACGATTCCCGCCCCGCCGGGCCAACCGGTGCAACCGCGGGGGACGCCGGGCTTCTTGCCGGGCAATCCGGCTGGACAGCAGCCCACGATGGACTTGCCCCCGCGCGAGCCAATCTACTCGAATCAGCCGCAAGGCGTCCCCGGCGCTTGGCAAGCCCCGCCGGGCCCCGTGACGCAGTAGCCGTATTCATCTCGCTCCGCGAGATGTCTTCCAAGACGTTTCTTGTGGCGTTACTTCCGTATTTGTTCCGTCGTATAGAGTGGGCGCTACGTGCCAAAACAATAGACGTTCAAAGTCACTCGAACATCTCGCGGAGCGAGATGAATACGCTTATTGCGACCAGCCGGACGGCTGAACGCCGCACGCGGCCGGATCAAAATTGTCCGGCGGCAGTCCCTTCGTGCCCGGGCCGGGCCGCACCGCGTCGCGCAGGATCGAGCCGGGATGACGCGCCAACCGGTCGGAGACGATCCGCACGTCGTTCACGATGGGCTTCAGACGATAACTGACTTCCTCGACGTTGCGAATGGTGCGATTGAGCCGCTGGTAGATCTCGTCGTCCTGGGTCAACAACCCGATGGTGCTCTCGCGGCTGTTGATCGCCTTGGTGAACGTCTCGACCTCCATCATGACCTGATTGAGCCGGCGGACGCTTTCGTCGATGTTCTTGGCGATTTCGCCGCCGTTGTCGCCCAACGGTTCGGTGAAGTTCTTGATGTTTTCAAGATTATTGTCGACGAGGCTCATCGTGTGGTCCATGTTCTGGAGCGTCGTTTTGAGCTGGCCGACCGTGTCCCGGGCGCCGCGGAGCGTTTGCGGAAGATTCTGGAATTCGGTCTTCAGGTCCTCGCGGAATTTGGGGTCGCTCATCAATTCGTGCGTGAAACTGGCCGTGTCCTTCACCATCGCGAGCGTATCGTCGGTGCGTTCCATGATGCTGTTGATGTGCTGCTGGTTCTCGTCGAGCATGGTGTTGATCTTGTTGAGCGTTTGGCCGAGGCTGTCGCTCGCCTGGGAGACCGACTGGATCGCTCCCGAGAGGTTCTGCTCAAGATTGGCGACGCTGGTCATCGGGTCCATCATTCGGCTTCCCCGGAGCGTGGCGCCGGCGGAAAGAAACTCCTTCGAAGGTTTCTTGCCGTGCGGAATATAGAACTCGATTTCGGCGTCGCCCAACAGCCCGGTGCGGACCTCGCACTGGACGTTGGCCGGGAGTTTTTCCTTCTCGTAGATGCCGGCCTTGACACGGACCATGCCCGAGAGCGGGTCCAGATCGACGGTCCTGACTCGGCCGATCAGGATGCCGCTTCGCCGCAGCGGCGTGTTCGCGGAAACGCCCAGGGCGTTGGTGAACTCGAGTTTGATGGGATAGGTCGACTCGAACATGGCCGAATCGTTGCCCAGCCAAAGGACGAGAATTCCGCCGATCAGCGCGGCGGCGAAAACCGTCACGCCGACCAGGAATTGAAGACTGCGTTCGTTCATCGCTACCTTCCCCCGTTCGTAAGCTGCATTTCCGTGATGCGCTCGCCGGCCTCGCCCCGGACGAATTGTTGGACACGGCGGTCGGCGCACGATTCGATCCGCCGGGCCGGACCGTCGAAGATGACCTGCGGTTCGTCCGGTCCCAGGCGGCTCGTCGGATAGAGCATGACGATCCGGTCGGCCACCTTCTGGGCCGTTCGCATGTCGTGCGTGACGAGGATGCTGGTGACCGGATGACGCCGCCGCGTGTTGAGCATCAATTCATTGATCACGTCGCTCATGATCGGGTCGAGGCCGGTGGTCGGCTCGTCGTAGAGCAGCAGTTCGGGCTCGAGGACCATCGCCCGGGCCAGGCCCACGCGCTTTCGCATTCCGCCGGAGAGCTCGGCCGGCTTGCGCGCGAGCACGTTGCGCGGCAGTCCGACCTCGGTGAGCCGCTCGACGACGATCCGCTGAATTTCGCGTTCGGGCCGGTTCGTGTGCTGGCGGAGCGGAAAGGCCACGTTTTGGGCCACCGTCATGCTGTCGAACAAAGCGGCCATTTGGAAAAGAAAGCCATAGCGGATTCGCTGGGCCGTGAGCTGTTTCTCGTTGAGCCGCAGGAGATCCTGGCCTTCAAAGTAGACCGCGCCCTCCGTCGGCCGCAGCAGCGCGATGAGCGTCTTGAGCAGGACCGTCTTTCCGCAGCCGCTCTCGCCGATCACCGCGACCGTTTCGCCCCGCTGGATCGTCAGATGGATGTTCTGCAATACCCGATGGTGACCGAAACAGACACCGAGCCCGTCGATCCGAAGGATCGGCGCGTCGAGTGAATCGGCCGGCGGCAAGGGCATGGTGACCATGGGCGTGCTTACAGGAACGAAGACGTGGTTTGCGGCCAAATGGAATAGTAAATCGTGTCGAGCATAATCCCCAGCAACAGGTCGATCAACAAAATGGCGACGAACGACTGAACGAAGGCGCTCGTGGCGGCGCGGCCGACGCCCTCGGCGCCCGGATCGCAATGAAACCCTCGATAACACGCGATCAAAGCGATCGCCCCGCCGAAGAAAAGACTCTTGAACACGCCGACGAAAATGTCGTAGTTCCCGACGAACTCGCTCGAATTCTCCCAATAGTGGTGCTTGTCCACGCCGAGAAACTGGGTCGTGTAGACGGCCGCCCCTTCAATGCCCATGAAATCCGCTATGATCGTCAACGCGGGAATCAGAAGCAGGCAGGCGAGGAACCGGGGCACCACGAGGTAATGGATGGGGTTGGCGCCCATCGCCGACAGGGCGTCGATCTGCTCGGTCACGCGCATCGTGCCCAGTTCGGCGGCCATGGCGCTTCCCACCCGGCCGGCCAGCATCGTCGCGGCCAGCACGGGCCCCAACTCGCGGACCAACGACATATTGATCACCGCGCCCATCCGCGTCTCCATGTTCAACATGCGGAATTGGGCGAAACTCTGCACGGCCAACACCATGCCGATGAATGTTCCGGTCAAGGCCACGACCGGCAGGCTCAGCACGCCGATCTGGTAGAGACTCGGCAACAATGTCCCCCGGCGCGGCAGCCGCCCAGCGAGCCAACCGAACATCTGGGCCATGAAGATCGAAAAACGGCCCACGTCGATCAGCCCGTCGAGCATCAACGCCCCGACGTCGGCCACCTGGGCGGTCACTCCGTCCAGAAAGCTCCGCCGCGGCCGGGCGTGATTGGCGATCGGCAAATCAGAGGAGTTCGACATGGAACGGTTCCGCCGCGAAAAGGCATAAAAAGGACACGAAAAGGGAAGACGCTCGGCGCATAGGCAGTGCGCAAGGCCTCTAGCTCTACTTCGTCGTTCAAATCTTGCGGCTTGAGGAAACACTGCGTATTGGGGCAGGTTTCACAATTGAGATTATTGGGCATAATGGACAAGGTATGGTTGTTTGGTGAAAATAAGAAGAACTGGAAAGCAAGGTTCCCCCATTTCGCCCCCCGGCCAGAGGGCCTAAAATAGAACGAGATGTAGGGTGGGCACCGCCCACCAAAACATCTCTTGTGGTGGGCGGTGCCCACCCTACAAAAATTCATAACCTCAGGGCGGAAGGCGACAATAACAGCCCACGCGGCTCAGTTTGTTTTCAATAAAATGGATAGCCATTCAATGTCTACGGATCAATCGAGGAGGACGGTGCCCAAGCTGGTGGCGATGAAAGCGGCCGGCGAGAAAATCACCATGCTCACGGCCTATGATTTTCCCACCGCGCGGTTGGTGGATGAGGCGGGCGTCGACGTGATTCTAGTCGGCGACACCGTGGGCGAAGTGGTCCAAGGCCACTCGACCACGCTGCCGGTGACGCTGGACCAAATCCTCTATCACGCCGAAATGGTCGGCCGCGCGGCCCAGCGCGCCCTGGTCGTCGTGGACATGCCCTTTCCGACGTTTCAGTTGGGTAAATACCGGGCGATCGAAAACGCGGCTCGCGTGTTGAAGGAGACCCTTTGCCGCGCCGTGAAAATCGAAGGCGGAGTGGCCCAGGCCGAAGTGGTCGAGGGACTCGTCTCGGCCGGCATCCCCGTCATGGCCCACACCGGATTGCGCCCCCAGCGAATTCATCAGTTGGGCGGCTACAGCGTCCAACGCGACCGCGACCAACTGCTGGCCGACGCCCGGGCCGTGGAAGAAGCGGGCGCCTTTGCGCTGGTTCTCGAATGCGTGCCCGCCGAATTGGCCCGCGAAGTGACCGCGGTGATCCAGATTCCGACGATCGGCATCGGCGCCGGTCCCGCGTGCGACGGCCAGGTCTTGGTGTTCCACGATCTCTTGGGCCTCACGCCCGGCCGCGTCCCTCGCCACGTCAAGGTCTACGCCGAACTAGGCAACACCATCCGCGAGGCCGTCCAGCGCTACTGCGGCGACGTCCGCTCCGGCACGTTCCCAAGCGACGAGCAGGCGTTTCAGTAACGCGGCCAATCGTGCCATCCGAAAACGGGGACTGGCTCCGAACTTGACGCACCCAGCCGATCGTGCCATTAAAACAAACCGAGCCGCGACCGTGAGGGAGCGGTTGTGGATCGCAACACTTACAACCGCTCCC
>Ga0209342_10006239_pt1 | contig 12124 bp, 9 predicted proteins | sample RifCSP16_2_FD_184023 | JGI IMG/M metagenome (GOLD analysis project Ga0209342, IMG submission 184023) | Soil microbial communities from Rifle, Colorado - Rifle CSP2_sed 16_2 (SPAdes) (version 2) | ecosystem: Environmental > Terrestrial > Deep subsurface > Rock core/Sediment | place: Rifle... | reverse complement strand
TTCCGACCACGACACCGGCGCGGAAATCCCCGGGCCGCCGGGGGCGAAGGCGGCGCAGGCCGTCAACACGCAGCCGAGCGCGGCCGGTAGCGTGCGCCAGAAACGACTCATTTCCATTTTTACTGCGGCGGTTTCCATGCGCGGCGGACATCCGCTGGTTGCCGGCCGGCCGCCGGCGTGACCGCATCAGGCCTGTGCGGCCTGGGGCACGGCGCCCGGTACCTCGCCCTCGTACGGCTCGGCGAAACCGCACTCCTTGCGCGGGCAGACCTTTTCCACGCCGCGGCGCTTGGTGGTCTTGATCGTCAGGATCGGCCAGGCGCACTTGGGGCAGGGCTCGTTGAGCGGCGGGTTCCAGACGGCGTACTTGCAATCGGGATAGCGCGCGCAGGAATAAAAAATCTTGCCGTAGCGCGATTTTCTTTTGAGCATCGTGGCCTGCTTGCACTCCGGACACTGCACGCCGGTGTCGGCCGGCTTCTCCAGCGGCTCCATGTGCTTGCAGTTGGGATAGCTGCCGCAGCCGATGAACTTGCCGTAGCGCCCGCGCTTGATGACGAGGCTCGAACCGCACTTGGGACAGGCGCGGCCCTCGACAATCTGCGGTTCGGCGGCGGCCCCCGCGGCCTCGTCCACGTTGCGCGTGTAATCGCAATCGGGATAGCCGGTGCAGCCGATGAAGTAGCCGTTGCGGCCGAGGCGCTTCGCCAGCTGCTTGCCGCACTTCGGGCATTTCTCCTCCATCATCTCCACCCCGGGACGCTCGACCGACTCCTTCGCCTTCACCTGGGCCTGGAAGTCGCCCCAGAAATCCTTGAGCACCGGGCGCCACTCCTTTTCGCCGCGCGAGATGGCGTCGAGGTCGTCCTCCATGCGCGCGGTGAAGTCGTAATCAACGTAGTGCTGGAAGTGCTCGGACAGGAACTTGTTCACCACCCGCCCGACGTCGGTCGGCGTGAAGCGGCGCTTGTCCAGAATCACGTACTCGCGGCTCTCGAGCGTCGCGATGATGCTGGCGTAGGTCGAGGGCCGGCCGATGCCGTAGGCCTCGAGCGTCTTCACCAGGCTCGCCTCGCTGTAGCGCGGCGGCGGCTCGGTGAAGTGCTGCACCTTGCGCAGCGCGCGCAACTCCACCGCGTCGCCCCGTTCCAGCGACGGCAGGATGGCCTCGTCCTCTTCTTCCGGCTTGTCGTCGCTGCCCTCCTGATACACCGCCATGAAACCGGGTTTGACCACGTGCGACCCGTTGGCGCGAAAGACATTGCCCTGGCCGGCCTCGAGGTCCACGGCCACGGTGTCGAGCAACGCCGGCACCATCTGGCAGGCGACGGTGCGGCGCCAGATGAGCTCATAGAGCCGGAACTGCTCGGGCTTGAGATAATCGTGCAGGCTCTCGGGGGGGCGCGCCGCCGATGTCGGGCGGATCGCCTCGTGCGCCTCCTGGGCGTTCTTGGATTTGCTCTTGTACACCTGCGGCTCGTCCGGCAGGTTCTCGGCGCCGAAACGGCCGCGGATGACCTCGCGGATCTCGGCCACGGCCTCGTTGGCGAGATTCACCGCGTCGGTGCGCATGTAGCTGATGAGGCCGACGTTCTCGCCGCCGATGTCCACGCCCTCGTACAACTGCTGCGCCGTGCGCATGGTGCGCTGCGCGGAAAAACCGAGCTTGCGCGCCGCCTCCTGTTGCAGCGTCGAGGTGGTGAACGGCGGCGAGGGATTGCGCCGGCGCTGCTTTTTTTCCACCGCCGTGACCAGCAGCCGGCCCTGGGCCCGGGACTGCAGGATCGCCTCGATTTCGTCCGCGCGCGCGGCGTGGCCGACGGCGAACTGGTCGAGTTTCTCGCCGTTGAAGTGGGTGAGCTTGGCGGCGAAGTCCCGGCCCTTGGCGGAGAGGTCGGACTCGATGGTCCAGTACTCCTGCGCCTTGAAGCGCTCGATCTCCTCCTCGCGCTCGACGATCAGCCGCAGCGCCGGGCTCTGCACGCGTCCGGCGGACAGGCCGCGGCGCACCTTCTTCCACAGCAACGGCGAGAGGTTGAAGCCGACGAGGTAATCCAGCGCGCGCCGCGCCTGCTGCGCGTTGATCAGGTTCTCCGACAGCGCGCGCGGCTGTTGGATCGCCTGCTGGATCGCGCTCTTGGTGATCTCGTAAAACTCGACGCGGTGCACCGGCTTGCCGTCGAGCGCGCCGCGCTCCTTGAGAATCTCGTACAGGTGCCAGGAGATGGCCTCGCCCTCGCGGTCCGGGTCGGTGGCGAGATAGAGCGCGTCGGCCTTCTTCATCGCCTTGACGATGGCGTCCACGTGCTTCTCGTTTTTCTCGATCAGCCCGTACTTCATGGCGAAATCATTTTCGGTGTCGACCGCGCCCTGCTTCGGCACCAGGTCGCGCACATGACCGTAGGAGGCCAGGGCGGTGAACTCCTTGCCCAGATATTTGGACATGGTTTTGGCCTTGGCCGGGGATTCAACGACAATCAGATTCGTCGGCATGAATATCGGATCTCTGCCACTTTAGATGTGTTTACACCGGCGTGTGGGGTTTGGCAAACCGCGCCGGTTTCGGATGTACGCTGACATGCGGGCGGAATTGTTGGCGCCAACCGACGGTGCTTGTCAAGCCTGGGCGTGAAGGGCGCGGGGGAAATAACCGCAATTGCGCGGCTGGCCGTTTGAAATCAATGCAGATGTCCCTGCATCTCATCGAACACCAGCTCCTCGAGCAGGGCGTAGGCGTGCTCCTGCCCGGGCTGATTGAACAGCACCATGAGGATCACCCACTTGAGCTGATCGAGCGCGATCTCCTCGACCTCCAGCGCCATGGCGCGGTCTATCACCAGCTCGCGCGTGCGGGTGTCGAGCAGGCCGCTCTGCTCCATGAACAGGATGAAGCCGCGGCAGTCGGGATTGAGCTTCTCCGCCTCCTGCGCCGTGTAGTGGCGGAGCGCGTCCGCGCGGCCGCAAAGCGGCAGGCGGTTGTCCTGCTCGCGCAGGGCCGCGAGGCCCTCGAGCCAGGAAAAGGCCTTGCTGATCTCGCCCTTGGGGAAGCCGGCCTGGGTGAGCTCGGTGGCCAGCGTTTCCTGGTCCGGATGGAATTCGGGACCATCTTCCATGTAGTTCTCGAACAGGTACATCAGGACATCAAACACGTTTTCTTTCATCACGTATATCGGTTCTCTAGCAGGCCGCTGAAAAACGATTTTTCAGCGGCGTGCTATATGCGGTGATATGTGGCGCCCGCGCCGAGAGCAACCAGCCCGCGCAGCTCCATCTGCAACAGCATGGAGGAAACGGCATCCGCCGTCAATCCGCTGCGCTCGACCAGGGTGTCAACGCTCACCGGGTCATGGCCCATGAATTCCAGCAGACCGGCGTGCGCCGCATCCGGCGCGACCCGCTCCGCCGCGGGCGCGCACGCGAACCGCGCCAGCGGCCCGAGCTCCTCGACGATGTCCTGCGCCGTCTCGACGAGCTTCGCGCCCTGGCGGATGAGCGCGTGGCAACCGCGCGCGAGCGGCGAGTGGATCGAGCCCGGAATGGCGAACACCTCGCGCCCCTGTTCCGCGGCCAGGCGCGCCGTGATGAGCGAGCCGCTTCCGAGCGCCGCCTCGACCACGAGCGTGCCGGTGGCGAGCCCGCTGATCAGGCGGTTGCGGACCGGGAAATTCCCGGCCAGCGGCGGCGTCCCCAGCGGAAACTGCGACACCAGCGCGCCGCGCGCGGCGAGCTCGTGCGCGAGCTCGCGGTGGCGCGGCGGGTACACGCGGTCGAGCCCGGTGCCGCACACGGCGATGCTCGCGCCGCCGGCGTCGAGCGCGCCGCGGTGGGCCGCGCCGTCAATGCCGAGCGCGAGTCCGCTGGTGATGGTGAGACCGGACGCGGCGAGCGCGCGCGCGAAGGCGCGCGCGTTTTCGCGGCCGGCGGGCGTCGGGTTGCGGCTGCCCACGATCGCGAGCTGCGGCGCGGAGAGCAGCGCGCGCTCGCCGTGCACGTACAGCAGCACGGGCGGATCGGCGATCTCGCGCAGCAGCGCCGGATAGTCCGGATCGGCCCAGGTCAGCAGGTGGCGCCGCGGCTCCTTGAGCCAATCCAGCTCTTGCGCGAGCGCCGCCTCGTCCGGCCCGGCCAGGATCGCGCGCACGGCCTCCGGCCGGTCGGGCAGAAGCGGCTCCAGCTGCGCGCCGCTGGCGGCGAAGATCCCTTCGGCCGCGCCGAAGCGCTCGAGCAGGGCGCGCTGCGCGGTCGCGCCGACGCCCGGCAGACGGTTGAGGGACAACCAGAAGCGCTGGGAGTCGGGCCGCGGCGGGGCGGGAGTTGCGCCGGTCATGGCCACAACTTACCCGATTTGCGGCGGGCTGTCAGGGCGTGACCACGGTATCCAGGATGTGGATCGGGCGCGTGGCGCTCATGACGAGGGCGTAGCTGACCTTCTCGAAGGTGCGAAAGACCATGATCAGGGCCGACTCCTCGTCCGGCAGCTTGTAGACCTCGCGCGTCTCGGGATCCTTGTGCGTGCCGACATGGCGCATGACGCGCAGCACGTGTCCCTCCTGCATGCCCTCGCGCCGGCCGAGACTGATGGCGACGACCGTGTACGGGCCGACCTCGGCGACCGCGTTCAGCGCGGTCACGATCCGACCCTGCACCCGCGCCTCGGGGGCGCGCGGATAGTAATAGGGCAGGGCGGCCCGGGGCGGGGCGGCGAGCAGGCGGTCGCGCGGCAGGATCTCCTGCTTCACCAGGGTCACGACGAGCTTGGTCGGATCGCCGGCCTCGAGCCGCCGGGCGTCGCCGAGATAGATCGCCTCGTAGGCGAGCAGCTCGTCGGTGTCGGGGTGGCGTATGGGATTGCCCTTGCGGAAGATCTGGTAAAACTCCTGGTCGTCGGCCTTGAGCCCGCGGGCGTAGAACTCGCTCTGGTTGCCGAGGGCGATGCGGCTGTCCAGGCCGATCGTGACATAGCCGGCGTCCTCCAGCTGCTTTTCGTCTATCGCCAGCGGCTGGGTCAGGAACGGCTCGATGAAATTCGGCGGGATGGTGGGGATGGCCTTTTCCAGCGGCTCGCTGTAGATCTTCGGCAGCAGTTTCACGGTCCCGAGTTCCGGCGGCGGCTCCGCGGGCGCCGCCGCGCCGGGCTCGGCGCCGGGCGCCGCCATCACCTCCCGGCGCAGCACCGTCAGCTCGGGCCGGCCGTCAACCACGCGCAGCACGATCACATCGCCGGGATAGATCAGGTGCGGGTTTTTGATCTGCTCGTTGATCTTCCAGATCCTGGGCCAGTGCCAGGGGGTCTTGAGAAAGCGGTTGGCGATATCCCACAGGGTGTCGCCCTTGACGACGGTGTAGCGCTCCGGATGATCGGGCCTGAGCTGCACGTCGTCCGCCCGGGCCGCCGCACCCGCGGCGAGGCACGCCACAATAATAAGAACAGGCAGTATCGGGTTGCGGGCGGAGCGGTGCGTGCGCGGGGGCGACATGCCGTGGCCGTTGTGGTTATCCTGGCCCTGAGTGTAGACCAAGCACGCGCGCCGCGCCAAGGACGCGGCGACCAAAATCGGCTTGTGATTCAGCGGCATTTGCACCGATAATAAACCACTTTGGTAAGATGCAAAACGATGATTTTTTGACCGCCACCTCCATGGCGCTGCGCACGATTCTGCACCTCCCCGATCCGCGCCTGCGACGCCAGGCCGCGCCCGTGACCGAGGTCACCCCCGCGATCCGGCAACTGATCGCCGACATGGCCGCGACCATGTACGCCGCGCCGGGCGTCGGCCTGGCCGCGATCCAGGTGGACGAACCCGTGCGCGTTGTCGTGATTGACGTCTCCGAGGAACGGAACGCGCTGCTGGTGCTGATCAACCCGGAAATAATCGCAACCGACGGGGAACAGACGCTCGAGGAAGGCTGCCTTTCCGTGCCCGGGATCTACGAGCCGGTCACCCGCGCCGCGCACGTCAAGATCCGCGCCCGCGACCGCGACGGCGCGCCGTTCGAGCTGGCGGCCGACGGCCTGCTCGCCACCTGCATCCAGCACGAGATTGACCACCTCGACGGCCGGCTGTTCGTGGATCGCCTCTCGCGGCTCAAGCAGGGCCGCATCCGCAAGAAGCTCGAAAAACAGTCGCGGTTGGCGATGTGAATCAGTTACAAGTTTCAAGTGGGAAGTAGCAAGTAACGGCGGTTCCGGTTGCCATTTGCCGCTCGTTTACTTGACACTTGCTACTTGCCACTTGCTACTTCGTTTATGAACCTCATCTTCGCCGGCACGCCCGCCTTCGCGGTTCCCGCGCTCGAGGCGCTGCTCAAGGCCGGCCACCGGATCCGCGCCGTCTACACCCGGCCCGACCGCCCGGCCGGGCGCGGGCGCAGGCTCGCGGCCAGCTCGGTGAAAGAGTTCGCGCTGGCGCACGGGCTCGAGGTGCGCCAGCCGGAAACCATCAAGGGCCGCGCCGAGGAGCTCAAGGCGCTCGACCCCGACGCCATGGTCGTGATCGCCTACGGCGTGCTGCTGCCGCCCGAAATCCTAGCGGTGCCGAAACACGGCTGCATCAATGTCCACGCCTCGCTGCTGCCGCGCTGGCGCGGGGCGGCGCCGATCGCGCGCGCGCTCGAGGCCGGCGACGCCGTGACCGGCGTCACGATCATGCGGATGGACGCCGGCCTCGACACCGGGCCGATGCTGCACAAGGTCGAGACGCCGATCCGCGCCGACGACACCGCCCAGACGCTGCACGACCGCCTTGCGGCCCTCGGCGCGGACGCGCTGGTCGCGGCGCTCGCCGCGCTCGCACGCGGCGCCCTCGAGCCGCGGCCGCAGGATGAGGCCGGCGCCTGCTACGCCGGCAAGCTCAAAAAGGCGGAGGCGCGCCTCGACTGGACGCAGCCGGCGGCCGTGATCCACCGCCGCATCCGCGCGTTCAATCCCTGGCCGGTGGCGAGCACCGTGCTCAATGGAAAGACGATCCGCCTGTGGGAAGTGGGGCCGCTCGAGCCGGGGCGTGCGGGCGCCGCACCCGGCACGGTGGCGCGGGCGGACGCCGGCGGCGTGCGCGTGTGCGCGGGCGACGGTGACGTGAACATCACGCGGCTGCAAGCCGAGGGCGGCCGGGCGCTGGCGGCGGCCGATTTTCTGAATGGTTTCCGCCTCGCGCCCGGCGACCGGTTCGTGCGATGACGACCGCCGCCCGGACCGCGCCCGCCGAGGCGCGCGCGCTCGCGGCCCGGGTCGTAGCCCAGGTCGGCGCGCATAACCGCTATCTCGATGCGGCGCTGGAAGAGACCCTGGGCGCGCGGCCCGTGCCGGCGCGCGCCGCGGCCCTGATTCAGGAGCTGAGTTACGGCGTGTTGCGCTGGTATCACCAGCTTGCGGCCGTGGCGCGGCTGCTGCTCGAAAAGCCGCTCGGCCCCAAGGACCGGGACGTGGAGGCGCTGCTGCTCGTGGGTCTCTATCAACTCAGGCACATGCGCGTCGCGCGCCACGCGGCGGTGTCCGAGACCGTCGCGGCCGCGGCGCGGCTGCGCAAACCCTGGGGCAAGAACCTGATCAACGCCTGCCTGCGGGAGTACCTGCGCCATCCGGAGCGGGCGCAACGGGAAATAGAAAACAACCCGGCGGCGGCGCTGAGCCACCCCGCGTGGCTGCTGGAGGAGCTGCGCCGCTCCTGGCCGCACGAGTGGGAGGCCGTCGCGCGCGCCAACAACGAACGCCCGCCGCTCGTCCTGCGCGTGAACCTGCGGAAAAATTCGCGCGCCGAATACCTCGCGCGTCTTGCCGCCGCCGGCCTGGACGCCGCGCCGACAACGCTCTCCGACGCCGGCGTGATTTTGCCCCAGCCGGCGCCGGTGGCGCGGCTGCCGGGCTTCGCCGACGGCTGCGTCTCGGTCCAGGACGAGGCGGCGCAGCTTGCGGCCATACTGCTGGACGCCCGGCCGGGGGAGCGCGTGCTCGACGCCTGCGCCGCCCCGGGCGGCAAGGCCGCCCACATCCTGGAACGGGCCCCCGGGCCGGTCGAGCTCGTCGCGCTCGAGGCCGATCCCGCCCGCGCCGGGCTGATCGGGCAAAATCTAGCGCGCCTCGGGCTCGAGGCGCGGGTCGTCGTGGGCGACGCCGGCGCCGGGCAATCCTGGTGGGACGGGCGGCCGTTCGATCGCATTCTGCTCGACGCCCCATGCTCGGCGACCGGCGTCATCCGCCGCCACCCCGACATCAAGCTTCGGCGCCAGCCCGCGGATATCCCGCGCCTTATCCAGGCCCAGGCGCGCCTGCTGGACGGGCTGTGGCCCTTGCTCCGGCGCGGGGGTAAGCTTTTGTATGTGACCTGCTCGATTCTGCCCGGAGAAAACGAGGACCAGCTGCGGGCCTTCCGCGACCGCCGCCCCGACGCGGCCGAATCGGCCCTGACCGGCGGCTGGGGCCGGGCGCGGCCGCTCGGCCGGCAGATCCTGCCGGGCGAGCGAGGCATGGACGGATTTTATTATGGTTGCCTCAAGAAAAGCTGAGTGGCTGGCGGCGGCGCTCGCCGTGATGCTCGCGCCGGCGGTCGCGGACTTCAAGGCCGCCGAGGTGCGGCCGAAATTCGCGCCGGCCGCGCTCGCCCTCGGCGGCCGGCTCGAACTCGATCTCACGCCCAACGTGGAGGAGGCGCTCGCCAAGGGCATACCGCTCGAGGTGATCTTCACCGTGCGCCTCTACCGCGAGCGCAAGCTGCTGTGGGACCGGCGCATCGCCGAGTGGACGTTCAAGCGCGAGCTCCGCTATCACGCCCTGTCCGGCCAGTACCTGATCGGCAGCGGACTGCCGCACCCGGGCGACGCGCCGGAGGAAACCGTCACGGAGAGCTTCAACTCGCTGCCGGAGGCGTTGCGACAGATGGGCGCGCTCGACGAGCTCAAGCTGCCGCTGCCCGCGACCGCGGCGCCGGCGGGCGAGCACACGGTGGAGATCCGCGCCTACCTCGACATCGAGGCGCTGCCGGCGCCGTTGCGACCGGTGGCCTACACCTCGCTCGCCTGGCGTCTCAACAGCGGCTGGAGCACATGGAAGGTACAACGCTGAAGCGCTACTTCACCGGCGTCGCGCCGCTCGCGGTGCTGTCCGTGCTGCTGCTCGCGGCGCTGTTCATGATGAGCGCCGCGATCCAGAACTCGGCGGTCTTCGGGCGCGTGTACACGGCGCTGCTGGTGATCAACCTGTTCGGCATCGTGCTGCTGCTGGCGCTGATCCTGCTCAATCTGTTCCACCTCATCGAGCAGCACCGCGCGCGCGTCATGGGCGCGCGCCTGACGCTGCGCCTGCTGATAATGTTCACGCTGCTGGCGGTGGCGCCGGCGTCGGTGGTGTTCTTCTTCTCGCTGCAGACGCTCAACCGCGGCATAGACAACTGGTTCGACGTCAAGATCGAGCAGGCGCTCGACGACGCCCTGCTGCTCGGACGCGCGGCGCTCGACGCCACCAAGCAGGACCTGGTGAAGAGCGCCCAGGAGATGGCGACCGAGCTGCAAAACGTCTCCTCCGCCGGGAGGCCCGGCGCCAACCGCACGGTGCTGGCGGCGCTGAACAACCTGCGCGAGCAGTACGGCGTCACCGAGCTCACGCTCTACGCCCAGGACGGCAGGATCATCGCCGCCAGCGGCGAGCCGAGCCTCGGGACCGGGACGCTGGTGCCGGATCGTCCGAGCGACGCCGTCCTGGCCCAGGTGCGCCAGGGCCAGACCTACGCCAATCTGGACGTGATCGGAAAATCCGGGCTGCAGCTGCGCGTGGTGGCGCCGGTGTACGCGCGCGCGGTCGGCGCGCCGCTGCGGCTGCTGCAGGTGCTGCAGGCGCTGCCGACGCGTTACGCCAAGCTCGGCGAGAGCGTGCAGTCGGCCTACGCCGAATATGAAAAGCTGGCCTATCTGCGCGGGCCGCTCAAGTTCGGCTTCATCCTCACGCTCACGCTCGTGACGCTGCTCGCCATGCTGATCGCGGTGTGGGCGGCGATCTTCTTCGCCCGCCGCCTGGTGGCGCCGATCCGCGACCTGGCCGAGGGCACGCGCGCCGTGGCCGACGGCGACTACCGCAAGCAGTTGCCGGTGCCGGGCGGCGATGAGATCGGCGTCCTGGTCAAGTCCTTCAACAACATGACGCGCCGCATCCACGGCGCCAACGCCCAGATCCGGCGCAGCCAGCGCGAGGCGGAGATGCAGCGCACCTATCTCGAGACCGTGCTCACGCATCTGTCCTCCGGCGTGCTGTCCTTCGACCAGCGCCAGTGCCTGCGCACGCACAACGCCGCCGCCGGCCAGATCCTCGGCGCCGATCTCGCCCGGGCCGCGGGCCAGCCGCTCGCCTGGCTCGGAGAGAACCACGCGCACCTCGCGCCGTTCGCGGACGCCGTGGACCGGGCGCTCGGCGCCGGCCAGGCCGAATGGCGGGCGGACGTGGCGCTCGAGGGGCAGAACGGCCGGCGCACGCTGATGCTGCGCGGCACCCGGCTGCCGGCGCTGGGCGGGCGGCGCGGCGGCTGCGTGGTCGTGTTCGACGACGTCACCGCCCTCATCCAGGCGCAGCGCGACGCCGCCTGGGGCGAGGTCGCGCGGCGCATGGCGCACGAGATCAAAAACCCGCTGACCCCGATCCAGCTCGCCGCGGAGCGCATCCGCCACAAATTCCTGCGCGCGCTGCCGGAGGACGAGCGCCAGACCCTCGACCGGGCCACGCGCACGATCGTGGAGCAGGTCGAGGCGCTGAAGGCGATGGTGAACGCGTTCTCGGATTACGCGCGCCCGGCGCCGATGCAATCCCGGCCGCTCGATCTCAACAACCTGATCCGCGACGTGGCCGAGCTCTACCGCAACGAGCGCGCGCCCGAGGCCGGCGGCGCGCCGGCGCTCGCGCTCGAGCTCGATCCGGAGCTGCCGTGGATCACCGCCGACGCCGGGCGCCTGCGCCAGGTGCTGCACAACCTGCTGCTGAACGCGCGCGACGCGCTCGCCGCGACCGCCCGGCCCGAGATCCGCCTGGGCACGCGGCTCGTGCGTGACGGCGAGCGCGGCTACGCCGAGTTCATGGTCCAGGACAACGGCCCCGGCTTCCCGCCCGCCATGCTCGAGCGGCTGTTCGAGCCCTATGTCACGTCCAAGGAAAAGGGCACCGGGCTCGGCCTCGCCATCGTCAAGCGCGTCGTCGAGGAGCACGGCGGCGGCATCCGCGCCGAGAACCCGGCCCAGGGCGGGGCCTGCGTCACCATCCGCCTGCCGGCGGGCGCGGCGGCCGCGGACCCGGCGGAGACGCGCGGCGAGGTCGTGCCCCTGACGCGCACGCGGATGGAGAAGGGCGCATGACCGCCGCGCCCCTGGAACAGCCGGGCGGCCGCGCCGCCGACGCGGCGCGCGCGCAACCGGGCTACATCCTGGTCGTGGACGACGAGCCGGACATCCGCCGGCTGGTGCAGGAGATCCTGGAGGACGAGCACTACCAGGTGGCGACCGCGGAAAACGCGGCCGCCGCGCGCGCGGCCTTCCAGCAGCGGCGCCCGGATCTGATCCTGCTCGACATCTGGATGCCGGACACCGACGGCATCACCCTGCTCAAGGAATGGTCCAGGGACGGCATGCTCGAGGCGCCGGTGGTGATGATGTCCGGGCACGGCACGGTCGAGACCGCGGTCGAGGCCACGCGCCTCGGGGCCTACGACTTCATCGAGAAGCCGGTGTCCATGGGCAAGCTCCTGGTCACGGTCGAGCGCGCGCTCGAAAACGCGCATCTCAAGCGCGAAAACCTGCACCTGCGCCGCGCCGCCGAGCCGGCGGGCTTTCTCATCGGCAAGAGCCCGGCGATGCAGCAGCTGCGCGACCACATCGAGCGCATCGCCCGCACCGACACCTGGGTGCTGATCAGCGGCGAACCCGGCAGCGGCCGGTCCGCGGCCGCGCGCCATCTGCACCACCGCAGCGCGCGCCGCCATCGGCCGTGCGTCGAGATCGGCCCGCCCCAGGACCTGACGGCGCAACTGTTCGGCGCCGAGCCGGGCGGCGACCCGGGGGGCCTGGAGCAGGCGCACGGCGGCACGCTCATCCTGAACGAGATCGGCGCGCTCGATCTCGCCGCCCAGGCGCGGCTGCTGAAAACACTCGAGGA
>Ga0209342_10006237_pt1 | contig 12128 bp, 10 predicted proteins | sample RifCSP16_2_FD_184023 | JGI IMG/M metagenome (GOLD analysis project Ga0209342, IMG submission 184023) | Soil microbial communities from Rifle, Colorado - Rifle CSP2_sed 16_2 (SPAdes) (version 2) | ecosystem: Environmental > Terrestrial > Deep subsurface > Rock core/Sediment | place: Rifle... | reverse complement strand
GGGTCACGGCGAGCGGATCCAGGACGTCTTCGGCCGGCTGACCCCGAAGTGGCCGGAAGCGACCATCCAGCAGGCGCAGGACGTGATCCTCCGCATCGCAACCGAGGACTGAGGAGTGCGCGGTCACCCGTTACTTTGACGCGGCGATCGGGACGGCGACGCGGACCTTCGGAGCAGGAACATTCGACGGGTAGTTCTTCACGCGAAACATCTGCGTCGGGAGCGGGATCCTGGAGTGCTCGAACATGTATTTCTTCGGCGCGGACGGCAGGTCCTCGAATGGCCGCCGGCCGTGCTCTCGCCGTACCGCAATATGTCCCACGATCATTCGCGACAGCCGGTCGTAGAGCTTCTCGAGTGTCTTGGCCTGTACTGCAAGGTCATGATCGAGACACTGCGCACAGAGCCAGTCATCCTCCTGGAAGACGACGACTCTGAGGGCGCGCACTGGACGGCGAACGAGCTTCATATGCATTTCATTATCAGACTTCGGCGTCGTCGATTGCAAGCCTCCCGAACTTCGGCATGACCTCCCGCGCAACCCAGCGGAGCTGCTCGAGCATGACGGCCTGGGGCGTGCCCATGCTGGTGCTCAGGTTGACGTGCTGGAGCCCCGGGAAGCGAGCCTCGAGGTCCTTGAGGTGGGCGACCAGCTCCTCGGGCGTGCCCGCGAACCAGGCGCCGGTCTGCATGTAGTGCGGGAGCGTCGGCACGCCGGCGGCGCCCCAGCCGCCGCGCCGGGCGGCCGCCGCGACCTGGGCGGGCGTGATCCCCGGGACGAAGCCGAGCGGGGCGAACATCTTCACGTGCTCCTCGTAGAAGGGCGTCAGCTCGCGGATGGCCCGGGCCCGGCTCTCGGCGAGGTGAAAGAAGATGCCGAGGCAGAGATTCTCGCCCAGGGCCAGCACGTGGCCGGCGCGGGCGGCGGCCTCGCGGTAGGCGTGGATGGGGCCCTCGGCCATGGTCGCGGCGCCGCCGCCGATGACGCCCTTGATGCCGTGGCGCACCATGAAGTCGAGCCCGCGCGGGCTCGCGCTCACGATGGGCTGCCAGCACTCGACGGGCCGGCGCAGGGGGCGCGGGACCAGCGTCAGCTCGGAGAGCTCGTAGCCGCGGTACGGGACGGCGGGCGGCAGCGTGTAGTGCTTGCCCTGGTGCGCGAACGACTCCTGGTCGAACGCCTTGAAGATGATCTCGACCTGCTCCTCGAACAGCGCGCGGTTGGCCTCGGCGTCGAGCATCGGGGCGCCGAAGGTCTCCACCTCGCGCGTGTGGTAGCCGCGGCCGACGCCGAAGATGACGCGGCCGCGCGTGAGGATGTCGGCGGTGGCGAAGTCCTCGGCCAGGCGCAGGGGGTGCCACATGGGCGCGATGTTGAAGCCGCAGCCGATCTTGATCCGCGGCGTCAGGTGGGCCAGGTGCACCGCCATCATGAGGAGGTTCGGCAGGCACTCGTAGCCCTCGTGCTGGAAGTGGTGCTCGGCGAGCCAGAGCGCGTGATAGCCGCACTCGTCCATCGTCCGCGCGACGGCCTCGGTCTTGGCGAAGACGGTCGCCAGGTGCTCGTTGGGATAGCGCCGCTCGTTGGCGGGCGTGGCCTGCTGCCCCATGTCGGGCAGGTCCACGTGGCCGGGGTACACCGTGGCGAATTTCGTGATCATGGCCGCTCCCTCATCGCTCCCAGGGCGCTTTGGAGGCCAGCAGGCGGCCCAGCTTCGGATTGCCCGCCGGCGGTTTGTCGAGCGCCGCGGTGAAGCGCTTGTATGCCTTGTCATTCAGCGGGAAGAGCCGCCGACCGAGCAGCACCGTGTCCGCCTCGCGGCAGGCCGCCTCCAGCATGAAATCCGAGCGGTTCTTCCCGAGCGTCTCCGCCGCTTGATCGATCAGCGCGCGCTGCCTCTGGCTGGCGCGCAGGCTCAGCGTCACGTCGCGGGGCTGGCGTGCCTTCGTCCTCGTGCCGGGCATGGCTCCCTCCGTCTGCGGCCTACAATCGGGATACAGTAATGTGTCAACGTTGTCGGCACAACAGAATCAGAGACTGCTCGACGCCCCGTGGCTCGCGTGTATCCCAGAATGGACATTGACCCTCGCCTGTCAGCCCGTTAGCGTGCGGTAGGGAGCTTCGGAATGGCGGGGTGGGGTGTTAAGCTTCGGACTGCGGTGCGGAACGGGAGATTGCGTGTGGTCATCTTCCAGGAAGGCGAGTGGCTCTGCGCTCACTGCCTCGAATACGACTTCGCGACGCAGGCGAAGAGCCTGAGCGATCTCCAGTCCGGGCTGGAGCGCCTGATTGCCGGTCACATCGCGATCAGCCTGAAGCACGGGCTGAAGCCCTTTCGAAACGTCCGGCAGGCGCCGGCCAAGTACTGGGAGCTGTTCCGGCGGTCGAAGATCTCCCTCCCCGTCCAGACATTCGGATTGCGGATCAAGAAGCGCGGTATCAAGATCCCGACGCCCGAGATCCGAGTCGCTCCCCTCGTCGCCTAAGCTAAGTGACTGCGCGCTTCTCCCAGATGCCGACGCTGGGAGAGTTCATCGCGCACGCCCGGATGTATGGCCTCAAGCGACGGGTTCTGGTGCTCGAAGGCGGACCCCGAGGTTCGAGCCGGCTCGTCTATCTCTGGCGTGACGCCGATCACTTCGCCGAGCTGCCCGATGTTCGATACGGGGACCGCCTGACGCGCGACACCGTCGCGACCCTGTGGGGCCGTGCTCCCGCCGGGCTGGATCGTGCGGGCGCAGATGCCGGTGGCGCTCGACGACGAGTCGGCGCCCTACGGCTGGCGCTATCGCTCAGTGGAGACGCTGACCCCGACGTCCGTCGCCGTGCCGCTGGCTCTGCGCTCCGTGTGCCTCGCCGTCGCCGATCTGCTGCCGGAGCGTCACTCCCGCGTCGCGGTGTACGGGCAGACCTGGCTGTAGGCGCAGAATCGGCAGGCGCGGTAGGACGGCGTCGCCTCGAAGCGGCGGGCGCGGATGCCCGCCGCGGCCGCCTTGACGGCGGCGACCGCCGCCTCGGCGTCCGCCTCCGTCGGCGTGTGGCGCCCGACCACGTGCGACTCGATGAAGCGCAGCTCCACGCGCTGCGGGAAGGCGCCCGTCATCTCCCGCCACGCGAGGGCGTAGATCTTGAGCTGCAGGCTCTCGGCGGTGCGGCGGTCGGCGTCCTTCTGCTTCGCGACCTCGCCCGTCTTGTAGTCGATGATCGTCGCCCCCAGCAGGTCCTCGTCCACCCGGTCGAGGCGCCCGCGCACGCGGTCGGGGCCGAGGCTGAAGCCGAACTCCTTCTCGACCGCCGTGGGCTTGGTGCCGCCGGACTCCTCCTCGTGCCAGAAGCGCGTCAGGGCCTCGTGCCCGGCGGCCTTGCGCGCCTCCTCGTGCTCCCAGGTGAGGAACCCCTGGTTGTCCCACTCGCGCGCGTAGCAGGCCAGCAGGTCCTCGAGCGAGGTGTAGTTGCCCGCGGCTCGGCGCAGCAGGTAGTACTCGACGACCTTGTGGATCGTCGCGCCGTAAACGACCGCGTGGTGGCGCAGGATCGGCACCCGCAGCAGGTGGATGTAGCGGTACTTGAGCGGGCACGTCTGGTAGTCGTCCACCTGCTTGTGGCTGAGGAGCAGCTCCGCGTCGGGCGGCATCGGCGGGAGCGGATCGTCCGCGGCCGCCGCCGGCGGGGCGAAGCGCTGGATCTCCTCGATCGCCTTGGCCTTGAACGGCCGCGCCGCGTCCTTGGGCAGGTCGAGCGTCTCGAGCACGAACTGGCTCACCTTGCGCGCGCGCGTGCCGCCGTAGTCGCGCGCGCTCGTCAGGTACAGCTCGCGCCGGGCGCGCGTCATGCCGACGTAGAACAGGCGGCGCTCCTCCTGCAGGTGGTAGTCGCCCGCCGGCAGCGTGTCCTTGATCAGCTCCGCGGGCACCTCGAGCGCCTCGCGGCGCCGCCGGAGCGGGAACTTGTCCTGCGCGAGGTTCACGAGGAAGACCACGGGGAACTCGAGGCCCTTCGCCTTGTGGACGGTGAGCACGTGGACGGCGGGCGTCTCGACGTCCGCCTCCGTCACCGCCGGGTCCTCCCCCGCGTCGATCAGCGCGTCGAGGTGGTTGACGAACTCGCGCACGTTGTCGTAGCGGAGCGCCTTCGAGGCGTCCTGGACGCGGCGGAAGAACCGCGAGACGTTCTGCACTTCCGCCTCGTCGCGCGCGCTCGCGGCCTTGGACATGCGCGCGAGCCAGCCCGAGTCCACCAGGAACTGGTAGAGCAGCTCGCCCGTCGGCATCTCGCGCGCCAGCTCCATGTAGCGCGTGAGGTCGGCCACGAGCCGGCGGATCGCGTCGCGGCCCTCGGCGCCCACCTCGTCGCGCACGCCCTCGAGCGCCTCCACGCCGCGGAGCACGTCGAACAGCCAGCGGTGCCGGCGGTCCGCGTACGTCGCGCAGCGCGTGAGGTCGACGATCGGCACCTGGTAGATGTCCGAGGACGCCAGGTAGTGCACGCTGACCGAGTCGTCCGGGTGCGCGACCGAGCGCAGGAACGCGATGAGGAGCCGGATCTCCGGCCGGCCGTAGAGCCCCGCGTTGCCCGAGAACGTCCAGGGGATCCCGCGGAGGTTGAACGAGCGCAGGAACTGGTCGGCGTCGTTGTTCGAGCGCACGAGGACGGCCACGTCGTCGGGCCGCCACGCGCCCTCGTCCGCCCGCTCGCGGATCATCTGCGCGACCGCGTCCGCCTCCTGCGTCGCGGTCTCGTAGTGGAGGTGCACCGGCGCGCCGCCCTCGCGCTGCTCCACGGCCGTGAGGTGCTTGCTGATCCCGGCCTTCACCTCGAGCCGGTCGGGGTTGTTGTGCACGATCAGCCGGTAGGCCGCGTCGAGCAGCCGCTGGTGCGAGCGGTAGTTCTCGGTGAGGACCACCTGGCGCGTGGCGGGATACAACTCGAGGAAGCCGAGCACGTTCGAGATCGCCGCGCCGCGCCACCGATAGATTGCCTGGTCGTCGTCGGCGACGACCGCGACGTTCGCGTGGCGCGCGGCCAGGAGCTTGACGATCTCGAACTGCGCGTGGTTCGTGTCCTGGAACTCGTCCACCAGGACGTACCGGAAGCGGCGCTGGTGGGCGTTGAGCACGTGCGCCCGGGAGCGGAGGAGCTTGAGCACCAGCCCGATCTGGTCGCCGAAGTCGATCGCGCCGCTCGCGAGCATGGCCTCCTGGTACTTCGCGTACGCCGCGGCCAGCTCGGCGTGCTGCGCGGCGCGGTCGGCGAGCTCGCGATCCTCGGGGTGCGCCGCGGCCGCCGCCGCGAGCCGCTCGGCGCACGCCCGGTACTCCTCGGGCGCGATGTCCTCGTCCTTGCAGCGACTGATGAGCGTGATGATCGCCTGCAGGTGGCGCGTGGGGTCGCCGAGCGGGCGGTAGCGGTCCAGTGGGAAGTCGAAGAGCCGGTCGCGGAAGAAGATGACCTGCTCGGCGCGGTTCAGCACCCGGAAGTCGGGGCGGAGGCCGAGCTCGAGGGCGTGCTCGCGCAGGAGCCGGTCGCCGAAGGCGTGGAAGGTGGCGATCTCGACGTCGGCGTAGCCGTACGGCACGAGCGTGTCGACGCGCTCCTCCATCTCGGCGGCGGCCTTGTCGGTGAAGGTGAGCGCCAGGATCTCCTCGGGCCGGGCCTTCTTCTGCCCGATGAGCCAGGCGATACGGCGCGTGATGACGGTGGTCTTGCCGGTGCCCGCGCCGGCGACGATCAGGAGGGGACCGGCGTCGTGGGTGACGGCCTCGCGCTGCGCGTCGTTCAGGCCGTCCAGGATGCGCTCGCCCGCCATGCTCCCTGGACTATAGCAGGAGGGCGAGCGACGGGGTGAGCGTGGCGACGCCGCTCAGCGGCGCACGTCGGGACCGCCGGCCAGCAGATCGGCGACGTCCTGGGGGCTCACGAGCGCGATGTCTCCCCAGGTGGCGCACTTGAGCGCGCTGACGGCGGCGCCGGCGTCGGCGGCCTCCTGGGCGTCGCGCCCCGTCAGCGCCGCCCAGAGGAAGCCCGCGACGTAGGCGTCGCCGGCGCCGATCGGGTCCACCACCTGCACCGCCGGCGCGATGCGGGGGCGGCAGACGCGGCCGCCGTCGAGCACCAGGGAGCCGTCCCCGCCGCGCAGGAGGACGACCGTCGCCTTCGGCGCCAGGCGCCCGAGCGCCTCGAGCGCCTGCTCGGGCGCGCCCGTGAGGCCGAAGACCGTGCGCGCCTCGGCCTGGCCGACGAAGAGGTAGCGGGCGCGCGGCAGCACGCGCTCCGCGAACGCGCGCGCCTCGGCGGGCGCCCAGAGCGCGACGCGGTAGTTGACGTCGTACGACACCGTGGCGGCCTCCTCGACGGCGCGCTCCACGAGCGCCCGCGCCGACGGGCCGAGGGCCGGCGTGACGCCGCTCAGGTGCACGAGACGCGCCTGCCGGACGGGCGCCCAGTCGACCTCCGCGGCCGTGAGCCGCGCGAAGGCGGAATCGCGCCGGTCGTAGAGCACGCGCGTCGGCCGCGGCGCCACGCCGTGCTCGAGGAAGTACACGCCGACGCGCGCGCCCTCGGTCATCCGCACGTGGGCGCAGTCCACGCCGTGCCCGGCCAGCTCGCGGCGGATCCGCTCGCCCCACGGGTTGGCGGGCAGCGCCGACACCCACGCCGCGCGCAGGCCCAGACGGGCGCAGGCCGCGGCGACGTTGGCCTCGGCGCCGCCGATCAGGACGTCGAGCTGGCGCGCGGTCTCGAAGCGCGCCGGCGACGCGACGGACAGGCGCAGCATCACCTCGCCGAGCGTGACGAGGTCGTGCATTCAGGCGGTCTTCATGTGGATGCGGACCGACGTCCCGAGGATCATGGACAGCTCGATCAATTCCGGCCGGCGGTCGCGCCCGAACGTGACCTGGGCGGGATGGTCGCGCCGGGCCCAGGACGAGAAACCCGTCAGATCGAACTCCGCGATGGGCTTTCTGCCCGCCGGCGCCGCGCCCACCTTCAGCCTGATCGGCACCAGCTCAGCGCGGTAGAACTTCTCGACGTCGTCCGGGCCCTCGCCCTCGTTCCGCTTGCGACGCACCACCCACGTCTCGAGCGTACCGTCCGCGCGCGGCCGCCACGTCCCGTCGCCGTAGTTGAGCGTCGCGCTCACCGCGTCGTCGACGTGTACGTCCGCGGGGATCGGGACGACGTCGTCCGCGACCCGCAGGCGCCGCAGGAAGAAGGTCTCGCCGCGGAAGTGGTACTCGATGGTGCGCCGCGCGTAGTCGTAGGTGATGTCCGAGCGCGACTCGCGCCCCTTCACCGAGAACCAGGTCCGCACCCGCAGAGGCCGCCAGCGGCCGTCCCGCAGGGCACCGCTCGACTCGATCCGGTTCGCGATCCCGTCCCCCTCGCCCACCGCCCGGACGTCATATCGCCCCGCCACGGGGTCGACCTGCTCCGCGATGGTCCCGTCCAGGTGGAAGTTGAGCAGGCCATATAGGATACCGACATCAACCACATAGGCCCCTTGCCGCGTCTCGGCGAGGGCGAAGGCGCGCGCCAGGGGGGTCAGGGCGGCGCCTGCGGCGGCAGCCAGGGGCAGCGTCAGGAAATGTCGACGGTTAATCAGTTTTCTGGACATATCCGGACAGGTTCCCTATTCTAGCAGCCTCACTGTATAGAGCTTGGCCACAAGGCCGGTCTACTGGTAACGTAAGCGCCGAGATTTCATGAGGAAATCGGCCCGCCGATCCAGAGCTCGCCCGGCCGTCGCATGAAGCGCCAACCGGTGATCACCGGCCTCGGCATTGTCTCGCCTATCGGCGTAGGGGTCGAGAAGTTCTGGGCCTCGGCCCTGGCGGGTCGCTCCGGCATCGGCAGCCCCACCCTCTTCGACGCGTCGAAACTCCCGCCGGACTGCCGCATGGTCGGCGAGGTGCGGGACTTCAATCCGCTCGACTGGATGCCCGGCCGCATTGCGCGAATGGCCGGGAGATTCAGTCAGTTCGCCGTCGCCGCCGCTAAGATGGCGCGTCAGGAAAGCGGTATCGACGAAGCAGGACTGTCGGCTGAGCGACTTAAAGTAGCGATCGGCACCTCTATCAACGGGCAGATAGACGTTGCACAGCCGAATTTCCAATCTTTCACGCAGGGCAATCAAATCTGGCCGTGGGCTGCGCTCGAGTACCCGGCTCACGCCGCCACCAGCCATGTCGCGATTGACGCCAAGGCCCTCGGACAAACGACAACTTTCGCCACCGCGTGCGCGGCAGGCCTAGACGCTGTGGGCTGGGCGGCTGACGAAGTTCGCGGTGAAAACGCTAGCGCGGTACTAGCGGGGGCTACTGAAACACCGTTGTCCGAATTCATACTGATGGTCTTTCACTCAGTCGGAGTGCTCTCCAAATGGCAGGGGCCTCCCGAAGAAGCAAGTCGCCCCTTTGATCTTTGGAGATCTGGCCTGGTTCTCGCCGAGGGCGCAGCCGTCGTCACCATCGAATCTGAAAACGATGCTCGAGCCCGGCGGGCTCCCATCTATGCACGCATTCTTGGAATTGCGAGCGCTAATGAGGGTACCCATCTCCGGAAAGTTGACGAGAGCGGGGAGGCCGTCTCGCGCGCCATTGACGGCGCGTTACGAAACGCAGACCTCGCCCCGACCGACATCGATTTCATATGCGCACATGGCAACTCCATGCAGGACTACGACGCCGCAGAGACGGCAGGCATTAAACGCGTCTTCGGCCTCCACGCATGGAACATGCCGATATCTTCGAGCAAGTCGATGTGTGGCCAAGCCCTCGCGGCAAGCAGCGCAATGCAGGTGGTCGTAGCGTGTTTAGCCCTGCGCCACCAGATCGTCCCACCGACAATCAACTACCAGATACCCGATCCTCATTGTGACCTCGACTACGTTCCAAACGTTGCGCGCCCAGCTCGCGTCCGAACTGCCCTGATTCACGCTCACAGTCTCGGTGGCGCGCATGTCGCAATGATCTTGGGCGCTCTCGATTAGGCAAGTAATCCGTGTTTCATCTACCTCTTTTGGCTCTTGTCACTCTTCTTACAGCTTTAGCGCTTTTTGTCTGGAACGCTCGGCCCGATAGCCCGGTCAACAGATGGTTCGCCGCATTTAGTCTTTTCGTCGCGAGCTGGGTCTTCGGAATTGCGGGGCTCCAAGGCGGAACTCATCTCGACGCGTGGGCTCGCTTCACGTTCGCGAGCGCCACTTTTATCCCCGCCTCATTTCTGGCATTCATGCGAACATATCCGACACCGAGCGAGTGGCCTTCGCCGCTCATTCTCCGCGCGACACTGGTAGTTGGGGCAGCAATTGCCCTTCTCTCACTCGCGACTCCTTTGATGGTACACGATACCGCCCTGACCCCGGCCGGCCTTTCAAGAAAGACTGGCGGTTTATATCCGGTGTTCTCGGTCTACTTCTTGGCTACGTGGGCTGCAGCTATAGGTGTCTTCATTTCGAAGTGGCGACATTCACGCGGCATCCCACGCGCCCAGCTCCAATACCTCGGCGCCGGAATCATCTTGTCCGGGCTAGGTGCAACAAGCGCCAATCTGTTGATTCCGTCCATGACAGGGCGTTCTACGTATAGCTGGGTCGGTCCCTACTTCAGCCTCCTTTTGGTTACAATGGTTGGCCACGCAATCATCCGTCATCGCCTGATGGATCTTCGACTGTTCATCAATCGCGGCCTCGCGTACGCTCTGACCATCGCACTGGCTTCAGGCGCCGTCATCGCGACAGCGGGGCTCCTCTTCCCAGCCTGGGACGCTCAGGCTGTTCCTGTACATCCCTATGCCCTCATCATCGGCCTCATGATTCTGACGCTCCTGACGAGTCCCGCCCAACGACTGTTCACCCGAGTGGTTGACCCCTATCTCTTCCGAGGGCGCATTGACTACACCGCTGCTCTTCGTAGCGCAACACGCAGTCTTGGCAAGCTCATGCAACCTGCGGAGTTGTCCACGGAACTTCGCCAACTCCTCACTGAGGCATTTGTACCGGAATCCTTCGTCATGCTTGTTCGCGAATTCGATAGTGGCGACCTTGAGCGACTGACCCCTGACTCACCGATATCTCTCGACATCACGGCCATTGCCCCGCTGCTCACCGCACAGCTAAGTCCGTCAGTCTTCGTGATGAATCCCTCCGGCGTCAGCGAGCCTCTTCACGTCGCCGAAGACGCCCTTCGAAAGACGGGCGTCGAGGTAGTCGTGTCTCTTGTACGACGCGGCCAGCTACTGGGCGCCATCCTCCTCGGACCTCGCCGAAGCGGAGACGCCTATTTCGCCAATGATCTCGTCTTTATCGAGTCTCTTGCAGAACTTGCGTCGATTGCACTGGAAAATGCCCTGCTGTATCGCCAGCGGATCCAGATGTTCGAATATTCGGAGCGCCTGCTCGAATCGCTCGATTCCGCCGTTGTTGCAATCGACGTTTCAGGAAGAATAACTAGCTTCAATCCCGCCGCAAGGCACCTCCTTGGTCTGAATGCGACTAATCGCGGCGCCCTCCTTGAGATCTTGCCGCCCGACGTTGGTTGGGCGCTGAGCTTTGCAATCAGTGATGCATGGCATCCGCGAGAACTCGAGTTCACCATCGATCATCGTTCTCGCGGTCTAATTCACGCGATCTTATCCACTGCGGTCCTCCACGATGACCAGCATCGCGTCACCGGGGCTCTAGCGGTCGTAACAGATCTCTCAACAATTAAGGCCCTCGAGAGAAATCAGCGCCGCGTCGAGCACCTCGCGATCATGGCTAGATTCTATGCTGGCATCGCTCACGAGATTCGAAATCCTCTCGCTGCAATCTCCAACTTTATTTCGATGCTGCCGGATCGATTCGATGATCCCGAGTATCGGGACACTGCGGTGCGGCTTCTTCCAATGGAAGTAAACCGAATCGTGCGGCTCGCGGATCGTCTTCGCTTGATGGCCCCCAGCGAAGGTGGAAAGCTTGCCGCGGTAGCCCTTCCGCCACTACTCAACGACATAGTTGCGATTCATTCGCCCGCCGCCCACGATCAGCGAGTCAAGATCAGCCTGCAGTGTCCTGAGGAGTTGCACAGAATTCTGGGAGATCCTAGTCAGCTCGTGCAGCTCTTCGTCAATCTCCTACGCAATGCCATCGAGGCGATGCCGGATGGTGGCACCGTTACGATCGAGGCAGATCAGATACGAGGAGGCGGCGTCGTTGTTCGCGTGATTGACGAAGGGGCGGGGATAGAACCGACTGTTCGAAATAAGATCTTCGAACCCTTCTTTACTACGAAGCCGGCGGGAACTGGCCTCGGTCTCTCGATCTGTCGTGAGATCGCGGATTTTCACCGCGCACGCCTCAACTTATTTCCGCGGGCCGACCTCGGTGGCACCGTCGCAGAGCTTGAGTTCCCTTCGATCTCTCGCGAGTCCGGAACTGCATGACCTCCTTCTCTCTCGTCGTCCTTGCCGTCATCGTGTCTGCTCTTGCCGTCTTCGTCTGGCGCGCTCGACCAGACAGTCGAATCAATCGATGGTTCGCCACCTTCACGCTGTCCGGCGCAGGGTGGGTTCTTGGCGTAGCCGGACTTCATAGCGGTCTCTTCTTGGATTTCTGGAGCCGCTTTACGTTTGCGAGTGCAAGCTTGATTCCTGCAGCGTTTCTCGCTTTCGCGCGCGTCTATCCGATGGAGAGTCGATGGCCTTCAGAGATCTGGGGCAAGTGTGCTCTATTCACGGGAGTTCTCTTTTCGGTCCTTTCCCTAACAACTCCATTCGTCGTTCATGACCCACTCCTTACGCCGACGGGACTGAGCAGAACGTCCGGCCCCCTATATCCCGTGTTCGCTCTTTATTTCGTCGTTACTTGGAGTATCGCGCTCCTGATCTGCTTCTTGAAATGGCGTGCGGCACGTGGCCAAACGCGCGTTCAACTGCAGTATCTCGCATTCGCAATGCTCCTATCGGGCACTGGAGCGATTGCGTTGAATCTCATGGTCCCGCTGCTAACCGGCCGCTCAGCTCATAGCTGGATTGGCCCGTACTTCGGCGTGCTCGTCGTGGTGTTGATCGCGCACGCGATCATCCGTCATCGCCTCATGGATCTGCGGTTGGTGGTGCACCGCAGCCTCACGCTGACCATCGCTATCCT